>Ga0335073_10002071_pt1 | contig 27420 bp, 18 predicted proteins | sample Lox_Sample_22_FD_207093 | JGI IMG/M metagenome (GOLD analysis project Ga0335073, IMG submission 207093) | Soil microbial communities from Loxahatchee National Wildlife Refuge, Florida, United States - Lox_Sample_2.2 | ecosystem: Environmental > Terrestrial > Soil > Wetlands | place: USA...
GGCCGGACTACCCGTTGCTGGAGTTCCTCACAACGACGTCGACACTAGCCTTACTGCACGCTTCGGTTGGGTCAGCGTTCAAGGCCTTGGTGAGTTTTCACAAGTATACCGCGTACAGAAGCCTCTCCAAAGCATTCTGAGCCATAGATCTCCTCGCTCGCCGGGAGGGGCCACCGTATGGGCGGTGAAGAAGTCCAAAAAGCCATATGCAGGCAATAAAGATAGGGAACGAAAGCTACGAGAGGTGGAAATCTTGCGGATGCTTCGTGGAAATGACCACATCATCAACTTTGTCGACTTCTGGGAGTCCAAAGGACATCTCTATATTCAAACCGAGTTTTGTGAGGATGGCAACTTGAAAGATTTCCTTACTCAGACGGGCTTCAAGGGCCGACTTGATGACTTCCGTATATGGAAGATTTTACTTGAGCTATCTCTGGGTGTCAAACACATTCACGACAACGGTTTCATTCACTTGGACCTGAAACCAGCAAATGTCTTCATTGACTTCGAAGGAGTTTTGAAGATTGGAGACTTTGGTCTTGCTACTCCATGGCCCGCTGCTCCTTACGTCGAAGGTGAAGGTGACCGGGAGTACCTGGCTCCAGAGGTTCTCAGCGGACGACTAGACAAGCCTGCCGATATCTTCGCCCTGGGCATGATCATGCTGGAAATCGCAGGCAATATTATCCTGCCAGACAACGGTACATCCTGGCAGCGACTCCGCGCCGGCGACATGAGCGATCTTCCTAGCCTTACTTGGAGCTCCGAATCTAGCCTGCCGCGCGATGAGTCTGGCGATCCTATCCCGTCAGGACTCAGCGCCCACCTTAACGATGACTTCCTTGGCTCCGACCAACCAAATGATCTCGGTCTGCTTCGTCGCACGACGATGCACGTTCCTCGCTCTCAAGAGCTCGTTGACCCGCCGAAGTTCATGGTGGACCCGGAAGACGAAGAGGCTCTGGACAAAGTTGTGGCGTGGATGATCTCTGCCAACCCAGATGACCGACCAGCCATCGGTCAGGTCTATCAGTTCCAGGGTGTTCGGTGGGTTGAAGCGCGCCGGCGCTCCGGCGCGACGATATACGAGGGCAATTGGGGACCGTCAGATGATGTTCTCAATCACAGTCAAGATGTCGATATGACCGACGTCTGAGTTGTAGCCCTTCACGACGGCCAATCTCTCACGGAGTACACAGAACAATACCTATTCACGGCAGACTGGGCATTATACTGCTGCATGACTATTTGGATTTATGACTTCATTCATCGCGTGGTCTTCGGCTTCTACGGACTTTTGCGGCTAATGCCGCAACGAGGACACGCTGCCTTTGCATCTTTGCGGCCAAAAGTCAACATTGCTAACGGCGTTTACTTAATTCTTTGCTTGAAGGACCGCATTTGATTTGGCGTCAACGACGGATACAGCCATTCGTGAGGATGAGCTAGGTACATGGAGTTCTCAGGGTTGAAATTGCTTTGACATTCTCATTTAGCAAGCAGAAATGGGAAATGATGTAATGATTAAGATAGCTTTGGTGCGATCATGAGATTCAACTGGCGGGAAATCTGAAAACCGGATGAAACGGCCCAAGAGACTGAGGGAGAAGATTGCAGAGTGCTCTGTCAGATGCTAGCGCAGCGACTCATGTAGAGGTCAATAAATGGATCGTTTGATATTGAAAATTTTATCTTTGCCCCGGAACCATCGGATCGGTGTGATGGATTCAGAGAGGCATAGCGGCGGCTCTATGGACTAAATTGCTGCACCATGCTGCACAAGCGGTCGGAAATGTCTGTTGCCCACAGGCGAGCGTTGATGTGCTTCAAGCATCGACGTCGAAGCAGCCGACCATGGCCATCCAAGCCTACCTTATGTATCTTTCTGGTACTGGATTGTACCCTGTCATCGAAAGTGAAAGACGCATGCAAAGTCTTGAGTAAGCACATAAATCTCCGTGATGCTGGACCTAGCTGATAGAATTATCAATCGAGTGCAAACGAGTAAGACGGCCGATTTCTTCGGTTTCTGAGAATACCGGCCAGTAAGATATGCCTACGATGGAGACTTGGTAAACAGGAGCAATACTGCTTCCATTGAGTGGGTTAGCACAGAGTCAAAACATCTCGTGCCACAACCGGAGACTTGGTGGTGCCTGGCCAGGATACTCGGTAAGCTACCGGCACAACGGATGGGCTGAGAAGTGCCTGTACCTCGAAGTACCTTTTAGCGTTGAAATGCACGTCTAAGCGTCGATTCGGAAAACGTGCCAGGTATCGCGTGGAGAGCTGTGGTGGTGGCGGACAGCAATGCTCGACCCCGAGACAGGAGAAGAGCGACCCGCTAGGAACGGATAGAGTGGACGCCTTCCGCCGCGGGAGCAGAGCCGAAGGGCGAATTGGGAAGAAGCAGAATAGAGCACGAGCATAGTTTACGGTACCGAAGAATACAGTGAGCAGAAGCCACGCAACGGAGCGCTAGGGATGAATCGGGCTTCGGGCGCAGGTTAAGCGTAGCGACGTTGGCGGGAGAGTTGGAGTCTTGACGTGGTTTCGCATGGGCGGGCAAAAAAACCAAACGTTGGCACTTCTGCAGGCCCAATCCCACTCCCGTTTCCCGAACCTCTCTGCCTGCACGCCACACCATCGCCCTTCTCCCACTGACAACACAACACGACTCGGCCGTTGGATGTGTGCCCCCAAGTCTATCGTTCTCGCCCGCCCGCCTGCTGGCTCCAACCAAACACCACCGCCTCCTCCCCTCCTGTTGGCGCTGCGGTTCCTTCACCCTGCCATGCCGGTTCTGCGCCGAGTTCTCTTCGGCAAACGCCTGACTGCATCTCGTTATGACCTCTCATAGCAATGGCCAGTCCCGGCTTGGTCCGCAGGACTCGTCGGCTCAAGTTCTTCACATTTCAACTCAGAATCTATCCTCGGAACAGTCTAAATCCGATCAACCTTCAACAGCCTCTCGACTGCCTGCCCCTACGTCGAGTCGTACGGCTTCCGGCGTAGCGAACGGTGCTCAGTCTCTCGTAGCGTCGCGGTCAGCTTCTGCTGCGAATTCACCGTGGTCCTCACGCGATTCCTCACCTGCGGGCCGGCCTGCGAGGCAGCAGGCTGGTGGACCGTCAAATCGAAGCATGTCCTCTCGCAAAAACTCCCATGACGCCAGTCCCGTCCGCTCAAGTCAAATACCCACCTCCACCGTCCCTTCGGCCGCTGCCATCCAACGCGCTCTGTCTGCCGCAGCTGTGCCTCAGTTGCAACCCACTGCTGTCACCGACCAGACTTCACGAAAGTCGAGAACGCAGCGAAGCAATACTGGGAACGAAGGGACTCTCCAATGGCCTGTTTCACCAAGGCTGAAGTCTCCACCTCCTTCGACTGATGTACGGAGAAGCTCGGCGCGTAAGCAAGAGAGCTCTGCTGTTGCGCCCAATATTGTCGTCCAACCTTCCACTCCGGCATCGTCGAACGAAGATATACCTACCGTCGCAGAAAATCTGGCCAAAGAAATCGCTACAAGAGCGGCCAGCGCAACAAAAGCTCAAAGCAGAAGCGGGAATGGTTTGCCCAAGTTGGAGACTGTTCAGGAAGCCAGTATTCCTACAACTCCTGCCTTTCCACAAGACGGCGTTTTAAGCAGTGGCGAGTCGAAATATTCCGGCATACTCTCAGAAGACGATCGCTTTCTTCAGTCGCCAACAAAATCAACGACGTCAGCTTCCAAGAGCGCCAAAAACAATAGTGATAGCGACAGTGGCGAGCGCGCACAATCACCAAGCGTCAAAACACGATCCATCGATACCGAGACAACACCACGTCCAAAGACCATCTCCACCAAATCCTCTTTCACCAGCCTGAAACCGAAGTCAGGTGCGGAACCCGCCACTAAGAATATGACTGTCGAGACAGAGACCGTCAATTCAGTTGCGCAGGCAACCCTCAACGCTCCAGATCGTACTACTTCTGGTCGCACCGAAAGTGGTGGCACCTTGAAGGCCAAGGCAAGCAACGACACCATTAGACCAAAGAAAGAAAGAAAGAAGCAGTCTCGGAAGGCCCCATCTATCAATGCAGCGTCAGGTTAGTGGATTTCTACTATCATCCAAGCTAACCGACTTCATTGTTCAAGGTTGATCTCTTAAGAATGAAACAAGGCTGACAATCAATCTCGTGAAGCCTCCACGAGAGCAGATAAGTTCGAGGCTCAAGTGCTCGATGCAATGGATCAAGCTTCGTCTGACGACTCCGATGAAACTTTCGTATACGAGTCAAACCCTCCCGAACCACCTCCACACCGTAGTCGCGGACGACATCATTCAAGAACTCCAAGCGCCAATTCAATGAATAGTGTTGGAGAACAACACGGTAACATGCGCTCCATTGCTAATGTTCTTGATCCACGCAGACCAATGCCAAAATCAAGAAGCATGAAGTTCGCCAACGCCTACAGCTCGGGTGACAACGAAGACAATGAACCTGGTGAAGGAACTGTCCGCGCTACCAACTCAACCCGCGGCAGTAGCAGTATCCAGCATCATCATCTTGGACGACAGAGCCGTAAGACTACCAACCACACATCTATCATCGACGATAACAATCCTACTTTCCCAAATCTTTCGCAGAAACGTTCCATCACTAGCGTTCCTAATAGAGGATCTCACAATGCAAAACTAGCAGCACAGAACTTGCGTTCAGGAAATTCAACGGTCAAGAGAAATGGTAATAATTATTCAGCGTACGATATGGACGATGAAGCCGCAGATGATGAGCGGACACCACTAATTGGTGCGGTTCGGAGCAGTCGCAGTGGCCCTCGAACGCCTCGAACCCAACGTCGTCACCAGCCGTATCCTACTTATCGACGAAGCATCGTTTCCAGATTTGCTGGCTGCATTGTTCTCACTGTAATGCTGCTGTTACTCGCATGTGGCGTTGTCGGTTTCCTGTTCGCCATCAGCAAGCCTCTGTCCGACGTTTCCATTCTCGAGATTCAGCATGTCCTTGCCAGCGAGCAGGAGCTCATGTTTGATCTTGTTGTTGAGGCTACAAACCCGAATTTACTTCCCATCACAATCTCCGACATGGATGTCAACATCTTCGCTAAGAGTAAATACGTTGGATCCGAGAAGTGGTGGCGAGAGCATCCAAACCTGCCGTCGTCTGACCATATCACCAATCGCAGGCAGGGATACAAGAAGAACTCCACTTTGGATGGAGATAATGAATTGGACGAACTGCAATTATTGGACGATGATAAATCAGATCCTTTCCCAGACGATGGCAGTGGCAACAAACAGACAATGCTCTTGGGACATGTTTATCATTTCGATAATCCGCTATCCTTCGATGGATCATTCTGGCGACATGCTCCGCATTATTCCACGGCATCACTACGTCTCAACAAGCCAGGCAATCATACCGAGCTCGGCGGTACTCAACGTTGGGAGCGTGTAATTGAACATCCTTTCGAACTTATCGTCAGAGGTGTATTAAAGTATCAGATCCCATTGGGAGGATCGAAACACTCCGCTTCCATCAGTTCAACTTCGACGGTTCAGCCAGAGAAAGGTATCGTCGATCCAGACGATGACTTCAAGATCAAGTCTGCTCACCCCAATCTCCGCCTCAGATTTGCGCGGTCTGAGTCCGAACGGCTCGTCATAGATTCCGCGCTTCACGCTTAACGGCCAATTGTAATCGCGTTCATCTACGACAACCCTAGACGAGGTCTGCTTAGCAGTACCCTAACAGCTTCGACAGCACTTAACGACCATTTCCTATCAGCATTAGAAGCGTGGCAACATACAGCACGAAAAGGATTATACCCCAAACGACCGGTCACCTATTTTGTTTTCATCATCTTTTTGTTCTTTTGCAGGGATTGGAGTTTCGCAGCGGAAGGGACACTCGCATATCAGAGACGAGCGCTGTTCATCGCACGCCGTCGCGGGCTGTTAACCACAGGTTTGGAAAAAGCAATCGGTGCTATCTTAAGCCTGTTGGGAGTCTTCATGGGAAATGGCGCGGCTAAAAAGTGCCAGTCACTGGGACAGGCTCCCATTTCATCGATGGTCACACTTGGCGTTGAAATTGCTACGAGATGCAGATGGTCTAGTGGCATCTCATTTGCATAGCGCAAAGGGTATCAGGCTAATTCTCCGTTGTCGGCTTCAAATTGTATCCGCTCGAAACCTCTTGTAGTTCTTTAGATGTACGTTGACGCTCACCTTGCCGACTTGTATAATCAAAGTCCGCTACGTTCAGAATGTCGAAGAGACCGCCAGCATCTGTGATGCAGCTGAGTTCATTAAACCGTCATTCAGGCTAGCTCCCGTGCTTGCCATAGCCACCCGCCGCCCATGCCTTGTCAAAAGTTTCCACATCAATCGCATGACCCCTGATCATCTCTCGTTCGACTTCATTGCACCTTCGCCCAACCAGAATGACACTGTGCAGCGGAGGCCCCATATCATACTCACTCAACTCCGCCAGCGTCCCACACTTGATAAGCTGGTCATCGGCGCCCATTCTGGCCACCGCAACCGCCAACCTCTCGCCCGCACAAACGCCCTCGCCACGCCTCCCCTCCGTCTCGAGCATCTGCGCCGCACACAAGGAAGCCGCCATGAACCGCGGCGGCTCGTATCGCAGCCGGCCCTCGCGCGCCAGCAGGTCAAGATCGGGTTCCTTGACCTTGATGTCGAGCAGCACGAGGGCGTGGGCGCCGGCGGCCGCGTTTGCCGCCAGCCGGTCGTAGAACGAGTCCGGCCGCCACGATTCCAAAAAGAACACCATCGACGTCGTCGCCCCGAACTCGTACAGCGACAGGCCTGTCGCGCCCACCGCGCTGAGGATCGTCGCGTTGTGCACCGCCCGCACCGGGATGCGTGGCGTGTGCGACGCGCACCGCGACGCCAGGTCGCTGTGCGTGGTTGCGCTGCGCGCGTCAGTGCAAGCTGGAGGTGGGTGAGCGCACGGTGAAGGGCTTACCCGAAGGGGTCGCCCACGACCAGGAACGCGACGTCGTCTGTGTCGGCGCCGCGCAGGATGTCGTCCGAGTGCGATTCCACCATTTCGCGGTCGGCCACGATCACCGCGCGGCCGTAGAAGGCTTCCTGTTCATGGTGAGGCCTCCTATTAGCGCGTGAGAAGGTATCGCGACTGTGCGGGAGCGCTGCGTACCAGTTTGGCTTTGTCCACCAGCAGGATCGATGTGTATGCTTCCAGGTAGACTCGCGCTGCGCGGCGTACTATGTCGAGGCCTCGGACCGTGATGTCTCTCTCGTCGGCCAGGCCTAGGCCTATGAAGTAGAACATCTTCAGCACAATGATAGTTGTCCAACGGTTGTCGAAATTTACGTTTCGCTCGTTGCGTTGCAGAAGAATTTATAGATGAAGGTCGGTGTCGCCTCGCTTAGTCAGGAACCTCGCAACCTCTGCTCAATCCTCCTCTTCAACGGTCTCCTACTCTTCTAAGTATATTAGAGTATAATCGGGAAACCATTAGTGCCGTTTTAGAAGGCAGGACTTAGCCTCTCGAAGATGGAATCAGATTCTACAGGGGAGACTCGAAAGCGACTGGATTGGAGTACTCCGTAAATAGAGATCGCATTGGAGATGATGGATATCCTCTCTCCAATGCGTTCGCATTCGTGCTTGCAGCTGCAGAATGGGATTCTCATTCCCCAGCACAGTCTTGAGCGAGTCCACAAATAGGAACCACGCCATCCGACGACGGGATCCATGTAAAGTGTTTTACTGCATCTCGGTCATGCCGTGGCATCCTGGCCCCACCTCTGGTCACTGTGAGAAAAAAAGGTTTATCCAGGGCAGGTTTTCGCTTCAGAGCTACCGTAACCTTAACCGCTACGTTCAAGCCTTTATCTATCTCAAACTGGGCTAAGAAGGCATACGTTATGCCGATTATCGATCCCACAAACACCCAACTCCCGATTAGCTCGGAGACGATCTGGCGTGAGGTGCGATTCCTGAACCAGGGTTTCCAACACTCGCCATTCTACTATTTATGGGACCGCCGTGCTATCAAAGTCTTTCGGACAGGTCGATCATTTTCCGAAATAGCCCAGTTCAGTGAGAATTGGGTACACAGTGATGATATCTGTGATCACTTAGCCAGGTATCACCTTCATAATCACGACTTCCAGCTCGTTAGATTCGAATATACCCTTGAAACTTATGACGACCGACCATACATTCTAGTTCACGAAAGTGAGAAGGTATTCCGCTGGGTCTTTGACCTCTTTGGTATGCATGAAAGCCTACTCTATCACTTCATCTACGATACTGCCGGCATTGTGCAATACAACACGACTCATGAGAATTCAATGACGCTTCAATTCTTCCTAAAAGGTCTCTCGTACTCGATTTTATGGGTCTATGACCCTGTACTTCTCACCACCAGAGCGATCAAATTGGTTTCAAAAACAAGAGAAGGAGAAAAGGCATCGGATGAATTCGACTGGCAGCTCGAAAGACAGATCTCTGTCATCGATCACCCCTTGTGTTTAGTCTTGGCGTATGTATGCGCGGTCGTTCTGGATAGGACAACAAGACTTGTTATGCGCTCGCGCCAAGATATCGAAGATTTTGAGCACGACGCCGGTTTTGATGGGCTGGGGGTTTCCCGTGTCCGTGTACGTGAAAGAGTTGGCCCTCAAGTCAAAGAGACGAGAAAGTATCGCGACATATCGAAGAACCTAGGCTCTAGCGCCGTGGCACTACTGGATATTGCCCATCGCCTGAAGTTAGTGAAAGTCATATGCGAAACCGTCCTTGAAGCGAAAGAAGAACCAAATTTCCTCCAGTGGCTGCGTAGCGATTACTGGAGAGACTACTTTCGGGACCGAAAAAACATAATTGAGTCTAAATCGCGCTTTCTTCAACGAACCATCGATACGACTGTGGAGCGCGCTGAGTTTTACCAAGCTAGGGCAAATATTCATCTCAACGTTGTCAGTATTCATTCAGACCAAATTCCTCAGGCGCTTCTCTCTAACAGAAGTCTAGATCTTTAACCTCATCGCTCAAGCCGAAACGGAAGCTAGCATAAATTTAGCAGCATTGGCGCAACGAGACGGTTCCAACATGAAGACTATTGCTGTTATGACAATGATGTTCCTTCCGGGAACGTTCTTTGCCGCTCTTTTCGCCGTCCCATCACTTAAATGGGATGCAAGTGTTGTGATATCGGATCAGTTTTGGATCTATTGGGCTTTTGCACTCCCGAGTACCGCACTGATTATTTTACTCTGGTGGACAATTACCAATTGGAAAACCATTTGGAAGAAAATGGCTCCCGAAGCTGATGAAACCCGTGGTATTAGATATCGACGAGGCGCTTTCAGGTTTTTTCGTAAAGGCTCGATTCCTCCGAGACATCGCTCGCGACTCCACACGCATGAATTCAGAAAGAGGCCGATCTTCCGAAAAGTAAAATCGTTCTTGATGACGAGAAATCAGCGAAACGTCAGTTTTGGGGTAAGATGTAGCCTTTCGACGTTGAAGCCTGCAGCCAGCTAAAAGCTGTATTAACTGGCAATAGCTCCGAGAATACGACCATTACCCCTTTCCTCCACCCCTCCCACTAGCTCTTCCACCACCTCCAACAACAACCTCCCAGTCGCCTCAAGCTCGCAGTCTAGACGCTACTAATAACCAAGTTCATTTAGAGCAAGATTCAATTCCTCCTACGGATATCTCATCCGAAGATCTGGAGCTCGGGAGGCGCGCAGCGGACGTGGAGGTCTAGAGGCCGGTAGATAGAATTCTTTCTTCTTCAACTTAGCCTAAACGTACATACCCAATTGAATGGTTCGCCGCTCAGGCACGTTACAAGGATATTCTGTATTAAATGATACACTATAACTCTTCTTCGGCCGGCCTAGGTTCACTACTAGTGTGTCTCTTATAAAGATCAGACGAAAAAATGCTAAGACAATAGTTAGAATTTCTAAAACAATTCAAGGATGGAGACATACCCATGGGTAGAACTTTCATTGAAAAGTCGCCGTGGACGCTCTACTATTTCTTGAGCGCTCTCATCTGGTCTGTTTTTGCCTCCGTCTCCGAAAGTTAATTCGATATCATTTCCCGGTTTCCAAGGCAACCTTGGGGGTGATGACGGTTGTATGGAGGATCTATCCGTTTCCGCCAACTTCTTTGTAAGCGATAATGCGAATCGCGAATCCATTACCGGTAGCACCAAGTCATCTACATCTTCGGCTCCCGGAGAGATCAGTTGCTGTCTCCAGAACGGGGCATGGCTTTCACGGATGATCCCTAGATCTCGAGCACTATCGATCAGGTATTCCGTAAAGTGTGGAAACGACCCGTAGGGTCCGGGAGAGCCAAATTCTGCCTCATCGACGTCAATGTGTGCATTGTCAGTTGCAGGCACCTTCGTCGAGTCCGGGTCATGGTCAAAGATGAGGCGCAGGAACCCGGCATTACCGGCCGCGCGTGCGGCTCGATGTAAGTGCCATTGCAACTGGAGAAGCTGGGAATCTGGCAATGGATACACTTTGCTGTTTCGTGTCTTTATGTGCAAGATATCCCCGCTCTGAAGAATTCTTGACGTCCGGCCATCAGAATTGCGGTGGTCGCAGAGAGTCCCATTCGCTGCTTCGTCCCTACTATAATCAAAAACTTTATTGTCCGTTTGGATAGATTTGATCCAGAAGAACTGGAGATGCAACTTCTGCGCCTCAGAGTCGTCAAGTGGACGTAGGGCGAAGAGAGTTTTGCTCCAAAAGCGGTGACTGGTCGGGTCTAGGACTAGCAGATTGACCATCTCATGGTCGGGTTCTTGGAGTAGCCTCTCTAAGGTACTCACCCACGTGGGCGGCCAGAAACTTTTGATAGCTGCCCAGAACTCTTTTGCACGCGTACCGTCTCTTTCAATACAGCTAGGTACGATATGACAGGCTTCAACTCCACCGTTACCTGTTAAGACGCATTTATAGCCGTACCATGCGGGCTAATATTGCTTGGTTAGGCTCTCACTAGAGGATCGGATGTAGGACAAAAGGCGTACCACAGTTGCTTGGGCGTCTAGAGTCTCACGCGATCGCCGTATGGTGCTCTTTTCATATCGATTACCTGGTTTCTGGAGCCCTAATACAGACAAATACCAAGTTAGCTAGCCTGTCAATCTGGCTAGTTGCTAGGAGAAAGAAACTATACTCACAATCGCTGAGAGCACTTCCGGCAGCTGTCGCGTGCATTACAAAGAAGCTCTCGGGAACGTTGCCAGCCAGCCAATGCTCGAACTTCCCGTCATCCATCACGGAAAGAAGTCCAATAGCTGCAGCGATTGCCTGTTGCTCCTGCTTTATTCTGTTCCTAGAGGCAACTTTGGTACACGTCTTTAGGCTCTCTTTGGTATTTTTAAGTCGCTGGAGCAGTTCCTCGTAAACCGGGATCTTGCTTTCGGTAAGGTTATGGTCAGGGATGTCGACTTCATCGGCGCATTCGAAGCTGGCACTGATTGGGGGTGACGTTGGCCGTATTGGCGATGTGGAGATCGGAGAGGAATCGGGTCGCCGAGGTTCGCACATGTCCGCTTGCTCCAATTAACCGAAACCACCAAGGACGATGAGGTATTTGTTTCAACTTACTTTGCTGGTTGGGAAGAAGTCCACGACGCGCCGCCTCGTCAAACGTCTCCGTCAACCCCTGATGAGAGTCATGCGTGCTATCCCCGTTCCACCAATTTTCAAGCGTTTCGGCACAATCATCTACCCTCATCCTTCCAAGGTCGGTCATGTTTGAAAACAGCGCGCATAGCAAGAATACCTTTGGGCAGGCTGCCCAGAGACGAATTAAGAGCCGAGACGCTCTCTTCTTTGCCTGATAGGTGTCTTCAGAAATGGTTTGGCCAAGTGCCAACTCAGTGAAATTTTTGAGTTTTTCCGTAGGAAGTAATGAAGAGTGCTCATCACGCCAACCTTCCAACTCTTTCTCGAATCTCTCAACCAATTGCTCAGGAGTTACCTTTTTGGATGTCATGGCGAACGGGTAGGGTGTCGGAAAGTCGGGTCTACGCAGAAGGTCATGCCTAAATGTTGACCGACTGGAAGAAGGATTCGAGGAGAAAGACGGTGTTTGTACAGAATGCAGTCCGACAGGCTGTGTCCTAAAAGAAGGCCATTGTGGTTTCAAATAAAGCGGATACGGCCTGCAACCTTGCCTCCCGGCGTTTGTACGCTGCAGAGTGGGAGGATCCGCACCGTCCACCCTTGCAGCAACTCTTCAAAGACGCAGTGCAGTTTAGTAAGCTTTGATATGTGTTTACATAACTAACGTCTGTCCACTCGTGGCGGAAAACCCGCCATAGAGGAAAAACCATAGCTACATCGCAATTGAAGCAGCAGAAGTCCGCACACGGCTCACTTTTGTGTGTTCTTCCTAAGTTGTGTGCTGAAGCCACCTCTGTGGAGCCCTCGTAACCCCACTAATATCAATACTGTATTACCGTCGCATGAACCCCTTCCCGCCTGATTCGCAAAAGGTCTATCTTCATGGCGCAAATGAGCCTCGTTCACCATAGGGCCGCAATCGAGCTTACGCCACTGTCGCAACGCATGGAACGCGTGAATTCGAGCCTCAGAGTCCAAAAGCAACACTTGGGAAGCATCACCAGCCCCCGAAGCTGCGAGGCCGCTCGAGCTTATGCTGATAGCCACGCGGGTCGGTACCTCCATTCCGAGCCCTCCAATCAGATCGCAGTCTGGCGAAACCACTCCGCACATCCCGCGAACTTATGTCATCTATGTGGCGTCAGGCATGTGGCTGTGCTCACCCCTCGTCGAGGGCAGTATCGTTCAACCGGTCTGTCACCCCCAAATTGCAAAGGAGCATTGGCTAAATCTCACAGCGAAGCCCATTACATTCAATCGAGTTTGTACGTAGCAATATGGCACGGTGATAACGACCGCCATCACCACCGCCACCACAGCAGGGCATCTCAACAACACGCTCACTTCATCCGGCACCAGCTTGCGACTCCTGAACGCGTAGCACGAGTAGCGGCTCGCAACAAGCAATAGACCGCATTTACGTCCTCCCTCTATGTTCTGACGGCGCTCGGCCGCCCCGTCCTCGAGCCTGCCCTTCTAGAATTACACTGAAATTCAGCCAACTATCCCCCATTCACCACCCATCTCTCAATATTCAGGCTCCTAAACTCCCTACCGTTTATTGCCAAGGCTCGGGATGAGTTATCTGGGGAAACCCCCTCTCAAAACCCCTGTTCTTTGGCAGTCTGTCGCGTTCTTTTTTGACAACTTCAACGTGACCGACCAGGGTTGGATAACCAGCACCGACTCCACGCTTCACAACCCGTTCTTTCGAACACAACGGGTCCAATGCACGTACCAAACCAGCGGCCTCTATGGGCCCACATCCCGATATATATTCTATTTTCTTGCGGTTGTCTCAATATTGTTTCGGAACTCTTCCTGGGTTGTGACTGTAGCCCTGGTTACGGTCATGATATACAGTTCAACAGCAGCTATTCATGCAATAGTTGCAGCTGCTGCAGCCTTGAAGCAACTTACTACGCGACTGGTTGCAATGCGAGAGAATTACGAGGTCGTCTTGATCAACGGGCCATCTCAGACGGGCCGTCTCGAACAAGCGTCGTCGGGTGGGCCTGTCTGGCTCCCTGTACTTCCCATGGTGTATGAACCAGATGCAGATGCGGTTCTGGCGGTTGTTGGATTTGCATACCTCTGCCTTCTCCCAATGCACGTCAGGTCGGAGACATTAAGGAACGCTAAGCCTGCGCAGAGTAAAATTGTTCTCGCCTGGAGTATTCTGCTTTTTGTGGGACTGATTGGCGCATTCCTAGTTGACATCTTCGTTACGATATGGTTCTTTCCCCAGCTCGGGTTCTGTCCGCCCGATCAAACAGATACACTTCCCATGTTCAGCAATGGTCCTCCAGTTGGACTAAAGAGCTGGGATAAAACGGATTGGTATGGATGGAATCGCACGGTCAGTGACTATTTCATCTACAACAACTCGAGTGCCGTGTTTTTGAACGCGTGTTTATATCCTTGTTCCCAATTTTCCTGGCCCATTCGCGATCCGACCGATATCATTGTCCATCATCCCTTGTCAGACCAGGCTCCGATAGGCCCGGAATTTGTCATAGCATTATATGTCGCCGCATGCGTAATTTTTGGGTTGTTTACCGCGGCGACGTTGACAGTTTCATTGAAAAGGCGTGTATCAGACCGCTTTCGAACAGTTAGAGCTAGAACTATCCTCAACGAATTTCGCCAACTATGGAGCTCAGGAGACTACTCCGGTCTATGGATTTTGACGGTGGTGACGTTAGCGCAATGGCCGAGCATAATTACCAGTCTCTTCTTTATGGGTGTTAAAGAACATTCGCTGTGGTGGGGTGGACCACAAGAAGAGACATTTAGACATATTGGACAGTGGGGAGTGCTGGTTGACAGTGTGCTATTATTTTTTGCGGGCTGGTTGGCGGGAACAAAACTAGAAAGCGAGCAGGAGCAACAACAGAAGCTACAGAAGCAACAACAGGAGCTACAGGAGAAGCAACAGGAACTGCAGAAGAAGCAACAGGAACTGCAGAAGAAGCAACAGGAACTGCAGAAACAACAACAGGGACTGCAGGAACAACAACAGGAACTGGAGAAGCAACGACAGCAGCTGCAGGAGCAACGACAGGAGTTACAGGAGCAACCGCAGGAGCCACAAACGCAGGAGCAACAGCCGCAAGTATGACAACGCAGGAGTACAGGCGAGTTGTAGGCACCATGTACGGGATACCAGGAGGGATGCTTTGATACCCCTATGGAGGCAATTTCGCATTCTCGTTAAAAGCTGCCGATTTTCTTTGACTCTGCCACAGCTGGATGTGCGGATCAAGGCTGTCGCGACGGTTAGCGGCGTCGATGTTGGGCGGTTGCAGCGCGAAGGATTGAAGCCAAAGGGCGCGTACAGGCCCGAAGTGCTTGAGTCCCTGTTGAAGGGAACGGACGATAACATGCACAAGACTGCCGTATTCGTCCAGTTGGAACTGGCGTCTTATTGAGAATGGACTGAACAATGATAAGAAAATGACCAGAACTCCATGAACTCGCGAGGAGAGATTGTGGGTACTCGATTAGAGAATCTTTTTCCGGTACGCCAGGTTTTCTGGGACGGGTGGACGCACGTTAACTAGTTACCGAGTCTTGTGCAAGGCTACTCAAGTGAAGCTCATGAGAGATCTCCTGCAGCCGATATAGTATACTCTACGGAGCACTATCTGCCAACAAATTGATGCCTCAGCAGAAGCTTTGACGCGAACTTCCGTACTCTACTCCGTGCTCTCACCCTCTTATTCAGCCTATCTCGAGTCTCCAGTCTCTCTCCAGGGCTTGACTGAGAGACCGATATTCATTTTTCCTCAACTCAAAGGTCAAGGCAGGTGTCATGAATTTTGACGAGGGTCGACCATTCTTACCCTTCGAGTCTGCGTCAACATCCTTCTCGAGCAGCAGCTCGATGACTACCGCTGCTCTCTATTTGCCGCCCACAAACATTGGTGTCCCGGCCATCCTCTATCTGCGAGATACGACATCCATCTGGATCGTGGAGTCACTATAGCTCCATCGTAATGGCAGATAGCCTAGGATTAGCAACCCTTATTGTCGCGTTGTGTGCGATCGCGTTCACCCTGTCCCCTGTTTCGATAAACTTTGTTGTGGGCATCTTTTCGACTGTCCTCCGCGCCACTTACCCATCTCTGGGAACATGTGAAAGGCTTGAATGGCAAGACGTTCCCGATGGACCTCTGCACACATGCTCCTTACCGCGGTCTTGCAACCATATAGGAACCGCTGACATCACGCCCAGCTGGGAGAGAACGATTGCAACGTTCTTCAGAATGCGGCGTCGCAACTTCGTCAGAAAGCCAAAACAACTGCATCTCACTACAACATATATTCGAACTGATACGAAAACGCTCAGGGTGTTCCTATCTCTCCTGAATCTACGTACAGTCTCGAACCCTCGGGACGTGGGCGAAGAGCCCTTTCGAATCGTATTCAAGGAAGTCGAAGGTATTTTGACCGCATACATGCAGATTCGGCAGCCTCCTCCAATCCATATCAATGGGATTTATCGGCTGGATGTGACAAAGCGAGAGATGGAATTAATACTCCAAGGTTATCCACCGTGGTACCAAAATCCGTTACGTCTTCCCGCTGGCCGTGCTGTTCACCATCCAATCCGCGACCAAAGCGATTTGTCAAGAGGAGGTTGGATTGTTGCGGTTGGGCTGAGCCCCACACTTCCAGTCGCTGCGGAATGTATGGATAAGAAGGAAGGCTCTGTGGCGATTGTGGATCAGGCTTTAGATCGCGTGATTCACTGCCTGGAGAACCTCGAAAAGGCATTTCCTGAGCAAGAGAGGGTGTCTGTTGCATGTAGAGTGGCGAAGAAGCTGCGCTCTAGGCATGGCCGGTTCGGATTCAGCAGGAGTAGTTTTATTTACCTCTTTAAGGATGTGATCTTACGTGCTGGCGAACTCCCAGACCTCATAAATGACTGGACATACCAACAAATCAACACAGTAATGGCAGTCTTCAGTCAGTATGAACCTCTTACGAGCGAACAGACAGCGGAGTTGCGACCAATTTTGGAGACTGCTCTTCGAGTAGCTCTGTTTGGCGTTTATCAGGTTTTCAAACATTTGTATGTTTCCGGACTGAGGGATGATCTACCATACATTGCGCCACCACATCTAGAGAGGCATGACTTTGTTTATGTTAGAGAAAGATGGGTTTCTGTTGAGGATTAGCGGGAAGCACCTGGGAAGTACTTAGTACTTGTAGGACCGAATTGAGAGCGAGATTGCTACAATGCCGCAGGTCTACCTTCTGCTAAATACCTTACCTTGTGTGATAAAGAATGCTGACAAAGGCATCAGAAATTCTACCGCCACGACCTGGCTGATATCGTTCGAGCACTTCTCCTACGACAGTTCCCTTGCTAGGCGACACTTGAGATTTATGAGCTTCATCGATGAGAAAGACATCCCTACATCTTTGCTGCTACCATCAGACGATAAGCTCGAAGCAGACCAGGCGATTGGTGACCTGAAGGCATACGCATTTATCACCCAACGAGGAGAAGTATTCGCTCGATATTCACCGACTAGATCGATAGTGTTGCGAGAGCATTGAGAGGCTTTGAAGTTCGACTACTACTATTACGACGACACCGAGAAGTGTGAAAGTTGCTTTCGTGTTAACATGTTACCGTTGGGTGTTCCGATGGGTCAGCAAAAGGGGCAATTGTCTGAAAGGCCTTATTTCCCGCTGGAATTCCATTTAGCCGCATTTCAGCGGATGAGACTGAAAGCGTTATGCTGCAGCCATTCTCTGCTATATATTTGGGTCAATTAACCTCATTCCCTAAGGTAATGTATAGAATGAACGACTCCTGCGTGGAATAAATGGCTTAGTCAGCTCACAGCGGACTTCGTTCCGTAACTCACGAGCGTGCTTGCTTCGCCGATTAGACAACTACACACACAATATCGTACACACTCTAAGTTGAGTTCATTAAGACCTCAGTACTTTCCACCCAGCAAACACGAAGGAGCTTGCCGCGAGGAGAAGAAGAAAAGATGGAAGGATACAGATTTCCAAGCCAACCTCTCGCAAACCCTGAGTCGACTCTGATTGGTCGACAATACCGATTTACGATAATTGACGACAAAGTACTCAGATATGAGTGGGCTGCTGATGGAGTCTTCGAAGACCGCGCATCGACATTTGCTATCAATCGAAACTTTCCTAAGCCAGAGTTCTATGTTGAAGACAAAGACGATCAGCTCGATATCATTACACCGTCCTTCCATTTGACATACAACAAACAGAGATTCAGCCCTAATGGCCTTGTCGTCGCATTCACGAGCAAGCAGACGCTTTGGGGAGCCGAGTGGCGCTATGGTAACTCACTGGAAGGGAATCTTGGAGGCACGGCGAGGACAATTGACAATGTTGATGGACGATGTGACATGGGTGTTGGTATCATCTCAAGAGCAGGGTATGCTGCTTTGGATGACACTGATAGTATGCTGTTTGATGGTGATGGATTTGTGGCCCCTCGCCGACACGGGGATCGCATCGATGGCTACCTTTTCAGCTACGGTCATGATTTCAAGGGTGTCATGAAATCTTTTTACGCCATTTCCGGAAGTCAACCTGTCGTTCCTCGATGGTGTCTTGGAAACTGGTGGAGCAGATACTATGCTTATACTCAAGCCGAGTACTTGGCACTGATGGATAAGTTCAAGGCGAACAATATACCACTATCAGTTGCCGTCATCGACATGGATTGGCACCTGGTGAAAGGAGAAAACGTTCCTCATTCCGGATGGACTGGCTACACGTGGAATAAAGCTCTTTTCCCCAATCCCGAGAAATTCACGGAAGACCTACACGACAGAAGATTGAAAATTACCCTCAATGACCATCCGCATTCGGGAATTCACAGCCATGAGGACGTGTACGAGGAGATGGCTCGAGTTCTTGGACACGATACAACCCATCGTGCACCAATATTGTTTGATCCAACATCACCTAAATTCATGCACGCATATCTGAACGTGGTCCATCGAAACCTAGAAGAGCAAGGTTGTGATTTTTGGTGGATTGATTGGCAACAAGGCCTCTCCAGCCGCATTCCTGGTCTGGACCCTTTGTGGTTGTTGAATCACTTCGTGTTTCTCGATCAAAAGCACAAAAAGATCAAATCTCAACCGCTCGTTTTCTCGAGATATGCTGGCCCAGGGAGTCATCGATACCCTGTGGGGTTTTCTGGAGACTCTATCGCAACCTGGAAATCCCTTGAATTCCAACCAGAGTTTACAGCCACGGCCTCCAACATCGGATATGGATGGTGGAGCCACGACATTGGAGGCCACATATTCGGCTACCGTGACGATGAATGCTTTGCCCGTTGGGTGCAGCTAGGTGCCTTTTCACCAATACTACGCCTTCACTCCACAATAAGTCTTTGGATGTCCAAGGAACCGTGGCTTTATCGTAGTGAAAGCGAGGCTGTTATACGGGACTTCATGCAGTTGCGTCATCGACTTGTGCCTTACATATACTCGATGAATGCTGCTTCACCTTCATCAAACATGCCTTTGGTGCAACCTTTGTACTGGAACTTCCCATCACGAGATGTTGCATATCGATTCCCTAACGAGTACTACTTTGGATCTTCTCTCGTCGTTGCTCCAGTATTGCACCCACGCGATAACAGAACAAATCTCGCAAAGACCCAGGTCTGGGTCCCTCCTCATCGGCATGTTGACATTTTAACTGGGTCAGTCTATGACGGCGATCGAGAGATTGACATGTACCGTCCTCTTCAACGCATCCCCATCCTAGCGCCGGAAGGATCCATTATTCCTCTGGACAGGGAACTCGTGCCAGCCAATGGATGCGCCAACCCTAACGCTTTCGAAGTTCTCGTCGTTGTAGGTCATGACGGCCAATTCGATATCCTTGAAAATAGCCAGGATGATTGTGAGCCGCAAGCAAACACGGGGAGTGAACGATCAATCCACATTGAATATGATCAAGCTGCTGGGCGACTCACAGCCGTTGGCGCTGGCAGGGAGTGGATCTTTCGATTCATTTCAATGAACACGTCACTGTCTAACATTCGAGTTCTTGTTGGCGGTTCGTTGTCCACTGAAGCACAACGTAGCATTGAAGTTGCTCCCTATTTACCAAGCGTTGTGGTAAAACTTCCCGCAGCCATAGGTGCGAAGAGCTTGATTACCATTGAGCTCGGTGCGGACCCACAACTGGCTATCATGGATTACACGGAAATGATAAAAGACTTCCTTGTTCACTTCCAGATTGAAATCGTTATCAAGGACAAAATATGGGAGGTTATTCAGTCAACCCAACCAACGACAGTCAAGATCGGGAGGCTTCTCAGTCTCGGACTAGACGACGCGATATTTAGACCACTGGCCGAGCTCATGCTATCGGACAGTCGCGATGGGCACAGTAGCTATTGAGCACAGGAAAGTAGCTTATGAGCTAAGGCAATGAAGTCGGAAAAGTAACACGCAATGCTGTAGAGGGCTTAGAGGCATGAATTCCATTACGGAAGTATAATACATGATTAGAGGAGCTTACTTCCGCAGTTGAAAATAAAATCTAGCTTTCTTTCCTGACGTATAACTTTATGCCTTGTAAATGAAATCCCTTCTATGTGAGTATTTCGCGATATGACGGTTATCCGAAAGGACAACGATGCTTCATACGTACTAGTATATGGACCATGGAGATCGCAAGGAGTTGGATACACCAAAATTGGCTTAATGCGGTGTCTCGGAGTTGGCCCAGACAGAATGGCGTCACGAGCAGTCCATATATAGGCGAGTTGAATAACTTTTGTAGGTCTTTGCGTCGTCACGCTGTCGAGAAGAAGGCTGGCGCTGAGGAAATGCCGTTTAGGGCTTAGCGCTACCGCCCATCCGTCTCCAGCGCTCCAACTTCACGTCCGCAATCTTCGCTCACCCTTCCCAATTCTGCGAGACTCCATTATCTTCATTTCTCTTTCATCGCCGGTCCTTCATATATGTGCTGACATAGGGCTCTTCATCCGAGATTCACTCTCACTTACATCAAGATGGCCGACAAAACCGCCAAATACCGCACCGAGATCCAGCAGGTGAGTGAGGGTCACTTTCGTTTCGCTCTACCGCTTTTCACTCTCCATATGAACTACTCCTGCTTTCTTGCATCCTGATAATCTCCATACCATTGCCGTTGCATAGTATCTACTATCAACATGGTTCTTTTCCTCTCTCCGGAGCCTGCCCTTGACACAGACCTTGCCCAGAGCAATTTTGCGTCGGAGACGTGCAGTGTGGCCTCTGGAACCGAGCTTCATCTGTCATACGGCTCAGTTATCCCCATTGTTGAGGCATGCATTTGATTTCCGGCTTTTGACAGTGCCCATTCGTGACATTAAGATCTATGGCAGTGGCCTTGAGAACCACCAACTAACCCTCCGTCATTCACTCATACTATCCGAGTACAATCTTGGAACTGACAAGCCTATAGATGATGTTCGTCTCTGGTGAGACGGTAGAGCCATCAGCCGAAGTCACTACCATGGTCGAGCAGATTGTTCAGCAACAGGTGCAAGAGATGCTCAAACTCTGCAACGAACTTGCAACACGCCGCGGAAGCCGCTCGATTAGCACCGACGACTTGATGTTTCTTATCCGGCACGACAAGGCCAAGCTCGCCCGCCTACGCCATTTCCTGCAGTGGAAGGATGTCCGAAAGAACGTCAAGGACGCCGACGACCGAGGTGGAGGCGGAGGTGACGCGAACGTGGATGTGCCACCCGAAGGCGAAGCACTTGCCGGCGCTGGTGTACCAGGTGCAGGTCCAAACGTTGAGCTCAAGAAAAACAAGAAAGCTCGTGTCGATCTCGTCTGGGATGTTCCGTCTTTCTTCAGCGAGCAGGTTCCAGCGCGTGACGATGAGGAAGATGAGGAGGAGGAAGAGATGAACCTTGCGACACTTCAACGACTCAAATACGCAGATGAACGTACCAAGGATATGTCTCGAGAAGACTATATGCACTGGTCCGAGTGCAGACAAGCCTCGTTCACTTTCCGCAAAGGTCGCAGGTTTCGCGAATGGGCTGGTTTTGGCATAATCACGGATGCCAAGCCAAATGACGATATCATTGACATACTAGGTACGCTGATTTCTTTGCTCTCCAAAGAATTGAAGATGACTAACATATAGTAGGTTTTCTGACTTATGAGATCGTTCAGACCCTGACCGAGGAGGCGCTGAAGGTCAAACAAGCCGAGGATCTTTACAAGAAGGCTTTCGGAACAGACAAGAAAGAAGCAGAGAACGGTGCTAATAACCCAAAGAAACGAAAACGTGAGCCAGGTCTCTTCGACTGGCCTGAAGAAGAAAAGGATCCCGTTCAGTGCAGTCACATCCGTGAGGGCTTTAGACGACTGCAGCGATCTACAACAAAGAGTCGTGCAATGCTGAACATGACAAACCACATGGGTCGAAGGCCGTTGAAGCTGGTAAGCGATTAAGAAGACTTTGCACGGTGAGACAGATGCTGATAAAGTTCTCCAGATTTAAGGACGACTATAGTGAGATATGCCAAAAATGCACCTTACGCATCGCCATCCGTGGTGTGCATGAGACGAAAAGCGGACATGACAAGCCGCAAACTATGTATGACTTTTCATAAGACGGGTTTCAAAATTGTGAAGGAAGCAGGCAAATTCTTGACGACATATCAGCTCGTGAAGTCACGATCACTAGTAAAGGTAGCATGGCGTTCAGTATGACAGCGGTTCAAGTTTCTTTGAGCATCTAGGCGGCGTTCAGAGATTGTGGTTTGAAGATACCCGCGTTAGCAAAGGCGATATTGGCCTGGTTCTCGTTTTGTTTTTCTACTAAGGTATTCGCGGGATTAGCATATGTGCTTTTGAGGTTACGTAGACTCGGCTTAGCGAAAGGCAAATAAGAAACCATCATCAGCTGAGGAGCCTATAAGCTTAAGGCGTAGAAAGCGAGCGAAGTGCAACCCAAGAGCGCCTTCGCAGTAGGCAGTCACCTTTTCTGGGTGGGATCTGAGCAATCCCGGCGTACCGTACCGCGCCTAGCGGCTGATCGCACCCAGCTTTTGGGGGCCATGAGGCTGAAGGCTGCACACCTTATTGTTCGTATTGGGAGGCCGCGTCCTGCGTGTGACCCTCCATTCGCAGTCACCATCTAATTGTCATGACTTCGCCATCCTGATTTCAAACTCGTATATATTGCCGGTTGATTCATGCGAGCTCGACAATCTCGTCGCGATACCCTCAGAATAGTGAGACCAATGCCGCCGCCTAAACCATAGCTTCCCATAGCTCGAACCCTGACCCCTCGGCATCACGTCCCACGCGACAGTATGAGCTCTAGACTGAGCTTTCTCACCTCCAACGCACCACGCGTTAGTTCACCTCCGAATCAACGTTCGCGGAGCGCACCAACACCTCCGGCCATATCTATTGAAGATCTTAGTCAAGATCCACTTAGCAATATCGAATCGCACCCTCCATCGCCCACCCAACCAAAACGGTCAGACACCGCTGGTACAGCAGCGACACAACAGTCTAGTGCGAGTTCATGGCGACGGAGAGGTAATGCCTGGCAACGGCGTCACAAATCTCCAGGCGTGATATGGCGCAAGCGTTGGGATAGCGAGGTCTCTCCGTTCGAGAATGGGCGCGTGCTCATCATCGACTGCTTCTCGCGCGACCACAGCGATGACGGCAAGCGCAAGACGTTGGCATATGAGTTCTCACACGAGGTCGAACTGCGCGAGTTCTACGAGACGGGTCCTGGTTCCAAAGATGGCCACTGCCTGCGTATCGTCCATGTTCAGAACGCACGCTGGGCTCGAGACTTTCTGCTCCGCAAGTTCAACATATCCGATCGTGGAAATAACGTAGCTGGCCTGACGGGAACCAGCTTTGCGAAGTGGGCAGTCTGGGACCGGCCTCAACGTAGAGCGGGCAAGCCCGTGCTAAATTCAAAGAGTTTTAGATGCTCAAGAGATCCGTGGAGAGGCATTAGCCGGACTGGTTTTGGTGTTGACTACTTGAAGTATTATCACCTCAAAGTTGTACCTGATAACGATGTTGTGGATCAGTTCAAGCTTTGCGAGCTCAACCACTGGGATGTAGACCGAGGAAATGTTCCAGCGCATGGCTACGATGTCTATGTGCAGAGGATGTCGGTGTACATCCAGAGAAACGAAGGACCTATAAACACGAATCCCGACGGTGATATGAAAAGTCCATATGCGTCTGTACCTACTACCGGTCAGACAGCGAACGGCACTCTTGACCCGATCGACGACATGGAAACTCTACCACTCATAGAATCCATGGATAACAACTCTACCATCATCGTATTTGAGTCTTCGCATACGGGTTACCCGGAGGATACACTAATCGAGGCACGTGGGGAGATGGAGGCGCGCTGGAGACGACTGATGCAGCTGCTACCACGGGAGGACATTCCAAATGAAGACGTGATTACAGTGGAGCTGATGAACATCGTGATCAAGGACGTATACAAAGCGTTACAAGTGTCCTGGGACAAGTTGCTGGCGAAGTGCGACGAGCACGTCAACATCCTTGAGGAGAAGATCTACGAGAACCCTGCGGATGAGTCGCGCGCTCCCGAACTCTGGACCAACTCAGCGCTGTGGCTCAAGGTCGAGAAGCTCATCAGTCTGCAGATCAGTACGATAGGTGAAGTGCAGAACAATCTGACAGAGCTTGCCGACGATGTCGATCCTCATGAGGAGTGGCTGCATCACACACCTGATGAGTTTAGAAATGTCGAAACGATGGTGCAGGAGCAGCTCGTCAAGCCTACCGCAAATCTGAGCGACCTGGTGAGTAGCAGCTCCTTAATAAATTCAACGGCACGCTGACAATTCTGTAGATGTACAAGTCTGTCGGCATTCGAGACGCGCGACATTCCTTACAACTCGGTCTCTCCATGTGGCGACTATCTTGGATTACATTTATATTCCTCCCTCTAACTTTCATTGGCGGCTTCTTCGGCATGAACGTCGATGCCTTCCAACCCAGCGGCAGCGGCTACCCGTCCATCAAGTGGTACTTCGTCGCCGCGGTGCCGCTGATGTGTATCGTGGTGGTGCTGTACTTCATGTTCAAGCGGGCGGACCGCTTCGACGGGCGGCACGACCCGGTGCAGCGCGGCGCCTACGAGCACATCTTCCAAGACTTCGCAGCCGACTTCCCGGCGCTGTGGACGCGGGCGGGGCCGCGGGCAGACGTGCGCCCGCGCGGCCTTCGCGCCGCCGTCCAGTGGCTCCTCATCACCTACTGGTTCGATCCACGGCGCACGGTGGCCGCGCGGCCGCTCTCCGACATCGACGAGATGGGCCTGTGGGCGCGCGCCAAGCGGCGCGTCGCGCGGCGCTGGCTCGCGGCGCTGCAGTCCGCCTCCGCCGCCTCTGCCGCCGACCTCGCCGTGGCGGAGAGCGGCCGCGCCGACTTCGGCACCGTGCTGGGGCTGCTGAGCGCGGCGCCGGTGGCGCTGGCGGACGGGGCGCCGCCGGCGGCGGCCGCGCTGCGGAGACCCGCAGTTGGCCGCGCTGATGCCGCGCGGTCGCGGGCGCCGCGCCGCCGCTCGCACTCGTCTGGGTCGCGGCCCGCCAGCGGCGGCGTGGCGTCGCCGATGGTGGACGAGGAGCGCAGCAGCGACGATGATAGCGTTGACCGGGCGCGCAGAGCGAGGGCGCTGGGCGCGGAACTGGTCTCGCTGTCGCCGCTGGGTGCGCCGAGACCGGAGGATGGGCCGCCCGTTGGAGCTGCTGCCTCCGGTGTGGAGCAGCTGGAGAGGCCGGCGGGGCCGCCTACTTCGTCGGCGGCCTCTTCGAGGTCTGATGATGGCCATGTCATGCATTTGGGCGTTCCAATGAATGTGAGGAGAGGGGAGGAACACGCACCACCGTAACGTTATGGAATCGTATGATAGTCTGTTGGCATTCTCAAAGGGGTAAAGGCATCTCTTTGTACTAGACATAAGCATAGGCGTAAGTTTCAACGCTGTCCTGGCGATTGATGGCAGGAAGCGAATCTATTCTGCGAACCACTCTACGTTCTTGCGTGCTACGGTGTGACCTTGAACGACATCTTGATGCCCATGGCGGCCAACTCGACGTCCAAGTACTTCAGAACGGCAGGGATGGCAACTACCGTGACGTCCTCACCGCCCACGAACTTCTCTCCGTTCCCGTCCTCCCACACCTCGCTCCTGCTCTCGAAGCCCTCAGCCTTGGTTGCGCATCTCCTACACCGCACATTGTTGACAGCGCCAGCTTTGGCCTTGCCGAAGCCGCCGACGACAGGCGTGGTAGCGAGGAAGCCGCCGCAGTCGCGACATATCCACGCGCGGGTGTAGTCGCTGCAGTTGAGGAGGCGGTCCTGCAGGAGGAACGCAGTGCCATGAGCGAGCAGAGCGTCGCGCTCCATCTCGCCGACGCGGATGCCGCCGCCCTTCTTGCGGCCCTTGATGGGCTGGCCGGTGACGGGGTTGTTGTGGCCGGTGGTGCGCACCTGGTACTTGTCGTTGACCATGTGCCGCAGCCGCTGGTAGAACACCACCCCGATGTAGATGTCCGCCGCCAGCTCACCCCCAGTGATCCCGCTGTACATCGGCTCGTTGCCGTAGTAGTTGTACCCGGCCCGCATCAGCTGCTCGCCGAAGTAGTCCACTGCCGTGTCGCTCTCGTCGAACCGGAATGGTGTGCTGTCCTGCGCGATGCCGTGCAGTGCTCCGGCTTTGCCTGCTAGCGACTCCACGAACATGCCGATCGTCATACGCGATGGGAATGCGTGAGGGTTGATGATAATGTCTGGTTGCATACCTGACTCTGAGAATGGTAGGTCTATTGCTGGCCATTTCTGGCTGCATACACCTTTCTGCCCATGCCGTGACGAGAACTTGTCTCCGATGACAGGTGATCGGGGGATCCGATACTTAATGGAAATGGCCTGCAGTGGTGAGTTGCCATCTTCACTGCCGATCAGCCGAACCTCGTCAATGAAGGCATCCTCCTCGTCCTTGTAGCGGTGCAAGTCAGTTCGCCCGTCGCGATTGATGTAGCCACCTGTAAGCGTATCATGTGATACCGCGTGAGAGACTGCAATCACATCGCCTGCGCGTACCAACTGGCCGACCGCAGGCAGTCCATCGTCATCAACCTTCTCTTTCCACTCTGCGCGGGCAAGACCGCCAGGTGCGAAACCGAACAGCTTCGTGACGCGTTTCGTCGTTGCACGGCTCCGTGAAGACTCCGCAAGATCGATAACATGGGTTTTGTAAATTGTGCCGTATCCAAAACCTCGTTCGTGAGCCGACTTGTTGAGAATCATAGCGTCGTCCATGTCATAGGCGGTGTAAGAGATGACTGCCACTACAGCATTCATTCCGTTCGGGAAGTTATCCAACCCGTAGGCGTTGTAGAGCGGCGGTCGAACAACTGGAGTTTGGCCTGTTTGCAGACGGTAGGACTTATTGTCAGTTCGGCGCGCAATAGCGGTGCCTGGAGTACCCATTGACTGTTTACCCATTTGACACTGGTACATGTTTCGTGGTGACTGGTTGAAATCGGAAAAGGGAGTGAGATTTGCAAGGATGGATAGAATGTTGGTGGGATCGAATTCAACGTGCGTGTGCTGACCAGACTTAATCTCTTCCGGTACGCATGCGATATTCATGAAAGGCTGCTCAAAAGGACCTACATAGTCAAGTTTGT
>Ga0335073_10002072_pt1 | contig 27414 bp, 35 predicted proteins | sample Lox_Sample_22_FD_207093 | JGI IMG/M metagenome (GOLD analysis project Ga0335073, IMG submission 207093) | Soil microbial communities from Loxahatchee National Wildlife Refuge, Florida, United States - Lox_Sample_2.2 | ecosystem: Environmental > Terrestrial > Soil > Wetlands | place: USA...
CCCTAGACTCGCCCCAGAATCGGGGCCATAGCTCAGTTGGGAGAGCGCCTGCTTTGCAAGCAGGAGGTCACGGGTTCGAATCCCGTTGGCTCCATCCCGAAAAGCCTCGCGTTTGCGGGGCTTTTCTTGTGGCTGAGTTGGCTGTGGGTCATCCTCGGGTGGGTGTTTGCTACTCGCGTGGACCAGAGCGTGGACCACGCGGACCAGAAGTGACTCCCGACCGGGCTGTCTCGGGTGCGGTGAGTGCCGGATCGTTCGTCAACTGCGACATCTTGTCGCCGCGATCGGTCGGAACCTCGATCGCGTCAACGCTGGCCGCGCTAGCGAGCAGGTCATCGAACGCTCGGTGCACCTTCTTGCGGCTGAGCCGCTTCTGCACCTGGGCGTAGATCTCGAGTGTCGTCCTCGAGTCAGCATGCCCGACCTGGCTCATGACGTAGGGCAGCGGAGCGCCGGCCTCGATCATGAGGCTGATGTACGTGCGCCGTAGCGCGTGCGGTGTCACCTTTGGCAGCGGCGGGAGGCCCCGCTCTGCCCGCAGCTCGTTCACACGTTCCACGGTCGGTCCGAGAACGCGACGGGAGACGTTCTCCTTGTCACGCGGTCGGCCGCTCGCGGTCGCGAACACGTACTCGTCGGGCGACGCGGGTTGCCGCTCCGCGCGCCACGCCATGAGCTCCTCCATAACGTCGAGACTCAGGTCGACGTGGCGGTTGCCGGCGTCGGTCTTTGCCTCGTCGATCACCAGGCGCTCGTGATGGACGTCGACGTCGCGCCACCGGAGTTGACACATCTCTGTGACGCGCAGCCCGGACTTTGCCATCGCCGCGATCATCGGCCGCCGACCGATCCGGTGACCCCGGTAGAGGTGCCGGTCCATCTCGCCGGCGACCGCGAGCAGCTCCTTGAGGTCGTCAGCCTCGATGTGCCGCCGCACTGGTTTGACGACCTTGAGCCGGCGCCTCTTGCCGCGTGCTGGGTTCGACTCGAGGAGGCCTCGCTCGACGGCGCTGTCGAGGATCTGCGTGAGCGTGACGAGCGTCTTGTTGATGCTGTCGTTGCTAAGCGGGACGCGTCGCTGTCCGCGCTTGTCCCGTAGCGGCGCGCCGGCGGCGATCGCATCGGCTACCCGCTCGCGCTCGATCACCTTGTGCTCGCGGTAGCGCTCGACGAGCGCGACGTCCATCTCCGAGATCGCGTAGTCGCAGAAGAACGGCAGCAGGTGCTTGCGCAGCCGCCACTCGTAGTTCTCGCGAGTGCGCGGCCGGAGCTCGCCTTTGCGGGTCGCCCACCAGCGGGACGCGAACACATGGAACGTCTGGGCTCGATCGTCATCCCGACCCGGCAGGGCGGGCGGCTCCCACACACCGGCTCGGACTCTGGCGAGCACGTCCTCGAGCTTGCGCTCGGCCTTTCGGAGCGTCCACCCGTCAGTGTCGGTTCCGAGGGTGAGGATCTCGCGCTTGCGATTGACCCTGAAGCGCAGGCTGTAGGTGACCTGGCCGTCTCTCCGTTCGTGCACGCGGATCTCGCCTCTCGCGCGCTTCTCCATCCGGACCTCCTGACTCGTGATGTCGGCCCGGCCGGCGGATCCGCGGCCCGGGCCGCGTGCGCCAAGTCTAAGTTCGGTGTCGCTCATGGCCCACGCTCGAACTCCAGGAGGAGATCCTCATCCTGTTGGTCCGTGGCGGGCGCCCGACGAGGTCGTGATCGGCGTCGCTGGGGCCGGTCGGCGGGCAGCGCGCCGCCGATCTGGGCCCACCGCGACTGCACCGCGACCGGGTCGAAGCGCAAGCGGGCACAACTGCCACCGCCCAGGCGGACGCAGCCAAGCTCGTCAGCGTGCTGGTAGACGAAGCTGACACTGACGCCATAGTGCGCCGCGACCCGGCGAGCGCTCCACAGCTCGCCTCCGGGGGCCGGGTCGGTTGATGCGGCGAGACGGGTGAGCTGTGGGCCAAGCCGGAGCGCCACGCGGTCTGCGATCTCGTCGGCAAGCGCCGCGATCGGATCCACCGCTTGGTCGAAGCCTTCCACCGCAATCAAGTCCTCGGACGTGTTCGCACGGATTGTCCTAGCGCGGATAGTATCGGATAAGCGCGCACATATGGTCCGGTTGCCCATCTATTCGATGTAAACCGCTATTATCCGTGCATGACGTCCAGCGAGATGCGACACACCCCTGCGATGCTCGCGCGACTCACATACTCCTGGGCCGCGTACGAGTTGAGCGAGCGACTCGTGTCGGAAGCTGGCACGTACAGCGACGAGTACGGTCGCGGCGCGTTTCTCGCCGAGGAGGCGGCGACGATCGTGTCCGAAGCGATGGCCCTGCTTGAGGCGGCGGTCGTGGCCGACCGGCTGCGCGGCGTTTCGTGGCTCGCTGTCGCTGACGCTCTCGAGGTGTCAGCCGAGGGCGCGGAGGAGCGGTTCGCTCAAGCTGAGCGCCGGTTTCGCGACGCGCTGCTGTTCCCGTACCGCCATCCCGAGAACGGAGGCCTCGGGTACGCAGCCGCGCCATACGCAGTCGAAGAGCACGGGTGCGTCAGCGAGCAGCTCGACGCCTGGGTCGTCCAGCATCGTCGGAGCAGCGGACCAGAACGCGACGAGCCGGAACCCGTGACCCGCGGCCTGGGGGCGATGGCGGGGACCTGGATCGCCGAGCGGATCGGGCAGGTCCTCGAGCTCTCGGACGCGCTGACCAAGCACCAGCTTCCAGACGGCGTTGGTTACACGGACGCCCAGCTGCGCCACGCGCAGATGAAGGTCGAGCTGTACGAGGCGATGGCCGCGGAGCGACCTGAAAGTCGAGAGGTCGAGCAGCAGCTCGCTGAGGCGCGGCAGCGCTTCGCCGAGTTGACCGAGCCTGACTCGCGGGATCAAGACTGAGCCCGTGACGCTCGCCGTTCGTTCGGGACGGCGACTGATGACCGCTACGACCGGAGCCAATCTCGGTCGCGTCCAAAGTGGAGCGACCGGATCTGAGATTGGGTCTTGCCGACGAGGTCGCCCTCGCAGAACAGGATCTCGTCGGCATAGGAGGTCACATCCGCGCTCTCGGTGCCGTCGCTCCAGCGCACGATCGCCCGGCGGCTGCCTGCCGATCCGAGGGGAAGGTCCTCGAATCGCAGCACCTCCTCCACGACCGGCTCGTCGGCGCCTGAACCCATCCCGCTCAGCTTACCGGCGTCGGTACTCGTCGCCGACATCGACCAGCGCAGACGCGATGCCGACGATGTTCTGGTCGGGAGGGTGGAGCGAGACCAGATCGCGCGTTCGAATAGGCTTGCGAAGTGCCCGGTTATCCTGCGGTCCCCGAGCTCGATCGTGTGATCGCGCTCGAGGTGCCGACCATCGAGGACTACATCTCAGCCAGCAGCGCGTACGTGCTCGATGGCCGGAAGCTCCCGGTCCGACGAACTGCGACGAGTGAGTCCGCCAAGGCGGCACAGGCGGCCCTTTCGCGAGTGTTCGGAAAGGTAATCGCCGACGAGCTACACGAGCGGCACAAGAAGTTCATCGTCCAGGAACTCGGCTCTGGCGCGTTCAATCCGCGACCGCGGGAGCGAGCGCCCCATGTTCTCGACCCGGTAGCCGCCGAAACGAGGGTCGCCGGAGGACTTCGCACCGCCCAGTCCGATGTGACCGAAGCTCACGAGCTCGACGGCGTCCGGTTGGCGATCGAGTTGAAACCCAGCTACCGAGCTGTCGGCCGTGCGATCTGGAATCGATATGGGGACGTGCGAGCTTTCGCCGTGAACATCCACCTGAAGTTTCCGTTCGCGGTTGTTGGCGGTGTCCAGGTCCTGCCGACGATCGACGTCGAGGAGGACGGGACACAGACCGACACAAGCACGTACCTCAACCGAGCAGCTCGCCGTCTGTCCCGCATCCGCCCGCGGGAGACCGAGGCTGACGCCGGCCACCTCCTCGAGGCCTTCGGACTCGTGGTTTTCGACCCGCTAACGGGCACGCTCTCCGACTCGATCCCTGGCGAAAACAGCCCGCTGCTCTGGGACAACTTCCTCTCTGCACTTGTCCGCTCGTACGACACCCGCTTCGGCGCGGAGGCTTGACCCGCTTCGTCGACTGGTTTACTCAGTCGCAAGCATTCGCTGACGGCCGTTGGCCGGATGCTCGTCGTCGATGTTCGAGAGGAACGTGGCGGTCGTGTGGTGGATCCTCAATCGGGCCGAAAGTGGCGTCGCGCGCAGCCGCTCAGCCGCCATTGCAACGTAGTCGGGGTCAATCTCGATCGAGATGGAGTTCCGGCCGAGCTCGATCGCGGCGAGCGTGGTCGTGCCCGTACCGCAGAATGGGTCGACCACGGTGTCCCCTGTGAAGCTGAACATCCGGATGAGGCGGCGTGGGATCTCTAGCGGGTACGGTGCCGGGTGACCGTTCCGCAGCTGCCCAGAGACATCGGTCCAGACGGGTGCGAAGTAGCGGACGTAGTCGTCGGTCTCGATGCGGGAGCGCTTCTCCTGTTCGGCCGTCGGCTTCCGGTACCCGCCGGGCTTGCGCATGAACAGGATGTGCTCTAGATCGTTCTTGATGATCCCGTTTGGCAGGTTTGGTTTACCGAGGTAGCGACCAGACCTCGAGGCCTCGAGCTTCATGTTGGCGACCTTTTGCCAGCGGATTGGCGTCAGGTTGTCGAAGCCGAGGTGCCGAGCCCGGACCTGGATGTCGGCTGACAATGGCAGCACGTAGTGGCGTCCGCCGCGGCGCCGAGGGATGCACACGTCGCCTACGACGCAGACGACCCGGCCGCCAGGGACGAGGACTCTGAGGCATTCCCGCCAAACGTGGTCGAGCTCGCCCAGGAAGTCGTCATATACGGGAAGGTTGCCGAGCTGGCCCGGCCGGTCCGGGTATTCCTTAAGCGATCCGTACGGCGGGCTGGTGCACACGAGGTGGACCGACTCGGTCTCGATCATGGACAGATCGCGAGCGTCACCCTCGTAGATAGTGTGCTGCGTTGGCCCACCGGACACGGCGATCTCCTTTCGAGACTCGTTCAACTTGACAGCGTAGGAATCCGGACGGACGGAATGATCGTCACCGGCGTGAGCGGGACTCGGAGGGCTATTCTCGACCCCGGATGGCTTCGCCGTATCGCCAATGTCTGCCTCAACTTGGCCTTAGCCTGGAACATGGGACAGATCGCACGCCTGACGGCCGCGGCTGGTTCATCTTCCGTGGGGCTGACCTCTTGGCTCGGTATCCGTCGGAGGCCAAGGCCCGAGATGCATGGAAAGTCCTGCTCGACGAGGCCGGTTGGCAGCCGGCCAAGCGCGCGATCAACGCGTCGGAAGCGATGCGTCGGGAGAAGACCGAGCGTTGGGCTCGAAATCGCGCCGGCTAGCTCAGCGACCGCCTATGAGCGACCCCTCGACCGCGGCTGGGCCTTAAGGAGCGAGCGTGCCGCAAGCCTTGTCCGAGGCATGCATAGAATCGACACTATGTGGCGGGCCATCATCTTCGACGGCGACGACACGCTATGGCTGACTGAGCCCCTCTATGACGCCGCGCGACAGCGAGCACGCGAGGTGGTCGAGGCCGCCGGACTTGACGGCAGCGACTGGGAACGTCTGGAGCGTCGACTCGATGTCGCGAACGTGGAGCGACTTGGCCACACAGTCGAGCGTTTTCCGACGTCTTGCGTTGAGGCCTACGAAGCGCTTTGCGGCGAACGGGCCCGACCTGTAGATCCGGTTGTTCGACGGGAGACCGCCGATGCGGCACGTCAAGTATTCGAGCAAGATCCTCCGCTGGCTCCCCATGCTCGTGCGGTACTCACCACTCTTGCTGAGCACGGCCTGCGCTTGGCGCTACTTACAAAAGGCGATCGCAGGATCCAGGATCGTAGGATTGACCGAAGCGGCCTACGCGATCTGTTCGATGAGATCCAAGTTGTAGACACCAAGACTGTCACTGAAGTCAGATCGATGGTGGAACGCCTGGGTGACCGGCCGGTAGATGTGCTGAGCGTGGGTAACAGCGTCCGCTCCGACATTTTGCCTTCGCTTGCCGCCGGCGTTCAGCCAATATGGATTGACGCTCACGTATGGGAATACGAGAAGGTCCAGGGCGATCTGCCGGATGGAGTAATCGAAGTTGGGGACCTCTCTGAGGTCGTCAAGGTTGCGGTGCCCGGCCTTGTCGTAGCGTGAGTCTCAGGGAAAAGGTCACAAGGCAGGATCTGAAGGCAATAATCTCGCCTCCCGCCGAGGAGACGGGCAGTCGCGAAACCGGGCTCACGTTCACCGACATCTTGTTCGGTTTCGTCCTGATGGAACTCTTTGTTCGGCTCGCCCACACGGGTTCGCTCCCCAGGTTCGCGTTTCTTCAGCTTTTCGCGGCGACCGTACTTGTACTCGGGAGCTGGATCGGCTTCCGGCGAAGTTTGAGCCGCTCAAGCTACGAGCTCAAGTTTTTCAACCTTCCCCTCGCCCGATTTGTACTCGACCAAGCAATGGTCGTCCTCTACTTCCATGTCGCAACTCTGACGCCAGAGCCGTGGTCACGCAGGGCTCCAGGCCCGCTTGCACACGCCACGGCTACGGCACTCTTCGCCATCTTCTGCCTGTATTTCGTTTGGGACTTGGGTGGCATCTGGATGGGCTTGGCACCAAAGTATCCTAAGCAGGAAGCCACCTTGGGCGGTCCCTTAATCACTTTCTTTGGGCTCGCTGGGTCTGCGTATCTCTGCTTCATCCCCGCATATGCGCCTATGCGAGGACCCGAGGCCGATCAGATCTTCATCGCAGCCATTATCCTCTTGCTCCTCTATCGATTCGCAAAGGAGATACGAAGCTCATATAAGTTCAATCGTCGTCCGCCGCCTCCTGACAGAACACTCACTATGACATGGACCGGTAGCCGCTGATGGTGGCGCCACCTAATGTCTAGTGACCCCCTCGTTCGTGTGACACGAGCGGCACTTTGGCCGGTAATCAGAGACCTACAGGCCGATCCTTTGCCCTCCGCGCAAGACTTGCTGCTCCAGGGTCTGCTTCATCTGCCGCGGATCGCGCGACAAGACGGAACAGTTCCCGAATCCCAGGCTCGAGCGGAACTCGATCGCATTCGCGCCTGGCGCGCCAGGGAGCTTGAGCCGCTGGAGCATTACGCAGCGACTCCTGATCAGAAGCCCCGCCCAGTTGACATGGATATCGTGCGGATCGATGCCCCGCCTGCGGCCGCAGTCTTGGGCCACTTTCACTATCTCCGGTCGCCGCGAGAGGACAGCGTGAATGTCGCTGCTGTCTACAGCGGCCGGATTGCGGCTATCTGCTCGATTTCGCGCCTTGATCTTCCCCTCATCGAGCAGCAATTACCAGTGATGCGAGGGGAGGCGGCAGTTATCTCGCGCGTATTTGCGTTTGATTGGGCCCCAAGGAACACCATCTCGTATTTGCTAGCTCGGGCTGAGCGATATGCCAGCCGCGAGCAGGGAGAGATTAGGATGCTGTTGACGTATGTGAACCCAAACCTAGGCTTCACAGGAGCGTCTTACAAGGCAGCAAATTGGTTGCCATTGGGATGTGAGACTGGCACGCGATACGCATACTTGGACAAGAGATATATCACCGACCGACGGGTGTGTCAGCTCGCCCGCGCAGACCGTCTGCGTGTCGAGTACTCACGGATGCCTCTTCGGCCGCTGGTGTTACTGTGCCGCCTGTTAGATAAGGGTCTGCAGCGCGCCCACCCCAAGGGGTTCCATGTCGTCGTGCCCCGGCTACCGCCTGGGGGTGACGACGTGGTGTTGACGTGACGGCTCGAAGTTGTAGCTACGCGTCGATGTCCCACTCGTCCTTCAGGCCCTGGATCGTCGTGAGCGGCGAGCACCGGATGGCTCGAGCAGGCCGTCGTCTTCTGCGACTAGGCACAGAAGCTGCGGCCGGCGCAACGCTGCGTCGATCGAGCTCGACCCGTCGCAGGCGAGCACGAGGACCACGGGATACTGCTTGTTCCGCGGTCGCTAAGCGGCCGCGGGCTTGCCGGGGCTTGATCGCATCAGCGCGGAGTTCGACGGCGCGCCGAAGCGGCGGCGAGTCTCTTGTACACCTCGCGGGCCTTGGCCGACGCATCGGGCGTAGGGTTCGTATCCCGCGTCGTCGGGCGCGTGGCACGTTTGGCCTTCGGCTTCGGTCTCGATCGCGGCCTCGCCTTGGCGCGGGCCGGCGACTCCTCCTCGTCGGTCAAGGGACTGCGATCTAACCGTTCCCGCTCGACGGTGAAAGTGTTCCGCAGCCGCTTGAAGTCCCACACTTCCCCGACCGGCTTCTTCTTCACGGTGACGATCCCGTACGCTTGGAGCTGAGACACCCCCCGGCTCCACGTATCGTCCGAGAGCCGGTATCGCGCTCGCTGGCGCGGACTGACGAACTCTCCCTTCTTCATGCCGTTGTTCGTGATCCTGAGGAGCACGAGCAGCATCGCGAGGGCCGGCCCGTCGAGGGCGACGTGCCAGCCCTGGGTCCAGAAGGTGCTGGGCAGCTCCACGAAGTAGTGCTCAGGGGGCAGGCGCTCGAAGATCCAATCGACGCTTCGCGATTCATCCCCAGGATTCGTGTAGGTCTCGCCACTACCGTCCTCCCGTTGCAGGCGGAGGATGCTCGGGCGCCCCGGCTGCGCGTTGATGGTCAGCAGCTCCAGCCGCTCGAATAGCCTGAAGGCCTCTCTGACGCGACGCTCGCCGAGCCGGTGAGGGTCCTTGAGATCGAGCAACTCTGCGAAGGTACGGGCGGGCCAATTGACCATGTGACGCTCGTCGCCGCCACCCATCGTCCAGAGCAGCGCCAGGTATAGACGCGTGCGCATCGCTCCGCCCTTCGACGCCGATATCAGCTGGGCCAGCGGCGGCTTCCGAGGTGTCCTGTCATCGTCGGAGCGTGGGGTCTGGATGAACCCCCAACGAACCGTCGTGCCCCGGTGGCCGAGCCGCCCGGATATGCCCCGACCCACCTCCAGCGTGCTCTCCGATGCCGCCCGCGGGCGAAAGTCCGCGCTGTTCGAGCGGCGGCGGCTGGGCTCATCATTGACCTTTGGCTGCACTTACTGTGGGACTCCGGTTGACCTTTAATAGTCGCCGCGCAGACCGGCAGGGTAAGCGTGGCAGGAAGTGCCCCGGTGATATGGGGTGAAAACGCACCCGTCCATCGGGTAGAAGAGCATACCTTACGCCGCTAGAAGCGCAAGGGTATGCGCGGTTGAACAGGGAGGCCGGATGCGCTTAGCTAGCCCCATACGAAAAGGGGGCCGCCCCGCGAAGGGCAAGCCCCACAGATCGGCCAAGCCGTGACGGCTCGACAGGATTGCACCCAGAAGTCTAACCGCGCGCGGCTTGGCCCAACCCGGGGGAACCCGGAGAAAGGCACAAGCCTTGTCTACCCAGGACATCATCATCAAGAAGGTCCCCGTCAGGGTCACCGACGGGGTGTTGCACCTGTACCGCTTTGAGGAGCACGATGCAGGAGTGGTCGCGTTCGTCGATGCGGCCGAAGACCCGGAGACGGCGGTCCACCAGATCATGCAGATCGGGGCTCGGTCACTGGCGTTCACCGCGACGTCGGTCGACACGGCCGTCGTGGCGAACGCATTCGACGGCATGGCGCGCCAGTTCGACGGGACGCTCGAGGAGACGGTCAAGCACATCGGCGGGATCACGGAGGCGCTGCTCGACGACGACGCCGGCGCGTTGCCGAAGGCAATGAAGGCGTTCACGACGGAGCTCGACCGACTGCTCGGCGACGCGTTCGATCCCGACAGCAAGAAGAGCATCGTTGGGATGTTCGAGCGGCTGTGGTCGGATGCGTCGAGGGCTCAGGTCGAGGCGGTCCGGCGTGTCGTCGATCCCGACAACGAGAGCAGTCCGCTCGGAAGGCATCGTGCGGAGATCATCAAGACGGTCAAGGAGACCGAGGAGAAGCTCTCGAAGGCGCTGGCCGAGGTGTCCGAGAAGATCGCCGTCTCGAAGGCGCAGGCCGAGCTGATGGAGAAGACCTCGACCAAGGGGTTCGAGTTCGAGGACCTGGTTCACTTGACCGTCTCGGGCGTCGCCGCTGCGCACTGCGACATCGCGGAGCAGACCGGCCGGAGCGTCGGCGCAACCGGGTCACAGGCCGGCGATGAGGTCGTGACGCTGTGCCTCGATGACACCCGCGGGGCGACCGCGCGCTTCGTACTCGAGCTCAAGGATCGCAAGCTCGGCATGAAAGCCACCTTCGAGGAGCTCGACCGCGCGATGGACAACCGCGAGGCCCTCGTCGGCATCGCCGTATTCAGTCGGCAGGAGCACGCGCCGGTCGCCGGCCCGTTTCACTTCTGGGGCAACTACGCCGTCGTGGTTCTCGATAAGGATGTGGTCGATGACGGTGCCCTGAGGCTCGCCTGCCTGTGGGCGAGGTGGATGGTCCGGCGGCAGCTCGGAGACACGGCGATGGAAGTCAACGCGGAGCGCGTCGCCGGGCTGGTCGAAGACGGACGGCGCGCCCTCGATCACGTCTCGACGGTCCGCCGGTACCACACGTCCGCGCGGAAGTGCATCGACCAGGCTGGCGGCCAGGTCACCGCGATGGCCTCCGAGTTCGAGATCGTGCTCGACGCGATCGCAGAGGAAGTGAGCGGCTAGCACCGCCGCCGCGCATGACGCAACGGCGAACGGGCAGGGCTCTCCGCGCGGCGGCCGGGGAGTCCTGCTGTCCGCCGCGGCCCTGGGAGGAAGCCGCCGGGTTCAGGCCGATAGCCCGGCCGAATGGGTCAACTTTGGATGGCGTTTCCCAAGGTCTAGCGGAGCGAGCCGGGCGTTCACCCACCATCGACGGGTTAGGGAAATACAGTTCCCTAACGCTAGGGAGCGCTTCAGACGTTGATCGGTCGGACCCGATCGCCGCGAATGCCAGTCCGAGCGGGTTTTGGGCGTCGTGGACGACTACGCTGTCGTCGGTATGGCGCGAGGTGGTGCAGTTCGCAATCGGTCCGAGATCATCATCGTGTCGACGCCGCGGGGTCCGGTCGAGGTGGTTCGCCAGGAGATGCAAGGCCTAAGGCAACGGCGGGCTTGGACTTGGTTCTGGCTCGCGCGTCGCAGGGGGAAGACCGACTGGAGCGAAGCCTCGACCGCCGTCGAAGCCATCCGCAGGGCCACTCTGGTCGGGCCCGGGAAGCCCCCCTCGTGGCTGAACGATGTCGGGGGACAAGCTGAGCGCGCGCTCGCTGCCCCTGCCGATGCTGCGGATGGCTAATGTTCTCCCCTCCGTCCGTAGGAACCCCCCGGACAGGGAAGGTTTGTGCAAAGCGCTGACCGGCCGTGACTCCGATGCACGGACGGACCTCCAGTTCGGTCATTCCGCGCAAGCGTCGCACTATGGCTTCGCGTCCCTCGGGCAGCATCCGACCTTCGCCCGAAACTGCTCCGCTCAACTAAACGGTGAAGGGCTCGACTGCTCGTTTGAGTCGGGAAGCAGGAGCGTCGAGCTCCGGGGGGACCACAACCGCGACCGAAGATCGGCCGCACGCAACTGAGGGTCGCGCGGCGGGCCGGTCGATCGTGGATTCGGCACGCAGTGGGCTAGGGTCGCTCCTCCGTTCGCGGTGAGAACCGCAGCTGCCACGTTCTCTCGTGAGTTCGACGCGCGCCGGGGCGGCTAAATTCGAAGGGTGACGATTGCGCCGCCGATGCCTGTCCTTGATCTCTCGAACGAACGGTTCGTGGTCGCGACCGCTATGGCCGCCCGACAGCACGTGAGCCCCGACGTCAGTAGTCGGCCTCGGTCAATCTACGGGCCCGAGCATCGTCAGTGGGCCGCGCTGCACGAGCGACGCTGTTTGTACTGCGGGACGCTGGGCCCGGAAGGGAGCGAGGAGCACGTTCTCGGAGTCTCGCTCGGCAATTGGTGGTGGGTCATCCCGCCCAATGTGGTGTGCTACGAGTGCAACCACGGACCGCTCGCCGAACTCGATGAACGTCTCGGAGCACATCCGTTCATTGCGCTTACCCGAGCGCTCACGAACATCCCTGGCCGCAAGGGCCAACCGCCGGCGGCCAAAGCGTCGAATCTGAAGATGCACCGCACGGCTGACGGAGATCTCCAAGTCGAAACCAACCATCCGCGCCACGCAGCGATCGACGACGACAAGCTCACGGCGCAGGTCAAGTGGACCAACATCGGTCCCGCTCAGCGAAAGGTGACGGCTCGGGCGCTCATGAAGGTCGGCCTCGGCATGCTGTGGCTGGCGAAAGGCCCCGACGAGACTTCCCAACCGCGCTACGACCACGTGCGTGACGCGGTCCTCCGCCGAGCGTCCGTTCCACTCAAACACGGCTTCGGCAACTCGACGTTCCCGAATCACGCGCTTGTCGTGCAGGTCATCTCAGACCGGCTGCAAACGGGCCTTCTGGTCTCCTTGCACTACTTCGGCACCGAGCTCTGGGCCCAGAGCCTCGGCTACGAACCCGAGGCCTCAGCAGAGTTCATCGCCGGAGACGTCGATCATCAGTACATCGACTCCGGCGACGATGAGCCCGAATCATCAGCCGCTTCAGGTGACTGAACGTCACGCCGCGTCCCCCGGCCGCGACGTCACACTCGCGCAGGCACCCACCGCGTGAATAATGCGGATGCGGAATGTGGCCTTACGCACCACCGATGGCCGCACTGATCTCGGCCAGTAGAACCTTCGCCAGGTTCAACGCGAACAGCGCTTCGCGGTGATTGACCGCAAAGTCGCCTTCCTGCTCTCCGTCCGTAGCGACATGGCGACCGCCGTCGTAGTATTTCTTAGCCGCGAGTGCCAACTCGTCGAGACGTTCGGCTTTCTTGCTGTCGATCATGCCTTTGAAAATCTGCTTCGGCGCTCCCGGAATCGCTTCGAGCATTCCGCGACAGTAGAAAAACACAGCCGCGTCATCGCCTTGAGCGAAATACCGCTCGGCTTCCTTCAGTTGCCGTAGCGCTGGCTGAAGTGAGCCAACGAGCTGGGCCTTCAGCAGCGGCACCTCGGTGAGCAGGTATTCGTAGCTGCCGAGAGGCTCGAGAACGCGCTTGAACCATTCGCTCCGAGCGATCTGAAAATTGATGTTCGCCGTTTCGTTTTCGCCGAAGGTTCCAAACGACCACTCACCCGGCGGCGGGTCATACGCGGCGTTGTCGTCGTCAACTTCGTACTTCGTTCTCATCCAACCCTCAAGCGACAGCGTCAGATCGACGCGATCACCTTGAAGGTTCTCGTTGACGAACTCCAAGGCGGCGCGACCCATCGGAACCTCGACATGCAACATGCGGTCATGGACATCGAAGAAGTTGCCATGCGCGATTCCCTCACCCAGGACCTCGCCCTGGAACTTGACCCTGAGCCGCAGGTAGTGGATCTCGGCGTTAGTCTCGTAGTCCCGGTTGGTGTGCAGACGAAGCTCGAAGCGAACCCGCGGATACACCACGCCGAGCCCCTGGACGTTTTCAGTGGCCTCGACCAGCACAAATGCGAACCGGCCATGTCCAAGATTGATCTTTGCGCTCATCAAGGCGGAGGTTATCCGAGGAGGCGAGCGACCTTTGCTCTTGCTGGGCCGTCCACATCAGCCGGCGGCGCAGACGAACGTCTTGACGAATAGGCGTACGTCGTCGGTCGTCTGTGCCGTTCGATCATGTAGCGATTCGCTACACCCGTATGGCGGCAAAGCAAGGCTGAAGCGCACTCGAGAATCGGGGCTCGCTTCTCGCCCACGACCGGGGCCGCCGGACCGGTAGCCCGACCGGCGGCGCGAACTTCCCTGCTGACCGCGCGAAGCGGGGCTAATAGCGGCTGGCTTGAGAGGCACGTCTGTGTAGGAAGGCGGGCCCCCCGCGCGATCGCGGTCGTGTCGGTGGGATCAGGTCGCCAGGGTGAGCGAACGGCTCGGTGTCCGTGAAGCGAACAGCTAGCCTTCGCACATGGCGATTGGGGTGCAGCGAGAAGTGCTAGCCGGGATGTTGCGGGAATATGGCGAGGATGATTTGGCAGAGCGTGCGCTGTCACTGTCGGATGATGAGTTAGCTCGTATCGGGACGCTGGGCGGCTACTACGCGTTCTCTGAAGACGCAATGGCGCTTGGAGGAAGCATGGGCGGCGCCAGAGCGTTGTCGCTGGCCACGATCGATGTGCTCGAGAACACGCGCCGGGACCTGCGCCGTCACCACAGTGAGCGGGAGATGTCGTGGGGATTCTCAGAGGAGCCCGACGCGAATGACCGTGCCCGAGACCGAGAGCTTCGACGTCATGCCGCGGAGCGTCAGATACCTGCTGACGAGAGCAAGCGAGTCCTAGACATTCTTGATCCTCCGGCGTGGGGCCCGGCACCGCCGGACGCAACGTTTCTGATCAAGCGGTGTCACGAGTTGCGGACCAAGCCGCTGAGAGACTTCACCGTCGAAGACCTACGCATCATGATCGGGCAGCAGGTGGCTTTACATCGTCTCGTCGGGCTCGCGCTTGACAGGCTGCGATCGGACCCGTTGCTGGAGGGCGATTGCTATCCCGGAGATCTGCTGGCCAGTGTGCTTCGCGTGGACGCCGCCTTCTGGGACCCGTTCCTGGATCTAGAGGTCGAGGCGCGCAAACTGGCTGAGAGCCTCCGCGACCGATCAGGCTTAGAGCCACGACTGCGCGAGCTCATCGAGACATTCATCCGAGACCATCCACCTCGATCTGCCGTGGGCTATCCCGGCTAGATCGTCAGCCTCGGGCGAGACAGCCCTGAAGAAGCGAAGGCAGGTCTCGACTTGCTCGCTCGACAGCGTCCTCGTATTCGCCCAGAAGCGGGTCGAACACGTGGTCGCCCGTGTCCGCTGACGGTTGGTGCATGCGCTCCAGGTCCGTAGCGAATCTCGTCCTCGGGGTCGCGCTGTTCGGCGTCCGCCAAGAGCAGGGTTTCGGCCGGACGCGCGGGCGTGGCTGTGGTCTGGCTGCTGCGCTCGTTATCTCGTGGAGGGCTGAAAGCGCGCGCGGGAACGCCCGGGCGGCTCGGCGAGTAACGCGCGGAACGCTGACAGCCGCGCGCTCGCCGAGCCGTGCGGGGAGGGTCAGCCGGCGGCGGCTGCGGGAGCCGGGTCGTCGCTGGGGGCGGTCACCGAGTGCTCGCGGCTGTCCCGCGAGGAGATCAGCACGATGGCCAGGATCGCGCCGGCGACGGCGAAGCCGGCACCGGCCAGGAACGCTCGGTCGAACCCTTTGGTCAGGGCGACGGAGGCGCTGTGGACTCCGGTATGGAGGAGGTTCTGGGTGCGGCTGTTGGCGATCGTGGTGAGGATCGCCAGTCCGAGCGCCCCGCCGATCTGCTGCGAGGTGTTGATCAGACCCGATGCCAGACCCGCCTCATGCGGCTTGGTCCCAGTGACCGCGGCGATCGTGATGGACACGAACGCGATCCCGAACCCGAGCGCCGCCAGAAGCGACGGGCCGAGCACGTCGGCGGCGAACGAGCCGCCGGTGCCGGGCACCTGGGAGAACCAGAGCAGGCCGCCGGCGACCAGCAGCAGCCCGGCGATCAGCGTCGGTTTGAACCCGATCCGGGTTACCAGTTGGGACGCGAGTCCGGCCGAGATGATGATTCCGATCGCCAGCGGCAGGTAGGAGATTCCGGTCTTGATCGGCGAGTAGTGCAGGACGTTCTGGAGGTACAGCGAGATGAAGAAGAACATCGAGAACAGCGACATGCCGAGCAGCAGGCCGACGATGTCCGCGCCGCGCAAGGTGCGCAGGCGGAAGATCGAGAACGGCATCAGCGGCTTGCGCTGCCGGGACTCGATCAGCAAAAACGCGATCAGTAGCACGATCGCACTGCCGATCAGGAGCAGCGTCTGTGACGATCGCCAGCCGACATTGACGGCGTTGACGATCGCGTAGACGAGCAGCGACAGCCCGCCGGTGACGGCGACCGCCCCGGGGATGTCGAAGGAATTGCCGGCCTCTTCGCTGCGGCTCTCGCCGAGCGTTCCCGGGGCGAGTGCGACGGCGATCAGTCCGATCGGGACGTTGACGAACAGGACCCAGCGCCAGCTCAGGCCGCTGGTCAGGATGCCGCCAAGCAGCACCCCGGCGGCGCCGCCGGCGCCCGCGACGGCTCCCCAGATCCCGAGCGCGCGGTTGCGCTCGGCACCCTCAGCGAAGGTGGTGGTGATGATCGACAGCGCGGCAGGGGAGACGATCGCGGCTCCGAGGCCCTGCACGGCGCGGGTGGCGATCAGCCATCCCTCCGATTGCGCCATTCCGCCCGCGAGTGAGGCGAGGGAGAACACGACCAGGCCGACCATGAACATCCGCCGGCGTCCGAGGAGGTCGGCCATACGACCGCCGAGCAGCAGGAAGCCTCCGAAGGCAAGCGCATAGGCGTTCACGACCCACGACAGGTCCGTGCGCGCGAAATGCAGCGCCTGCCCGATGGACGGCAGCGCGACGTTGACGATCGAGGCGTCGATCACGATCACGAACTGCGTCATCGCCAGCAGCACCAGCGCGAGATTCTTGGTGCGGGGGGTTTGCGCGCTCACAGGCTCATCCCCAACATCCGGCCCAAGCCCGACAGCGACGCGAATGCAAATCGCTGCACGCGCGAGGTGCGGATCGCGGTCGGGTGGGCTTGGAAGAGCATCGCTGCGTAGATCGCTTGACGCGGACTGTGAGGTGTGCCGGCGCCCATCCTGCCGGTCGATGCCAGCGACGCCATGTCGCGAAAGAACCCCTCGTAGTCGAGGGCGGGGCGGTGGCGATTGATGAACCGAACCGGCTCATCGTGAGTGTTTCGCAGGGTGTGCCTGACACCCGGAGGCGCGGCGGCGCGCTCTCCCGGACCATAGGTACGCCAGGTGCCGTCGAGCTTCACGTCAAGTCGGCCCTCGACGATCTCAAAGCTGTCTTCAGCGTTGTCGTGGACGTGCACAGGGGGGCTGGGGCTGTGGGGACCGAGCCAGCTGTTTGCCTCAAGGATTTCACCATCGGTGTCCTCGCCGTTGCGCACGATCTCCCAATACATGTCCTGGCCCGGGCGAAAGTCGATGCTCCGGGTCGCGGTCGGACGGTTTGCAGGGTCAAGGGCAGCAGTATTCACAGGGGGCTCCATTCGGTCAGTGGTGCTCATATAGTTCACCTTGGTTGACAATCCGGGAGAACCTTCTCACGTTGCGTGGTGTTTGTCAACTGAGGTGAACTACAATGGTGTGGACATGCCGAAGAGCCTGCAGATCCTTTTCCGTGACGCGCGCGCCGCGATCGAGGCCGCCGTCCGCGCCGATCTCGCACAGAACGGCTTTGGCGATGTCGCGCCCGCGCACTCCGCGCTGTTGCGCGACATCGGCGAGGACGGTTCTCGTCCCAGCGAGCTCGCCGCCCACGCCGGCGTCACGCGCCAAGCCGTCACCAAGCTCGTAGACGAGCTCGAGCGGCTCGATCTCGTGCGTCGCGACCCAGACCCCGACGACGGACGCGGCGTGATCGTCAGATATACCGACCGCGGACGCGCTGGCGTTGCTATCGCTCGCAAGCGGCAGCTCGCGCTCGAGCGCGACTACGCCGCCAAGGTCGGCGCCGACCGATGGGCCGAGGTGCGCTCAACCCTCGAGACCCTATTCGGTGGATGACCCTCACGACGACCCGGATCGGCCCGCCACCCCACACCCCATCCAAACGGGAACGCCCGGCAACAATCAAGCACGCGCGACCCGTAAGTGAGCGGCCAGGCAGACGATCTACGAGAGCCGTCGTCAGTCCCAGATCTCGTTGCGGGCGAGCTCATTGGCGATCATTCGGGCCATCGCCGCCGGCTCTGGGCGCCGGCTACACGAGTAGCGCACTTCGACCCGAACGGCGGGGAACTCGCACAGGTGGGCGAGCTCGGCCATCACGATCGCGCCGTAGCTGTCCGGGACCGGCCGCCGGTTGATCTGCAGGTGCAGACCATGGCCGCGGTCGACCTGTAGATCGATGTCTTGGTTATACGGGCCGCTCATCGCCTAATCCTCGATGTGCGCAAGGTAGCGGCCGAGCGGAACCTGCATGGGGATCACGCCGTGGCGCTCCGCCTGATCGACGTAATCGGCGACGAGTGCCTGCAGCGCGGCGTTCCCGTCTTGCTCGAGCTCGCGCTCGACGAGGTAGGCGCGGCCGCGGCCACCGGCCGGGTTGTCGGTGACGCGGACTACCCCGTTGATGCGCTGGCCGTGGAGGACGCGTTCGCCGGCGGGGATGCTGTAGCGGGCGAGTTCGACACGCTTGCCGACCTGGTTGCCGTTGCGGACGAGCTCGGTGACGGTTGGGGTGGTCATGAGCGCTCCCTCCAGGTAGCGGTCGACCCAAACCCGGCGACCTCATCCGGCCGCACGGTCGCGGCGTCCTCGGGACCGCGGGCGATCGCGTCAGCGATGTCCTTACGCTCGATCGAGCGTTCGGCGCGCGTGCTCGACCGCGCCCGCTTGAGCCGTTGGATCGCACGGCTGGCTTGGCCGCGGGTGCGCGGGTAGGCGAATGTCTGGCCGGTCCGGGTGGCGAGCGATCGCAGGTACGCGAGCTGGCGCTGGGTGGGCCGGTCGACCAGCTTGGGGGTGCTGGTCATCGAGGCGTCCTGGTGGTGGGGGTTGGTGGGCATGCCCCTGCCAGGCCTCGCCCGGCGCGGGCGGTCAAGCGGATGATCCGGACTCTCGTCGTACCGCCGGCCGCAGGCCGGTGGGGCTGTCATCGGCTTGACGGCAGGCGTCGGGCGTGGCAGGCGTTCAGGGGGCTGGCCTCGCTCCCCCGCCTTGAGGAAGCGTCGGTCCTACAACACCTCCGATGCGTCGTCCTTGGACCGCCCGGGCTCTGCCTCGAGCACGGCATCTTCGATCCGGGAGGCCAGCCGGTCGATCAGGGCAGCGGTCTGCTCGAGCACCGACAGATCGGACTGTTCGGCCCATGACGCCAAGTAGGGGACCGAGTAGCCGTCGGTCTTGATCCCCAGCGCCCCGACGCAGGTGAATGCGACCGATTCGACCACCAGCTCCTCGCTGGCCCGGTCAAGTTCCGGGTCATCGTCTTGGCGTTCGCGGCGGATTAGCGCGTGCGCGAGCTCGTGGCAGCGGGTCTTGACCTTGCCGTTGGCCGAGAGGCTTGTGTCGATGGCGATTCGGCCGCTGTCGATCTCGAAGTAGCCGTGGCAGCCGTCGCTCATCGGCTCCTCCTCGACCGGACAGCCGAGCTCGTGTGCGAGCGCGTCGAGCTTGGGGATGATCGGCGCGAGCTCATCGCCGGCGACGTCGTGGATCGGAAGCTCGAACGGCGCGGGCTCGGCGGGCGGCGGAAGCGGCGCCACCTGGTCTTGAGCGAATACCGGCACCAGGCGGAAGTAGGTCCGCGGGCGCTGATCGGCATCGCCGCCCTCTTGGCGCCAGCGCTCGAGCTGCTTGCGGCTCGGCGGGCACGGCGCCCAGACCTTGATCGAGCGCTCGCCGCGCTGCACGGCGTACCCGAGCTTCAGCCAGCCGCGGAACCCGGCGACTTTGGTCGCGGTGGGCCGGGCCATCGCGATCAGGAGCTGGTTGGCGAAGCTGTAGGCGTGGAAGTGGCGCCGCGTGGCGAGCCAGCGCCGCCACCCTTCGGAGCTGCGAAGCTGCTCGACGGCCTGGCGGGCATATTCGCGGTCGGCGCGGCGCCGCTCGGCGCGCTCCTCGTCGGTGAGCTGAAGCTGTCTCGTTCCGGGCACGGCCGGACTCCTTTCGGTGTGCGCTCCGCCGAGTGCGGAGCCGATCCCGACCACCCACGCGCGCGTGCGCGCGACACTGGGGAGGGCTCGGCCCGCACTCCCGGCGAGATCCCGGCTTGCGTGAGGCCTTCTGTCGGGCTCGGCGAGGCGGCCGCGACTAGCAACACGCTGGGAAAACTGCGGCCGCCCGGTCACAAGCCCGCTTGGACGGCCGCAGCCCGGTTGCTAATCGTCGTGGGCGAGCTCGAGCTCGTCGTCCACAGCGCCGTCCTCGTCATCGTTGCCGGGTTCCTCGCCGACATCGACGTGCTCCTCAGGCGTTCCTGTCTGCTCGGAGCGCTGCCGCGCCGCGCGGCCGGCGGCGTGCTGTTGCACAGCCGTGTCGTGCTCGCGATGGGCGCGGGCGATCGCCTGCTCGAGTTGCTTGAGTGACGCCGGCAGGTGCGGTCCGGCCAGCTTCCGTAGCGCCTTGGCCGCTAGGTCCTTATGCGATGCCCACCGGGTTGGGTGCGTGCGCTGGCTATTCGGCACGACTAGCCGCGAGGCGTACTGCTCGGCGGCGATGACTACGAGCGCGCGGCCGTAGAGCTCGCCGGCGGTCTTGGCGCCGTCGATGTATTTCCACATCCACCGCACCGGCTCCTGCGGCTCGCGGCCGTTGCCGTAGTCGATCCGCAGCGTGCCCTTGGACCCGTCCTTGCGGGTCTTGGTGACGTCGGCGCGGAACTCCTCGATCACGAGCCGGATCCCCGAGACGGCCAGCCGCGCGACCCGTTCGCCCTGCTGGGTGTAGGGCGAGTCGTCGTAGTCGCTGCCCAGGAGGCTATAGACGAAGAACTTGGCGACGTTGACGTCTGCGGGGTCCACGGTCGAGAGGCCGTTGAGGAGCGCGGCGCCGACGTCGAGGTTGACGCCGTGCGCGTGGTCTGAGAGCTCCCGCATTCGGCTGCGGTGCTCGCGCTCGACCTCAGCGGCCTGGTCGGCGGGTTCGCTGCCGGTCTTCTTGCTCTGCCTGGCGGCCTTGCGCTCCTGCTCGCGTGCGGCGACCTTGGCCTCGAGCTCGCTCACGGTGCGGGGTGATCGCCGCCTTCACCAGCTCGCGGTAGAGCGAGCGGTCGACGATGATCGGCGCCGAGCGCTCGAACTCGATCACCACGCCGGCGGCGCGAGCCTGGTCCACGTCGCTCTCATCGAACCGCACGTCGACGTAGTAGGCGTAGCGATCGAGGGCGTGGGTCAGCTCACCGGCGCGCTCGTACGCCGCCTCGGCCTTCTTTCCGAGCTTGAGCGTTGCGATGTCATGGCTGTCGACGCGACCGCCCAGGTGTGCGGCGAACACCTTCGTGTTGCTGCTGCGCAGTGCGCTGTCGAGCACCCAGCCCGGCTCGCGGCTCAGCCGCTCGGCCGCCCACTCGTTGCCGTCGGCCAGGTAGTCGATCAACGCTTCGAGCAGCGGCGGCGAGACAGCGCCGATGGCGCGCAGCTGCTCCACGCTCGACAGTGGCAGGCGACCGTCGCCGATCATCTGCTGCGCGAGCTCGGGCAGCTCGAGGAGCTTGACGCGTGCGGTCACGCGCGCCCGGTTCCAGCCGAGCGCCTGGGCGGCGCCGTCGACTGTGAGTCCGCGGTCGAGCATCGCGCGAACGGCGACGGCCTCCTCGTAGGGGTTCAGGCCGGAGCGCACGATGTTCTCAGCGGCGCGCTCTGATTCCTCCTGGGTGTCGTTGGCTCGGATCTCCGCGCGGACGTGAGTCTCTCCGAGGGACGCGAGTGCGGCGCAGCGCTTGTGTCCCGCGATGAGCATGTAGCCGCCGTCCTCGGCGGGGCGCACGCTGACCGGGGTCAGTTGCCCGAGTAGCTTGATCGACTGCGCGAGCGCGTCGACTTCCTCGGCGGCGAGCTGCTGACGGACGTTGCGGTTGGTGTGGATCTCCTGTAGCGCGATCATCTGCACGCCGGCGGGAACGGTGGCGGTGGCCATCAGGCCCTCCCTGTGTCGGGTGGCCCTCGCCGGGTGCGAGAGCCGATCCCCGACTCCCGGCACGCCCGGATGGCGTGCCAGCTTGGGAGGGGTCGGACTCGCGGTCGGCGCTACTCGACTTGCTCGAGTTCAGCGAACGTTCGCTCATCGAGCTGCACTCTGATCTCATGACCGAGGCCGCCGAGTGCGTCGATCAGCTCGTCTGCGTGGTCGTACGCGCACTCACGCGCGCCTTCGATCGGATCGAGATCCTCGTGCGCTCGCTCGGTGCTTCGGATTTGCGCGGTCCGACCGGGCGGTCCGAGCATCAAGTGCGTCACGATGGTCCTGGTGTGAGGATGGCCGACGTACGTCGAGATCAACTCGACCGCCAGACCTCGCTCTGGAAGCACGGTCGAGATCGTCAGCACCATGCCGCCGCCAGCCCAGGCGTAGGTGCTGTGCGCCTCGCAAGGCCGGTCGTCGACCGACACCTCGAGACGTAGATCTCCGCGCATGTTCGCCACCAGCTGGTGACCGTAGCGCCGACACCGGTAGCTACGTGGTGACGATGCCCGAGCTCGGCTGCGAGCTTCGCCGGAGCCTGAGCGACATTGCGGTCGTCCGCAGTTCGGTGTGGGCGTCAGGGCTGGTCGGAGAACGGTCGGCCGCAGTTCCGCGAGCGCCAGTTGATTCCGCCGGCGAGGAGCGCAACGGCCAGCGTGTTCAGGCAGACGCCTTGCGATCGGGCTTCGGCGACGAGCGCAGCTCGTAGCTCTGCCGGGAGCTCAACGCGGAGTTGACCGTGACCCTCTGCCCCGGGCTGGGCGAGCAGCCGATCCAGCTCGGACCGTCGGACGAGCAATTTGCGCCGGCCGGGCCGTGTGGCGTCTAGCTGACCGCGTGATATCCACAGTCGGACCGTCGCCGGGCTGACGCGGAGTTCGGCCGCGATCTCGGCCAGTGTGACCCAGGGATCTGCTTCGTCGACGGGCGCGTTCATGGTCGTAGCTCTGTGAGGAGGCGGTTCCGGAGTTCGAGGAACTGACGTCCCCTGGTGCTGCTGTGCCAGGCGCGGGCCGCGAAGTCGAAGATTGAGCCACCGGTCCGGCAAGGCCCGAAGCAGTACCACGTCCCGTCCTCGTACAGCTGAAGGCTTGGCGTGCGGTCATCGTGAAACGGGCAATGGACCTTGCCGGCGTGGTTCGGCGAGATGCCTGCGATCGCACGCACGTATTCCGCCGCGGGAATCGCGAGAAGCAACCGGTCAAGGTCGGTGCGACCTGTCCGCGGGGCTTGGGCCGGGTCACGAACTGGTGGCCCAGGCGGGTCTTCGAGCCCATCGACCAGCGCGTCGGCTTCGTATTGACGGGCGGGATCGAGTGCGATCAGCTCGACCGGCGCGGGGGGCTCGTACTTGTGATTCAGCGAGGAAGGCGGTCTCAGGATCCGCGCGGCGTCAACTGAGGCGAGATCCCCGCTGAGAGCATGCGCGAGGCGCCGGTTGGTTCGCTCGAGCTCCGTAACCGTCACCGGAGCGGACAGGGCGAAGTACGCGTGCGCGTGACCGGTGCTCCCGGAGAGCACGATTGCGCTCGGGGGGTGTGGAAAGGCGCGGAGCCGGTGGAGGGCGTCCGGCGTGTCGATCTCGACGAACGCGAGGTGAGAGCGGTCGATCGCGTCGCGGCCGCCGGCGCGCCGGCTGCGTAGGCAGACGCCCACGTACACGTCAGTCCGCGCGGCGAGGCGGCGGATGAGTCGTGAGGCACCGGGTGCGCTGTGCGCGGCGATGAACAGGCGGCCCATGTCGCGGTAGCGCAGCGCGAAGCGGATCTCGAGCAGGCGCGCGCCGGGCGCGGGCCCGGCGAGCATCCGCAGGTAGCTGTCGAGCGCTTGGGCGTCACTGGCTGACTTCGGTTGTGTGGTGGTGTTCATGGCACACGCTCGATTCGGACGGTGCGCGTGCCGCCGGGCCGGGGCTGGCGCCACGGTCCGTGTTCGTCTGGGAGCTGCCGGAGTCCGGTCAGCGCGCGAGCGAGCGCGAGTACGTGCTCGCGGGGCTGGGGGAGGCTTTGGTAGGTGTCGCCGTCGTGGCCGGCGAGGTCAGGCTGGACCTCGTCGGTGGCGACGACGCGGTAGGCGGTCATCGTGATCGTTCTCGGTGAGCGCGGCAGATCGGGCAGCGGCGTGACGCGCCACCTTGGCGCTTGAGCTGGCGTTCGCGCTCGCGCGTGCCCTGCCAGGTTCGAGCGAGCGTCCATTCGATCCCGGCCTGGGTGATGACCTGGAGCAGGCGCGCGCCGCGTCCGGCCTGGTGCTCGGCGAGGCGGCTCTCCAGATCGGCGGTCCAGCCGGTGTAGTGCCGCGCGTGCCGGTAGGGCTCGGTGAAGTGGACGAGGTAAACGACGCCGGTCGGCGCGGCCGGACTCGTGGGGAGGCTCATTCGCAAACCTCGGCGAGCTTGGCGACGATCCATTCGAATTCGCCGTGGACGGTGGGTACCTGGTCGGGGTGTCGCGCGCTCCAGGCGGCGAGCTGCTCGTAGGTCAGATCACCGCGGCGCATTGCGGCGACGCGCTGCTCGGGGGTCATCTGCCACAGCAAGCGCAGCCGCCCGGCGCGCGCCCGCTCGGCTCGAGCGATGGACTCCCACCACGTGTCAGGCGCGGTATCGGGGTCGGGTGGAGGCATGTGTGTTGGTTGCGGGTCGGGGACTCGGTGAGTCCCGCCCGCCGCCGGCCTGCCCGTCGGGCTGAGATCGGCGCTACGCATCGGCGCTTGCTGTGGCTTCGACTGGCTGGTGCGCGGACGGCGGCGAGAATCAGGCGAGCTGAGTTCCCGACCCGGCTTGGTGGCGCTCATCGCTTGTGCGCGGATCTGCTGCCGGGCTGCTTGTTCCTTGCTCTGCGGGGTTGTCTCGACGGTCATGGCCGCACCGGTTCGTAGGTGCTGCCGAGGGCCGCGGTCGCCTCGAGGTAGCTCGCCGGCTGCTGGTGTGAGTCACGGACGGGCCGGAGGCGGACGTGGTCCTGGTCGGGGATCTGGATGACCTCGACCAGGCGGTGGTGGTGGGCGCGGTCGATCCAGAGGCTCCAGACCTGGACGCGCGCGTCCGCGGTGGTAGAAGTGTGTGCTTGCATGACGCTCTCCTTCGGGTTGAGCGGGCGGGCGGGGCGCCCCTGGCCGGGCGTCCCGCCTTTGCTCCCCGGCGCTACGCGGCGACCGCCTCGCTCGGCTCGGCGGAATCGCCGTCGGCCTTGCGGGAGTCGAGAAACTCGACGCTCTGGGCGATGACCTCGAGCTTCTGCCGGCGGCCGTCCTCGCTGTCCCACTCGTCGTGGTGCAGGCGACCCTCGACGGCGATCCGCCGGCCCTTCGCGAGGTAGTCGGCGCACACCTCGGCCTGGCGGCCGAAGCAGACGACGTCGACGAAGTCCGCGCCGCGGTCCTCGCCGTTCTTGTCGCGGCCGCGCGGCACCGCGAGGCGCAGCTGCGCGACCTTGGTCTCGCCGCGCTCGCGCAGCTCGACGTCCTGGGTGAGACGGCCGATCAGATGCACTGCGTTCACTGTGGTCCCTCCTTTGCGGGATCCGGGGGTGGTTGACGTAGCCCGGCAGCGCCGGTCAGAAGGCCGAGCGGAACCGAGCGACAGCGAGGGGAAGGGAGCGACGCGACCTTGAAGCGAGTGCCGGGGCCGGCGCACGATCCGAGCGCAGGCAAACCACCCCAGGTCTCCCGCGCATGAGTCGGGACCGATGAATGAAGTGGCGCGATTGCCCTACTGGCGTTCGTCCTGCGTGCGAGGACGCGTGTGTGCGGCGTCGCTAGCGTCTCGACGGCCGCCGCCGCGATGACCAGGCCGAGAACCGCTCCGAGGTATGCGAGCGCCGTCCGCGGTCGGACGCCGCTCCTCAGAGCCAGCCAGCTCACCGCGGTGAGGGCGGCGGCCAGCCATTCGAGCGGTAACTGCGGCACGTAAGGGAGGAGGCGAGCGTGCCAGCGGCCGAGGGCGAGCCCTACGCGAAGTGCGTTGGCGCCAAGCACTCCGCCGATCACGAGATCGCCAAGCCGACGCGTGGAACGCTGGGCGGGGAACTGGAAGAGGGCGAGCAGAAACGGCGCGGACAGGATGCGAGCGTTGGTCGCCGCTATCGACACGAAGTCGCCGAGGCTCCCGTGCAGCGTCGGATGCGGACGGCCGCCGGGCGCCAGCGCCGGCACGGCTGTCCCGATCCCCGCGCCGATGAGCGTGATGATCCACAGGCTGCCGAACGCGAGCAGGATCCGGACCCCGTCAGCAGTGGATCTCGGGCGGGTGCAGCTGTCGAGGTCAGTGACCAAAGCGCGGGCGTCCGCGCAGGTCAGTTCTGGGGCGCCCATTCGCTCACGACCCAGCCGGACGGGGTTCGAGTCAACCCTGCGTAGATGACGTGGAGCGTCGGCGGGAGCCCGGCGTAGTCGCCTTTGCCAGTCGTCTGCTCTGACGTCACGAGCACCCACAGCCCTCGACTGGTGAGGCTGGGGGTGATCGCGACGAGGTGGCCGCTGTTGGCGACCTCGCTCTGCGCGAGTGTCTGATCGCGCGTGTAGCTGGCGGCGGCCTGTAGCGCTTGCGCTCGCGCCTGTCCGATCGATAAGGCAGCGAGCTGGCGCTGGATTGCGATGACGGTGTGTGCGCTCCAGTTGATGTACAGGCGGGCGTACTGCTCGAGCGCCGCGTCGGACGTGGCCTGTGTTGCGTATGCGGCGGTGTGGCTCTGGGCTGCGCCAGCGCCGGCGGGGATCGTGCCGCCGCGCTCGGGAGCGGGGTCCGCGTCGGTGACCGCGGTCGTTGAGGTGCTGGTCGCGGTCGGCGCTGGCGGTCGGGCGCTGTATGGATCGGTGATCCCGCAGCCGGCGATCGCAACGGCGCCGAGCGCCGAGAGCACAAGAGAAGCAATGAGTGTGCGCCGCATGGTCAGAGTCCTTGCGGGTGGCGTTGGACGAAGCCGCCGTACTGGTCGCCGGCGTATTGGGCTGGGATCGTGGAGGCGGGTTGCCAGCGCGGGCCGCTGTCGGGGCTGGTCGGGTTGACCGGCGCGTACCAGGCGGTGTTCATCACGATCCCGGCGACGGCGATGAACACGTGGCCCGAGTTCGCGTACACCGTGATCCATGCGCCGGGCCCGGGCTGCCCGAAGGTTTCCAGCTCCGTGGAGTCCTCGGCGTAAAGCCCGAGCAGATCGGCGGCGTGGAGGATGTAGCTGGTGGCGCCGGAGCAGTCGTAGCCGGAGTCGAGCTGGCTTAAGGGGACGCCGTGCCCGCCGCCGTGGATGTATGGCTTTGCAATGAGCTGGTTCCCGGCCGCGATCGCGAGCTTCACGGCGGCGGGTGCGGCGGCGGGTGCGGCGGCGACCCCGCTGGAGAGGATCTTCGCCTGCTGCCCTGGGGTGAGCGGTACCGGCGCGCTCATCGCGGTGGCGCACACGCCGGCGCCGGGTGTCGCGGCGGGCTGGCTCGGCGCGGTCGGGGTGATCTCGCCGAGCAGGTTCCCGGTGCCCGGGTTCGGCGCCGCGGTGACGGTGACGTGGCGGACGCCCCAGGCGTCTTGGGCGCCGCGGCCTTGCCAGTCGTAGATGTCGACGTGGTGGCCGATGATCGCGCCGCCGGTGTCGCCGGCGTAGAACGCGTGGCGGGTGCCGAACGGGTTCGGCGTCACGTGCTCGAAGCTTTGAAGCGGGATGACTGCGGGGTCGAC
>Ga0335073_10002073_pt1 | contig 27407 bp, 25 predicted proteins | sample Lox_Sample_22_FD_207093 | JGI IMG/M metagenome (GOLD analysis project Ga0335073, IMG submission 207093) | Soil microbial communities from Loxahatchee National Wildlife Refuge, Florida, United States - Lox_Sample_2.2 | ecosystem: Environmental > Terrestrial > Soil > Wetlands | place: USA...
TCTTGTCTGAATCGCAGGCGCTTCAAAGTCTGCGAAATTTGGCGCTTGGAAGTGGTGTCATTTCCCTGTTTGGCCTTTTCTTCGCCTTGGTCCTTCAGCGGCGCCTTGTCAGATTTATCGTCAACGAGCAATTGTGAGAGTCGATCCGCCTCCTTCAACACGGCGCCTAGCTTGCGACTATTGGGTCGAGACTTGGACAGCGTGGGTACATCCAACGAAAGCGCATCGTTCGCGTCGGAATTTGGAAGGTCTTCACGAGGGAGGGAGTAGTGTCGTCTTGCGGCCAGCTGGTGACAAGCAGGGCAGACATAGGGAAGGCGTTGTCTCGAAGCTTGCCATTGTACACGAGCAAGCATGAGGGAGGTGTTGAGAGGGTCGATGGATGGGCGGAAGATTATGCTCTTGGACCTGTCAACTTTTTTGATCGAAGGTCGAAGCGACTTTTTCATAAAATTTCAAGGGTTGACGGTAAACTTTACCACTCTTGGAATGGTCGATTCCATTTAAACTTTTGAAACGCCTCTGTCAAAACGACTTCAAATTCCTCACGAATTATATAGCGCTTAGGTTTAGAACGTCGAGTTTGACTTCTTTCATAAAATTGTTTCAAATTATGTCCCGGAACCGACGAGTTGAAGTTATAGTTATTTGCTAGTTAGCAAAATACTAGCAAATAACTTCACCTCCGCTCTACGGTTTCTACAACATCTAGTGCGGAGGTGCGATACTGTAGGTAGAAACAGTGTGATCCCTCTTTCTAGTCCATTCAGCCTCTGTGCTCATGGCCAATAAGGCACCGCTCCGCCTGCAGGTATTCCACACTCGTCTCTCGTCACAAGAGAGCCGTTTACCGGCGCTGGACTGTCAAATACCGAATCAGCAACCTTCCGTACAAGAAACTGAAGCATACGCCGTTGGGACTGGGACACCGGCCAAACTTGTACGATTTCGTCCCCAGGCGTGCGGGTCGGGTCCCTTTGAGAGGGATCATTCGGGTTTTGTCCCGAGCTTATGGCGTCAATCTATGTAGATGTGGGAGTTAGTACGTCCTTCGTAAAGAATTTTCGCAGTTCGCCAGATGCCTACCTTGGCCACCTTCCCGGTTAATTTCAACGCTGGCAGCTCTCTTTTGGCCCAAATGCCGTCCTGGGGAATATTGTTGGGATCGGGGGTTAAAACAGCGGCGTAATCCGTGCATGAATATGCTAGTGCCTCCGACATGCGGGCAAAGTATTCCCACCGCATGGTTTTTTGGTATTGCGCGTTATCCTGTAATATGGCATTCTCCGCATCCTTAGTGTCTGCAATGTAGATGATGTCGCGAAATGGGTTGTCCTGATCTTGCCAGTTCAAGCTATAAAATGAAGGCGGCCAGCAATCCTGGATCGTATACTTCTATGTCAACCGCCGTAGTAATTTTCGTAGGTGGTTTCAACTTGCCCATAATGTCGCGGTCAACCGGTTGCAGCTTTGGGGGTCTGCTGCGTTTTTCGCAGCAAATGCTTGGGCCACACCCGTTTGTTGGCTGGTGTAGAAGAGGCATTGGCCTTTGTCTGGCACCCTGCACATCTGCTGCATGAGCCACTGTATTGCGCATATTTAGCAATACGATTCATGCTTTCGGTGATACCAGAATCTCCTATACCTGAACAGTAACGTCCTCAAGCTTGTACGCTGGTACGTAGCGAGGTTCGAGGAGTACTGTGCCATGACCAAGAGTCTCGGAGTCGGAGGGTAGCCAGTATACAAAGAATACAAGAAGCGCCCAGAAGGTAATGAACCGGAGTGAAAAATGCCGCCTCGTCATTTCGGGGGCGCTGACTCAATCGACTGACCGTTCTTCTTGCGTGTAATAAGATGAAAGAGAAAGAATGCTTGCTCTGCGATGCTAAAGTATTCGCGGGCTGTTGAGAGAAACATAGTCGCTAGCTGAGTTAAATAGTATGCAGTGCCGCGTTCCAAGACGCAGACTTCATTTCTGTCCATGTTCCTGACGAGCCTTGATGGGTGTTGGTGATGTTGACACGGCAAGGTTAGTGGAGGCTTGTGGTGCTCGCCGCTGTTGGTTCGAAAAGGATTGTGCGATGGAGCCGTGAACATCGTACCATATACACAGTCGCCGCAAAGCGAAACGAACCACAACCGACAACGAGTCTCTGGACGTTTGAGGTGGAAAGGACGGCAAACAGTAGTTGTGGTGCCAAGAATTAGCCGGAGCCAACTGAATGTTGCCATCCATCGGCTTTACGGTTCGATACGATACCTCCACCACAACTGCGCTCTCCCCTGCTGTAAAAAGTCATCAATTTCCACTAACACAAAAATGAGAGTCTCTCACAAGCTCAATTGCTGAGCTTTCTGGTCCTTTCGTTATCGCTCCAACAACCAACATCATACTTGCCGCAGGTCTCGCCGATGCCCTCCTTGACAACAGACATGCACCCGCTAGGCAATGAAGGTCCAACAAGCTATTTCGAAACACCGAACCTGCCAACCAACGTGAAAGTAACGGCGGCACGGTCCTGGAGAGCAATGTCTACATCCGGGACCTACACATTCGTCTTGCGTTTCTGTTGATTCTCCAATCCGCCTTCCATCCGATGGCCTTCGATCGAGAGTCCTACCCAGGTGAACGATCGAGGATCGTTCCCTCGCGCCATGTCAAGGTGGTTAACTCGGTCCTTTTTTCTGTCTCCAAGGAGGCGAAACCTGCCCGACGATTCAACCCGCCACTTGATTCGACACATTACCTCCAAAGGATTCACGCTTTTGGGTCCTATGCTCCATCTAGCTATGCTCTGGACCTGAGATGGTTACCAACGCCCTACGTAATCACTTCATTAGCCGATAGGCCATAACACGCCGTAATGTTGCCGTTCAACTGCCCTAGGTTCTCCCTGCTTTGGTCCTTGAATCTGTTTCGCCCGAGTATGTCACACGTATTTAACAGGAGACCCTCAAGCTGTTCATCGCAGGTCTCGTACCTAAGGTACACGACTTGCTCCCACAATTACTAGACTTCTCCTCAAGATGAAGGACAGCATGGTTCGGATCTTCTTCATCTCTTTGCTCTATGTCACATCATGGGCTCGGGTCATCCTCATGGATAGGCAGGGTCCCGGGCCCGTCACAAACGAAGCACTTGCCCCGGCTGCCGTTCCGTTGAGTGCATCTTCATCGGTTTCGCAAGGCATAACAGAACTTGACGCTTCTGGAGGCGAACTCTCTTCGACTTCGCTGAGCAGTTTCAGCGTACCATCCTCCGTAGGTTTCACTGCAATCATCCTAAGCAAGATATCGGCTTTGACGATGCATGTCTATTTAGTCAACCCCTGATCAACCTGGGATAGCAACCTCTGAGAGCGGTGCGGCGATATCAACCCTAGGCCAGTCCTCTTTACCTATACAATATGAACCCGCTCCTCATGCTACCTCTGAAGCGTCGACACCTGCTGCTTCTGGTACGTCAACTCAGTCAGGCGAGGCTCCGACGGGAATCGGCTCTTCCAATGGGCAAAGCATAGCTAGCGACACTTCGGGTACTCAGCCAACCACTTCGCCACCAACCGGTCCAGATGCGCCGGCTCCTTCTCAGCCCGGTCAAACCTCTCAACCAGTAGCCCCAACGGAATCTTTAAGCATACTAGAGTCTGCCTCCGGCATGCAAAGCATTCAAATAGCTGCGTCGGACTCGACTCAAAGTTCAGGCACCGATTCCTTCCAGAATAGTCAGAGCTCTTCACCCGCAGCTTCGAATAGAACCCCAACATCAGGGCCTTCTTCAGATACTCAACTAACATCTGACTCTGCCGTCAATACAGTCCAACTGGCATCGAATTCTGATATAACAACAACTGCTTCTACTGGCTCTTTCACGCTCCCAGTTACTGTTACGGGTCAAGTACCGCCATCATCGGGACAAGGATCACCTACAAGCCAACCAATGCCTCAGCCGTCCATGGGGGGCAGTGCCCCTACCGTGCCCCAATCTGGGACATTGGATATTATCGTCACCCAGACAGAGGTTACCGTGACCTTGCCAACAGGTGTAGTCACAAGTACCCAAACGATAGTAATCGGCAGTGGCTTTACGATCACTACGGCAGTACCGACAGGAGGCATTGCCTTCCTAGACCCCGGGAGCGATGAAGCTAAGTCTAGCGCGGCAGCCTTACAGCCAGAGTTGGTACAGGTAATCTCTTTAGTCGAAGCCTGGTCCGCCCAACCTTCCAATACTGCACTAAAGTCTCAAGCTATCAGCGCGATTGACCATACGTCTAATGATTTCATGCTCTTCTTTGATAGGATTAACGGTGGCGGTGGCGGTGGTGGTGGCAGCGATGGGAGCCAAACGAACCAATGCTCTGGAAGCAACCTCTTCACTGCAATTTTCAATGCCGTCAAATGTGCGATCCAGACGCTAATTGATATCCGGTCGGACATCATCAACGGCGGACTGGATGCGTTAACCAGCCTATTGAAGACCCTCCAAACACTCGCTGACTCAGATCCACCAAATCCGCCAAATCAACCAACCTCGAATCCATCAGGAGATCCTAACTCGCAATCCAACCCAACGTCTTCTCCCACGAACTCCGAATCGACATCTTCATCGCCCTGCTCAGCCGTCACAGCCACCAGCTGCTCTGCCATCTGCACCGCGTTAGCTTCCGGTCCCTCGTCCACTCAAACATGCACCACAACATGCTACGCTACCGTGACAGCATGTAGCGCCACAGGCACAACTGAAGCCTCGACCACTTCTGCCCCCGCGTGCGCGCGCGGATGGACCCAATACCCAATGGGAGACTTGGTCCCGTCGCCGACATCATTTTATACCCCGACGGGAATAACCGCATCCCCGACGGGCACAATCACAGCGTCGGGGAATCCTGGGTTAGGCTCTGTGACTGCATCTGTGGCTGGCGATTCGCCAAGAGTAGTAGATTCAATTACGAGTAGCGAGGCTTCTACGGGCTCTGTGATTGCATCTGTGGTTGGTGCTTCACCCAGAGTAGTAGATTCAATGACGACTATCGAGACCTCTACATCTACACCTATGCAACCTTCCTCGACTGTCGAAACTCCAACTTCCACATTGTCAGCGCCATCTCCGTCAGACTCCTGCCACACACACTACGATGCCCTTTGGGATGAGTTCGACATCTATGGGAGAGACTGGGACCTCGATAAGCTTAATGACGGTGGTTCTCCCGGTAGCGGCTCCGGCCTTCTGAAGCAGCTACGCGTATGCTCGGTTGTGTCGGATTGGAAGTTCGAGAATCTTACCCTGAGTGCAACCCAACCGTGGGATTTCCATGCGTCGGGACACACCTCAATTTGGCAGCAGAAGTGCATTGGAGGTGCTATGCAAAAGGCCGGCGCGCCTGCGGATATTTGTGACGGTAGTAGCTGAATAGCTTATTGACCATGTGACTTCAATTGAATCGCTTCACTTTGCTCACTATAATTTTTGCCATAAATAACGGCTTCAAATCTGACACCTCCATGCTTCGTTCAAGAATGTAGTTAGGAGTAACTGCCCTAAGTTATTAGTGGTCTTACAAGCCTCCTTCACTCAAGACATCAACGCCGAAAGTTCGCTATCGACTACTTCTGCAGCGAGTATTTCCAGGCAAGTAATCATCAGCGATGCAGCGGCAAAGATCAATTAGCTACTCCGAAGTCAACCTGCTGGTCTACTCGTTAAGGCTCAACCTCGTCAGGCTTAACGACCTCGCCGCAACCTCGCCGCAACCTCGCCGCACCTTCATCCGACTACATTCTAGGCAGGGCAAATACGCTGAATATTTAAGAGGGACACGCTTGTGCTTGATTGCTATACACTTCGCAATCGGCAACAAAAATTCGCTTTTGACTAGTTCCATGGCGACGGGCATCTCCACGAAGGTGAGCTCAGAAGGCGAAGAATCCCTTTGCTTCACTGCGGCTGCCACCAAGAAGATAAACAACGAGATTTCCACCCAAGCTTACCTCGAGTCGATTCTTGCTCACTGCTGCGGCGTTCGGCACGGTAACAATAAGAGATGTAACGACGACGCTGGCGATGGGGCTGACCCGGACAAACATGAATCGACCTATTCCTCCAAACTCCTCCACTTAGACCATTTCGCTTGGAGGTTGCGCACATGGGCCTTAAAGCTTGAGCCCATCAGCGGTACCAAACCGTCCTTCTAAGCGGTAATTATGATATTCTTAACATCTAATTCTCTCCCAGACATCTCACCTCTACTACTCGCTCTGACCGCCTATGTCTGCTGTGATGTCTCAGGCTTCAAGACGAGCCTCGACGAAATTGATAGAGTCTACGATCCAACATCAACCCCTGATAAACCGTCATCTATCCGTCGGTCATTGTGCGAAGCACTAGTAGATCGGGCTATCAAAGAAGGAAACCTTGATATGCTACCACCGCTCCTGCAAGAGAAGGGATTACAACAACATCCTTTTGGGAAGCATGCCTTCGTTATTATTCTCAACCACGATGGGAGCAACGTACCGAACGGGGCTGAGGTCGTGAGACTCGTCAGAGAGGCTGGCTATATACTCCCTGAAACAAAAGAAGCGATGAACATGGCTAGGTGTCAGGTCGGTTGGCCATAAGGTACGCCGGGGGTTTTTCTTGCAACTCATCTCTGCCAAAATCCGTGTAGGATGAAGGTTGGTCAGACTCCAGAGAGTCAGTTGGTTCAAGGGTGCGTTGAGACAAATCTTGCTTATGAAATTGCGTATGCAGTGTATTGCTCTACCGTGGTTATTGAATATTGAAAATAGATCAAAAATATCGCCGTTTCTAAGCAAATATCATCCAGAACCGTGAACTTCGAAGCCCTCTGTCTCGATAGAAGCGCATTTAGCGCTGAATCGTTGGCAATACTCTCTCCTATTGCTTTTGTAGCTCTGTACCAAATCTATTCTTTACGATAATTATTATTGACTAGGTACGATATAGATTCGTCGGAGACTACTCCACCCTTTGCCCTCTTCTTGAGACAACAGTACGATTCGTGAAATCAATCGGTCACTCTCGAAACTTAGCAAAAGTTTCAAAATTCTTCAAAAACCTCAGTTTCAAGAAATTCAAGATTTCTCATAAATTTCTTCGGGCAATACACTACTTTTTTTGTTTCACACGACGGTTCGGAAAACCACAAACGCACAACGCACAGACGCGAGTACGGTAGTAAGGCTGTAAGGCGGCGAGGCTCCAGTGTGAGGTCATTCTCCTTGATTCGCACCCTGAGCCCTATTCGGCCTTCCATCTTGCTTGTTACTACTCTCACACTTGCGTATGCCGGTCAAAGATCAACATTGCCTTGGGTTCGGAGTTACGTCCAATCTTTATCCCTTTCTTCTTGCGCGCCCCCTTTACCTTATATTTGCAGCAGAGGCTCAGCGCTTCCCCTACACTGCGTGTCTTCGGCATTGTTTTGACTACTTTTGTTTACACGAGCATCCAGAAGCTGACTTTCCTTCGGTTTTTTTGCTTGCTTGCTTCTTATTTCAATCAATTGCACCCGTCTCCCTCTCGGCTTTCGCGTTGTATCCACTAACGCCACCAATCCGCGAGGTGCGCAGTTCGAATTTGCCTCCACCAACCTGTACTTACCCTTGCTACTTCGCCAGGCCCGAGCCACGGATTCGATCATTTAGATATCGGACAAATTCCGACCCCCATTCACCCATGCGATCGCATATCCTTTGACTCCGAGTCCCACTATGAGCTCGTCGGAAGGGCGCGCCGGCAGCTGGCCTCGCGCTCGAAGCATGTTCCAGCGAACAGGGACCTCAGGATCAGACAGTCAAGAGGAGGTCAGACTGCAGAAAGTATCACAGGGTGATATTCGAACAAAGGCAATACGAGGTAGACTCGTTTCGCGGCTCTCCAACACGAGCCCCCTCGGCAGCGAACCTTTACCATCAAACAAGTTACACCGCCGACATCCATCCGTCACCGAAGATGTCCAGATTGAGGCCCGCAAGACCCGCGAAAAAGACCTGCCGCTCTCTACAACGTCCAGTGCCTCATCATCTTTCAAGGGGTTTGAGAAGAGAAGACCGGCCGACGAACGAATTCTATACCATGGCGAGGTGCACACCAACATCACGATCTGGAAAAAAGCCAAGGAGTATCTAGTGCTTACCGAGTACGGCCTATTTCGATATCCCAACCAAAGTCGAGCGGCAATGGTCTTCCCAGATCTTACGACCTCAGCGCCAGGTCACCGCCGCACGAACTCAAACCCTGGCACTTGCACTCCGAATGAGATCCAATCACCGCGTTCCGCAGAAACGATATGGGAGCTAGGAGTACCGGGATCCCGCATTGACCTCGAGGACGTCTTTGCCGTATACAACCTCTATGACGCCAAACCGTCCTTTACTATCGCACTTCACTGGCTGGATACTCGTGATCACAGATGTCGGTTCTATACTTTTCAATTGCAAGATCCGGATGTGAAAGACGTGTGGATATCGCTGATTTTAAAGTATTCACGCTTATCAAGACCATCTCCCGAGGTTCGTTCAATGTGGTTGGAGGATGCAGACCTTACGGGCAATGAGCACAAGGTCTTTCGAGTGGTGCGAAATATCTACCGCCATGAGGATGTTGAGGATGGCAATAGCATCACTCAGAGACCACCGCCGCAGCTTGAATTCTTGGTTGTTGGCCAGAACAAGCTCTATTTTGTGCCGTTCGAGGAGCATAAGTCCTACGAATCGTTTGGCCTCATAGCAATATCCTCGATCGAAGTCTTCGCCGCTGATGATAGATTTAGACTATCTACAAGGTATGTGCTAAGGTCCTTTGTCTACAGTAAACAGTCTTTGACGGAAGGATTGGCTACTCATCATACCTGTTACTTGGCTGTAAACTTCCTTTGGCAAGCTAACACGTGGTTGCAGATTGCCTTTTGACAAAATGCAAGAAATTGAGTGCGCTTCAGTGCACTCAGTATCCATTGCTAAGGAGATAGCTGGTCAGCTCAAATACCTTCGACCTTACTGGGCTACTTCGCCACTGAAATGGAAACTCCCTCCAGAGATGCGGAAGCAGCTCTCAAGTAACCTCTCATACGAGTGCAGCAAGATCGAGGCCTTCGAACGCGCTGTCAGTGCTTATAGTGTAGCCTATGGCCTGGCTCGGGACCGATTGCGATTTGAAATCGTCAACTCAGGAGAGGCAGCTCCCGTTTTTAGGCTTTTACCCGCAACTGGCGCGCTCTACAGCTCATTGGATCTACTAGCAATTCTGCGGAGTCTGAGGTATTCAGATATCTTTGTCACCATGTCCTTTGCCAATGTCAACCTCGAACAGCTGAATAAAAGGTATGACGAGCACGGCACAGAGCATCTCGACTGGACCACTCTGATTCCAAAGCGCACTCAGGCTCTGCCCTTCAAATTTTCTGAGTCGTCATTGCTGGTTCAGGAAATAGCAGCCATTGCTGGTACTAATAGAAAGCTACTTCGAATGGACTTTGCCAACTGCATTCCACCCTCTTCACCGAAGCAGTCGTGCGGCATTCTGAAGGCTCTCTACCCTCTATGTACTCGCGAAGCTACCAACGTCGAATGGTTGAATCTCCGGGGAATTCACCTAAGTACGCAAGATGTCGACTATTTGCAAGGCGTGGCCGACGATCGCAAGAGCCATCTTCACGGCTTGGATTTGAGCAGGACGAACCTGGGTCCACTAGAATTCACGAATATTCTAGTGGCATTGAAAGCCCAGGACAACACATTCGAAGCACTCGACATCTCAGAGAATGGTGTCGTACTTGATGAGTGCGCTTTCGACTCACAAATCCAAAAGCTTCCATATCTTCGAATTCTCAATCTTTCTCATGTCACTCTCACACCCACGATATCGGAACCACTCATCACCTTGAAAACATTACAAAGCTGGCTTCTCCAAGAGCTGTCGTTTTCCGGAACTGCCATCAATTCGCTAACGAAGCGCGAATTGCGTCTATTCCTTCGAACTTCAGCATCTAAGTGCCTAAGAATCCTGAACCTCGACGCTGCTGGACTCACTGGAGCCGACGTAGGTCAGCTTCTTGAAAGCATGGCTGAAGATGGTGGCAAACCGCGCAACATTCACCTTGCTGTCGGTGCCAACGACATTGAAACCGACTACAGACCTTTTCTATTGGCAGTAAGGAGCGGATGGACGTCAAGATCGTTGAGTTTGTCTAAAACGAGCTTTTCAAACGAACGACGATTTGTACAGCTTTTCGAGGCACTGGAAGAAAACTCCACAATTGAAGCCCTCGATATCTCTCAGATATCTATGACAGTTCGACAGACTTTAGGGGAGAGAACACTAAGATCGATCGAGAATATGATTTCTCACAATTGGACTTTGACCACCCTTGACATCTCCAATCGGAAGTCCGGGTTTCAAAGGGAACAAAACAACGTTTCTCCAGCCATCCAAAGTTTACTCCGGGGTTTGCGTCGCAATGTGAAACTGCAGAAAATCAACATTTCCGGCCACAATCTGTTTGAAAACGAGGCCGAGCAGCTTCATTCTGCAATCCTCAGCAACCGTAATTTGGTCGAGTTACGATGCGAGGATGTCAGCATCCCTCTTGGTGGTTTCGCACGCATTGTTGATGCAGTGAAGGAAAGCCGTTCGATCACGTACATGTCTGACATAAAATTCTCACAACAAACATCACTCGACGATTTCACTCACTCATCGTCTCTTCGCAAGCTTGAAGCTCGTCGCAGCTTCACGAGCAGTATGCTGTCGTCACTAGACCGAAAGATTCGTGATAGCATGGGCAAAGTACCGCAGGTGAAGCGACCATCACTGCAGCTCAGCCCCTCGGATATACCAATAGTGGATTCCGAGTTGGCAGCTTGGAACGCCCAACAAGCCCGACTGGCTATATATCTCGAATATAACCGAAGGCTTGCAAGATCCGAAGACTTGAATGATCCGTTTCCTGGAAACCTTACCACCAGCAACGAAAGCAATGAAAGCAACGAAAGCAACGAAAGAAACGAACGAATAAAGCGACGAAATGACTCCGGTAACGACTCGGCGTTGAACGACATAAAAGGTTTGCTTATCTGACAGCGAGGACGTGGAGTAGCAATGTACACACAACCAGACCTCCTTTCACTCTTGTACAAAAGAAAGGAGTTAAAGGCGGCTATGAATGATGATACCCTAGACGAATGGGGGCTTTACTGTTTGCATTTGATGTCGGTGCATCCAACCGCATCGAAGTATATTTGGTTCGGTGGCAAAGAGAGCCTACTGTACGCTTGGATATAGCAATACACATCTATAGTCTATCAGCCTCCGATAGGCTTTCGCAAGTGAAATGTCTAATTTTATATCCCTTGCCCAGAAACCTTCCCATTACCAGTTCAACGTAGTCTAGGTGCAAACTATGAATCTAGAAGCTTCGGCACGTTCTCTGTCAAGTATTCCACAACGGCATCCGGCCCCTTTTCAACTTGTAGTCCTTCCGGGATGGCGTGCGTCTTGATGCCTGGGACAATCTCCTTTGCGAGCTTTTGGATGTAGTCGCTTTCTTCTTCCGACCACATCGACGCGCAGAACTGTAAGCCTTAGTGAGTAATCTTACCACTTGGATACATTCAATGGTAACTGGTGTACATACGAGTAAGTCTGGCTTTATCCTCTCAAGGGCTGGTTTCACATCGTCGATTTCTGTCGGATCTTATCAGCGTCCCCTTCACTCGAACTACTAAGAGTGTTCATCTTACTTTCACAGTTCTCCACATGCTCGATTATATATCGATCTTTTATGCTCTCGATAAGTCTTCCGATTAATCTCTTTGCCCTTTCCGGCGCTGTGTTTACAGTGACCAGCTTGTATGGTCCTTTTGGATATGCCATAGTATTCTCTGACTTGTACGTGGGCAATTGAGTCAGTATTGAGAATTGATTCTGCTTTTATGTTGACGTCGATGGAGCCTATGAAGCCCTTGCCACTAGGTATTTATCCCTCCCGTTCCGACAAAATTTCGCGTCTGGCTTTGAGCCGACAACGGCCGTCGTACGAGTAATGTCGACGTGTGTGGCACTGATTCCGCCGGTGGGGACGCAAATGATTCGTTTAATGTCCCACATCAAAATGCATTTTCGGTCCAGAGACTTTCGGTCTCCTGCCACGAAAGTCTGGGATAATTGGGGCGCGAAATGGTAGTTCTTCTTTCCGGCCGTGTTTCCGCTTTCCGTACCGTGTGATTTCGAAGTACGACCACCGATTCGAGCTTCAACGAAAGCATCCATATGCGGGAACGTATTGGACCAATACGCTTGAATTTACAATATCTATTCTCTATCGATATTCCGAAGCACTTCAGAACCTCATTCCTCATTTTCGAACTTCGTAATCAAGCTCCCAATATACGGCAGAATCTCCACAACAAATTCATCGCCTGCTTTTACGGATACTTTTGGCTTCCTCGCTACTCCAACGCCAGCCGGAGTACCAGTGATTATCACAGTCCCGGCCTTCAAGGTAGTCGACTGTGAAAGGAAACTGATAAGGCCGTTAATGGAGAAGATGAGATCATCAGTTCCGCTCTCCTGCATGACCTCACCATTCTTCAAACCTCTGATGTGCAGTTTCTGCGGATCTATAATCACTGAAGGAGAAACTAGGACAGGGCCTACGCAGCTGATTAGCAAGATTGCATCTGTGCGAATAAAGATAGCTGGAAGTACCGAGCGGACAAGACCCATCGAACCCCTTTGAAAAGCACCATTGACTTTGCGCGAATTGGCTCGTACGGCTGGAGATATCATTTGCTGCAGTATACCCAAGTATGTAGTAGATTGCCTCGCTCTCGGAAACGTTTTTGCAGTCTCTACTTATGATGACAGCGAGCTCTGCCTCGTAGTCGCCGCAGTCATCCTTCTGCGTTAATTTCGGTAGAAGACAAGGAGCCGGCCATGGATCCGCAAGCGCTGTCTCTGGTTTCCTGGCCTTCATTGAGCATTTACACCAACAGCAAATACTGATGTTTTGCTTACATGAACAAGGTTGGGACGGTTGGCAGCTCCATGCCGACCTCCGCAGCGTGTTGCTTATACTGTAACTCCAATCAGCATCAGCGGTATCCAAGGCCAAGTACCTAGTCTCACTTCATCGAACTCACATTCAATCCAATGCACCGAATAGTGCCTGCTTCCGTCTGAGTCACGGGACTTAACACCTTGCCAATGCTTTCGGTGTCTCCCGTACTACTGCCATGCACCAACACCGAGTCTCCAGAGTAAACGTTGACTCGTACATCCTGGCCTTTGTACAGAGCAAGTCCAACATCGATTTTACTATCGACAGGCTCTCCGATGAGAATCTTAGACGAATCCGACTTCGGGACGAATCGGACAAGACCTGTAAGCTGTTATCAGGATAAACATCCTCCACAATTCAGTAAGGCTGAATCTACGTCTAAATCTATGCTTGGATGTTGACATTGTTGAGCTATATCTGTAAGCACAGCAAGCTTGTAGAACAGGTCTTGCAAAATTTTGACGCGATATTGTGAAAAGCCGTGAGAATGGTGGAAGTCCTTGCATTTGTGTATCATGCTCAAGATGACGGACAGATTCCCGAAAGCGATGCCGGAGCGTTTGTCAAAGGGAAAGGTGGTAATAACATCGGCAGTTCGCTATAAATGACAGCGGGCGTAAGAACCACGACATCCCCACAGGGATCATTGTGGGGTGGGTAACAGGACGCATTTAGAATCAGTATGTTCCCCGTACTCATGTAGTGTAGTCATTAGAACATCAGTCACTGTAACGTACTGCATTTGATGATTCGATATATAATTAATCTACTATCTAGAGCACTTTCTACAAGACGAATCTATCCCTCTTTTATTTCGCCCTTTCCCTTAGGTACTATAATATATATTGGATTGTTTGATGCGATTGAACTCAATCAGACTCATCATCGATGACTTCGACCGAAACTGCGGGAGAAGAACATCGGCTCTGATCAGAAGCGGTACACTGACCTTCCACATAGAGAGAGGGAGGGAGAAAGGTAGGCAGAGAGAGAGAGGCTGAGGAACTTTATCCCACTGTACCCAAAAAGAACGCTCGCCCTCGGTATTAGGGAACGCTTTGTACATGTGTGTACTCCGTACTGGTTCATCAGAGACATTCTATTGCGGCTATGGAAGCCCCTATTGAGCTTGTCGAGCCAGCTGGCCATGCCATAAATCTGTTCCTCGGCTTTCCAAGTAGCATATCGTATGCAGCCTGCGCTGCTGACACTGCGGAGCTCGTCGATGTAGCGTTCGTGACTGATTCTTTAAAGTCTGGAGAAATCTTTGCCCAAATTCGTCGCGCCTCGGCGGTGTATTCCTCGAGCGACCGTTGTCCTTGCTGGAGCGAACTAAAATCCTGAAGTGCCTTTCTTTCTTATCATGAGAAATTCGTTGTTTGAGCAACAGGGCCCCGTCCCACTAATTTACACTGAGGTACCCCACCTAATGCGCGCCCCAACTGCCTGGGAGACCCCCTGGATGGAGCCCGTGGCTGCGCTTTCTGGCGGCGTTCTTCGGCAAAGGCGAATTTCGATTACACTAATCATCCAGCCACTGTTCAACAGAGGGGAGAGCGTCAACAGCGGCGTCAGGATCATTTATCGAAGTCTTCCTCCTTCCATCTGGCAGCACCGGACATCGCAAGGATGCGCTGGAGGTGCCACTGCATCTCGAGCAGGCCTGGATCAGGGAGGGGTAAATTTTCTGGGTCGTCGGTTGTCATCGTGAATCTGGTGCTGCTGGCAAGTACCGTGGGCTTGGTCGAAGAATTGGCGAAGAAAGTGAACGTGTAACCATTGCCGGACCCTCTCAGATCGCGAGAGGATAGTGGGTGTTCCATCAGGTCCACCCTCGTTGTTGAATCACGCTGCGTCATCAACGGGAGCCAGTGGAACTCTAGCTCGAGTTGAGTTCTGTCGTCTGACATCTGCGCAGGCCGCAGCGCGAAGGCGCTTTCAGAGTGAAAGCGATGGAGGGTAGCCGTTAGGGTTAGCATGTTCCCGACCGTCTCGGTGCCTTTCAGTAGTTGTGTTCCGCTATCTCGGAAAGTCTTGTCTTTCCAAGATGCCACCTTATCTTTCGGCCAGAATATCCCCAGGATCTCCGAACCCTAACCTCTTCTTTGCTGCCAAATGTGCACCACGCGACGTCACCCATCTTCGAAACCACGCAACAGCCATGGTCTCTCCTCTTGCACGCTTCGGCGATCCTGCGGTCACGCTTGACACTGTGCTCGGAACCCCTATGTGGCTCTGTATGCTGAACTCTTGCCGAGCCAGTCGCAGATGCAGCATGAGGTTGAAGAAGTGGAGGTGGTTAGGGGGAAGGTCTGGAGTGGGATCGTTTGCTCGGTGTGGCTGTAGCGTCTTTTGCCTCTCGCCGCTGTTTCGAGAGTCGCACGGCGTTGAGTGCTTCCAATTCCAGATCTGCCGATTTGAAATCCAGGTACACCGTCCGCCACGAGACTTCGTGCGAGGCAACTTTTGTCAGCTGCTCCAGGTCGCCGACCTGGAAAATTGCCCACAGCAAAGGTGAAAGCGAAGTGGCTGGAAGACGAGCGGCAATATCTTCGAAAAGTTGTCTGCGTTGCTCGGAGCGCTCGGTGAAGTTTTCAACGTCGTCCTCTGGCATACAGTTGGTCCAGTTGTAGGAAGACGTGGCGTTTTGAATGTTGATAAAGGCGAGTAGCTATATCAAAATCGAAAGAATTCGACGTAAGAAGTGGTCTGCAGAACGTAGAGCCGATGCCTTTGGACACCGAGAATGTTTGATTTGTGATTTAGTATGTTGAAGAAGTCGGAGAGAATGACAATGGAATGGAAGAGGTGTTTATTTGTGGGTCTGGTACCGCAGCAACATAGAAGGCAGCGACACTGAGAATACCTACCGTACATTGTAAGTGGCGATGCTATCGTATGGATCTCGTCCTCATCGACACTGCTTCAAGTCGTTTCGCACCTCCTCTTCCCATACTAAGAGATCAATGAATTCGTCAGCCTTTTTCTTGGCTTCCTATTAATTTGCCAACAAAAGGGTTCATTCTCGATATCGCACTTAGCCAAGTGATATGACGAAGATGTAATTTCAACGCGACTTACTCTTCCCAATCCTAGATCCTGGTCAGAAGCTGTTTGAGAAGCGCAGTGATATGAGTTGATGAAGGACCGCGTCAGGCAAACAACACCAACAAACATCCAGTTAGAAACGATTTGGTACCTAGAAGCTGATGTCTTTGATGATGACTGTTAAATATCCTAGATGGTTGTAAGTTGCGCGTACAGGCAAGGCGTGTCGTGGCAGTAGTGTCTTTCGCTCCATTATAGAACTCTCCATCCCGTAGTTCCGACGTTCTTATCAAGGCTTTGAATTCCTCATGTCCACTACCTTTACATTCCACATATGAAGCTACACAAATTCCATCCTCAAGTGCGAGAGCTAGATAGACGGCCCCGAGATCGAGAGAAAACGCAAAGTTATTTTGAGTTTCCTTCGCGTCATCAGTCCTTAAAAGATGCTCTGATAAAAGCCCGAACCTTGCTCCGATCATCTGCGAATATTGTCTGTCGCTCAGGCGACTTCACTCGGCTTCTCTTCATTTCGATGGCAGAAGATATCTATGATCAGTTCAAGCACCAGCCACATTCATGTTTCGAACATGGCTCGGCCTCTCCTGAGAGGGAGTACTTTGCATTCGACGTCCCTTGAATCGGTAAAACAAACAGTCTTTCAGTGTGGCAATTCGAAAACAATCTCTTTCAAGAACCCAACGACCCTCTCTGACAACTTGATGGTCCGCCCGAAGCGCCATTGGCAGACATTCCTTCCAAAGCACACAGCCTTCGACGGATTTAGACACAGTTGAGGATAACAGGTATGGGCGGCGTTTGCTTTTCAATTGGGGATAGAATGGTCAAGGGTGAAGGTTGCTGCAGCTCACTCGTATACGATAGAGGGGCCCGCGCGTCTTGAGATGGCTGGGGAGTGGGGACTCGGGAGCTTCACCAAGCGAAATATGCCTCGTACTCTACACGGAGACCACACATAGTGCATAATGCCACTCTGCCTCACCAGTAGTATATACTCCGTACCATGATCTCAGTCACTGCATTCGGTGGCCTCACTGCCAGACAATATGGAGTTATAAATAGATCTCCATTTCCAACTTTGAACGTCACTGAAATTCGGCTTCTAACAGAAGTCTGTCCTCCTTTTCATGACGTGCGCGCGGCACTTGAAGTTTCAGCAAGCAGCCATCTCGTTACAAATACGATTTTCGACCACAAGCATTTCATTTGATCATCTTGTCGTCTTGCACTTTGAAATTTTGTTCATCTCATTCCATAAGGGACAAAGACCGAACGAGCAGACATCTTAACCAAACGCAATCCGACCGCTCTCCTCCCAAAGCTATGGTGTTTGCTATAGAACTGGATGCGCCAAAAACTTCATACTTGGCTGGCGATGTTGTCAAAGGGGACGTAGTCTTGGACAGCGCGGAAGATGAAGCCGTTGGAAAGGTTGTCATCATGTTTTTCGGTCGCGCGAAGACCAAGATTTATGTAAGAGAAAGAGATCGTAGCAAGCATTATAACTCCGACTGTACACTATTCTCTTACGCCAAGGGTCTCTACATCGGCAAATATACCCTCAAACGTGGCCGATACTCATGGCCGTTCGAGTTCAAGTTCCCGATGCAAACTATTCCATCGGGCGAGAACAGCAAATTTGACAGCGCAGGTGGCTCATGGCCTATACCGCATATTCCGCATCCTCTTCCACCGACATTTACCAAGAGTATCACCGGATATATGTCGTCTGCAGACTGCACCGTTGAGTACAAGCTCGAAGCCAAGTTGACGAGACCTCCGGAGGCGCCATTTACTAAGAAATTCTCGAGCATGGAGGGTACCCTAGACCTCATCTATCTCACGCAGAGGCAGGATGAGTCTCCTAATCCGCTCCTCAGGGTAACGGAAGAATCTTTTGCGGTGAGGACTATTAGTCTTCTACCGGAGCGAAAGCACGGCTTGCAGTCGATAAAGGGAATACTGCGATCGACCTTTAACAGCTCCGAGCTTCCGAGCGCGAACTTCACAGTGGAGTTGACCTGTCCGATGCAAGTGTACCCCGGAGGTCCATTTCCCATCACGCTGGCTTTAAAAGGAATGCAAACGTCGGAAGGCGTCACAGTTAATCCAGCAGTGGCCATCAAAGAATTAATGATTACGGTGATATCCATACTCCCTTGTCGAGGCGTCGGCGGAGGAACCGTCAAGCAGGCCAAATTTTCCGTTGACACAGTTCTCGTTGACACGTTCGGGGAGATTAATGTCGAAATCCCACAGCCTAACGACAAACGAGCGGAAGCTGGCATAGCTTCGCGAGAGGTGGATCTCAAGCAGCTTGGAAAATTGCCGTTCTCTTCCCGAAAGATCGAATGTGACTTCCAAACTTACAACATGACTCTCGTCCACCAGCTCGAGGTCAAAGCCAAGCTCTTATGCGCGGACAAAGTGTGTAAATTGAAAGTGAGAACTCCCCTCAAGTTTCTCCCTCCGGCATACAGACGCATTGCAATATCCATGCCCAGTGCTACCGAACCGAACTCATCCCAAGCGACGCCAGCAAATATGGCCAACCAAGCTGTTGATCCGGAAATCGGAGATCTTCCTGCTTATGAAGCTCCTCCACCAGGTTACGATCCCGGTGACAGCAACGAAGTTCCAGAAAAAGCGATAAGTTCCAGTTCTGGGGCCAAATGAATGTCTGAGCACGGCGTGCATGATGAATTCAACTACATATACGCATAGGGTTGGTCGATATCAAAAAGTCAACTAGAGCAACATCTAGCCAAAACCGACGAAAGTGGCGGCAAAAGTTCCAAGACGTAGAGGTGCTGTAGTAATATTCCAAACAGAGGATAGCATGAGGCTGATGGGAAAATAGCATCGTTCGAAGGATAGGAAGTAAAACTTGGTATTCCTTAGGAACAATCATTCTAACCTGTCTCATTTCGATCTTGAAGACTTGTTCTTTCATTAGGTTTCACAGATAACTCATTTCTACCATTCATTCTCTATCATACAGAAATTCCGCTTTAAGTTTGCGCAAGTGAGCTTCATTAATAACGCTTCACAACAATTTTACCGCCTGCTTCGTGCGAATCCAGCATTTTATGCGCCGAATGAATGTCCTTGTACTCGAAAACATAAGTAGGCTTCGCGTTGAACTCGCCGTTCTCAATCTTCCGCACGATGTCCTGCAATGGGATTCTAGACATCGGGAACTCTGGCGTGCCCAATACTTTGCTGTGGAACAGGCTGAAATGCACACCGGACTCCATTTCGATCATCGGGTTGAAATCCTTGACCGGTGCCAGTCCGCCGAGCCACCCTGCTTGCAACATGCGACCGCCAGGACGGGCCAAGCTAATAGACTCAACGAGGACACTGTTGCCAATTAGGTTGAGGACTTTATCGAACCGTCTTCCTTCCTCAAATTCCTTGCTAAGTTCCGGGTGTTCAAGCACGGCTTCAACCACGCCCATTTTCTTCAGCATGTCGAACCTTTCAGCGCGCCTTGTCGTAGCCGTGACCTTGGCTCCGGCGCTGACAGCCAGGTTCACAGCAGCCTGACCGATGGTAGACGTGGCGCCACGAATCAGGACGGTCTCGCCCTCCTTGACGTCCAGGATGGTGATGATGCAGGAGTACGCGGTGCTGTAGACCTCGGGGAGGGCCGCAAGCTGCTCCCAGGGCAAGGCGGTGTCGATCGCGACGACGTTGGCGGCTGGGACGTTGACGAACTCGCCGTAGCCGCCGGGACGGTTGCGGCCTATGCCGCCCATGACGCCGATGGCCTTGGACCCGACGGGGAACTCGCCGCCCGGACACGCCTCCACGATGCCGACGCACTCGAGACCCGTGATCGGGTTCCACTCGTCCCATTCGCCCTTGCGCATGTGCATCTCGGCGTGGTTGACGCCGAAGGCTTTGACCCGGATCAGCACTTCGCCCTTGACTGGTGTCGGCTTGGGAACCGTCTGGTATTCAAGGACCTCTGGTCCACCGAACTTGGGAATCACAATGGCTTGCATTGTTTCTGCCATTTCTCGTGCTGAAATGATGTTGAAGATTTTGTGTATGTGTTATGATTAGCGGAGGATGTTATGTCGATGTGATCGGAGGAGATATTGGTAGCTTCTGATATTGAAATGTATCAGTATGGACTTGAAGGATGATTTCCTGGGCTTGTTCTGGTTGGAACTGTTCGATGAATATCACACTATTTGAATCGGCACCGTCGAATATATACACATTCCTCTGGTTTTGATAGATGCAATTAGAAATCATTTGACCGTGGTCTTGTCGCCGAATGACGGAATGCACAGGGTTATCTTTGATGCACATGTTGGGAATTGAGAGCTCTGTGCATGAACTTAATTGAGAAATAGCGTCAAGGAAATGTTGTCTGGCATTGCAATAGCGAATATCACGGTGAAGAAACATGCGAAGCACAGAAATGACGCAGTGCCTGGGTACCGCAGCTGATTATTCACGCATCGGCATCAAACTCGGAGTAGACCAGTGGCTCTCGTACGACTAAATCCACCATTAATAAGCGCTAAAAGGCGGAGCGTCGCGTGTAACACCTGCAGGCCCATATCCTCAATTGAGTCAAGCGCGTTTCGCTGCTTCAAACATTTCTATCCCCTTGTTGGTGACCCCACGGATGATGAAGGCCATCGACTGGAACAGTACGTCTGACAAGGTCTTGGGTGGGTATTCAACTCCACGGAAAGAAGATTAATAATGGCTGAAAAGTAGTATTTCTTCACGCTTCCGCAGTTCCGGAAGCACTACTCCGTAAGTAGCTACAAGAAGGTGTTGAATCTTTAGCAAGCTATTCCCACACGATCTCCGACTTTGCTATATCATCCTCCAAACCCGGTATGATCCTTCTCAGTGCCATACCATAGTCTCCAGCATTTGGTGTCCGGAAGCAGGTATGAATATGAAACTTCTTTGGCTCCTGATTTGTCAGAAAGACGCCTGAATGATGGTCGAACTCGACGATGATGACGGGATTCTGGATTCGGTAGTAGAACGGATCGTCGTTTGTGAAGCCACCAATCCAAGAAAAGTACGTGTCTTTCTCAAACGACAAGGCATGCGCCTTCTTGACCGCCCGTGCTTTTGCGGGCAGGTACAGTAGGAACTCCTCCAAGATCTTCCCCACGAGAGCTTTCTGCTCGCTGTTCATATCAGCTACAGTGATGCCTTCAATTGGCACAATCCTGTTGTCACGATACGCTCCACAAAGATGTCTCTGGTCGTCTCGGTTCCAACGGCCTGGAGGCATCGCGGGATCTTTCATGAGCTTATATATCTGAGTTTTCTTTTGCAATTCAGGCGAGAGCGACTGCATGAGTTGAAGACCTGCAGCCTCCTCACGCCGCAAGATTGTCGTTCCTGCCCATGGACCATCATCAATCTCGTTTGGTTCTGCGCCGGTAAACCAAGGAGAGACTACAATTTGTCGCTGGTACAAGAAGACGTTCAAACACAGATGGTGACCGTAGAAATGGAAACCCCAAGGCCTCATTGTCGATGGGGTACCGAAAAGAGCGAAATTGTATGAATAGACGTTCATGACCGTTTCGCCTTCGACTAACTGGCCTAGGAAATGGTTGATTTGCATTGCTGAGATGGCCTTTTCGTAGCCTTCCGGTGACAGTGTGACTTCCAGAACCTTAAGAATAGCATCGCGAAGATCTGGTGCAACATCCTCTAACCGCAAACCATTATCAGTGAGTAAGAATTCTGGATTCGACCATGCTCTCCATTGTGGTGAGTCGATGTGACACTGGATCTTCTCCTTCTGCTCTTCACTGCACTTTGACAAGACATTTTCGGCTGCTTTGGTGATGAGATCGATTGGAACTCCCTCGTCCTGCAATTCAAAGAGTCCATCTCTAACTTTGCCTAGACGTAATGAGTGCGCGAGTCTTTCAATTCCCGAGATTCCAACTTACCATCAGACGTCACGCCCTTGAACGGCTCCTGCAACAGCTTCTTCCAATGCAGGAATAAATTGTAAATCCAGGGCGGTTGACCTTTGGTTTTGAACTCACGAGCATACTCCCTCGCATTGAGCTTCATCAATTCGGTGAATCGAGGGGTACTTAGATCCGGCAGACATGATCGGAACTCGCTCGAAGGCTTGCTAATATTTGACGACGCCATTGCGATGAACTTTCCAAAGATTTTTGAATTTTCACTTCTCCTCTTTCAACATCGAGCAGTAAAGGATGTTCATACAATCAGACGAAATGTTCTCGCTATGTAAGATCATCTATATTATGACTTGGAGAAATACTTGGCTCCCCGACGTAGGTCCCCACGCGCCATGGAACTGCCGGGTGGGGCAGGCCGACACTGGCGTGAGACGAGTTGCCACCATGCGAAGCAGTGTGCTAAAAGACTCGGAAGCATATTTCGGGATTGAAGACATTACGATCATTCCATTTCCATGCTGAAACCAGTAGAGGTTTCATTCTATCATTTATGACAAGACTATGTATTCGTGCCCTTAGCGTAGACCTTGTAAAGCCAAATCCATGCAAGGTATACCAATGCAGTACAACCCATCCGTCAATGCTTAAGTCTAAAGGGTATCGCCTCAGAGTCGCTATAGAAATGCGCCGCAGCCTGATCGTCTAAGAGGCACAGCAATTTGCGGCAATCCCAAAGACTTCATCGCTCTGCTATCAAGCCCTGTATTAGCGATCAGACCGAGCACGGGAGACTCGATTGCGAACGAACATCCTTTTTGACTCTGAAAATGTAGCGTCATTCTTGACGGCTTCTTCAACCTCCTTGATCGCGTCGTAGCCGTACAACCAAGGTTGTACTTGTGGGCAGGTCCTGGATTAAGTCAGTCAGGATTTGAGTAAGAGTGTCTTTGATCTACTCTCACCACCTGCTAGGAAATGGCCCCGTACCAAGATCCTTTCCTAGCTTTGATAAGAACAGTGCGTCGCGCTTCTCTTGCTCAGGTCCATTATACATGTGGAAGTCGTTTCGTTGCTTGAAAGTTTCCCGAACGATCGCTTCTCCTCTACTCTTTCGTAGTCGCTCATAAAGTCTGAGAACGTGTGGCATCTGGTTCTTATTGGTCATCCTTCCAAGTAGCTCTCCAAGTACGGCGGAATCTTCGAGTGAGGAATTGGCACCCTGTGCCAAGTACGGCAGCATGGGATGGCAAGCATCTCCCATGAAGACGAGGTTCGAACGATCATTTACCCAATGCTCCATTTCTTCGTGATGCATCAGTTTCCACTTCTCGACCTTGTCGACTTGGGCCAAGAAACGTTGTAGGATAGGATCCCAGTCTTTAAAGAGCTCCTTTATCTCATCTAAGGAGGCGGCCTGCCGTGAGACACCTTTTGGAAGGTCATCAGGACAAAGCAAAACGATGTTGTAGATCTGGCCAGCGCGGAGGGAGTAGCCAACGGAATGTGCCCCGGGTCCGATCCAGAAATGTACCTTGGGATTGGCGACCCAGTCTCGAAGTTCAGGATCATCCAACTCATCAAGCTGTAGGACAATGCGATAGGCCAGATCTCCCGTCGGCATTGGATCGTCCTTACGTCCAAGGAAGCATTCTCTGCATTTTGACCAGAGACCATCAGCAGCCACGATGAGGTCACCACCGAAGGTCAAGCCATTCTCAGTTCTCACCGTAGTGCCGTAGAAGTCAATTGAGTCGACCTTCGCACCGAGATGGAATCGAACACCCAATTGCTTGGCTCGTTCGTAGAGCGCTATCTGCAGATCCGCACGGTGGTAGTCAACAAATGGAGCTCCATACTTCCGTCGGATGTTCTCGTCGAAGTGATCTTCGTGTGCTAGTACCTGGCCAGTGTACTTGTGGACTGTGAGCGATGTAGGCTCCGCTCCATCCGCCCAGAACTCGTTTGAAAGGCCCCAATGCCGGAGAAGCCTGGATGCATTCGGAGTAATTTGAAGACCGGCACCAATCTAACGAGAATGAATATTGATGATTATAAGATGATAATCAAAGGTACATACTTCAGCGAGTTCTTTGGCTGATTCTAGGACGTCGACGACATGGCCGGACAGGGCACATGATATGGAAGCGGCGATGCCACTAAGCCCTGCACCGACAATGATGATTTTCAGTTTTAAGCAATCTTCCGAACCCTGTGCTTGCTTTAGCTGAAAGGTGAGCCGTAAAATGGAGGCTACACTTACCATTGTGAAGGATGGCTTCAGCTACGACGAGCAAAATCCAGTGTAACAGAAAGGACGACTCATGGCTGTTAATAGTAACTCAAAAGGTGGAGAATCCGTTAGTCTGCTGTCCCGCACGCTGATAAACGCGAGAGAAGTCCGGCAGCTCCATTAGCGGTTGGTCACTCCCGTGGTCGGAAAAGCCGGGGGTGCCACCCTGGCCGCCATCCGGATCGGAGGTTACCAGGGTTAATTCGCCGCTTTCGCCGCTCAAAACGGGTGTCAAACTGTGGGCTTTCAGCTCAGCCGACTGTCGTTTAACAGGCGGTCGGCCCGCACGACCGACCTATCGTTAATTCAGTACGATGTTGGGCTCGTGTCGTTCCATTCATCGAACAAGCTTGCCATTTCAGGCAAGGAATAATCTGGGAACTCGAAACCCGTAAACATTGACTATAATGAATCATATGTTAGTCCCTCGTCGAACATATGAGGTGCTTTCGAGAATTTGCAACTTACCACATCCATGAACCCATTGCCGAATGTTTGCGCTATTGGTGTTTGTACGCCACTGTGGGGATGGCTTGGAGCAATAACGGAGTCGATTGTTGTGCCTCTGGCTTCTTTGAGCGTCTGTTTCACGATTTCCGCTGACTTTCTCGCCACGATAGAGTCATCCATGGCCTCGAGTATCTCAACAGCCATCTCGATGCTCCGAACTGCTGAAGGGCATTGCGTAGGGGTGAGAACGCGTGTTACGTAAAGTAAAAGCGAGGAGGCTGCGAACATCACGTAGGTCGTATTGTACCACCTAAAAGAATTAGCCACTATGGAACGATCCGAGGTGGCACCCGCGGACATACCAAGTCCTGAAGAAGCTGTGGATCCGATACATCTCATGGATGATCTCGATTGTCCTTCTTGCAGATTCGATACATTTGTCCACCGAATCTCGAAGAGAGTCGAGGGAAGATGTTGTCGACTGCGCAAGATAGGAAACGAAGGGTCTAAAGAGTAACATTCGAACGTTATGATAGCCTGGAGAAGACTCAGAGAAGCAATTCTAGTGGAGAAGCTTCGATGCTTACGGATATTCAGCACGAGACGTTGCCTTCGACACCACTTGGGTTCTTTCAATGACCCACCCAGGCGCTCTCCCGGAGAGAATGGCTTGATCTTCTCAGGCAGTCGCGTAACCCAAGCTTCCAATTCCCTTTCTATTTGGCTTGCTTGCATCATCTTTTCCTGCCAAGTTGACCTCGTGTGATAGATGATTACGGAAACTCGGCGGATAATCTGCGCAAAGTCGACCATTAATGGAATGATGGCATACTCCGAGTCATCAATTTCCGGTAGACGGCGATTATGGTATGCATCCATACCAAGGGTGTCCGGTCTCCCAAGCGAGAAGCTCATTTCGATCTCCAAAGAGAAGATGCCCCACCAAGTCTTTGAAATTGTCATTGAGCGCTGATATTTCGGATTTGGTGATTCTCGGTTGAAGCCGGCAGAGAGACATGTCCTGACCGCAAGGCCTAGGTACATGTACGCCATATGGGGATTCAATTCATTCTGACAGACCTTGGCCATGAAGTATAGAGCTTGAACGGTGTCCAAGTCATTTGTGAACTTAGTTTCGTTGAGATAGGATTGTGCCTCTAGAAAGAGCTTGCGACTCCACTCGAATCTGGTTAAACCGTCCAGTCGCTCTTCGTCCCACGTTTTCACAAGTGCTCCCAGAGACATCAGACTCAGGTAAAGAGCACGAAAGCTCGTATCATCCGGCGAAGCTCTGCCAAACCATAGGTCGTTTGAACGCGCCAGGAAGTCCTCCTTATCAACCAATGGATGGATGAAGTGGAGGTTATCAAAGTAAGCATCGATGAACACGTGCGCCTGTTTGAAGTAAAAGTTATGCTTCGATTGCAAACTCTTTTGAACCGCCGTCGATTGGATCTGAGGATTGAAAGCCGGATTGTGCAGAGCAGAGACAAGGGATGCGGTATCTTCTAGTCCTTCTTTCTGCTGCGAGCTCCTCCGCCTCCGTAAGTCGCCAAGAAATGCCATCGATGAAGTGCTGCCGTGGTATTCTACCGCGTTGGTATGTCGATTAACATCAGCAATCTCAGCCTCAACCGTAGAGTCAGAAGGGTCGTCTCCGTTGGTTGGATTGCTGCTCGGAGTCGGCAGGGAGCGTGCGTTGAATGATGTTGGACTTGTGGTTGTGCGTACGACGATGCTCTCGCGGTTGAAAGTATGCGGTTGTGAGGTGGACCGAGCAGATATTAATTGAGCCTGTAACTGCTGTACTTTCATTTCCAAGTCTTGGACATAACTGTGGGTAACAGTCAGGTTTACACATCCGAACACGGGGACGGCATACTGGCTGGAGAGTAGAACCGCCGTGGCTGCAGCGCGGAATGATCTCTGCGGAAAAGCCGGTTCAGGCCTCTAGCATCATACATAGGAAATTTGCAAAAACGACTAGTGTATACCATTCCACTGGTATTCATGAAACGTCTGTGAAAAGAATCCTCTGGACTCTTTGGGGGCATGGAATGGGCGCTCTTAGAAAAACACCCATTTTCGAGCGCAAACGGAAGAATGATTCTTACCTCATCGACGCCGACTCTTCTCGCAACCTTTGTCCGCCTTGATAAACGCAATCGATGCCGCTCTTCTTGCAATGGAAGCAAGGAATGGATTCGTCGCATTTGTATTTCTTCATTCGGCATCGTTCGCAAGCTTGTGCGGCACGCGGTCTCTTCAACTTGCGCGGAGGACTTTCGTCGTCGACGGCCGCTGCGAGAGCAACGCCGTTGGGAGGCATAGCGTCCGGGCTCAACTCGGTCTTCATTACCATCATTGTCGCGGGTGGCGCAAGATATGCACAGGGAGCAGACGATGTGATGAACAATGTATCATATTTTGCGCGCGAAGAATTTGACAGTTGACAGGAAGTTGACGACGGGGCGCGCCGTAAAACGCGGGGGGTCGTACTCAACCAGCAGAAGCTGGGGTTAGTTGCAGGCCCCGCAAAGACCGTCCAAGCTACCGAAGCACTATGGAAACCTCCACTAT
>Ga0335073_10002074_pt1 | contig 27401 bp, 21 predicted proteins | sample Lox_Sample_22_FD_207093 | JGI IMG/M metagenome (GOLD analysis project Ga0335073, IMG submission 207093) | Soil microbial communities from Loxahatchee National Wildlife Refuge, Florida, United States - Lox_Sample_2.2 | ecosystem: Environmental > Terrestrial > Soil > Wetlands | place: USA...
GACGGCCACGCGGGCCGCGCCGACATCCTTACCGTGCTCGGCGGCGGCGTGCGGAACCTGGGAGAGCACACCCAGGACGCCGCCCTCCTGCGGGAAGCGGTGCAGATCTGCAGAGATGCCGTCGCCGCCGCTGCCGCAGGGAGCACGACTCGCGCCGCCGCCTTGAACAACCTCGCTGTCGAACTCCAGGCACTCGCCGATCACGACAAGGACACCGCCCTGCTGCGCGAGGCGGCGACAGTGGCGAAAGACGCCGTCGCCGCGGCACCCGACGATCATCCAGACCATTCCAGGCACCTGCTGAACCTTGGCCATATAGTCACCGACCTCTCCAGCAAAACCCGCGACACGGCGCTGCTGACCGACGCGGCGCGGTATTTCAGCGCGGCAGCGGAGAATGTGAGCGCGTCGCCGACCATGCGCATCGCCGCTTATCAGGCGGCCACGCAGGCCATCCTGGACGGGGGCGGCACGCCGGCCGACGCGCTCTCGGCGGCGACGGCGGCGGTCCGGTTGCTGCCGCTGATCGCTCCCCACACCCTTTCCCGGGCCGACCGCGAATACCGCCTCGGTGGTGTGGCGGCTCTCGCCGGCCAGGCCGCGGCCGCCGCGATCGCGGCCGGACGGCCTGACCGGGCGGTGGAACTGCTCGAACAGTCCCGTGGCGTACTGGTCGCCGACATGCTCGAGGCGCGTAGCAGCGATCTGAGCCAGCTGCGCCGGCGCAGGCCCGAACTAGCGGACCAGTTCGGCAAGCTCCGCGCTCGGATTGAGGCTCTGGACAGCGCCGAGGCCGCCGCCCGGTCGGCTGGTTTCAATCCTGACGCCGCGGGCGGCTGGAACGACGCGGCGGGCCTCGCCCAGGTACGCCGGGATGCCTACACCGCCTGGGATCGCCTGATCGAGGAAATCCGGGCGGGCGAGGGCTTCGAGAAATTCCTCGACGCCCCGGACATCAGGCAGCTGGCGCACGCCGCCCAAGACGGCCCGGTTGTCATGGTCACCGCGAACTCTCTTCGCTGTGACGCGCTCATCCTCACCGCGGACCCGGCCGACCCGGTGCTGCTCGTCGTCCTGCCTGACCTGACCGAGGAGGGCCTGCACCGGCAGCTCAGCCGCCTGTTGCAGGCCCAGGCGGTCATCCACAGTCCGCAGGGCCGCGGCGCCGCTCGCGCCGTGGCGCAACGCGAGCTGCACGACGTCTTCGCCTGGATGTGGGACGTCATAACCGATCCGGTTCTCGCCGCCCTGGGGCTAGACGCCACTCCGGCCGGCACGCAGCCGTGGCCGAGAATCTGGTGGTGTCCCGTAGGCGTCGTGACGTACCTGCCACTGCATGCCGCGGGGCATCACGACGACCTGGCGACCGGCCGCCACGGTCCGCGTACGGTGTTCGACCGGGTGATCTCTTCGTATGCGAGCACCATTCGCGGGCTGACTTATGCCCGTGCCCAGCATTCCGGGCAGGAGGCCGTCAGGACCCTGATCGTGGCCGTGCCTGACGCGCCGGGCGCCCTGTTCTTGCCCGGCGCCGCGCAAGAGGCAACGAGCCTCGCCGGCCTCGTTCCCGGCGCGTATCTCCTGCCCCATCCGACCCGGGATTCAGTGCTGGCCGCCTTGCCTGCGCACGCCGTCGCCCATTTCACCTGCCACGGAGACGCCAACTGGGAAAACCCTGCCGCCGGCAGACTTGTCCTGTACGACATCGACACGCACCCGCTGACTGTCGCCGATATCGGCGCGCTCCACCTCTCGGCCGGTCTTGCCTTCCTTTCCGCCTGCGACACCAGCGTCACCAAACCCGCCCTTTTGAACGAAGCCGTGCATATCACCGGCGCCTTCCAGCTAGCCGGTTTCCAGAACGTCATCGGTACCTTGTGGCCGATCGTGGACAGCATCGCCGGCACCCTGGCCTACGACATTTACGCGCGCCTGACCAATCACGGGGCGACGCCGCCAGAGTGCGGCGACGCCGCCGAAGCACTGCACCACACCGTCCGCAACCTGCGCGGCAGGTATCCGGCCGCGCCGTCGTTCTGGGCGGCACACATACACACGGGCGTCTGACGGGTCGCTTAGCGCGCTTGCCGGCACGACCGTTCCGCCTCGGGCCGCAAGCCGGCGCCGTATCGAAGCCCGCATTACCCGCGCGAAGCGCGCGGCCAGATGCCCTGCTTGCCGGGCGACAGGATGCCGTCGGGGTCGAGCGCGTCCTTGAGCGTCCCGTAGAGCCGCAGCAGCGCGTGATCGCCCCAGCCGTACTGCGCGGCGATCTCGTCCATGAACGCGATGTGCCCCCGGTACAGGCCGTAGCCCGCCTCGCCGGTTATCCGCACGAGCCGCCGGTACAGGTCGTAGGCGGCTCGCACCTGCGTCTCGTTCGTCGTGTCGTACAGGATCGGGCAGACGAAGTAGAACGACCGCGGCGTCATGATGGTGCCGGGCCAGAAGTCCAGGCCGGCCCGCTCGACCTCAGGGCGGATCAACGTGGTCAGCGCCCGCGCGTGGCCGCCGGTCAGCGGCGCGACGGGCGAGAAGTCCAGGTGGCCGCCGGTGCCGCCCCACCACTGGAGGCTGTCGAGCAGGGCAAGTCCGGGGATGCCGGCCTGCACGCGCTCCGGATGCGTGGTCACCGTCTCCTCGCTGACGTCCGTGCCCGCGACCTTCCGGGCGCCGACCTCCGCGCCGGGGACCCCGGCGGCGAACGCGGCCCGCACGCGGGCGAGCTGGGCGTCGACGACGGCCTCGGGCCCGTACAGCGCCAGCCGCAGGTTCCAGTAGCCCAGGCCGAGCTCGTCCATCGCCGCCGCGTAGAACGACGCGGGCAGCGGCCCGTCCGCGGCGTGCCACGCCGCGCGGGGCCTGGTCACCGAGGCGGCCCCCGTCACCGTGCCGAGCAGCGGGACGTTGCTGACGGTGCCGTCGAGCAGCAGCGGGCGCATCGTCTCGATGATCGCCTCAAGGTCGGACTCGCGCGCGGCGTGCACCTCGACCGGCACGTAGACCTCGGGACGCGGCGTGAGCCACTTGCCCATCTTGGTGACGATGCCGAAGTTCGACTGCATGAACAGCGAGTCGACCGCCGGGCCGAACCCCCGCCTGTGCGCGTGCCAGGCCGCGTTGCCGCTCATCGCGCCCATCCCGGTGCGGATCACCTCCCCGCTGGCCAGCACGGCCTCCAGGCCGCACTGGCTTGCGGCGTGGTCGCCGCCTGGCAGGTAGCCGACGCCGTGGTCGAGCGTGTTGCCGACCACGCTGCCCCAGCCCAGGTCGGGGATCGACGCCCACAGGGCGCTGCCGCGGCGGCGCAGTTCCGCGCACAGGTCGAAGAAGCTGACGCCCGGCTCGACGACCGCGTAGGCGAGTTCCTCGTTCACCTCGAGGACGCGGTTCAGCCGGCGCATCGAGACGACCACGCAGCCGCGGACGCGCGGCGCGGGCCCGCCGTAGGCGTTGTTCTTGCCCATCGAGGTCGTCCACAGCGGCACCCGGCGCTCGGCCGCGATCCGGACGACCGCCTGGACCTCCTCGACGCTGCCCGGCTGCACGACCGCGGACGGCCAGTGGTCGTCCCAGCCGGGGAAGCTGTACGGGTCGCGGAATTCGCTGACCAGCCCTGCGGCCGCGTCTGCCCGCAGCACCGCGCCGTCGCCGAGGGCGGCGGCGAACGCGCGCAGCGCGGCCTCGAAATCCGCGGCGGACATCCCAGGCGGCACGACAGCGTTGTGTACGGGAGCACTCACGAGCCGTTCTCCTTACCGCGAGTCACAGCGACTTTCGCCTTTCCTGTGTTGCTACCACGCCCCCGCAGTCGGTACTAGCCCGGACAGTCACCCCGGCACGTTCGGGAAAATCAAGACCTTTTCCTCCGAACGGGCGCGTGGTTCCTATGGGCGGAAATTGCCGACGCGGATCCGGTGGAAGCGGCCGTCTCCGTCGATGTCGTAGTGCACGAAGCTCGTGACGCGGACGATGTCGCCGGCCTTCAGCGGGCCGCGGGGGAACGCGTCGTAGTCCTTTCGGGCGCGGAACTCCGTGGCCAGTTCGACGGCCACGTGGCGGTCGTCCATGACGATGAACTGGATCTCGACAGTTTCCTCGACGGCCGCGTGCAGCGGCCGGTAGAAGGCCACGATCTCATCCCGGCCGCGCAGGGTGGTCCCGTTGGCGAACGAGAAGACCACGTCGTCGGCGTAGTACCGCACGAGCGCGTCGTAATTGGCGGCGTTGAACGCGCCGATGTAGGTGCGGAATGTCGTTTCGTCCATGGCCTATTTCTCCTCTTACCCTCTCTCCTCTTACCCGGGCGAGCGCGGAGCCCTCCGGTCATGACACCCGCCGTCCTGCTGCCGAGCGCCCTGCCCACCGTCACATTGGCCCCGTCTACGCACCTTGTGTAGCCACTTTGTGCAGGCCCCGGCCATTGCGGAGGCCGGTTTGCCGAATTTTGTCGTGCCGCGCGATGCGGTGGCTCATTCGGACTGGTCCGGGGCTGCTTAGGGCTGGCCCGGCTGGTGACGGCGGTCTCGGGCCGCGCCCGTGAACATCACCGGGCACGGCTGCCACTGGTGCCACGCCGACAGGGCCGGCATGGGCAAGATCACACGATCGGGGATAATAAACGTAGCCAGGACTACCCGGAATATCCCATGATCTTGGAAACCGGGCGCTGGCGCGGGGCGGGCGCCGTGATCGTCGATGACAAGCGGCGCGAATTCGCCACCCGCATCCGGCGCATCTACAAGGTAAACAACTGAGACTGTTGTGACGCCGCCTCCGGTACCGGGGCCCGGCGGATAGAGGCGTCAGGATTTCGGCTGAAGCAGGAGGTAGACCGTCTCGCCGCCGATGGTGGCCGACTTGTAGTGGGCCTCGACCCACGCGGTGATCTGGCTCGACGAACCCTGGCCGCCAGGGCCGCCGGCCATGCCGCCGCCCGCGATGTAGTAGGTGATGTCGCCCGCCTTGACCCACGACTCGAACTCGGCGAGGGTCGGCGCGGGGTCGCTGCCGGTGAACCCGCCCATCGCCATGACCGGCTTCCCGCCGCTCGCGAGTTCCAGCGTCGCCGCGCTCTGCGAGCCCTCGACAGCCGCCGCCCATCGCGTGGTCGTCTTCTCCAGCGCCTTGACCAGCGCGGACGAAGAGGTCAAGCCGCCGGGAACGCCACCGGAACCGCTCCCGCCCGGGGCGCCGCCAGTGCGGGTCGCGCCGCGCCGCCCGAAGGCCGGCATGCCGCTCGTACCGGTCGCGCCGGGCTGCTCGCTGCGGCCCTCCGGCACGCCCGAGGTGCTCTTGGTACCGGTACCAGCCGTGCCGCCAGCAGCCGCCCCGGCAGATCCGGTGCCGCCGCTGCCCGGCAACGTCTTCGAACCGCCAGGCGCGGCTGCCCTCTCGCCGGTTGTGCCGGAACCGCCAGGCGGGGTCCCGGTTCGGCTGGCTCCGCCGGACCCGCCGCCCGGGCCGCCCGCACCGTCGAGCCCGCCGCCCCCGGCCCCGAGGCCGCCGGTCGCGCTCCCGGACACGGCGGTCGGAATCGCCCCCGAATGCGGCGTGGCCGCCGTGCCGAGCGCCCAGGCGCTCGTCGGCACCGCGACAGCCACCGCGGTCAGTATCGCGGTCGCGAGGAGGCGCCGGCGCCCGTTCGGTATCCGGATGGCGGTGGTGACAAGCGCCGCGATTGCCGCGACGGCAACCGTCACCTCGATCCACCGGACAGCTGGACGGAACGAAGAGTCGGTGCTCAGCAGCTCAAGACCCCAGCCGCACGTGACCGCCACAGTCAGCGCGAGCAGCCCGTAGGCGAGCGGAGCGGCGGCGCGCCGGTGCCGCCAGACGAGGACCGAGCCGATGCCGGCCAGCGCGCCGATCGGCGGCGCGAGCGCGACCGTGTAGTAGGGGTGGATCGTGCCCTTCATGTAGGCGAACGTCACGCCGGTGCACACAAGCCACCCGCCGAAGACGATGAGCGAGGCGCGCGCCAGATTCGTGCGCGGCGCCCGCCAGGTGACCCAGATCCCGCCCGCGAGCAGCACCAGGGCCGCGGGCAGCAGCCAGGAGATCTCAAGCCCGAACTCCCCGTCGAACAGGCGCTGCGGGCCGGCCCCGCCGCCGAAGCTGGTGCCGGACGCCCCGCCGCCGCTCATGTTCCCGTCGCCGCCGAACAGCCGCCCGAGCCCGTTGTACCCGAAGGCCAGTTCCAGCGGGTTGTTGTCGGTCGACCCGCCGATGTACGGCCGGTCCGCCGCCGGGGTCAGCAGGACCGCGGCGATCCACCAGCCCGCCGACACCGCGATCGCGAGGGCGGCCGCCAGCAGCTGCCAGGCACGCCGCCGCAGCGGCACCGGCGCGGCGACCGCGTACGCGAGCGCGAACGCCGGCACGCTGAGCAGCGCCTCGCCGCTCTTGGCCAGGAAGCCGAACCCGAACGCGACACCCGCGCCCGCCAGCCACCCGGTGTTCCCGCGCTCGAGTGCCCGGATGACGCAGTACGCGGCGGCGACGATGAGCAGCACCATGAACGCGTCGGGGTTGTCGAACCGGAAGATGAGGACGGCGGCGGGCGTCAGCGCCATCGCCGCGCCCGCGATCAGTCCCGCCGCGGCCCCGGCCCTGCCCCCGGCGGTCCGGCGGACGGCCCTGCGCACCGTGGCGCACAGCAGGCCGGCCGCCGCGACGCCCTCCAGCGCCTGCGGGGCCAGCAGCGACCAGCTGTTGAAGCCGAAGATCCGCCCGGACAGCCCCATGATCCACAGCGACGCCGGCGGCTTGTCGACCGTGATGAAACTCGACGAGTCCAGCGAGCCGAAGAACCATGCCTTCCAGCTCTCCGTTCCGGCCTGGACCGCCGCCGCGTAGAAGGTGTTCGCGTAACCCGACGCGCTCAGGTCCCACAGATAAAGCAGCGCGACCGCCGCCAGCATGGCGAGGAAAGCCGGCCGGTACCAGCGCGGGGTGGACTCATCCACATCCCGCGGCGCAGCGGGTGCCAGCGGGCGGCGGTGGCGGCGCCTGGCCGTCCGGGTGCCGGCATCGGGGTTGGCCGCGCGCGTTTGCCAGGGCTGCTCCAGGTATGTCATGCCAGCGAGGTTGCCAACGCTGGCTGGATCGCAGATCGCGCGCGTCTCTCCGCAGGTTATTGAAATCGCGCTTTGCTCTGCGGAGCCTATGAACGGCCTATCCCACCTGGGCGGACCGGCCGGCCCAGAAAGGCGCCCGGAGCTGGCGCTTGAGGAGCTTGCCCGATCCAGTCCGCGGCAACTCGTCGGCGAAGTCCACCGACCGTGGCACCTTGTAACTGGCCAGGTGGTCGCGCGCGAACGCCCTGATCTCCTCGCCGGTCAGCGACGAGCCTGGCGACAGCACGACGGTCGCGTGCACGACCTCGCCCCACTCCTGCGACGGGATCCCGAATACCGCGACGTCGTAGATCCCGGGGTGCTGCTCGAGCGCCGCCTCGATTTCGGCCGGGTAGATGTTCATGCCGCCGGAGATGATCATGTCGGACTTCCGGTCGCAGATGTACAGGTAGCCCTCGTCGTCCCGGTAGGCGATGTCGCCGACCGTGTGGAAGTCGCCGCGGGTGTTCGCCGCATAGCTGGCGTCGTTCTTGTAGTAGGTGTCGAACGTGCTCCTTGACCGGATGAAAACCTCGCCGGTATGGTCCGGCCCGGTGCCGGTGACCTCGGCGCCGTCCTCGCCGAACAGCGTGATCTCGATGCCCGGAGCCGGCTTTCCGCACGATCCCGGCTTGCGCATCTGGTCCGCGGGCATGAGGACCGTGTCCACGCCGAGCTCGGTCGACCCGTAGATCTCGAACAGCGACTCAGGCGGGAAGTCGGCCACGTACTCCTTCTTGAGCGCGTAGCTCCACGGCGCCGCGTTGGCCACCATGACGCGCATCGAGGAGCGGTCATAGCGGTCCTTGACCTCCCTGGGCAGCGCGCAGACCATCCGTACCACCACGGGCGCGGAGAACGTCGAGCTCACCTTGTACTTGTCCACGAGCCGCAGCCAGTCCTCCGGGTCGAACTTGCGCTGCACGATGATCGTCTGGCCGCACAGCCCGGCCATGCCCATGAACGCGCTGGGGCCGCTGTGGTAAAGCGGGCCGGAGGTGATGTAGACGTCGTCCGGCCGGTAGCCGAACAGGGTCAGCAGGGCCATGACGATTTCCGGGTCCGGGCCTTTGGCGCGCACCGCGCCCTTCGGCTTGCCGGTCGTGCCGGAGGTGTAGATCATCGATCCGCCCAGGCCGGCCGCCCCGGCCGTGTCCCCGGCGTCGGGCTCGCTGGCCGGCGCGGCCGCGATGTCGGCGTCGGTCAGCATCCCCTCCGGGGCCGGGCCGCCGACCGCGATAATGTGCCTTACCTTCTCCAGCTGGCCGCGGAGCGCGGCGAACATCGGCGCGTACTCGTAGTCCACGTAGGCGATCCCGGCGTCGCAGTTGTTGATGACGTAGGACGCCTCCTCCGGCGTCAGCCGGTAGTTAAGCGGCACCGCCACGGCGCTGATCTTGCGCGTGGCGTTCATCACAGCGACGACTTCGGGCGAGTTCGGCCCGCACCACAGCACCTTCGAGCCGGGTCCGGCGCCCAGGGACAGCAGCAGGTTGGCTACCCGGTTGGCCTGCGCCTCAAGCCCGGCGTACGTCCACGTGACGACGGACCCGTCCGGCTTGTCGTCGATGACGGCCGGCTTGCCAGGCTGACTCTGGGCGTAAATCGAAAGGATGTCGTCTTGCATCGCACCTGTCCCTCACGTACTGCCTAACGTCAATGTAGGGAACCCGTGCGGGCCGGTAAACAACAACGCCTGATCTAATAGCGGGCATATCCTGCCTCCCGTGCAATCTCCGATGGAGCGCCATGGAACCGCTCGAACCCCATGACCCAGGCCAGATAGGCGCGTATCGCCTGGTTGGCCGGCTGGGGGCCGGCGGAATGGGGCAGGTGTTCCTCGGCATCTCACGCGGCGGGCGCAAGGTCGCCGTGAAGGTATTGCGCGCCGACCTGATGACCGACGCGGAGTTCAGGGCCCGTTTCGCGCACGAGGTCGCGGCCGCGCGCACCGTCAACGGTTTCTACACCGCTCCCGTCATCGACGCCGACCCGCACGCGAGCCCGCCATGGATGGTCACGGCGTTCGTCGACGGCCCGTCGCTGGCCGCCGCCGTGGCCGAGCGCGGCCCGCTGAGCGAGCCTGAGGTGCGGGATCTGGCCGCGGCGCTGGCCGAAGGACTCGCCGCCATCCACGCGGGCGGCCTCGTGCACCGGGACCTCAAGCCGGCCAACATCATCCTGGCGAGCGACGGTCCCCGGATCATCGACTTCGGCATCGCCCGTGCCGTCGGCGCGACATCGATGACGGCTCAGGGCACGATCATCGGCACCTTCACGTACATGTCACCCGAGCAGGTCACAGGCTCGACGGTCGGCCCGCAGAGCGACGTCTTCTCCCTCGGGTCGGTCCTCGTCTTCGCGGCGACCGGCCATGGCCCCTTCGACGCTGAGACCCTGGCGACCGTCACGCACCGGATCATCTCCCAGCCGCCAGACCTGGCGGGCCTCCCGGGTGGCTTGCGCGACGTGCTCATGGCCTGCCTGAACAAGGTTCCGGCGAGGCGGTGGTCACTTGACGAGTTGCTGACTCGGCTGGCGGCGGCCTCGCCGGGGGTCGTGGCGCCCGGTTACTCGGCGACCGTCCTCGGGACGCCGGCGAAGGCGCCCGCGGCACCGCCGGCGGCCACCCCTGCGCCCGCGCTCGGCGGCCAGTCAGCCCCCGCGCGCCCGCCAGCGGCCGGCCCCGCTGCCCAGCCGGCGCAGTCCCAGGCCACGTGGTCCCCGCCGCCAGCCCCCGGGACACAGACGATCGGGACGGCCGCCCCCGTCCAACCGGGTAACCCGCAACTGCCCAGCGTGCTCCTTGGCACGGCCGGCTGGAACATCGCAGAGATAGCGTTCTCCCCAGACGGGCGCGTGCTCGCCGGAAGCGCGGCCCACGGCGCTTCCTGGAAGGTGTTCCTCTGGGATGTGTCGACGCACCAGCTTGCCGCGGCGCCCATCGACGGGAGCGGTGGCACTGCCCCGAAGATCGCATTCTCGCCGGACGGTCAGCTGCTGATCCTCAAGGAGCTGGCGGCCACACGCTTGCTGAGCATGGCGACTCGCCAGTTCGTTTCGCTGCCGACTGGTTCCGCGCCCGAGTCTTCCTGGAAGAAGGCCCGCTTCTCGCCAGACGGACACCTGATCGCCACCGTCAGCGAGGTCAGGCGCAGCTCTGGTTTCGGTGGCGCGCGGATTCGCTTGTGGGACAGCGCGACACTCCAGGCGACTGGCAATCCCATCAAGGTCGACTATGTCGGCGATGACTCCACGCTGACCTTCTCACCAGACAACCGGCACCTGCTCTGCGGCCACGACAGCGAGGTGTTCCTCGGTGATGTCACCGCACCCAAGCCGGTGCTGCGCAAGCTGAAGGACGTGCGCGGCGCGCCGGGCAGAACGTCATTTTCTGGCGACGGGCGGATGCTCGCCCTGCAGTTGGCGGACGGCAATGCGGTGCGCGTGCTCGATCCGGCCTCGCAGACGTCAGTCACGACCCTGAAGTGCGACCGGGAACTCACCCGGATCGAGTTCTCCCCCGCCTGGCCGCTTCTCGCCACCGCCATTGTGAGCGGAGGCAACGAAAGCATCGACTTGTGGTACCTGAGGTCGCAGACAGGCGCTCAGTCGGGGCCGACACCGCTAGGCGGCCAGTACACGGCGAGCCGCACCCGCCTCATCGGGTTTCCGGCACCGGTGAGCGAACTGCGCTTCTCCCACGACGGCGCGTTCCTCGCCGCGGCGTCGCAGCCGAGGTCGGCGGACAAGCAGGCACTCGTCCGGATCTGGACCGTGAACAACGCGCAGGCGGGCAACCCGCTCGTCTTCCCGGGTCCGGTCCGGGTGATGTTCTCGCCTGACAGCCGATTCCTCGCCATCAGGTGCCCTGATCAGGCAGTGCGTCTCGTGAGCCTGCGGACCGCGGGCCGGGTGATCCTGCTCCCCGGCTCGAACGCCGCGTTCTCCCCCTCAGCTCAGCTGCTCGCGACCACCGAGCCAGCAGGCCTGCGGCTGTGGAATCTGCCGCAGTAGCGCGGCGTGCGTACGTCTACGACCTGACTTCCGGCTTGGTTCTTCTGGTTTCTCTGGCTTCCTGTCAATTGAACAGAACGTACTTGTATTCAAGACATGCTCGTTCTACGATGGCGGCATGACGACCGATCCGGGACGCCGACGCTACGAGTCGCCGCTGCGCGCGGCCCACGCTGAACAGACGAGGGCGACAGTCCTGGCGGCCGCGACTCGCCTGTTCACTGAGCACGGCTGGAACGGCACGGGCATGCGGGACGTGGCAAAGGCCGCGCACGTTTCGATCGAGACGGTGTACGCGAACTTCGGGTCAAAGGCCGAACTGCTCAGGCAAGCGCTTGACATCGCCATCGTCGGGGACGCAGAGCAGGTACCGCTCGCCGACCGCGACTATTTCCGCCGGCTCGGCGAGGGCTCCGCCGCCGAGCGAACCGAGGCCACCGCGCAGTTCCTGGCGGCGATGCACCAGCGAACCGCTCGGCTTCGGCACGTGCTGAACCAGGCCGCTGGCTCCGATCCGCAGCTCAGCGTGATGCTCGCCGACGGCTTGCTGACCGAGCGGGAGTCGGTCAGGCAAGGTGTCCTCGCGGTTGCGCAGCGCCCTGTCTCCGATGAAGACATCGACGCCCTGTTCGCGGTCTTGAGCACAGAGGTGTTTCTGCTGCTCACCGACGCCCGGGGCTGGAGCGTGCCGAAGTACCGATCGTGGGTCGCGCGCACCGTGCGCGCGACGCTCAAGCTAGACGGAGACGACCGATGACATCTGCCCTTTCCGGCCCTGCCGACACGAGCCTGATGCGGATCGTGCATGACGCGCTGCGCCGCGACTTCGCCCGCGCCGCGACCGTCCTCACCGAGCCGCCGTATCCGGATGACCCGCAGCGCACGGCGCTGTGCGCCCACTTGCGCTGGGTGACCGGCTTCCTGCATCGCCACCACGAATCGGAGGACGACCACCTGTATCCGATGGTGCGCGCGGCGAACCCGGGTGCCGGGAAACTCCTTGACGACATGGCGGCCGACCACGACATCATCCAGCCGGCCCTGGACGCCGTCGAGCGGGCGATCGAGCGATACGCGCGGTCGGCCGACGGGCGTACGGAACTCGTGGCCGCGCTCGATTCGCTTCTTGAAGTGCTCCTGCCGCACCTGCGTCGCGAGGAGGACGAGATGATGCCGGTCGTTTCGGCCAGCATCACGGAGCAGCAGTGGCGCGACTGGGACCAGGCACACAACGTCAAGCCGCTCTCACCAGGCGAGCTGTCCTTCACCGGCAACTGGCTCATGGATGACCTGGGCGACGGTGACCGGGCGATAGTCGAGGCTCTCGTTCCGCCCATCCCGCGCTGGGTTATCAAGAACATCCTGGTCAGGGGCTACCGCGCGGCGATGTTCCGGTGCTGGCGGCTGCCCGGGCACTCCCGCCTCAAGGCGCCCCTCGGGGGCACAGCGTCGGCATCCGCCGGCGCCCCGCCCGAGGCGGTCTGGCATATTCTCACCGACGTCACCCGCGTGGGCGAGTGGAGCCATGAGTGCCATTCGGCCACCTGGACGGACGGGTGGACCCAAGGCGTCGTCGGCGCACGGTTCCGCGGGAGCAACCGCTCCGGCTCCGCACGGTGGAGCCGCCCGTGCACGGTCACCTTGTGCCACGAGCCGGCCGAATTCGCCTACCGCACTCAGGGCCGGTTCATGGGCGACGCCACCGAGTGGCACTTCGTGCTGCGACCCGAGGGTTCCGGCACCCGCATCATCCAGCACTACCGGGTACGCAGCCTTCCGGTCTGGGCCGACCGGCTGCTGTGGCGGCTCACTCCCGCGCACCACGACAGAAGCGAGGCCCTCGCTCAGGACCTCACGCGACTGGCCGCGATCGCCGAGCGCGAGGCCGCGGCCGCTCCTGCCGCGGCATGATGAGTTAGCCCGGCCGCACTGCTGCCTTCGCCGGCCGCCCGTCGCCTTGACGGGGGCAGCGCGGGGTCCTTGACTGATGGGCAGCGCGCGCTGGCGATCGGCGCCGGCTGACATGAACTGACGTGAAGGAGTCGCACCGTGCCCGGACTGGTGTCGCCCACGGTCCGCGTCGCCACGCTGCGGGCGGCCCCGGTTTTTCCTGGCCTGGCCGCCACCATGGACACGGTGGATGCCCTGGTCGCCGAGGGCCGATCCCGGTACCGGGCGTGACCGGCGAGGCTGGCGCCGGCGCGGCCGGACTGGTGATGGATCCGGCCGCCACCACCAAGCGCGCGCCGCCGCCTGACAGGCTCGGCTCGCGGATTACCGCGACCCCCGACACTTACGTGATCGGGCATTTCGGCATCGCGCGGGTCACTGACCCGGACTGGTCACTGCGGATCGACGGCCTAGTCGGCAACGTGCTGCGGATCAGCTTGCCGCAGCTTCGCGCGCTGCCCTCGGTGACAGTGACCGCGGTGCTGGAGTGCTTCGGCAATCCGCTGCAGCCCGCGATCCCGGTCCGGCGGGCGGCGAACGTGCGCTGGCGGGGAGTCCCGGTGCGGGCGCTGCTTGACGCCGCCCGGGTGCGCCCCCGCGCGAGCATCGTCTGGGCGCGCGGACTTGACTCCGGCCAGTTCGACGGCACCGACTGCGCCTGCTACCTCAAGGACCTGCCGCTGGCCACGGTGGCCGAACGCGGGATCATCGCCTATGAGATGAACGGCGAGCCGCTCACCAGCGAGCACGGCTTCCCGGCCCGGCTGTTCGTGCCCGGCTACTTCGGCACCTGCAACGTCAAGTGGCTGGCCGCGCTCACGCTGGCCGGCCGGCGACCCGAGCACCTGTTCACGACCCGCCTGTACCAGCGCGCCGAACCGGGCGCGGACGCGCCGGTCCCGGTCCGCGATCTCGATGTCACCAGCCTGATCACCAGCCCGCGCGAGGGCCAGACCGTGCGGCCGGGGACCGTCACGATCCGCGGCTGGGCGTGGGGCGCGGTGCCGGTCACCGCGGTCGACGTCGGCGTCAGGGACACCTGGCAGCCCGCGGAACTCGAACCCGGCGGCGCCGGGGACTTCGCCTGGCAGCGGTTCTCTGCCGTCCGGCGCTTCGGACCCGGCGATTACCGCATCCAGGTCCGGGCCACCGACTGCCGCGGCCGCGTTCAGCCGCGAGCCGGCGCCCGCAACCAGATCCACGAGGTATCGCTGCAGGTACGAGGCGATAGCTGAGCTGGGCATCCGGGCCGGCCCGACGCACCGGGATACTGGCGCCTTCAGGCGCCAGCCCGCGAGCTGCCAGCCCAAGTCCGAAGGCTCGACCGCGGTAGCCGTAAACGGTGCCTTGGTGCCCAAACCGACCGGCAGTACGTATCGTCGTTGATGCCTCGCTAGACGCCAACATCACGTTGGCGCAGAACCAGGGCGCGGCCCGGCTGATCCGCAAAATTGCTGGAGTCGTTGTGCCGGATCAACAGGTCCCGTCGGTTCGGGCGCTGCGACGTGTTGGAGAAATAATGCGGGGACCAACCCGTATTATGGAGCGATGGTGGGAATCTCGCCCGCCCAGGCAGACAAAACCGTCCAAGTGAACCAGCTGGGCGTAATTGCGAGCCATGTCGGTTCTTACGAACCTGGGCGCCACAGCATTTACCCGCACATCAGCAGCGAGTTCCACGGCATGCTGACGGGTCGGATAGATCACGGCCGACTTGGTGATGTTGTTGTAACTGATCCCTTTCGCGGCGAGGATCCCGCTATTGGACGACATGTCGACTACGGCGCCTCCGTGGTCCGCCATCCACTGCCGCCAAGCGGCGGTGCCCTCGTCAGGGCAGCCGCATGATCGACAACTTCGAAGAAGCGCTCTGGCCTGACCTGCCGATTTGCGACGCCCACCACCATCTTTGGGAACACCCGTCCAGTCCCTACATGATGCGCGAACTGACGCTTGATATAAGCAGCGGTCATCGCGTGGTACGGACGGTCTTCGTCGAATGCGGCTCTGGCTACAGGGAAGACAGCCCGCCCGCGCTCCGGCCGGTAGGCGAAACCGAGTTCGTGGTCAGGGCTGACCCTGGTGGCATCATCGGCGCCATCGTCGGATACGCCGACTTGAGGGTTCCCGACATCTCCGATGTGCTCGCCGCTCATATCGAGGCTGGGGCTGGCCGATTCAGGGGCATCCGGCAACTTAGCGCCTGGGATGCCAGTCCCGAGATACGGCCGAGTCACACGGATCCGCCACCTGGCCTGCTGGGTGAGCCAAGCTTCAGATCGGGCCTGGCTATCCTCGGGCGCGCCGGGCTCAGCTACGACGTGTGGCTCTACCACCACCAACTGCCAGAGCTTGTGGACCTCGCCCGATCTCATGAAGATGTGCCGATCATCGTCGACCACCTCGGTGGACCCATCGGCATGGGCCCATACCGCAACCGGCTGGAGGATGTCCTTGCTGTCTGGCGCTCGGGAATGCAACAACTCGCACTATGCCCCAATGTCTTCGTGAAACTTGGCGGCATAGGTATGCCAGTCTTTGGCATGCGCTGGCATGAGCGACCCGCGTCGACGACCTCGCAGGCGCTCGCTGAGGCGTGGGGACCCCGCATACGCTGGTGCATCGAGCAGTTCGGGGTCGAACGCTGCATGTTCGAGTCCAACTTTCCGATCGACAAGGGCTCGTGCAGTTACCTGGTCCTTTGGAACGCCTTCAAGCGCTCTGTCATAACGGCGAGCCCGGCGGAAAAGGCGGCCCTCTTCCATGACACCGCAGCAAGGGTGTACCGGACCAACGGCTGACGCACCTGTCCGGCGTGCGCCTGAGCCTGTCCGCCCGGCGTGCCGGACTGGACCGGGCCATGACCGAGGCATACTAGGCCAGCCTGATCACCGCCACGCACCGCTACCTGAACGCCCCGGTCATCGTGCTCCTTGGCCACACCGGGCTCACCCTCGACTCTGAGTCACCATAGACCCTGGCCATTCACGGTCTTTAGCACCTCTTTGCAAATGGCAACTAGCCGTCTAGCATCTTGACAAGGCTCGGGGGGCAGCGCTAACGGGGAGCGAGACCCTATGAACCATGTCCGCGGAATTACCTGGGGAATCTTAACCAAAACGGTCAAAATCGGGTGCCCGCGTCTCCTGAAACGCAGCAATTCCAGTTTTAGCTTCTGGAAAGCAGTGTGAAAGTAGATAGGAGGAGTATGCCTACGCCGCATTTCCACTGGTTTCTTCCGACGACCAAGGATGACGGGCCTTTCATGGCTCCCGCGGATGACCGCTACCGGCGGCCAACGATCGGATACCTCGCCGACGTGGCCAGAGCCGCCGAGCGGAACGGTTTCGAGTCCCTGCTCGTCCCCACGGGCAGCTTCTGTGAGGACGCCTGGGTCGCCGCCTCGGCCGTAAGCCAGCATACGGAGCGCATCCGGTTCATGGTGGCCTTCCGCCCAGGGTTCACTCTCCCCACGTACTCGGCACAGGCAGCCCAGACCTTCCAGAAGCTCACCGGCAACCGTCTCACCGTGAACGTGGTAACCGGCGGCGTGGAACCCGAGCAGCAGGCGTTCGGAGACTGGCTGCCCAAGGATGACCGGTACGAGCGGACAGATGAGTTCCTCACCGTCGTCAAAGGGTGCTGGGATGGCCGCCCGTACACGTTCCGCGGCAAGTACTACAACGTGCAGGAAGGCGGGCTGGCGGAGCCATTGCCGGCGGACGAGCGCCCGACGATATTCTTCGGCGGCGCCTCGGCCGCGGCCCAGGCTGTGGCGGTGCGCCACGCCGACGTGCAGCTCATGTTCGGCGAACCGCCGCCTATGGCCACAGAGCGCATCAAGGTCCTGCGCGCCAAGGCAGCGGCGGCGGGCCGCTCCATCAGCTTCGGCATCCGTATGCACGTGATTACCAGGGACACCGCCCAGGAGGCATGGACCGAGGCGAACCGGCTGCTGGACATCTTGCCGGACAGCCTGATAGAGGCCCGCCAGGCGTGGCTGCGGTCCGCCTCCGCTGAAGGCCAGCGACGCATATCGTCGCTCCATCAGGGCCACAAGCACGATCGTGAAGCCTTGCGGATCTATCCGAACATCTGGGCGGGCCCGGGCCTGGTCGCCTTCGGCAGCACCGCCCTCGTCGGCAGCCACGAGGAAGTGGCCGACCGGATCCGGGAATACCAGTCCATCGGGATGGACCACTTCGTCCTGTCCGGCTTTCCGAAGCTCGAGGAGGCCTACCGATTCGGCGAGGGCGTCGTTCCACTCTTCGCGCAGCCTACGGGTGGCGAATAGCTGTCAGGCATCACTCCCGGGCACCCGCTTGTCGCCTTCCCATGGCGGCGCAGTTGGTGATGGGGCCCGCCCGGGCCGATGTTGAACGGGGCGCCGATCGTGGACGCCGGTGCCCGCCGCTGGGCTCATCCGGGCATTGTCCACCTCTGCAATTCGTGACGGCGAGTTATACGCAGCGTGAGACTAATGTGCATCCATGGTGCTACCCTGGGGTTCGCGTCACGATCGAGGAGGGAACATGACGGCAAGCAGCAACATAAGCGACACCATCGAACGCGATATCTTTATCGCCGCGCCGGCCGAGAAGGCCTGGGAACTCGTCAGTGTGCCCGGATGGTGGATCAACAACGGCACGCTCGACCTGGGGAGTGTGGAGTGGCTCGCGGACGACCGGGCGGTCGTCCACCACTCCGAGGCCGGCGACCTCTTCGTCGAACGGCTAGCGGCCGAGGCGCCGCGCACCGCGACGTACCGGTGGCTGGTCAACGGCGCGGAGGTCGGGCGGGCCGAGGCGGCGGAGGACCAGCTTCTCTACACTCACGTGACCTTCACCCTGACACCCGAGTCCGGCGGAACCCGGCTAGAGGTCACCGAAAGCGGCTTCGCCACCGCCGAGATGGAGGAGAACGCACGCCGCCGGGCCCATGCGGAGAACTCCAGGCACTGGGGGATCGAGCTCGACGCGGCCAGGGCCTACCTCGAGACCACGCCCGCATGACCGGGTGAACCATGCGGGACAGCGCGGTCGCCCCGGCCACCGCCCTCACGTCAAGAGCGTCGAAAGCCCGCCCGGTAGCGAGTGTTCGCTTCCGGACGGGCTTCCCCCACTGTCCGATCTCAGCGCCGTCGACGGTTGCGCCGGACGGCCGCCCTGTCGCGCGAGCATGCCTTGGTCCCAAGCCGGGGAGGGTGCCCCGGGGATCGGCTACCCGGCTGAGTACGCCAGCTCTTGCCGCTCACCCTGGACGGCAAGACGGCGCCGGCTGCGCGCCCGCCGCGGCGAAAGCAGCACCGCGACGCTGATCGCGGCAACCACCGCCGCCCCCGCCGCGTACAGCAGCCCGGCGTGGATCCCGTTCATGAGCGCCTCCTTCGCCTGCACCGCGAGCGGCCCGCCGGCGCCGATCGCCACCGCGAACGACGAGCGCGCCTGGCTGGCCAGCGGCCCGGGCACCCCGTGCAGCGACAGCGACGACGCGTACACGGCGGTGAAGACCGACCCGATCACCGCGGCCCCGAGTGTGCCGCCGACCTCGCGCGTGAGGTCGTTCAGGGCCGCCCCCACACCGCGCTGCGAAGCGGGCAGCGCCCCGATGATCGCCGACGTGGCCGGCGTCGTCGCGGCCCCCATCCCGACCCCCAGCAGCACGAGCCCGGCGAGCAGCAGCACGTACGGCGTCCCCGTCCCTACCCCTGAGACGACAACCAGCCCGGCCGCGACCAGCAGCAGCCCGGAAACGCACACCGCGCGTGAACCGAACCGCCCCACCCAGGACGAGGAGACCCGCGCCACCGGCGTCAGCGTGCACGACACCGGCAGGATCGCGAGCGCCGCGATCAGCGGGCTGTAGCCCCGCACGTCCTCCAGGTACAGCAGCGACACGAGCGCGAACCCCCGGTACGCGAAGAACTGGATGAGCACCGCCAGGGCGCCCGCCGACAGGGTCCTCTTGGCGAACACCCGCGGGTCGAGCAGCGGGTGCCGCTGCCGCAGCTCCCACAGCACGAACCCGGCGAGCAGGGCGAAACCGGCGGCAATCCCGCCGAGCGTCCGCGAGCTGAGCCACCCGGCGTTCGGCGCCTCGATGATGCTGAAGACCAGCGCCACGAGGGCGGCCGAGGCGAACAGCACGCCCCCGACGTCGATCTTGGGCGCGTCCGGCTGCGAGGACTCCGGGACGAACCGGATGGCGCCCGCGATCGCCACCACGGCGAGCACGACGTTGACGGCGAACGCGGCCCGCCAGGAGAACCACTCCAGCAGCAGCCCAGTGCACAGCAGCCCGAGCACCGCGCTTCCCCCGGCGACGCCCGCCCACACGCCGACCGCCCGCGTCCGCTCGGCGGGCGGGTATGTCGCTGTGATCGTCGACAGCGTCGACGGCATCGCGAGCGCCGCGCCGACCCCGATCAGGCCGCGCAGCACGATCAGCTGGTCGGCTGATGAGACCATCATCGCGGCCGCCGACGCCGCGCCGAAGATGAACATCCCCGCGATGAGCGCCTTCCGCCGCCCGTAGCGGTCGCCGAGCGCCCCGCCTGGCAGCAGCAAGACCCCGAAAACCAGCAGGTAGGAGTCGACGATCCAGTTCAGCTGGGTCTGGCTGGCGTGCGTGCTGCTGACAATGTCGGGGATCGCGACGTTCAGCGACGCCATGGCGGCGGAGACCGCCCCGAGGGCGATGCAGACCACAGCGGTGACGATCCCGAGGTTCCCGTCGATGCGGGTCTTCCTGTCAGTGGCGGTTCTGGCCATCGTGGGCCTCCATTAAAGAAGGAACGTTCTTTTTATTCTGAACGGGCCGTGGCTCCGCGTCAAGACAGAACGTTCCTTTTTTTTGTGGTAGGCTCAGACCCATGCCGCGCATCACAGAAGAGCACCGCCAAGCCCGCCGGAAGCAGATCCTCGACGCCGCCCGCGCCTGCCTCTATGACCACGGCCTTGAGGCCCTGTCGATGGAGATGATCCTCGCCCGCTCCGGCCTGTCAGCCGGCGCCGTCTACGGCTACTTCAAGGGCAAGGACGAGATCATCAACGCCGCCGTCACCGAAGGCACCCGCGAGCTCGGCACGCATCTCCTGCCGCTGCTGACCTCCCAGGAGCCGCCGTCGCTGCCCGAGCTCATGGGCCGGCTGCTCGATATCATCACGGACTTCGGCCAGCGCATGCCGGGCCTCGACCTGCTGGTGGTCGTCATCCACGGCTGGAGCCACTCGCAGAGCGACCCCGAACTCAAGACCTTCGCCCGGGCCGCCTACCAGAGGCTGCGCATCGAGTTCGCGCAGACGGTCCGCCGCTGGCAGGCGGCCGGCACGTTCGACCCGGAGATGGACGCCGACGGCCTGGCCGAACTGTTCACATCGGTCTGCCTCGGCTTCGTCGCGCAGCGGGTTCTCGCGGGAGACGCCGCCGTCCACGCCCACGTAGCCGCCCTGCGAGCACTGGCCGGGTAGCGCGAAGCCACGGCCCGTTCCTGATAACGAACAACAGCGGCCGGCGCGGGCCCGCACCCTGGGGACCGCCCGCATGTTAGCCACCCCGGGTTGATCCGGTCCGGGGTGTGCGCGTCAGCGCAGATGTCGCAATGCAAGGCCCTCAGCTCGCGACTGGCCGCGCGATCTTCGAGTAGGGTGGCCTGGCCGGCAGTGGCCGGAGGTCCATCATGCCGAGATATTGAGCAGCTTCTCGGCGTTGCCCTGGACGATCTGCCGAACTTCCTCGTCAGGGACGTCCTTCATCATCTCGGCGAGGTGACTGCGCGAGTTCGGCCACAGCGAGTCCGAGTGCGGGTAGTCGCATTCGTAGAGGATCCGGTCGACGCCGATCGCGTAGCGGTCCTGCAGGCCCTTCTTCTCGTCGATGTAGCAGCCCCACATGTTCCGCCGGAACAGCTCGGACGGCGGCACGTCCTTATAGCGTGTGGCGTGCGCGCCGTGCCGGTCGAAGACGTAATCCATGCGCTCGAGCAGGAACGGGATCCAGCCGATGCCCCCCTCCGAGAGGGCAACCTTGAGCCGCGGGAACTCGATGAAGACCCGGGAGAACAGCAGGTCGGCGGCGGCCATCATGGAACTGCACGGGTAGACAGAAAATATAACCGCGAGCGGCGCGTCGGGGCCGGTTGTCGGAGCCTTGCCTGCAGTCCCGAAGTGCATGCACAGCGGTATCCCGGCGTCCTGCGCGATGGCGAACACGCCGTCCCAGTGGCCGGTGTGCCACGACGGCAGGCCGTGCGGAACCGGGTTCTCCGGGAAGGAGATCGCCTTCGCCCCTTTCGCGGCGGTGCGGGCAAGCTCCTGCGCCGATAGGTCGCCGTCCCACAGCGGCAGGATCACCATCGGGATGAGCCGGCCCGGTGCCGCGGCGCACCACTCGTCGAGGACGAAGTCGTTGTAGGCCCGGACGCACGCGAGCGCAAGGTTCTTGTCCTTGCCGTCGAGGAACCGGGTGCCGGCGAACCCCGGGAACGTCGGGAAGCACAGCGCCGCCCAGATGCCGTCGACGTCCATGTCCCTGATCCGCTCCTCGGGTATGTAGCATCCGGGGCGTATCTGGTCAAAGCGTATCGGCTCGAACCCGAACTCCTCCTTGGGGCGCCCGGCGATCGCGTTGAGCGCCGGGTCGACGTAGCGCCGCCCCTCCCATTCCCACACTTCGGTGACCGCGTCTTCGGCCTTGCCGAGTACGTTGACCGCGCCGGCGGCTTCAACGATGTGTGGCCCGAGTTCCTTGTACCTCTCCGGCAGGTGGTTCTGGAATGCCATCGGGTGCTCGATCAGATGGTCGTCCACCGAGATGACCTTCATGTCCGGCTGCAGTGGCATGATTCCCCCTTTCGGGAGGCACTTTCGGGTATCAGCGGCAAGCGGGCGAGCGCTACATAACTGCCTTATTACCGTTCGTGATGCCAGCCATCGCAAGTATCGTGCACAGCCCTAGCGGAGTGCAAGGGAAAGATAGCAATCTGTCACCGCTGCCAGGGATACGCCCAGTCCGTCAGCCCACACGGGGGCAGCGCGGGCAAGCAGAACCGAGAGAACGGCACTCGAGCCCGCCTGCCGGCGGTCGAGGTGTAGAGGTACGGCAGGCCGGCCCCGAAGCGCTCGGCAGCGACACGTTTGGGGAAACTTGACACACCGCGGCTTCGCGCTCGTCCATGCCAGCTGCACGTACAAGCCGATATCGAGGAGCTCATGAGACCAGAGACCGTCGTAACTGGCCTGCGGTTCGGAGAAGGCCCGACTTGGCGGCCTGATACAGCGGACGTGATATGCGTCAGCATGTCTGATGGGTGCCTGTACCGGGTCGACCCGGAAGCTAAGACACTTGAGGTCTTTGCGGATACTGCGGGGAGTCCGAACGGCACTGCGCCATGTGCTGATGGGGGTGTGCTCGTCGCACAAAACGGGGGTGTCGCTTTCCGGCAGGTCAGGCTCCCGCTGCCAGCCCGCCAGGAACGCCTTGAGGAGATGATTCCCGGGGATCTCCCCGAGCTTCGTTACGCGGCCCCGGGTGTTCAGCGCGTGCACCCGGACGGGTCAGTGACGAGGATGCTCGGGCCGGATATCGCACTGGGGGCGCCGAACGACATCGTTGTGGCGCCGGATAACTCGGTGCTCTTCAGCGACACCGGAACGAGCTTGAGAAATGGGGCGCCTCAACCTGTCGGAACGGCGGGGATCTACCGATATCGTCCGCCAGGAACCGACGCTTGGCCGTGGAGTCCGGCGATGGCCGAGACGTTCGGCCGCGCAGAATTGATCGTCGCCACGAGGCCAAACGGTATCGCCGTCTCTCCAGAAGGCCGCATTCTGGCTGTCGCTGAAGGCGGACTTCGATGGCTCGGATCTGACGGTGCACTGGCGCCGTTCTATGAGGACGCTGCGGTCGATGGGCTGACTTTCGACGCCGAAGGCAATGTCTACGCGTGCATTCCATGGGACAGCACTATTCTTGTCATCGATTCCGACGGGAGCTTGATAGAAGAGCTGGAGTCCCCCGAGGGCGGCATGCATCCGACGAATTGCTGCTTCGGCGGCGAAGCTCTGGGAACACTATTTGTCACCGACTGGAACGGCGGAGGACGGGTTCTCGCATGGAGAAACCTGCCCGCGCGGGGATTCGCTCCGCCGGCCTATCGCGACTGACGCCGCGGCTGGAGAGGGCTCGATGCCGGATCGTGGTAGTTCGCGGCGATCGCATCGAACGCCGGCGATGCTGTCGCGGGCTGGGTTGGGTCGTGTGGATCGAAGGGGAGCCGGGGTCGCGTAGGACCGCGCTGGTGCGGGCCGCGCTCGGCACCCGGCTCGCCGTCCAGGCCCGCCCCGCACCTCAGACAGCACGCCGGGGAGAACTCCAGCCGCTCATCCGGGTCATCCGCCAGCTTTGAGGAGTCCTTGCCGGGCCGCCGCTCCAGCTGCTCCACCCGCGCCTGCGACTGCCCGGCCACCCGGTAGGCCTCAGCAAGCAGCCACGCGAGCTCAGCATGCGGCAGCGCGGACAGCTCCTCCGCCGACGGAACACCGGGCACATCGGGCCCAGCACGCGAACCTGCACCAACGGCCGGCGACCAGTCAACAATCCGCCACGGCGTGTCGCCCGCCATGAAAACACATGCCGCTGAACACGCGAAGCACCCCGACGCTTGCTGAATAGCTGCGTTTAAACGGATATATCCGATGCCGGCGGCGAAACGTAGTGTTCTGCAGATAACGTTGCAATTCCCTCAGGCGGCAGCACACACCCTATGGAAGCGGATCGGCACACCCTGGGGATGCGGATTAGGGATTTGCCCCAGCGATTGTCGCGGCCATCCGGACAACCATCGGAGTGTGATCATTCCCGACCGGGCCCCAGGGCCGCCACGCAGCCGCGAAACGGACAACGGCGTTCATCGTTCTTGAGGAAGCACACACCATGTTCAGCTCATTCGAGTCCGGCCCCAACCAGCCGGACATCACCAAGCTCTCGCCGATGATGGCCGCGTTCATCGGCATCCACGTACCGGAACGCCAGGCCGAATCCCCCGACTTCGACGATCTGCTGAGGTAACAGCCATGGCCGCGCAGCCCGAATCCCTAACCGGACGGCGCTGCGCTGGGCTAACGTCGACCTGGACGGCGACCCGGCCGCAAGCCCGCCGGCCCCCCCGCACGTGGCCGTCTGGCGGTCCAGGCACCGCACGCCTGGGCAGACAGCCAGGCCATCGAGCGAACGGACACCCCGCGAGCTCCGCACCTCATTCGTCATCACAGCAGGCTGAGCTGCTCGTGCTCATCACCGCCCGCGATATCCAGGCGCTCGACGATGTCGCAGTCCGCGGCCTGGTCTCCGACCACCTGGGGCATAGCCCGCCGGCGAGGCTGACCGCCGCGATCTGCCGGGTCACCGACCGCAATCCGTTTTTCGTCGAGGAACTGCTCCAGCACCTGGTCGAGACGGGCGCGATCGACCCCCGCACCGGACGCTGGCCCGCGGCCGCGGAGGACCTCGGCGTCCCGGATGGGGTCCTGCAGCTGCTCGCCCGGCGCCTGGCTCACCTGTCAGCCCCGGCCGGCGAGCTGCTGCAGGTGGCCGTGGACACCTTTCAGGCATACAACTGCACCTGGGACGAGGCCGAAGCCCGGCACCTATGGGCCAACGCGCTGCCCGCCCACGCCAGCCGACAACGGGACGCAGCCGCCAGCATCTACCGCCGCATCGGCGCCGGCCCCCGCTGGGCGGCCTGGGCAGACGAACCCGCGTGCTAACAGCCCGGCAGCCTGGCCCCGGCTGCCCACACTCAAGCCACCGCGCCGACGGTCGCCCGGGACAGGACGGCACAGGATGGGCATCGATGGGCGATGGGTCAGCACCCTTTCGATCTGGATGATCGGGACTGTTAACCGGATTGTGAGCCGCGATAACTCGTTGCTGTCCACCTAGCTAGCGGCCTAGCCTCGGTCTGTGCTCGAGCGCCCGGTTGATATACGCGACAGCGATGTCGCCGCCGCGCTGGCTCGTCAGTGGGCGCTCTGGGTGCGGGACCTGTCCTACCTGCCCGTCGGGTTCGGCGGGTACCACTGGCGCGCGGCTGACCAGACGGGCTCGCGATGGTTCGTGACCGTCAGCGATCTGGCCTCGCCGTGGCTGCCCGACCTGGCCGGGGCCATGCAGACAGCGGCCTGGCTCGCAACGCAAGCCGGGCTCGGGTTCGTTGTCGCTCCCGTGTCGACGAGGGCTGGCCAGGTCGTCGGCATTATGGACAGCCGGCATGCCCTGACGCTGTTTCCGTACCTCGACGCCGCGCCTGGTCACTTCGATGACCCGGTCGATGACGGCGACCGGGCCGCGATCATCGACATGCTGGCCAGGCTGCATACCGCAGTCCCGAAGGGCATCGCGGTGCCCGCCCGGCCGCTGGAGCTGGCCAGCCGCCAGGCCATCGACCAGGCCCTGGGCAGCCTGGGCGTCCGCTGGACCGGCGGTCCGTACGCCGAGCCGGGCCGTGATCTCCTGGCCCGGTATGAACGGCCGCTGCGTCAGGCCTTCGCACGGTTCGACGGCCTGCTCGACCGGGTCCGGGGGGCTGGCGGGCCCGATGTCATCACGCACGGCGAGCCCCGCCCCGGCAATCTGCTGCGCACGCGGGCGGGACTGTGCCTGGTCGACTGGGGCATGACCGCGCTGGCCCGGCCTGAGCGAGACCTGTGGCGGGTGATCTCAGGCGACCAGGACGCCGCCCGGTACTCGCGGCGGACGGGCTGGACGGTCAGCCAGGACGCGCTGGCGCTATACCGGCTTGGCTGGGACCTGCTAGGCACCTCGGGGCGCACCTCGTGTGGCACCGGCGGAGGACTCGTGTGCATTGCTCCGGGCATTTCCTGCGGGCACCGGCCTATCGCAAAACAGCCGGCAAAATTCTGGTCGACGGATTCTGGCAGACGGCATCAGGGGTGGTATCCGTCAACTATTTGTCCGGTTCAGGCGTCTTATACGTAGGGATAGAAGGGGCGCAAGTTGAAGCGTGTGCTGAGAAGGTCCGTGGCTACCGGGGTCGCTGCTGGCGCCGCGATCGTCCTTGCCGCCGCTAGCGCGCACGCCGCGGTCACGCCTGGGTGGCGGTTCGTGGCGGTCTACCCGCAGGTGACGTCCATGCAGTCGGTGTCGGCGACCAGCGCCGTCAACGCGTGGGCGACCGGCCTGACATTCACCAGTGGCCCGTGCTATCCGTGCTCGCTGGCGAGCCACTGGAACGGCGAGAAGTGGGAGACGCTCACCCCGCATTTGGGGGGTGACTACGGGCTGGGCGCGGCCGTCGCCGCGATACCGGGGGGGCGTGCCTGGGTGTTCCTGGCGACCTGGGATGGGGACTCCGGGCTCAACGACGTCGCTGGGGCGGAGTGGCTGGGCAGGTCCTGGTCGGCGGTGCACGACTTCGGCAGCTTGCTCCCTTCCGGTTTCATCGCCTCCGGCCAAGATGACGTCTGGGCTTTCGGCAGCGACCCGGCGCCGTACGGGGTGCACTTCAACGGGACAACCTGGACCCAGCTCCCGATGCCGGTCAACCAGGCGGCCTGGAGCGGCACTCCTGCGGCCGGTGACTGGGTGCTGGGCACGGTCGTCGGGCAGCCCGCGAAGGTGGAGTTGGTGCACTGGGCCCAGGGCGCCTGGCAGAACGCGATACTGCCGCAGGCGATCGCGGTGCCCGCGGGGGACCAGATGTTCCCCGGCCTCCTCGCGGCGAATACCACCGCTGACCTGTGGGTGACCGTCACCGTCGGGCCCGCCAAGGGACACGGGACGGTGAGGACCCACCTGCTGCACTGGAACGGCAAAGCATGGTCCCAGGTGGCCATCCCGACTCTGGTCAACCAGAACGGGATAGGCGGACTGGCCAGCGACGGCCACGGCGGTGCCTGGGCAGCTATCTCGAAGCTGGGCATGTACCACTACTCAGACGGTCGCTGGACGCACGTTCCCGCGCCCGGGTCTCCGAACGGCAGCATGGAGCTGATCCCCGGCACCCAGTCGATTCTGGCACCCGCGCGCGCCACAACCGGGGGCGCCGTCCTCAAGTACGGTCCCTGAGGGCCCGCACCTCGATCCGGACACCGGTGAGCTCGTCTGCGGGGTGAGCTTTCAGGTAGACCGCCTCCGGATGCACCGTCAGGTAGCGGAACTGAACTTCGGGCGGGTCAATGGCACCCAGCCGGGTACAGGTACTCGAAAAAACTGTGGAGCTAAGGGGACTCGAACCCCTGGCCTTCTGGATGCAAACCAGACGCTCTTCCAGCTGAGCTATAGCCCCGCGACGTCAAGG
>Ga0335073_10002075_pt1 | contig 27367 bp, 30 predicted proteins | sample Lox_Sample_22_FD_207093 | JGI IMG/M metagenome (GOLD analysis project Ga0335073, IMG submission 207093) | Soil microbial communities from Loxahatchee National Wildlife Refuge, Florida, United States - Lox_Sample_2.2 | ecosystem: Environmental > Terrestrial > Soil > Wetlands | place: USA...
CATGACCGGCATATTGATGTCGCTCAGCACCAGGTCCACCTTTTCGCGGCGCAGAATTTCCAGCGCTTCGGAGCCGTTGGCCGCTTCGATGATCTCGGCCACGGTCACTCCTCCCTGCTGCAATGCACGGGCCACGATCTTGCGCATGACGGAAGAATCGTCAACGATCAACGTTCGCAAAGCCTCCATAGCTACTCCCCCGGTTTACGGCGTTCCAGTCTGGACATGAAATCCCACGGATCCAGGCGGTACAAATTCGCGGCCACCCAGTCCGTCAGTTCAGCACAACGCTTCAACAGTGAAGCCCGTTGCTCCTGGACGAGGTCGGGCCAGCAGCGCCAAGATCCACTTGCGGCGATTGGGGAGCGGGAAGCGGGCGTTGCCGCCTGAATCAGCGCCTCGGCAATAAGAATGGTCGCCAACAGCGGATCGTTTACCCCTTCGGCCTCGTCCATATCCGCCAGGGCGGCTTTCACCACGGCCGCGGGCAAGCTGTTGCACATCACCGATAACAATCTCGCTCGGTAATCACCGCGCACCGCTGCCGTCAACCCCACCATTTGGGGGACCTCGAATACCAGTCCTCCCAGGAAGGACTTCTTCGGATTGCATCTTCCCAATTCCCGCGCCAGCAGTTGCGCCACACATGCTCGCACCACGGCGCCGCGCGCCAACTGGAGCAGCTGTCCGCGCTCGCCTTCGAGAGCCGACAAGGTAATGCGTGGAGCGTATTCCAGCAGGTTCTGCAGCGCTTCCCGGCCTGCGGCTACCAGCGCCAGCGGAATCTGCCAGACCGGATCGCCGGGCCGATCGCAAGCCGGATTGGCCAGTTGTAGAACTCCAAAGGCCAGTCCAGGGTCGAGCGCCACCACGCACGTCGCCAGTTCCAGATCGACGGCATTGTCCTGCAGCAAGAGGCTCATCAGTACGGCGGAGCGCGCCAACACGGGCATCACAAACTCCGGTCGGGTGATGGATGCTGCGACAGAATCGTCAACCACGACTGCGGGACATGGAACAAGAGCACGGGATAGAGCGGCACATGGCATGTTGGCGTGCTATAAGGTTCATCGGCAGCCACACGGGGCGCTTTAGAGCCAGCTTGCGATCACACAACATCTGCCGCGCGAACGACTTTCTTTCCTTGCGGCGCCAGACACCACCGCAAGGGACATGACGACGCATCGCTGGGCAGCGGCAGTGCGGCCCAAGTGCCGGGTGTCGGCAATCTAGCTGGCCAGGGGCACTCGAAAAACCAGATCCAGTTGGGTTGCGCGTGCGGGTTCGAGTCTGATCCACAGGCGACCGTCGCAGCAAGCGATAGCACAGTGCTCTGCGTGCACCTGCTCGGCATAATTAGCGATGGTTCGTGTCATCTCCACGCTGCTTTGCCGTTCGTGGATTTCCACCGTGCTGCCTTCGCAACTGCGGGTGTGAAGCTCCATCTGCTGTTTGTAGATCTTGGAGACGATGATGCAAGGATCGGTGCGGCAGCGCAGCATCTGCTCCAGGGTATAGAGAAAGGAGCGATCGACGGAATCCAGAAATCCCACATACAACGTGTCGCGCGCCGCATTATGAAAGACCGGCACTGCCCGATAGCGCCGGACCAGCGAATCCGGCCAGTAGAAGCGTTCAGCCAGCCACTGCGGCTCCTGAATGCTGAACACCGGACACCCCTGTTGTGCCGCCAAAGCGCCTGTCACCTGCTGCTCGGAGACAGCGCCCATTCGCACTAACCACTCCCCGAGCTTTCCAGCCTTGGCTTTATATTGCAGGTCCAGAGCCTGACGCAGTTGCTCGGCCGTAATCTCGCCCTGGGACAACAGCACCAGGCCGAGCGGCAGCCGATTTCCCGGCGAAGCTGCCCGGGGAACGGCAAGCGCCGCCTGTTCCAGCCGGCGATAGAGACCGGCCTGAAAGCAGCTGAGCGAGCAGTACCATCGTTGGTGAAGCCATACGCCTTCATTGCGCGCCCACCAGCGTTGCCATAGTGTGGCCGGACGCGGACAGTACGGGCTGGCGCACGTCGGCAGCGCTGCCAGAGCAGCCATCGGTGAGGTGCTGGGCAAGACCGAACGGAGAGAAACAGACATTGGCTTGGCTCCTGATATCGAAATCCACGATGGAGACGCGCAGGGAACGAATGCAGAGGACGTCAAACGGCAACTTGCGTTGGGAGCCCTAGGCCGCCCACTTCGATCGGAATCTCCTGCTGCTTGTGCGCCTCTCAATTGTTTTTCTTGCTCTTGGTCTTCCGCGCCTCCGCGGTGAACGAATCGTTAAAGACTGCTGACGCGCTGCTGCGCTGAGGCAACTTCGGTGATGCGCAACCCGTAGTTACCGTCTACTACGACGACGTCTCCGCGCGCGATGAGCTTCCCGTTCAGCACCAGGTCCACCGGTTCCTGGACTTCACGGTCCAGTTCGAGGACCGCGCCGGTGGCCAAATCCAGTACCTCACGCAAGGTCGCCTGGCGCGAGCCAAAGCGCAGCATCACCGGCAGCTCAACGTCCATGAGCAGGTCCAGGTTCCCTTGCCGTAGCAATTCCTGAACACCGCCGTCGGAGACTGGCCGGGCCGGCTCGGCATGCGCCGCCTTTTCGGGCTCACGCAGAAAATTCTCCAGCTCAGCAGCGAGTGCCATGCTCACTGTGAGCGGCTGCGTGCCATCGCTGGCAAGAAAGAAAGTGTTGGGCCCGCTGTGCTCGCCCGGACCGGCATCCAGCGTGACCTCGAACGAGAGTTCGCCGAATTCTGCCTTCAGCGCCGAGGCTGCCAGCCCGCACCATTGCCGGAGCAGCTCTTCCAGCGCTTCCCGGTGCATTTCGTCGAGCTGGCTGCTGAGGCTCACCTCTTCGCCCAGGAACAGGTGGAGAAGTTTTCCTGCATCGGCGGCGCTCAGAGCGAACCATTGCTGGCCGGGCAGGCCAGTTGTCGCCCGGGTCCGCAGATGTGCGATAGGGACGTATTGCTCGGCGGCTCCAGCCTTGGCGCTCCAGTCCGATGAAGTCATGCGCGAAAGCAGCAAAGCGAGACTCCCGGCCCACGCTTCGCAATAACGTTCCGCTTTGGTTTTCTGTTCGGGAATCATGCTGTCTCGCTTTCCTGCCCTGCCGGCATCTGGTGCAGCAATTGGGCGGCGCGCGCGTTACGGCTGCTCACCACCCTCGCCGACCAGCAGGCGCGCTCGCTGACCCGGACCAAGGCCGGCTCCTCGATATGGCAGCGCAAGGCCAGCACCGCTCCCGGCCGAAGCCGGAGCAGCTCCGGTATCTTGATCGGGATTACCGGGCTGGCCAGCTCCAGGCCAACTTTTGATTTCAGCAGCCGCTTACCGATGCTCTCCTGGTGCACCGCCGGCCCGTGCGCGCGTTCGTACACCAGCTCGGCGCGCATGGTGCGCATCAGGGCGCTGGAGACGACCGAGGGAAAAACAATGTTCAGCGTGCCCTTCGACTCGGCCATGGTCACGTCGAAGGTCAACACCAGCGTCCTTTCCTCCGGAGGCATAATGCGCATCATCTCCGAAGCTGCCTGCCGCCGCTCGAATTCGATCTCCAGCCCCAGCGGCAGCAACACCACCCGCAGCTCCTGACACATCACGTGCCCGACGCCTCCCAGCAAATGCTCCTCGATCTCGGTCACCTCGCGCGGGCCCGCGGGCATGGTTCCCGGTCCGCCCAACAGCAGGTCCACGATAGGAAATGCCAGGTTGAGGTCAAGATGCAGAATTCCTCGTCCGTCGCCCGGAGGCAGACGAAAGGCGCTGTAATACGTCACCTCCGGCGAACGTGCCAGGAAGTCGCGGTAAGTGAGCTGCTCGGCCGCAACCAATGCCACTTCAAATTTGTCGCTCAGATGTGCGGCCACAGCGCTGCTCAGGTTGCGGGCGAAGCCTTCATAGAGCTGGTTCAGGCTGTGCAGCTGCTCCTTCCCCAGCAGGCTTGAATGCCGCAGGTCCCACGGCTCTACGACCGGGTTTGCTGGCGCGTTCTCCTGGGCTGCAGCTTCGCCTTGCGCGGCGCGAAAGAGAGCATCGATTTCTGACTGGCTTAAGACCTTTTCCATGACCCTGGCTGTCCCTTGCGCGCGCTAGCTGAACTGAGAACGCCCAGGTCCACGCGCCGCATGCTGGAGAGGATCGAGCGCAGCCGGGCCACCGCTACCGAGTGGATCTGCGACACCCTCGACTCGCCCACACCCAGCACCGCTCCTACCTCTTTCATGGTGAGCTCTTCCTGGTAGTAGAGCGCCAGCACCTGCTGCTCTCGCTGCGGCAATTGCGTGATCGCATCGGCCAGCATCTGCTTGCGTTCGCCCCGCATGTAAAGCGTCAGCGGGTCCTGGTCCGGCGGGCCGGGCAGGGTCTCACCCAGGTCGGTTTCCCGCCCGTCCTCCAGAGATTCAATCTGCAGGCTGCCGACTTCGAGACCGCGGATCTCGTCCAGCATGTGCTGGAACTCCTCCAGCGACATCCCCATGGCCTGCGCCAGCTCGGGCTCGGTGGCCGAATGTCCCAGCTCTGTCTGCAGTTTTTGCATGGTGGCTTCCAGGCGTCGCGCCTTGCGGCGCAGATCGCGTGGGCTCCAATCCATGTCGCGCAGGCTGTCGAGAATCGCCCCGCGAATGCGGAACTTGGCATAGGAGGCAAAGCGCACGTTCTTGCTGGCGTCGAACTTGTGCAGGGCGTCAATCAGGCCCACAATCCCGGCGTGCAGCAGATCGTCGAAAGGAACGTGCTGCGGCAGCCGCTCGTGGATGCGGCGCGCGATGTACTTGACCTGGGGCAACTGCTCCAGCAGCAACTGCTCAGAATTAGCCGTGGGCGCTTCGTTTATCTGTTCATAGGTTTGCGCTGCACTCATACTTCCTCCTCAACGAATCATTCCCAGCGACTGCACCTGCACCACGGGAGGAACTTCTCCCGGCGACAAGACCACGACTTTGGGCAAGAACGGCTCCAGCAGGCGACGCAGGTGATAGCGCCCGGGCGTGCTGCAGAAGACGACAGGAGTGGCCATGCGAACCTGCTCGCCCACCAGCTTCTTCAGGCCTTCCACTACGCGACGTACGAAGGACGGTTCCAGTCCGGTGCTGGTGGCCTGCGGCGGCCCGGAGAAGGCGCGCGTCAGTTGCTCTTCGATCTCCGGATCGAGGGTGAAGACCCGCAGCCCGCCATCGTCCGCCAGCAGCGGGTGCACCAGCGCGCGCCCTAGCGTCTGGCGCGCGCCTTCCACCAGCAGCACCGAGTTTTTATTGACCGCCGAGGTGTCCAGCAGGCTCTCCAGAATGCTGGGCAGATCGCGGATCGAGACTTGTTCGCGCAGCAGTTGCTGCAATACCTTCTGCACCTCGCCCAGGCTGAGGACCTTGGGGACAAGCTCTTCGCAAAGTTTGGGATGGCTCTCGCTCAGGCGGTCGAGCAGGCGCTTGGTCTCCTGCCGGCTCAGCAGCTCATAGGCGTGCTGCTTGATGACTTCGGCCAGATGGGTGGCAATCACCGAGGTCTGGTCAACCACCGCGTAGCCTTCGGCCAGCGCCTGTTCGCGCAGTCCGGGAACGATCCAGCGCGCGGCCACTCCGAATGCCGGTTCATTGGTGGAGAAGCCTTGTAACTCCGGCGGCTCGCTCTCCGAGCTGATGGCCAGCAGGCAATCGTCGCGCAGCTCCCAGCGGGCGATTTCCACCCCGCGCAGGAAGATGACGTACTCGCGCGGGCGGAGCTTGAGGTTGTCGGTGATATGTACCGGCGGCACGATGAAGCCAAGTTGCAGCGCCAGATGCCGGCGCAGGGACTTGATGCGCGGCAGAAGTTGTCCGCCCTGTTTCACGTCGACCAGCGGCACCAGCGCATAGCCGACCTCCAGGCTGAGGTCGTCGAGTTTGAGCAGGCCATCGAGGCCATCCTGCTGGCCCGCCGCGGCCGAGCCGGTTGCGCCGGAAGCCGACGCGGCGGCGGCAGGTTTCTCGAATTCGCTCTTCGCCCGCCGCGCCAGCCAGGCCGCGAGCACGGCGATCGAGAGGAAAGAAAGCTTGGGCAGGCCGGGAACCAGCGCCAGGGCCGCCATGGCGCCGGCAGCGATCCACAGCGGCCGGCTGCGGGAGAACAGTTGTTTGCCGACATCGGCGCCCAGACTGTTGTCGGAGGAGGAGCGCGTGACCACGATGCCGCCAGCCACCGAGACCAGCAGCGAGGGAATCAGGGTGACCAGGCCGTCGCCGACCGTGAGAATGGTGTAGGTCTTCAGCGCCTCGCGAAAGGGCACATCGAGCTGAAACACGCCGATAAGAAAGCCGGCGATGATGTTGATGGCCGTGATCAGCACCGTGGCCAGCGAATCGCGCTGGTTGAAGCGCGCCGCCCCGTCCATGGCGCCGTAGAACTCGGCTTCGTGCGCTACCTGCTCGCGCCGCGAGCGGGCCTCCTTCTCGTCGATGATCCCGGCGTTCAGGTCAGCGTCGATCGCCATCTGCTTGCCGGGCAAAGCATCCAGCGTGAAGCGCGCGGTCACCTCGGCGGTGCGCACCGCGCCGTGGCTGACCACCATGTACTGAATGGCGATCAAGGCGAGGAAGAGCACAAAGCCGACTACGTAATTCCCCCCTACGACGAACTGGCCGAAAGCTTCGATCACGTGTCCGGCTGCGCCGGCGCCTTCGTTCCCGTGCAGCAGAATGCGGCGGCTCGAGGCCAGGTTCAGCGACAGGCGAAATAGCGTCAGCAGCAGGAGCAGGCTGGGGAAGACCGAGAATTGTACCGGCCGCAGAATGTGCACTGCCGACAGCAGCACCAACACCGAAGCCGTAATGCTGATGGCCAGCAGCAGGTCGAGAGCGAAGGCGGGCAGCGGCACCAGCATGACGAAGACCAGCGCCACCGCGGCCACGGGAATGATCCATTCGGAGGCCCGCTTGCTCAGTGCCACTTTCGGTTTGTCGACGGTAGCTGCCATGGTTCAGACCCTGCCCGCTGTGTGTTGCGCGCGCATCTGGGCGCGATAGAGGAAGGCCAGGATTTCCGCTACCGCGGCGTAGAGCTTCGCCGGGATTGTCTGCCCCACCTCCACGCTGCGATACAGCGCCTGGGCCAGCGGCGGATTTTCGGCGATGGGAATTGCGTGCCAGCGCGCCACCTGCTTGATCTGTTCAGCCAGCCCATTCACTCCCTTGGCCACCACCACCGGAGCCGGCATCTCCGGGCGGTACTCCAGCGCCACCGCAAAGTGCGTGGGATTGGTGATCACCACGGTGGCGCGTTCCACATCCTTCAACATGCGGCGACGGCGCATCTGGCGCCGCAGCCGCCGCAAGCGGGACTTCACCGCCGGATTGCCTTCGGTCTCCTTGTATTCGTCGCGCAGCTCCTGCCGGCTCATGCGCAGGTCGCGCTCCAGCTTCTGCCGCTGCAACAGATAGTCCAGCCCCGACCACAACAGCAGTGCCAAGGTCGATTTCCAGCAAATCTCGAAGGTCCGCTGAAAGGCGACTTGCCCCAGCATGGCGGCGGGCATCTGGCTGGCGCGCAGCAGCAGCTCCCAGTCACGGGCCAGAATGCTGACCCCCAGATAGAGCAGGACGGAAAAGGGGAGAAGCGATTTGGCAATCGGCGATAGCCCGGCCAGCGAGAACATCTGTCCCAGCTTGTTCGCCGGACTCAGGCGCTCGACATTGGGTGCCAGCGCTTCGGCGGAGAAGACGAAGCCGCCTTGCGCAAGACTGCTGGCCAGCGCCATCACCCATACCAGGACCAGCGGGGCAAGGATCCAGCGCATGGCCGCAGTGGCCGTCCACAGCAGGATGGGCGTGCCGGGATTGAAGTCGCTCTGCCAGGCAAAATCGGTCCAGCCGCGCCAGCTCACGCGCCAGCGCTGCAACTCACCGCCCGCGATCCAGAGCACCACCAGCAATCCGGCAAAGCCGATGAGCGCTCCGCCCACTTCGCGGCTGCGCGCCACCCGTCCCTGCTCGCGCGCCTTCTGCCGCCGCCGCGGAGTTGCCTGTTCGGTTTTGTCGCCGTCCGCCATGTTCGCTAATGCGCCAGTTGCAGCAGCCGCTCCGACGCGTGGACCGCCGTCGTGAAGTAGCGCTCGAAGATCGTCGGCCAATACTTCAGCGAAAGGCCCAGGATCAAGAGCCCGACCATGCTCTTCACCGAGAGACCCAGAAACAGCACCGGCAACTGGGGCGACGCCTTCCCCAGAAAGCCCAATACGAAGTCCGCCAGCAGGGTCGCAATCAGGGCCGGCGCGGCAATCTGCACTCCCGCCAGCCAGATCCCGCCCGCCGCATGCAGCAACTCCCGGGTCATCTCCCCGGTTGCCAGCGCCGCGCCAATCGGAAGATAGGAGAAGCTCTTGGCCAGCCCGCGAACCAGCCAGCGATGCACTCCCAGTTGGAGGAAGATCAGGGTCGCGATGGTCTGTGAGAAGACGGCCAGCACCGGAGTGTCGACCTGGGTCGTGGGGTCGATGACGTTGACCAGCCCGAAGCCGACCTGCATGCCCATGACCTGCCCGGCGAATTGTGCGGCTTCGAAGACAAACTGCACGGCGAGGCCGATCAGGATGCCCACCAGCGCCTCCGCCAGCATCACCCGCACCACGCCGAAAACCGTCAGCGGCAGCGCCGGCGGCGCGCACACCGGATACAGCAGCGCGGTCAACAAAACCACCAGCCCGGCCTTGATGCGCGGCGCGATGGCACTGCTGCCCAGAAAAGGCGTGAACACCAGAAGGCCGGCTACGCGGGCGCCGACACAGCTCAGCGCGGTGACCATGTTCTCGAGTTGCAGTGGCGCGGGCATCGTTCCCTTACCGCAACAGCGGCCGAAAATCGCTGAACACCTGCAGGGTGAACAGCGACAACTTGCGCAGCATCCAGGGCATCAGCAGGATCGCCCCCACCGCCGTCGCCAGCAGCCGGGGCACGCTGGAGATGGTGTTGTCCTGCAGCGAGGTCAGGACTTGCACGATGTTGATCGCCAGGCTGACCAGGGCCAGGGTGATCAGCAGCGGCGAGGCCAGTAGCACCGCGGTTTCCAACGTCGTTTGTCCCAGCTTCACGATCACGTCCGATGACATGCGCACCTTCTCCTCAGGCTCACGAAAAGCTCTTCATCAGCGAACCCACCAGCAGGTTCCAACCGTCCACCATGACGAACAGCAGGATCTTGATCGGGGTCGAGATCACCACCGGCGGCAACTGCAGCATGCCGACCGAAGTGGTGATTGAGGCGACGACCAGATCGATGACCAGAAAGGGCAGAAACAGCACCGCACCGATCTGAAAGCCCACCTTCAGCTCCGACAGGACGTAGGCTGGCGCGACCACGCGCATGGGCAGCTCTTCCGGCGAGCCTGGCGGCGGCAGCTTGGCGATATCGACGAACAGCGCCGCGTCTTTTTCCCGCACAAACTTCAGCATGAAATGGCGCAGCGGTTCCGCGCCGCGGTCCAGCGCCTCCCAGGCCGTAATCTGGTTTTGCTCCAGTGGCACAATCGCCTGCTGGTAAATGGCCGCGGTCACCGGCTGCATGAGGAAATATGTCAGCACCAGTGACAGCCCGATCAGGGTCTGGTTGGTGGGAGCGCTCTGGGTGCCCAGCGCCTGGCGAAGAAAATGAAAGACCACCAGCAGCCGCACCAGCGGGGTCATGGCCAGCAGTAGCGCTGGCAGCAGGGTCAGCAGGGTCAGCAGCAGAACAATCGTCCACGGCACGCCGCTGGCGTTCACTCCGGGTATCTGCAGCCTGGGCGGCGGGGCAGCGACGCTGGCGCCGCACTCCAGGCCATGCAACAGACATACGGCCAGAGTGCAGAACCGCCAGCGCCGCTTGCGGGGGGAGCGGTTCATCGCTGGCGCTCGCACCACTCGGTCAGCAAATCGGAAAAATCCGGACTCTCGCCCAGCCGGGCCAGCAGGTTCACCGAGCGGGTGCTGGCGCCGACCAGGAACTTCTGCGACTCGTACTGGACAACCGCGATCACGCGCTTCTCACCCAGCGAGACGCTCTCGCACAGGCGCAGGCGACGCGGTGCCTTGCTGATGTGGACCGTTGCCCACAGCTGCCGCAGGCGCGCGTACAGGCCCGCGGCCGTTATGGTCCTCGCCGAATTCGTTTTGCTTTCCGCTGTCGCCATGCTTTACACCAGTTCCGTAATGCGCGCCCCGATATGCTCATTGACGGCGTCGAATTCCGCCCAGCCGATCATTTGTCCATTGGCATACAAAGGGACCTCGGCGCTTTGGCTGCGAGCGCTAGTGACAATGCCGCCGGGCTCGAGGCGCAATAGCTCGCGCACCGTGAATCGCGCCAGCGGCACCTCCAGAGACAACTCGCAGGGCAACCACCACAGGCGGCGCCAACGGTCGATGTAGGCAGGTTCGGTATTTGTTGCTGGCGGTAATTGCTTCTCGCTCATTGCTCGTAGTCCCCGGTCCGTCTCCCCCGTCAGGGCGGCGCGAACGGTAAAGCAATGTGCAAGCAGGTTGCCGAGGAAGGCTAAGAAATGAGCGCAGAAATAACGGATTTAGCGAGCAGTAAGTTATTGTTAATGCTAGTGTTGCTGAACTGCACCTGAGATTCTCATCGTCTCCGGCAGCGCTTTCTAAGAAGCGACGGCCGCCGTCCGCGACAACATTAAGCCGTGCTCATAGAGGCAGACGGTTTTGACGACACGCTAGGGCGCGGGATCAGCGACGCCCCGCACCGCCGGCCTGGGCCATTGGTGCGGGACCTCGGTCCAACATCACGATCAGCTAATCGGCGCGCCCGCCCTTTTCTTTAGGTAGTCTTCATATCGATCGTATCCTCCATCACCTGGTCAAAGGTGGTGATGGTGCGGGCGTTGGCCTCGTAATCGCGCTGGGCGACAATCAGCGCCGAGAACTGGGTGGCAATGTCGACATTCGAGGTCTCCAGTGCGCCTCCCTCCAGCGTTCCCAGACCTTCGCTGCCGGGTGCCCCGACCGCAGCCTCGCCCGACGCCAGGCTGGTAGAGTAATCGTTGTTGCCTACCTGCTCGAGGCCTTGATCATTGGCGAAGTTGGCGAGCGCCAGCTGGCCCAGCGCCGCCGTCCTGCCATTGCTGAAACTTCCCGTAATCACGCCGTCGGAGCCGATGGTGTAATCCACCAGCGAGCCGCTGCCATAGCCGTCCTGGCTGCTGGCGGTGGTGGCGCTGGCGCTGGCCAGCTGGGTGACGAGGGGAGTATTGGAGCTGTCGTACAGGTTCCAGCTGAAATTCAGATTGCTGGCCCCATCCAGCAACCCGCTGGCCGTGATGTTGGCGACATTGCCGGTGGGCGAAGTCAGATTGCCATTGCTGTCGAAGCTCAGCGTCGCGGTGTCGATGGTGGTTTGCGTGCCCATGTCCTGCCAGGTAACGCCGCCGTCGGTGACGTCCGAGCCGTCGGTCGGCCAGGTGCTGGGGGGGGTCGCACCCGAGGTGCCGGCGGCAGTGCATTGGTAGATGTGGCCGTTCGCCGACGACGGCGAAATCGTCTGTCCCACCGTGTACGCCGTCGATGCCTGCCAGGCGGGCGGAGGCGTCAGGTCGGAGTTGGGTATGGTGATGTTGCAGCTCCAGGTCCCGGCGGCGGTCTTGCTGAAGTTGAAGTTCAGAACATGGGCAGTGCCCAGCGAGTCGTAGACGGTGACCGGGGTGGAGAAGGCCGGGTCGCCGACGTTGGCGCTGGCGTCGAGGTTGGTGGTGAGCTCGACGCTGCTCGTCGCCTGGGGGGCATTGATCTCTCCCAGGTCCAACTGCAGCGGGGCCAGCGCCGCACCCGCGGGAATGGCCCCGTCTACCGCGGCGTATCCCATGACCTGCTCACCGTCCTGCGTCTGCAACGAGCCGTCGACCCCCACCTGAAAATCCCCGGCCCGGGTGTAGTAGTTGGTCCCGTTCTGCTGCACAACGAAAAACCCATTGCCGCTGATGGCCACGTCGGTCGCCACCCCAGTGGTCTCCGGATTACCGGAGCTCATGTCGATGGAATTGGCGGCTACCCCGGTACCAGCGCCGATTTGCACCGGGTCACCGGAACCGTTGGTCCCCAGCGTCTGGTAGAAAAGGTCAGCAAACTGGGTGGTGCTGCCTTTGTATCCCACCGTGTTCAGGTTGGCCAGGTTGTTGGCGATGGTGGCCATGGCCGTGGAGCTGGCGTCGAGGCCGGAGAGAGGTATGGAAAAGAACGGCATTTATTCACCTCCTGAGCTGCTGCTCACCGAACTGCCGCTTTGGCTGGAGTCGCCGGACCCGCCCGTGCTCCCTAAAGCGCTTTGCAGCAGCTGATTGATCTGGGTCACCTGATCGAGCGTGGTCACCCCCACCAGCTGGGTGACCAGGGTGGAAGGATCCATCGGCGAAGTCGGGTCCTGGTTTTGCAATTGCGTGATCAGCAGTTGCATGAACATGCTATCCATGCCGCCGTCGGCATCGCTGCTGCTACTGTTGCTGGTGGCACTGGTACTGCTGCTGCTCGCGCTGCTCTGCTTCGCCGCCGCCGCGGGATAATTGCCGGCTACCGGATTACTCACCATTGTTGCCTCCCTGGCCTGTTTTCAGGCGTGCACGTTGATTCCCCATGAGGCGCCCGGCGCGGCCGGAGAGGAAGTCTCCTCTCGCGATACCGGCACGCTGACGCCTGAAGCATGCAAATCGAAGCCTGCGCCGCCATTGGATCTTGGCTGTTGCTCTGCCGAGCCGCTGCCCTGTTTCTGGCCGCCGGTCTGCGGGTTGAGATCAAAGCGCTCCAGCCGCAGATGACGTTGCTCCATGGCCTGCTGCAACGAGGGCATCTCCGCCATCATGGCAGCGCGCAGCTCGCTGTGACCCGTGGCGATACTGGCGGCAACATGACTGTCGGCCACCAGCGCGCGTATCTCGACGTTGCCGAAGCCCGCCGTATTCACTCCCACTCGCAGCTCCGCCTGCCCCATGCGCTCCAGCACGCGGGCGCTTTGCAGCGCCGGCGATATCGGCGCCTCGGCAAAGCTCGAAGGCTGCGGAAGGGCCTGCGCGTTGGCAGGAAGCTCGGATGCACTGCCGGACGCATCGCCCTGTGTTCGCAGCGGCGACGTCAGAGCCTGGGCGACAACGCCCGACCCATCGCTAGCGCCGTCCTGTTGCCCGGCACCTGCGGGAGCAGTTGCGAGCATCTGACCAAGGCCCTGCGCTGACTCCCGGTCAGAAGTTTTTCCCGGCAGGCTTGGGGTCGCTCGATCCGCGAGAGATGCCTCGGCTGCAGCGGAATTCTGCGTTGCCGCCTTCTTGCCCGGCGTCGGCGGCCCCGGGACTTGCGATGGTGCCGCGGTCCGTCCGCGCTGGGACGCAGGCGCATTGCTTGCGGATTCCTGCCCGGGCGCGGCAACTTCGGTAGCAGCGGTCAAAGGCGGGCCCGCTTCAGTCACAGCCGCTACTGCGGTATCGCTGAGCCCAGTTGCCGACGCCTGGGAAGCGCCGGCGGCGGCCACCTCTGCCGGGGGCGCGCCACCGCTCGCCGCTGCCGATGTAGGCGGGAGTCCGGCTTCCGCAAGTCCTCCGTCCTCCGGCTTTGATTGGCTGTTCTTCAGTTTGTCGATCGGCGGTGCGGCCACAGAACCATCGTCTTGTGGGTTTGCCGGCGTAACTGCCGACTGCGCATCCGGCAAGAAGACTGCGTTTCGTAAGCTGTCCGGCGCATCTCCAGCGCGGGCGCTCACGCCCGTTCCGTTTTCCGGTGGTGCCGAGGTTGCGCTCCGTGTCGGGGCAGCGGTCGACCGGCCTGCGGTACGCGGCCCATTTGGCGGCGCGATGGAGCTTTCTCCATTCAAGACAGGCGCCGGCTGAAGCGGTCCATCGCTGGAAAACCGCAGTTGCTCGCTGTCCGCAGGCGCGGCCTTTGTACCGATCGCAGGAGCTATCGGCGGAGCCGGCGACGCTACGACCAGCTGAATCGGGCCGGCAACATCATCCGCGCCACACCGCGACAACACTCCTGCGACATTCGAAGCGCTCTGCCGATTGGCGGTGATCGAATCTGGCCCCGGGGCGGGCAAGCAGTCTGCCGCGTCTGCTGACGAGCTTGCGGCCGCAGGGTGGAAATGACCTGTCTCTGATGGATCGGGCGGCCTATCCATGACCCTCGTCGCGAAGGAGGACTCGGTGCCAGCAGCAATTCCAGTGAGTACGTTCCGAACAGGCGTGGGTGGAGACGGTGGCCTGGCGCCGGCTGGGGCGGTCAGCAGGCTGGAAATCGTGTCTCGGTTTTCGCGGTTCGGCGGTTTGGCTCCAGCGGGTGACTTGACGAGGTCTTTCGCCAGCCTGCCTTTGCTCGCTGCAGCCATTTTGCCGGTCAAGTCTGAAGCCGCCTCTGCAGTGGAGGGAGCCAGAGCGAACATCGATAGCAGATCGCCAAACGAAGTGCGGGAGTCCGAACCGGCAGCGACACCGCCGCACGTCACCTGAGATTGCCCCTCCACCGTCGTCGCCAGCGCACGGACCACCTGCATGGGCCTCCGGACAGCACATGGTTGAGGAGCAGGTTCGGTGCCACAGCTTTCCGCCTGAGGGGGAGCCCTGCGCCGCCGGTGCGGCTGCCGTAAGCTCAAGCCCGTCCACCACTTTGCCGATAGAGAGAAAGAGTGCCTGTGAGCAGCGACAGGATGACGGGCAAAGCTTGCCCAGTCCGCTAGGCAAATCACGCCCGCTTGGGATAGCGCCGCAGCAAGTGGAGTTCGTCCAGCGCCGCCTGCTCCCGCCGCCGTTGTTGCAAGCGATATTCGCTGAACTGCAGATCGCGCAGCGATTCCAGCAACTCGCGCTTCTGCCGCTCCTGGTGGTAGCGCTGGGTCGCGGCGGCAATCTCGGGTTGCAACTGCAGCAACCCTGCCCGCAACTGCTGTTGCCTGCGTTCGCTGCCTGCCAGCGATGCCGTGCAAAACTGAAACTCGACTGCCAGCGCCAATCCCTGTTGTAAATGCTGCCGCACCGAGCGGTGCGACCTCTGCCAGGCCTCGCGGGTCTGTTCGAGCTCCCTGGCCAGCGCCGCCCGGCGGGTATAGAGGGCCTGCAGCCGAAGCCGCTCTTGATCTTCCCGGCTCTGCCGGTAACGTAACACTGGGGCGAGGGAGAAGCGAAAGGCCATACCGGTTCAGGACCCGATCGCCTGCAGGCGAGCGACGGTTTCGGCGAAGCGGGCTTGCTCGCGTGAGTTTTGCCGGAGAAAGGCCTGCAACCGGGGAAGCACGGCGACGGCGCGATCCAGCTCTGCATCCGAGCCCTTGTTGTAGGCGCCGATACGGATCAGGTCTTCCGAGCGCGCGTAGGCGGAGAGCAGAGAACGCAGCTCGGAGCTGCGATGGAGGTGTTCGCGCGCGGCCACGGCGGGCATCAGACGGCTCAGGCTGTCGAGGATGCTGATCGGCGGATAATGGTTCTGCGCCGCCAGCCGCCGCTCCAGCACCACATGTCCGTCGACCAGCGAGCGCACCGCGTCCACCAGCGGGTCCTGCTGATCGTCGCCTTCCATCAGCACCGTATAAAAGGCGGTAACGCTGCCGCCGGCAAAGCGCCCAGCGCGCTCCACCAGACGGGCCAGCATGCTGAAGACCGACGGGGTGTAGGCCTTGGCGGTCGGCGGCTCGCCTGCGGCCAGCCCAATCTCGCGTTGCGCCATGGCGAAGCGGGTCAGCGAATCAATGACCAGCAGAACATTCTTGCCCGCATGACAAAAGTATTCCGCGATGGTGGTGGCCGCCAGCGCGGCACGAATCCGCAACAGCGGCGACTGGTCGGAGGTTGAAACCACGACCACCGAGCGCTTGCGTCCTTCCTCGCCCAGGCTCTCGAGGAATTCGCCCACTTCGCGGCCACGTTCGCCTACCAGCGCCAGCACGGTGAGGTCGGCGGAGGTGCCGCGCGCCATCATGCCGATCAGGGTGCTCTTGCCGACGCCGCTGCCCCCGAAAATACCCAGGCGCTGTCCCCGTCCGCAGGTGAGAAAACCATCGATGGCGCGCACCCCGCAGCCCAGCGGCTCGCGGATGGGCAGCCGCTCCGACGCCAGGGGCGCAGCCCCGTCGAGGGCGCGGCGCTCGCCCGAGCGCGGACGGACGCCGCCATCCAGGGGACGGCCGATGCCGTCGACCACTCGCCCCACCAACTCCACCCCGACCGGCAGAGCAGGCCGCGAACCCAGCGCCACCACACAATCGCCATACCGTACTCCGCTGGGCTTTTCCAGCGGCATGGTCAGGACCGTGGTGCCGCGGAAACCGACAACTTCAGCCGGATAGACGTGCCCGCCGGCATCGCGAATTTCGCAGCACTCGCCCAGGCTGCACGGCGGCCCGGCCGATTCCAGCATATTGCCCACGATCTGCGTCACCCGTCCCTGCCACTGCACAAGCGGGCTAGCCTCCAGCGCCGCAAAATAAGAGAACAGCGCCCCTTCGCTCATGGCTCGGCCGCAACCTTCTCCCGCAGCAGATCGAAGAAGCCACTCTCGATCTCCTGTAACTGGGCGTCGAGGCTGATCTCGGTCGTTCCCACCTCCGCCTGCAAGACACATTGATGGCTTTTCAGGGCGGCATCGGCAACCACCTCCAGCGTGCGCTCGCCGGCAAGGTGCTTCGCGCAGAACTCGGTCCAACTGGTGGCGGACTCGGGGGAGGTGCGCAGCACCAGCCGGCTGCCGGCCTGCATCTGGTCGAGCGCCACCCGGACCACTCCGGCCAGCAGCAGCGGATCCATCTGCGCCTCGCGGTGCAGGATCTTGCGCGCAATCGACAGCGCCAGATGCGCCGCCGCGCCCTCCACCCGCCGGAAGTATTCCGTTTCCCGGGCAGCAAATTCCCGCACCGCCTGCTGCATCGCCGCCCGCTCCTGTTCGATACCCTGGGCTGTAGCCGCGCCAGCCTGCGCCAGACCCTCCTGGAATCCCTGCTTGCGCGCCGCCTCTACCGCCGCCGCAATCTCCTGCTGCAAGGCGAGGTCGCGGGCCTTGCAGCCCTCGCCCGCAATCATTCCCATGAGCTCCGGTGGCGCTATCACCGGGGCCTGGATCACCGGGTAACGAAAACTCTGCACCCGGCGGTTGGCGAGTTCCCTGGTTGGCTCAGACAACGTATTCGTCTCCACCCTCCGCCTTCAGAAGGATCTTGCCCTCGGCCTCCAGCTGCCGCGCCACCGCCACCACCTCCTCTTTGGCTTTGTTGACTTCGCGCGAGCGCACCGGTCCCATGACTTCCATGTCTTCCTTCAGCATCTCGTAGGCGCGCGCGGAAATCGCCTTCATCAGGTGGTTGCGCATCTCCTCCGACGAGCCCTTCAGCGCCAGGGTCAGCACCTTCTTGTCCAGCCGCGACACCAGTTCGCGAATGCTGTTCTCCGGCACCGTCAACAGGTCGTCGTAGGTGAACATCAGGTTGCGGATGTTCAGCGCCAGCTTGGCATCGTCGGCTTCGATGGATTCCAGTACCGACTTCATCATCTCCGGCTCCAGCCGGTTCATCAGGTCGGCAGCGCTCTTGAAGCCGGGAAAGACGCGGCGGCTCTGCTCGCCCATATTCTGCAGCCGCTGGTGCAGCACCACCGTCACCTTCTGCGCCATCTCAGGAGAGAAGTTACGCAGCAGCGCGAGGCGCTTCACCGCCTCCACTCGCAGCCCCTCCGGCAAGCGCATCAGCACGGCCGACGCCGACTTGGCGTCGAGATAGGCCAGGACCATGGCGATGGTCTGCGGCTGCTCGCTCTCCAGGAAGCGCGCCAGCTCCTTGGGATTGGCCTTCTGCAGCGCGTCCATCTGATTGGCCGTCAGTACCTGCGCGCGATTGACTTGCTCCAGGAGCGTCTTGGCGCCCTCGTTGCCGAAGGCCTTCACCAGCAGCGTGCGGGCATAACCTTCACCCCCCTGGCTCACATACTCCCGCGCCAGGCTGAGACGGTTGTACTCTTCCAGGACCTCGGCGGCCATTTCCGGCTTGACCCCGCTCAGCTCTCGGATCTCCTGGGTCAGGCGCTGCAACTGGGTCTGCGAAAGATGCCGGTAGATGGCAGCCGCGGCCTCCTCGCCCAGCAACACCAGCAGGATGGCGGCTTTGCGCACGCCGTTCAACTCGGCCGGGACGTTTGCGGCAACGCTCATTCGACCCCGCCTTCACGCAGCCAGCTCTGCACCAGTTGCGAGGCCCCGGCCGGCTCGCTCCTGACCTTCTCGACCAGGTGGTCTTTAAGCACGCTTAGCTTCCTCAGCGCCGGATTGTTTTCCCCCGCCGCGAGCGTCTCCCCTCCGGGGTCGATAACGGCAATCTGTCCTTTGCCGTCGCGGGGCGCCATCAACTTGCCCAGCGCCGGAACCGCGGGCAGCTCGCGCAGGGTGGTCATCACCTGCCTCTTCACCGGTCGCAACAGCAGCAGGTACACGCTGCCAAACAGACAGGCCAGGGCGAGATAGCGCAGCAGCCATGTCCAGTCGCGCAGGCTGCGCTGCAGCTTCTCCAGTTTGGTGGGAGGCACGGGCGCCTCCTGCTCGAGGCTCTGGAAGGAAAGATTCTCCACCGCCAGCAGGTCGCCGCGTTTGGCGTCGATGCCCAGCGCCGCCGCCGCCAGGCCCTCGATCTGCTTCATCTCCTCCGGCGTGCGTTTGCGGCGCACTGCCATCCGCTGACCGCCGTTCTGCTCGATCGCAACCGCGTCGTCCACCAGCAACGCCGCCGCAATGCGCCTGATCTGTCCGGGAGGCTCGATGGTGTGGCGGATGAGCTTGTTCACAGCATAGGTCCCGCTCTCGGTTTTGGTGCTCTGGGTATTGGAATCGGACTTTACGGGCGGATTCGCCTTGGCATTGGGCAAATTGCTGCTGGTGCCGGGAACGCCTCCCTGGGCGGCGCTGCCCAGCATCTCTTCGCTGCGGCTCATACTCAGCGCCACTGCGCTGGCGGGATCGTAGGTCTCCTGCGTCTCCTCGCCTGAGCGCAGGTCATACTCCACGTGCACGCTGGCCCGCACTCCCGCCGGGCCGACGACCGGCTCCAAGGTTTCCACCACGCGCTTAGCCAACTCCTGATCGAGTTCCGAGGCTCCCTCGCCGCCGCTACCGCCCAGCCGATTGAGCGGCTGATTGGTATCAGCGTCGACCACCACCACGTTGTCCGGACGGAGCCGGTCGACGGCCCCCGCCACCAGTTGGCGAATGGCCATATCTTCCTGCTGCGGCAGGCTGCCGCGGCGCAGCTTCACCATCACCGAGGCCTTGGCGCTGCGATCGCGCTCGCTATACAGCGACTCGGAAGGCATCACCAGATGCACCCGCACCGCCTCGACTTCGCTAAGCTCACCCAAAGTGCGTTCCAGTTCGGCCTCCAACGCGCGCTGATAGTTCACCTTCTCGCTGAAATCGCTGCCCGCCCAATTGGGTTTGTCGAACAGCTCGAACCCCAGGCGTCCGCTGTGCGGCATGGGCTGCGAGGCAATTTCCAGCCGGGCGCTGTCCAGCTTGTCGGCCGGCACCAGGATGCTGGTCCCGTCCGGCGACTGTTCGTAGGGAATTTTCTTGGCCGCCAGCGATGCCCCAATCTCCTGCGCATCGGCGGGGGCCAGCCCGGAGTAAAGCGTCTTGTAATCCGGCTTGCCGATCAACTGCACAAACACGTAGAGCGTGGCCGCCACCAGGACCGCTCCACTGCCCAGCAGCAGCCGCTGCTTCATCGACAGGCTGGACACAAACTGCTTGCCTTGTTGCAGCACCTGGGTCAACGCGAGTTCGCTATTGCCAGCCATCGGGACCGAATCCTAGAACTGCATACCGGCGATCTGCTGATAGGCCTGGACCACCTTGTTACGCACCTGCATCATGAGCTGAAACGAGAGATCGGCCTTCTCGACCGCGATCATGGTGTCATGCACATCGGCGCCCGTACCCTCGAGCAGGCTGCTCACCTTGTAGCGCGCGTCCAGGCTCAGATTGTCGACATCGCCTACGGCCTCCCGCAGGCTGTCCGAGAAGCTTGTTCCCCCGCTGCTCTTTTCGGCGGAGACACCGCTTTCGGGCAACTCCGCGGGAAGGATCCTCAGACCGACATTGGAGACGCCGACGCTCATGCCTTCGTCCTATGCTTCACTTCAGAATCTGCAGCGACTGCTGGATCATCTGCTTGGCCGCCTCCACCGCGCTGGCGTTCAGCTCATAAGCGCGCTCGGCGCCCATCAGGTCCACCATCTCCTGTACCGGACTGATATTGGGATAGGCGACATAGCCTTCCGCATCGGCGTCGGGATGGCCGGGCTCATAGCGGCGCAACGGCGCCGCCGCGTCCTCCACCACTCCGCTTACGCGTACCCCGCCGGCCGGTTCGGCCTGTTCTCCGCCCGCCGAGTTCGCCAGCAGCAGCCGAAACGGCGAAGCCGGCTGTCCCTGGAAGACGACCATGCGGCGGCGGTACGGTCCGCCCTCGGGAGTGCGCGTGGTCTCGGCATTGGCCAGGTTGCTGGTGGCCACCTCGGCGCGCAACCGCTCGGCCCCCAGAGCGGAGCCGCTGATCTGAAACAGGCCAAACAGGCTCATTGACTGTTGCCTCCGCTGATCGCCAACTGCAGGCGGCTGAACTCGGAGCGCAGCACCGCCACCTCGGTCTGGAACTGAAGCTGGTTCTGCGCCATCAGCAGGCCTTCGCGATCGATATTGACGTCATTGCCGTCGGGCCGCTCGATGAGTCCCGGGACATTGCGCACCACCGGGGTGCGGGCCGTCTCGTCATCGCCGGCCAGGGCGCGCTGCAATTCCTGGCTGAAGTCGATGTCGCGGGCGTGATAGCCGGGGGTGTCAACATTGGCGATGTTCTGGCTGACCAGCTCCTGCCTTTGCGCGGTGAGGTCGAGGGCGCGGCCCAGCACGTTCAACAACGGAGTATCCAGCAGGCTCATGACAGCCTCCGCGGGGGCAACCCATGTTCCCGGATTTTATTGCGCACCGTGCGCAGGCTCACCCCGAGCAACTCGGCGGCGTGAGTACGATTGCCCGCGGTCGCGTCCAGAGTGATCTTCAGCAGCGTCTTCTCCAGCTCCCGCAGGGAGAGACCGGGCCGCAGCCAGCGCGCTTCTCCGGTAACCGCCCCCGACGGACTCAACGGCAGCAGGTGTTCGCCGATTTCCTTGCCGTCGCACAAGGCCACGGCGCGCCGCATGGTGTTGGCCAGCTCACGCACGTTGCCCGGCCAGTGGTGCGCCCGCAGGGCAGCGCGGAAAACTTCGCTGATCGGCGGCGGCGGCTGGGGCGCGGCAAACCTGGCCGCAAAATACTCCGCCAGCTCGATCACATCGTCGCCGCGCTCGCGCAGGGGCGGCAGCGCCAGCGGGATCACGTTCAGACGGTAATACAGGTCCTCGCGAAACCAGCCCTGCTGCACCAGGTTTTGCAGCGACCGGTTGCTGGTGGCGATGACCCGCACGTCCACTATGACCGGACGGGAATCGCCCAGGCGATAGAACTCCCGCTCCTGCAGCGCGCGCAGCAGCTTGGGTTGCAGCAGCAGCGGCATTTCTCCGATCTCGTCCAGCAACAGCGTGCCACCGGAAGCCAGCGCGAACTTTCCCAGACTACCGACGGCTCCGGTGAAGGCCCCGCGCACGTGCCCGAACATCTCGCTCTCCAGCAGGTTCTCCGGCACGGCGGCACAGTTGACCGCCACAAAGGCATGTCCGGCCCGCGGACTCTGCTCATGAATGAGCCGGGCCAGCAACTCCTTGCCGGTCCCGCTCTCCGCTTCCAGCAGGATGTCGGCATCGCTGCGCGCCGCCTGCCGCGCCCGCTCCACGGCCTCAAGCAAGGCCGGTGATCTGCCGATGATGGGATTGTCGGGGCCCTTGGCCCGCTCCCGCGCCCGCGTCTCCGGCGCGGGTCGTGCCGACGGCCCCAGGCCATCGCGACCGAATTGTGCAGTGGGCAACATCTGCCCAGCTGTTGTTGCACGCCGCTCGCCGATCATCGCCGTCATCGATTAAAGAGCATTTAGAAGCTGTGGCCCGCGCCGCCAAGCCGGGGCGCGGCATCGCGGCTGCCCAGGCCGAGATGCTGCGGCAGAATCGGACCGCCTTCGGCCAGGATGCAAGCGCGCTCGAGCACGTGCTGCAGCTCGCGCACGTTGCCCGGCCAGGAGTGCTCTTGCAGCAGCCGCAACGAATCCTGCGGCAAGACCTGCTCCTCGTTGCCCGTCTGGAAAGTTTGCAGGAAGTGGCGCGCCAGCCCGGCAATGTCTTCCGCCCTCTCGGCCAGCGGCGGCAACTCGATGGGAAAGACCGACAGCCGGTAGAACAGGTCTTCGCGGAATTGTTTGTTCTGCGCCAGTGCGCCAAGATCGGCGTTGGTGGCTGCGACCACTCTTACATCCACGCGAAACACATCCGGGCTGCCCAGCCGCTGCACCTCGCCCTGATCGAGGAAGCGCAGCAGTTTGGATTGCAGTCCCAGGGGCAGCTCGCCGACCTCGTCCAGAAAGAGCGTGCCGCCGTGGGCGCTGTGAATCCGCCCCAGCCGCGATTGCACCGCTCCGGTGAAGGCGCCGCGCACGTAGCCGAACAGCTCCGATTCCAGCAGCGCCTCAGGAATGGCAGCGCAGTTGATGACGACGAACGGCTTGGCCGCCCGCGGACTCAACTGATGGATTGCGTCCGCCACAAGCTCCTTGCCCGTACCTGTGGCCCCGATAATGAGCACCGGCGTAGTGCGCACGGCCACCAGGCGGGCCATACGATAGATGATTGCCATCGACGGCGCCTGGCCCACCATGCCGGGCAAGGGCTCGACTGCGACGGATGGTTTTGCGTTTAACCTGCCGGCCGGCGCCTGCCAGCGGTTGATGGTTTCAAATAGTTTGCAGGCGCTGGCGCTGCGCCACTCTGACGGCAGCAAGGGATTGCCGGCTTCGTCCAATAGCAGAACATCAATTCCGGGAAAGCGGCGGTGAATGATCTGCCGCAGCTCTTCGGCGTCGAGATCGGGCAGGCGGCGATCCAGCAGCAGGAGCTGGCATTCGCTGTTCTCCAGTTTGCCCAGCGCATCGGCGCCTCCCATGGCCTCGGCGACGGCAACGCGGGACATCGTCAGGTTTTGCAAAATCTGCCGCCGAACGCCCGGGTTCGGACTGGCCACAATTACGGCAGGATCGAAGGAGCTGAAGGATTGGGTTGGGGGTGTCATGCTTAAGGTTGTAGCTCGCGAACATTAGGGGAATATTGGAAAGAAATTAGAAGACACTTAAGAAGCAGAAATCCACGACGACACTATGTACGGCACCGTGAGCGACAGGGCGCGAGCTTATACGAGAGGCAGTGTGGCCCGCCAGAAACTCCGCTGACCATCGCAACGCATGAAGCCGAATTTACCGCCGGCTGCGACAAAGGTCCGGCGGACCAATTCGATTTCGCAAGAGTATGGTGCTCGCTGGTCGCCATCTGTCGGCCCAACCGGCAGACAGCCTGCCGCCTCAACCTGAATCTCCGCCTGGCCTTCTTTGCCCTCGTGAAGCGCAAGGCTGAGCAACTCCCCCTGCGGCAGATAGCGGAAGAGATACTCCACGAAAACAAACAGGGCCCGCGTCAGTCGGGTACGGTCGGCGCGTGCCTGCAGTGGTACGCGAGGAAGATGCATCACTAACTGTCGCCCGGCAGACTCGAACAGCAGAGACATATCCTCCCGCAGTTCGCCGAGCAAGGCGCTCAGGTCGGTTGTCTCAGATGGGTCGCCGGGAGCGGCGGCATCATTGAGCGCTCTGACCAGAAGCAGTCGCTGGCGTAGCCGCTCGGCATTGTCTAATGCGCTTTGGACGCTGGCGCGCAACTGCTTCAACGTTCGGTCACGCTGCAGGGCCAGGTCAAGCGTGCAGTGCAGCGCGGTGAGAGGTTGGCTGAGGTTGTGAAATACCTCAGAGATGAATATCTCCTGGGCTGCTTTGCTATCGGTAGCGGGAGGGACGGACATCACACCAATACCCCGGAGTGGCAGCTCAGTTCATAACCGACGCCACGAACGGTATGGATCAGATGGGGCGTGTGCTCGCTGTCGATTTTCTTGCGCAGGTAGTTGATGTAGACGTCGACGATATTGGTGCTGGTGTCAAACGAGAGGTTCCACACGTGCTCGACGATCATGGCGCGGGTGACGCGACGGCCGGTGTTGCGCATAAGGTACTCGAGCAGCGCGAACTCCTTCGATGTCAGTTCCACCGGCCTGCCGGCGCGTGCCACCCGGCGCGCCACGCGGTCGAGTTCGAGGTCGGCAACCCGCAGCACGGTTTCGACAGTTCGCGGTCCCCGCCGCAACAGCGCCCGTACCCGCGCCGCGAGTTCCGTAAAAGAAAACGGTTTGATCAGGCAATCGTCGGCGCCGCTGTCGAGCGACTGCACGCGGTCTTCGATGCGGCTGCGCGCCGTGAGCACAAGCACCGGCAAGGAAGGTTTCCGGGGGCGCACTGAATTCAGAACTGCGATGCCGTCGAGTTTGGGGAGGTTCAGGTCCAGGACCATCAGGTCGTAGTCGCTCTCCAGCGCCATTCGCCGGGCCAGTTCGCCGTCGCCTGCCACATCCACGGCATAGTGTTCCGCTTCCAGACCTTTGCGGATAAAGCTGGCCAGGGGGGCGTCGTCTTCGACAACCAGAATGCGCATCGCGTAACGGTTCCCAAGGTTACTTTGATGGCTCCGGTTGCACCACGTCAATGACGCAGGTCACCGCACAGAAAAGGTGCTTCCCATATCGGGAAGGCGCCGCCTGACAATCGCACCAGACTGTCCTGTTTACGATGTTGACTACGCGCATTCAGCAAGTTTTCACACTCGTCTGCGCAAGCAGGCAGCCTATATATAATGGAAGCATGGCACGTGGTTGGGAAAGCAAATCTGTGGAAGCCCAAATAGAAGAATCTGATTCTGAAGCCTCGCAAAATCCGGAGCAGAAAGTCTCTCCTGAAGAGAGGCACAGCATCTTCCGGAAGAAGGACTTGATGCTCTCGCGCAAGCGCATCCTGCAGCAGTTGGAGCTCAGTCCGAACGAGCGCTACTCGGAATTGCTGCGCCGCACCCTGGCCGGTCTGGATGCGGAAATAGCTGCCTTGAATTAGATCGCCGGCCTTTCTGCCCAGCGGACGCCGGCGGCAGGTTCCTGCGTGTTTCCTTCCGTGGCTCCGCGCCCCGGCAACAGAGGTCACCTTGACGGGTGACGGCTGTCACGGCACGGTGTTTACCGGCAAAGCACAATGTTGCCGGAGGTGCTGTATGCCGGTACTGGTCATTGCGGTTGTCTTCTTCGCCATATTTCTGGTCATGGGCGTCATGGCCGTGACCGCGATGGTGGCCGAACACGGCGATCATCTGTTCAGTTGGAAATGGAGCGACGAACCCAGACCGAGCAAGAAATAAGTGTGGTCGCGGGGTGTGGTGCGGAGAACGATCTCGCTCAAACTGCCTGCAAGGCCCGGGCCAGACAATCTTCGCAGAAGCCGCTGTCCTTAATGTCGATCCATTCCACCGCATGCGCCGGCGCCATGGCGCACTGATAATCATGACAATGCGTCAGATGCAACGTGTGTCCCAACTCGTGCACCGATTCCACCAGAAGACGGTTGGCCAATAAGTCCCGGTCCTGCGGTAAGCCATAAAATTCCTGCTGCAAACGATGATAGGAAACCACCGCCGAGGGTCCGCCCAGTTGCGCCTCGCCAAAGACAAAGGTAAGGATCGGAATATAAAGGTCCAGATGGGTAATGCCCAGCAGTCGCCAGGTGCTGCTGCTAACGTAGCGTTGCATGGCGGCGAGGACCTCGGAGGAATGATATTGCTGGCGCTCGGCGTGCAGGGCGAAGGTGGGATCGAGCGGCGGGGTAAGCACCTGCGTTGGCAGGTGAAATTTCTCGCCCATGACCTGCGCCAGCCACTCGACGAGTTGCAAGTCGGGTGAGCCGATCGGGAGTAGGTGGAGGCGCTTCATAGCGACCCGCTGCGAGCACCTAGTTGCTAGCTGCTAGTTGCTCCTTCTCCTTCCGATTCCATCCGTACTTCTTCAGCTTGTGGTACAGCGTGACCCGGTCAATGCCCAGCACCTCCGCCGCGCGAGTTTGATTGCCGCTGCATTCATCCAGCACGCGCAGGATGTGCGTGCGCTCCACATCTTCCAGAGTGCGGACCGCGGCCACGTCCAGTGCCATGCCGTTCTTCGTCTTCAGGCTAAAATCCGATTCGCGCAGCTCGGGCTCCTGCGCTACCACCATCGCCCGTTCGACGGCATTTTCCAGCTCGCGCACATTGCCCGGCCAGCTGTATTGCTGGAGCGAATTCATGGCCGCAGGCGAGACGCGCGTGATCCGCTTGCTCATCTCGCTGGAGAACTTGCGCACAAAATGGTCCACCAGCACCGGGATGTCTTCGCGGCGTTCCCGCAGCGGCGGTACCTCGATATGAAAGACGTTCAGCCGATAGTAGAGATCGGGGCGAAACTTCCCTTCCTCGATCAATTGTTCCAGGTTCTTGTTGGTGGCCGCGACCACGCGGAAATCCACCTTAATGGTCTGATTGCCGCCGACACGCACAATCTCGCGCTCTTGCAGTACGCGCAGCAGGTCGGTCTGCGTCTTCAGGCTGATATCCCCGATCTCATCCAGAAAAACCGTACCGCCTTCGGCGATTTCGAATTTGCCCTTCTTGCGATACTGCGCGCCGGTGAACGCGCCCTTCTCATGTCCGAAGAGTTCGCTCTCCAGCAGTGTTTCCGTGAGCGCCCCGCAATGAATCACCACCAGGGGATGGTAGCGCCGCGCGCTGGCCGCGTGAATGGCGCGCGCCACCAGCTCCTTCCCGGTGCCGCTCTCGCCCGTAACGAGCACCGTCGCATCGGTGGGGGCGACCGTCTCGATGGCATCAAAGAGGTGCTTCATGGCCGCGCTCTGTCCGACGATGTCCGAGGGCCGCGCAATCTCCGCTACCGTTTCCTTCAGCCGCACGTTCTCCTGCTGGGTGCGGACGTGCGCCATGGCTTTGCTTACCAGGTGGGCGATTTCGTCCGGGTCGAGCGGCTTGTTGACGTAGTCGTAGGCGCCGTTCTTCAGGGCGGCAATGGCCGTCTCCACCGAGGCATAACCGGTCATGATGATGACCAGCATGTCGGGATAGATCTCATGCAGCCGGCGCTGCAGCTCGATGCCGTCGGTGCCGCGCATCTTGATATCGACCAGGGCGACGTCATAGGTCTGCTGCGCGACACGGGTGAGCGCCTCGTTGGCGCTCTCGGCTGTCGCGACGTCATAGCCTTCTTCAGTAAACCACTTGGCCAGCGAGTCACGCACGCTGAGCTCGTCATCGACGATCAACAATTTGCCTTGCGTCATTCTTCTAC
>Ga0335073_10002076_pt1 | contig 27360 bp, 30 predicted proteins | sample Lox_Sample_22_FD_207093 | JGI IMG/M metagenome (GOLD analysis project Ga0335073, IMG submission 207093) | Soil microbial communities from Loxahatchee National Wildlife Refuge, Florida, United States - Lox_Sample_2.2 | ecosystem: Environmental > Terrestrial > Soil > Wetlands | place: USA...
GGCGTCATATCTCTAATTTTGTGTGAGTACTCTGGCGTTATCAAATTTTGGCGGGAACCTAACCCACTAACATTTGTGTGGGAAATTCTAGTACCACGCCGTGGTACTGGGGCGATTAGTGGTTAGGAAAAGGCGTTAAAGTTGCGTTTGTACTTTCCAGCTATAGTCAGTGTTAAGCAACGTGTGCATCTTCGTCAGGTTTAGGTTCCATATAGCAGTCACAATCATCCCGTAGCAATTTGATCCCTTGACCATTATGACCACGATGACGAGTTCTTGGATCCTCAACAGTCAGAGGTGGACTGGCGCCAGCCCCATTCAATTCTCAATTTTCAAATGAAGAAATCGCACTGCGACTGACTGATATGGACCTATAAATAAATTTGTATGATAGCACTTGATTGCCAGTTCTTTGTTCTTCAGCTTGTCTCCTGATCAGTGATTCTAGCATTGTTCTTGAGCCGATCAACCCGAGCCATCACCTCTTTTCTCTTCCCCTTCTTTAAAGTCCGGAGCCCATAAGTCACGATCACTCCTACAACCAAAGAGAATCCTAGTCCCAACCCCAAACCCAATATCAGTTTGAGTTTTCCGGGAGGATAAGCAAGTAGACTTGGAAGGGGGTTTTCAATGAATATGTTATTTAATCCAGAATGATCGGTTGTGCACACAGTTCCGTTGGCCGGGAGTGTTCCTAAATAATCAGTAAATTTTATGAGGCCCTCGATCTGTGATAGTTAAAAAGAATTCCCTGATTGTATCGTATGTACAAGTATTTGGATCGACGTAAAGGCTGTCTCCAATAGCGTCATTACTCAACCATACCGCATTCTGACTTCCAATGTAATCGTACGTAGATAATGCTCCTTCATAGCTCCAGCCGGAACTCAGCGTTTGGACGACCATAAGGATTTTATTGCTCAAGAAACGCAGACCGATAATTCTCAACATTGTAGGACAAGACATTCGGCCATATCAAGCAAAGCGCATCCGACGCGGTTGCATAACTAATCACCACATCTTGGGAAATTTGTCCCTTCCAGTATTGCACAAATTCAGCCTCTCTCGACATGTTGTCGAGCTTTGCATCTGCACAAAGAATTGCGGAATACAAGTAGCTGTTGGTTGAATAGGGCGGGTCGCCGAGCTGCTGATATGAAGAGAGTGTGAGATTCTCGTTATATACTATCGGTGCTGAGGACGACCCGTCATCCCCTTCAGGTGTCAATGGAGGTGTTTTGCTTTCGAGATACAGCTCTAGAATTGAAAACACCTGCCCTAGAGTACATAGAATAACTATAAGTACGGGGTGCTCTAACAGGTATAATATAGAGTAGTAGGAAGAGCCATTGGGATTCGATATTTCCGAGTCGAGTTGAGTCTGACCCACATTTTGGTCGATCGGCGCCCATCCTTGGTATAGAGTAGAGTAGTAGGTGAAGAGATGGATAGGGCCCTGCTCATCGAAACCCCTGTCTCGCTGCGAAACCTAGTACCATAGCAAAAAACTGCCCAATCTACGTGATCTACACGCTCTACAATCTTACGTACGCTAGCGTAATACTTATTCCTCATTCACATCATATATCTTGCATGATACCTCTATACAAATAAAACAAGTAATCTCAACCTACCTTCGACGACTCAAACACACCGCTCCAATCTTACTCTTCTTCGTCCGAACCTGTCTCTTCCTCCGCATCGTCGTGTGCATCATCTTCTTGAGCGTTTATCCTCTTTTTCACAATATATTCCGGCACACGGCTGTCGCCCATTAGCACGAAAAACAAAAGGAAAGACACATTTGATGGATGTAGCCTTCCTTTAACATCCCTTTCTCTTGTCCTTGGTCCTTTGTGCGCCCTTTATTGGCAATCTCCTCAAGAGCGGGATATTTGACCAAAGTGCTTACACTAGGCCTTTGTTTCTATTCAACAAGTCAGTTATAATTTGATATAACCGTGTACCGTTTCGTTAAACTTAATCCTTCCCCCCTGATCCTTCACCAACAATTGTTTTGACATAAACTTTTGTACCATCTTCTTCATGTATTTGTCCCCATATTTCGCCTCGCGGATGTCAGTTTATGCGGGCTTTGGCATTTACCTTCAACTTTTTCATTTCCTCCGCGCTGTAGATTTCGTCGAGAATTTTCAATTCAAGGTTTGCAGTCTCGAGGCAAGCTGCCCCTTTTTCCGTCAAGCTATACATCGCTTGTTTCTTCTGCTTGTACGTAATGAGCTATGATTAATACCACACCTGTCTAACGAATACCATACTTTGTTCTCTTTGAGGTGAATTAGAGTCCTGGCTAATTTCTCTTGCGAGGGGCCGGTTCCGTTTGCGTAATATAAAGGCGCAGTCGACAGACCCTTGCCTCCAGCCTCATCCTCATGTTTCAAAATCTGTAATATTTGGGTTCCGAAACTCGAAATCTCTGAGAGTTAGGAGACTTAATGGCCATGACGATACTTGGATTTGGCGAGGGCTTGATTTGCCGTACACGCCCTTTAGGGATGGCATCGGCAGAAGTCTCGGACTCCAAAGTGATGAAGGACGCGATGTCTCCACCATGAGTTCTCAACGTAGCCAATAGGTGTCCATATTCTAACCCACCCGACAACAATTTGATCTGCTTCTCCAAGGCCTTACGGGCAGTAGGGAAATGGTGCTCAAAAATTTTCGATATGTCGACCATGGACTCTAATGCCGTATTGTAGGCGGGATCAATTACACCCGCCAAGTAAACGCGATGACTAGTTTCGTTTCGGCCACTATCACGGACACGACGAACTGCAGTTGCATAGGCGTGCACGCCAGAAAGTTCAAGGTCTTGTGTGACCAATGGCTCTGTAATTTCCTCTATGAGTCTGATGATACCCAGCTTAAGGTAGTCACTCAAGACTTCATTTCCAGAATTTCGAATCAACTGGGTGTCATTAGCGAGCGAGATAGTGATTATTACTTCTTGCATTTGCTTCATCGTCTTATTGGCATAGGTATACTTGTCTCTGGCTATATCCATGACCATTAGCAATCTCACCTGCTTATAACACCTTGGATCTTCACTTTTTCCAATCGGCGCCGTCCATACTTTGTGTTGAGGAGGTCCACCGGACATGGTCAGTAAAAGCAAAGAATGAATTGAAGTGGTTTATGTGAGTTGAGTCGGATTGCTGTTGGAATCGAACACAGAAAAAAGGAAACCCGAGAAAGCTGTCGATATTGGCTATCGGCCTACTCCGCGGACCGCAATAACCCCTGTGTTAGATTTTCTAGGGTAGGGTTTGTTGCCGTGACTGCGGCCAAAACGCCATCATAGCCCTCTGCCTTATAGCCTCTTCAATATAATTCATTAAAACCCAATTCGATGAATTCAGTGAGACCAAAATACCAACACCCCGCCCGGAAATGCGACTCCGCAGATGTCCCTGTTAGCACCTATGGTACTATTCCTTAGATCGATGGCTATCCGACTTGCCACTTGGATTAGGAATGTGTTTAAGACACAAGGAACAAGCATTGAATACAATTATATCGCATCCAAATTACCTGCCCTGACGGGAAACCGCCCAAGTGACGTCGTCATTACTGGCTTTAGCTGTCTAGGCTTTGCTGATTCCCACGTTTTCTGAGATTACCCTTTTGCAGTCGAGAATGGACAGAGAACGCAATGGAAATTGGGTATGGTCTTAATAGTATGGGATATGGACTATTGAAGTACCCATCCGAACTTGAACTTATCTAATCTTTTCTAAGTGCCGCAAGTCCCATTCTCTGCGATCCCGGTCTCTGCTGAATCCGAAAGCTCCAGGATTTCTTGAAATAAAATGTCACATTGCTCTGCCAAGTTGTCCCAATATGGGTCGTCTTCTTCGATACAACCGTTGAGACCGCGTCTCACGAGCTCCACAAGGCGTGGAATCCACGTTGGAATTATTGGGAACTCGGGCAACCATCTGTTCCACTCCTCCGTGTTGCCACCTTGAAGCAGAAACAGATTCAGCGTTCGGCAGATAAGGTCGAGGCGAGTACTTCGCAGAGGACGCATTGTGATTTGATGTCTGTCGTTGATCATCTCCAATGAGCTGCTAACAATCGTCACTATGTCATAATCCAGCTGCCTTATGTCGCACCCTCTCGCCTCTATGGATCTTAGGATATAAGAGCATTTCCGTAGCGCCTTGAGGAGATATGGACGTCTATTTTCGACAAGAATATTGGAGGCCATCTGAGTTTCTGCCTCGTCCAAGGAGGGAAAAATCTGATATTTAAGCTCTGTTTTTATCCACCACCAAGGATCATCGGAGCAACATATTGAAACATGTCGTCCTAACTTATCGCGGAGATGTTCGTGAATACTCTCTTGCTCACTTGGATTCTCATATCGTGGCAGCCGCAGTTCTGAAAGAGACCATGCATATTCTAAGTCTTTATGAGTGGTGTTGGAAATGAAGAGATTGACATCTGAACTCTTCGTCTGCAAACCCCTTGCAAATGACCCATGAACAAACACCTGTGCACCAGGTATGGTAGATTCAAAAACGGGTTGACATCTTTTGTAAATGTCGTGTATATTCCGTGCAACTCGACGGTTGCTCCGTGCGAATCGGTATTCCCAATACTTCAACAAAGGAGAGTCCGGAGGGTAACTCAAATCCCACTCTATGTATTCTTCGGAAGTGGGTGATGAGGTGAAGGATTTGAGACAATGAGAAGTCTTGTTTCGTATCTTACTGAGAAACCGACGATAGATGGCTTTGATTTTCCTGCACCTCATAACGTTAAGCTTTGATACGAACGGAAAGAGTATATCTGTTAAATTGAGAGTGAGTGGAGATAAGGCTTGAGAGTGAAGAAAGGACTTTGGTTAGGAAGAAGAGTCATTAAGTTTTGTGTCTGATCTTTGCAGATCCTTTTTGCAGAGATTGTCACATGATCGACACTTTTGATGGATCCATTTGACAACGGTATGCCGAGTGAAACAACAAATTGTGAAGGATTAGCATAGACGAGGGACAAGAAAAGAAATTCCGCCAAAGCTTTAGGAATCCAAACTCTGCCCCAAATTGTTCGTTCGGTCATGCGCGGCCATCGCTAATCAGTGGATCCGACAATTGGTGAGAGGCAAAATGAGATCTCCGACATATAACCAGATCTGGTGAGCTTGAAACTGTTGATCTGAATGAATGGTTGAGAGTTGTGGTCTCAAACACAATTAACTCCGACATAACTCCGCCTTTCATGGTCTCAGACAGTCAGATCTCAGGTCTTGGACATGCTCTGCTCTTCCTTTATAAATAGAGTGCCTATAGCTAGCTTAGCGTTCTCTTCAATCGTAATCATATATATCGTTTACACACATCATATCTCAACAGAAACTTTGTTGAATACTAAATACTCAGAACTTCATGGCCGGTTACTATCACTTCGATGAGTTTGGTGGCTCCTTCTGCTACGACTTAAATCCGTATTATCTATCAACGCCTGATTCATCAACGCCTTATCCATCAGCGACTTCTGTACCTACGGGTACTTACGCATCCCACTGGGACAGGGGTACTCCTCAATATAGATACGGGCCTCAATATAGCGAGCCATTTTTCCCTTCAGAAAGGCGGCGAGGTGGACTGATTAAGAAAATTTTAAGATGGTTTGAAGACAAGTTTCGAGACCTTGTGGACTAACCGAGTGATCTCAGATCAAAGGAGCTGACAAAAGACTAAGTAAGCCAAGGGCGATCTGGCACTCATGTAGATCTGGCACTCCTCCCATATATAAGCCATATTAAAACCATGTTGCCAGCGTGAAAATTGTGCAATGCATAACCACCACATATGGGAAAAATTTCACCACGAGGTATATTATGTAAAATGCTCTCTACTATTGCATACAAGTCATAGAATTGTCATACATATGATTCTACTCTAGCAATTCATGAAAATGCGCAATTTTTGACAATTTTTCACCATATTATAATTTCTGTTTCAATCTTGACCGATCGCTAATATATGCGGCCAAAAACAACAAATCCATGCTTTGCTCAACAACCAAGAGATGAACTACCAAAGTATGAATGTAGTGCAATTTGCCAGACAATTTTATATATAATACTTGGGTTCAGGATTTTTCCGATAAAAACTGGTGCTGTGAATGATCAGAAAGTAATCAGAATTTTCACTTATATATGGCTTATATATGGGACGAGTGCCAGATCTACACGAGTGCCAGATCGCCCTTGGCTTACTTATCGATTCTCAAGATATTTAACGATGTATATAGACAATGTAATCGTCACTCACTATACTGCGATCAGGGTTTCACCGGTTCGGTTCGGTTCGGTTTGTGGCGCGGTTTCGGTCAGATTGTGGCTTATTTTCAGTCAGCCGAAAAGAACCGACTGATGCAGACGTGGTTTGATTGACTAGGATTTGGTTTTGCAGTTCGCATAATTTCCAAGCCTGTTGACATTCAGAAATTGCACGCCAGAGAACGTACTCTGGATCGAATAGAGCTGTCAGTGCCCAGCATGCTTTATAGAGTGTTCATTTGGAGTGACTGATGCCTTTTGGCATCACATTTAGATGCAAAGCCGTCCATTATACGCAAATTGACAAAGTGAAAGTGCAGGAGAGAAGTAGGCCGACTGTGCCTCTTCCGGAGGGATCGTACGATGGTTAACTGGTACCATTGACCGGTGCACTTACGGTAAGGCTCGACCGGAGGAGGAGTAAATAAGACGAAAACGAAATTTGAAGATGGCCCTGGCATGTCTCAGGATTCGGAAGGATGGGTGAACGCGAATTCTGGATTAATACGATAACAGAGAGAACGACACGTGGATATGCTCAGTGAAGAAACCAGGTGCGTGGGGTGCAGAGGGCGGTGCGGTTTTATTCTGTACTAAATATATCATGGGTTTCGCGACTCTTTTTCGCAATGTAAAATTTTCAGGAGCCATCCATCCACCCAATGTCGGCTATGCAGTAGGCACCCCATTCAGCCGCTGTGGCATGGTGTGGGCCATTTGGTTCTCATTCTGGTTGCGCTTGTTACAATTAAGGTTCCGGACCGGGGTGCCCGCGGTTTTGAATGTTCGTGGGGGTGCAAATTCAATTTGATGGAAATACAGTTTTGGTCATACGACGGTCGACCGTATTTCCGTGCCGGTTCAGGCTCAATTCTGGCGCCGGGATTGGATTTGCACCCACAAAAAAATTCAGTCTTGCGCAGATGAGGGGGTTATCCCGCCGTGGAACGTCTAGTTAGAAAGTATACCGAGCTTCCGCTGTTTCTGGTGCCCATATTTCTGACATATTATCCTGGCTTATCTCTTATCTCTCAGACTCGCAATCTGCAAATAAGAAAGTACCAGGGAATCGGTCAGATCGTATCAATGATTGCTATTGCTATAATTGTTCTTGTATAGAGTAGTACTTCTAATATCCATCAGATTCATTGCTTAGTGTCTTGCGAGATCCATATCTGATCTCATCTCTACCCATTTGATCTCGGATCACCCCAAATTTTCAGATTCACACCAACGCACAGCTTCCATCGTTGCCAAGTCAAATCCTCACAACCCCAACTACTTTCCATTCCTAGTACCTCAAGTAAACTGATACCATGCTAACCCAGCGCCACAACCTCCACCATACAACGGATCCGTATTAGCACCGGCTACAAACCCAGGACCCTCGGGACAAAAGCCTGGCAACAAGTCCTCAAAAATCTGACACGTGCCACCAACAATGCCAAATGCTACACATAGGTTCCCTGTTGTACACTGCTGACAACAATCACACAGATTCGTAATACCAGAAACAGTTTCTGGTTGAAGTGGGAGACCACTCAGCAGGCCGATAAGGGTGCCCCATGCGCTTGGGACGGCTTGAGATCCGGTCATACAGGCACAGGGAGTGGCGGATGGCGTTACTGTTGTTGTAGTTGCGAGAGTAGTTGTGGTTGTGAGGAGATCTGTTGTTGTTGTAGTGATGAAGTCAGACTAAATTAGTTAGATACGTTGGATGAAGGGGGTGGATACGGTGGTCTCAAGGAGCGTGGATGTAATGGAATCGGTGAGAGTCGCGGTTTCGGGTGCTAGGCTGGTAACTGTATTACCGGGGAGAGTAGTGGTTATATCTACTGTCGAAACAGATTCGGAAGTAACAGTTTCGGTTGCTGATGCTGTTGTTGTGACCGTCTTTGTGACTGTCGCCGGAGACGGAACATTGGTGATTTTCGTATTGGTGAAAGTCTCGGTCACGGTTGTAAAAGCGAAATGGTCTTCTGTGATCGTTCTGGTCTCGAATTGTATCACGGGGATCGTAACGGTATGTGTTTTAGTGACGGTAATTGTATCATGTGCTACTGTGATTACTTGATTCGCGAATTGCGTTCTCGTATTTGTCACCGTTATAGTTATTTGGTCGTGAACTGTGACAGTAACAAATCCTGGAGCGGGATGGAGTTGAGCGAAATTGTTGATGACAGATGAACTGGAAGTGCCGGGAGCCGGCGGGTCGATGCTGGTTGTGTGAGATGTAGTAGTGGTGACATTAGGAAAAGGTGGATTAGCACCACATACCAAGGCGCATCCCAAGGCGCACAAAGAGAGTATGCGAGAGAAAGTGTTCGAATTGAATGACCGTTTCATGATGTGTTTAGTGTGAGTGACGCTGTTGGGGATGGTTAAGAGGGGATGGCGGCCCCCTTTAAATAGGCTTTTTTTCTCCACCCTCGAAAAGATCTGTGTCACCCTTATTTAATTCTCCGGTTGACATGGGCGCTTTGGTCGCGGAGGCTGCAGTGCCTCACATGCAAGCCTCGCTTAGAAAGGAAATCTTAAGATTAGGGGGTAAGCAATACACACTATTCGCAGGCTATTTCACGGAACATGCGATGCCGGCATGCAAATTAATGGGGAAATTTTGGATGGCTGCGTGTTCTTAATTCGCCGACACCGCGTTTTTAAATACTCTAATTTGATCTGCGAATAGGGCGTGGGGTAAAGTAATGAGAAGGCTGTGATTCGTGAACCAAATGGAGATGCATGGCTGCATGCGTGACTGTGGTTTGCTGCGTTAATTTAGTCGGCTGCCGTAACCGCCTGCAATGTCTTACAGTATCGAGTACATTGCCGATAACTATGTCCAATTGGGGATACTGAGTGCCTGACCCCGCTGGGCATTAATAATTGCGACAATTGCATACACACGATATTCAGAGCCTAAGACCAGCCCCCCTCCGTGATTCATTTTCTACACAAAGACAACACTCCTCTCACAATTGGCGAAGTCATTGCTTTGGGAAATGTTTGATGGGACAATGGAATGAGAGCATGTGCAAAGAAGAGCTCAATACACAATTCTACTAGATCGTACTCTCGTCTTAGTTCTACGCTAACAGGCAGATGTTTTGAATGTTGCAAGGCATATAGGAAAGGGAATTGTCGCTTGAGTGTTGATTGCCGCATCATAGAAATAAAGCAGTGTGCAATCCCGTATGAACAAGGGGAGAAGATTATTCTATTCCTGCACAAACATGTCTCAACTATTTAGGTTGTACTTATGTGGATTTATGTGGATTATGTGGATTTCTGTAGAGATTTGACTATGCATGATATGGGCAATTGTAAATATTCCTGACTCCTGGGGGTTGTGGACTGTAGGTTGGTATTTAATTGATAATCACGGTGAACTTGCCCGCTACGAACTTAATTGAGCGGATTCCCGGAGTTCTTGAGATAATTAGAGAGATTGGGTAGCAGAATTGTCTTCCTCTTCTTCATCCTCCTCCTCTTCGTCTTCATAACTTTCATCTCCGTCACTTTCTTCGCTTTCTTCGTTATACTCCGACGAATTTGAATCCCGATCACCTTTCCTCCACACCCTTATTCGACCATGAACTACTTCCTCTTCCTCCTCAATATCGCCCCACAATCCAAATTCCGAGATTACTTGTTTCATCACTGGACCACTCAGCAGCAGACGTACGAGGACCCAGGGAACCACTAAATAGCCTATCCGTCCTTCGGGCTAACAATTAGAAAAATAATTAGAAAAATCCGGGACAAGAACGGATACGGTCAGGATCCTCCAACTCCGTATCCAACTCGGTCTCCCTCTGGTGGCAATACAACTTTGACTTGCTTCCGTTTCCCTTTACGGTCGTACAGGTAGACTTTCTTGGCTTCGACAGGATCTCGAGTGCACACGGACCTGTCGCACCTTTCCAATAGCATCACCAAAGGAATGGCTCGATTGCGATCACAATCCACCTTTTGAACAATCCATGGATCCCACGATCTTTCGGATCGACCGTTCATAGGGTCCACGATCCAACAGTCGATCCATTGAGGCCTCTGCCGGAGAGCGGCGTGGTGGAACAGATGGAAAAGGTTGAGTTGGCATAGGAGAGATAGGACTTGGAATCGGAGAGGGGAGTTGCGGTGGAGAAGATGGTCGAGGGACATTGGAATTGTGAATGAAGGATGAAGAGCTAGGACTTGGAAGCTGACTCCGGAATAGGTCGAACAGACGCAGGCGGAAGAGTGGGACGTTGAAATCGCGTAGGAGAAACAGGACCGGGATGCGCACTGGGAAGTTGTGGTTGAGTGGATGGACGTGGAAGATTGGGAGTTTGACCGATTGTTTGCGGAGCGTAAAGTGGTAGTGAAGTTGGGCCTGCGGTTGGGGCTGATTTAGCTATTTGGAGTTAGCATTGATTCAGTTGCGTCTTTGTACGGTACCTGATAATTTCATCTCCAGTTTCCTTTGCGTAAATTCACCGTCAATGCTTTTGACTTCGTTGATCTTCCTTAATTTGTCTTCATCCAATGCACTGATCAGATTCCATCCTACTAACTTCATCTTCCTTTGTGCCAATTCAGATTCAACACTTTTTAGTCCGTTATCCTTCCTTGGCTTCTCCTCATTCAAGGCTCTGACAGCAGATTCCATTCGATCGCATTCCATCATCATTGTCGCCACTTGAGCATCAATTTTTTTGATTTCATTCATCGTCCTCGACTTCGCTTCATCTCATGCACTGGTATCACATTGCAGCCGGTTACAGTCCATCTTCCTTTCCGCCAATTCATCATCAACGCTTTTCATTTGATCGTTCTTCTTTGACTTCTCATTATCCAAAGCCCTGATAGCATATTCCATTCGACCACACTCCGCCATCCCTTTCTCTAGTTCAGCATCAACACTTTTGACTTCCTTATTCTTCTGCAGCCTCTCCTCATTCAAAGGACCCATCTCACGTCCCCTTTCATATTTGGCAGCTTTTACTTGACCAGTGACAGCATTTAACTCTAAACGGATATCCTCAAGTTCTTTCTCGACTTCATTCAATTTTCCAAGGGCGCGCGCAATTGTTGAGTTTAAGGAGAAGAGATTCAAGCTGATGCTGGGATTGATGTTTTTCCAGGATGGAATTGAGTGCTTCGATGGCGAAATGATGACGAGAGGCTATACTCTGTAACTCTGGCTCCGTTCGAGAAATCTGTTATGGCATTGGAAAGGTTACGCCGTAATGATGCGACGAAATTCTGATATCAGACAACGATCGAAAAGATAAGTACGTTGTTGATTCCTGAATCTTCGGTAGTCCCGTTTCTACATCCTCAGATGTCTCTTGTAAGCTTTGAGCCAGACTTGCGAGGAGTTCGTCGACTCGTTCCATATTGGTCCTTGGACGGACCACGGTGGATAAAGTTGAGCAAAAGTTGAGTTGCCAGGCCAATCAATTAGATGGTCAGCCAGAAGGTGCAGTCGATCGCCTTATAAAATTCAACGTGGTGGCTCATTCGACTACTCAAATACAGTTTGTGGTCATGAGACCCCTATTTCCAAATTCAATTTGTAAGGCAGTTCGGGATCGGCGGAAGCAAAAAGACTTCCCACCTCGATATTTAACAACCGAGCTGCAATGTCCAAGTTCATTTGTGCAGAAACAAGTCTCGAAAAGTTTAACCAAAATTTTGAACACTTAATTGCTGAACCTATATTTGCTGCGGCCCGCGCAACTAATTTCTTGCCACTTCTAAGCTTGGCCATATTCCTTCGGAATATAACTAGAACTCCGGCGGAAATACAATCTCATGGTGGGCCACGAGTTATTCCCGGCGATTCGTAAGTCGTTCTGAACGAAATGAACGAAATTGTCTCTTAGGCCTTAAATTTCATAATCGTATCACCAATTCCTGGAGTTTAAGTGTATGGTTCCACAGCTAGTATATTATAGAATTTGTTGAGGATCCAAGAACTCGTCATCGTGGTCATAATGGTCAAGGGATCAAATTGCTACGGGACGATTGTGACTGCTATATGGAACCTAAACCTGACGAAGATGCACACGTTCCTTAACAGAATTCAATTCAAGTCTAAAATTCTACCTTTGCCTGTTTGCTTCTAGCTCTGCGTCGAGCTTTCCCCTTAGACGACGCCGGGGACTTGATGTCGTTTAAATTTGGTGGTGGGGGGGTTAAGGTTTTCTGGATTGGGTGGGACTATCTATTTCCGACCTGTTTCTGTCGGGCGTTGTCCCGGAAATTTCCGCTCGTGTGATGGCCGATCAGGATTTTCCAAAGGAAGGGATGATTAGCGGATATTAGCGTTTGGTCCCCATCCACAAGAGCACGACCCGACCTTATCGATGACGGTCTCGATGATAATCGCTCCATAACTGGAGTCGGCAATCGCCAGAGAGCAGAGAGAGATGTCCACGGACACTTTTCATCCTGACATGGAAACTGACATTCTTCAGCATTTGCATGAGTCAGCCATGCGGAATTTTGACCTTGGAAATTACTTCGAAGCGGAAGCGTTGCTAGAAAAACTGTTGAATCTATCCGAAGCTAAATACGGCCCACAGTTTCAGGGGAGAGACGCAACAAGACAAACCCTGATTGCTGCATTGTGCAAGCAGGGTAAATTGGATGATGCAGAGAGAGTCTTGGCTAAATACGGCCCACAGTTTGAATGCAAAGCTGAGCCATTGGAAATCCTCGCCACAGCTTGCTGTAATGAGAACAAGTTGGGCAAAGCGGAGTTTTTCCTCCTCGAACTGTTGAAAGACCCCACAACACAGCCTCTACAACGGTCGACGGCAATGCATGACCTTGCGGCTATATATCTGAATAAAAATGATTTGGAAGCCGCGGAAGAATACTGCAAACAGTCAGTTGAGGAACGGGAAAGCATTCTGGGAGAAGGACATCCATTCGTTTATCAATCCATCACGTTGCTTGGGAGAATCTATGCCATAAAAGACAATCTTCAAGGTAAAGAGGCATGTAAAAATCTTCTCCCTCACAACTTTCAACGTAAAATCTCCTCCTATTGACTGATCAATTATAGAATGTGTTGAACTGGAAGAGTTGTGCCAATTGGAAACAGAAGAAGCAGCAACAAAATTGGGTATCGAATATTTGAACGATCTGGGGCCAGAGTTCTATCCATGGGAATTGCGTGAAATCAAGGATAACATTCGCAAGAGCGGAAAGGGACTAGCAGGTTCAGGGTACGGCTATGCTATAATCCATGCATTCGCCGAGTACGGGAACGAAGAGGCTGTCCGGATCCTGCTGCAGAAAGGTGCCTATGTAGACGCCAAAGACGGTTTCCTACGGACGGCGCTAAGCTTTGCAGTGCAGAACGGGCATGTCAAGGCCGTCCAGCTTCTGTCAGAAAAGGGTGCGGACCTCGAGCAGAAGGACAGTTTCGGACAAACGGTGTTGGGTATGGCGGTGCAGATAGGGAACGAGGACGTTGTCAGGGTCCTGTTGAAAAATTGGGCCTGCTTTGAGGCGAAGGACAATGAGGGTCAATCGGTGCTAAGTCTGGCAGTACAGAACGGGCATTTGGGGATTGTCCGGTTGCTGTTGGAAGAGGGTGCAGATATTGAAGCAAAAGACAATCTTGGCTGGACAGCGCTCGGAATGGCGATACATGCAGGGCGCAAGGAGGTTGTTCGGATCCTGCTGGAAAGAGGGGCCAATATTGAAGCCAAAATAGGCAAATGGGGAGCTACGGCGCTAAGCGTCGCCGCGGGTGGTGGCAACTACGAAGTGGTTCAGATCCTGTTGGAATGGGGAGCGGATATCGAGGCTCGGACGGACAATGGTCATACAGCTCTAAGTTTGGCAGCGGGAAAACTCCTGAACTTGTCTGTAGTCGAGATGCTGTTGGAAAAGGGAGCGAACATTGAATCGAAAAACCTTCAAGGGCGAACCGTCTTAAGTTCAGCCGTGCTAAACAGGGACGAGACGATGGTTCGATCACTGTTACAGAGGGGCGCATGTATTGATGCGAAGGATAATCAAGGACAAACAGCACTAAGTCTAGCAGTGCAGGACTCCATGAGGGGAAGCGTCTTCGGAGCAAGCTGGCACCTTATCAAGGTCTTACTAGACAACGGGGCAGACGTCGAAGTCAAAAATTCACAGGGTCGCACACTGTTGAGCGTGGCGGCGATGAATAATGACGAGTTTTTGGTCCATTCCCTGTTGGAACGGGGAGCGTGCATTGACGCGATGGATAATGACGGTAATACGGCGCTTAGGCTGGCGGTGCAGAACTGGCGTGAGGGGACCTCTGAGACAATGGAATCGGTTCTCCTGTTAATGCAGAAAGGAGCATTTGTTACAAAGGAAATCAGGAAACAGGTGTTGGACTTGGCAAGACCGCGCGGGAGTGGACAGCGTGCGCGTGAAGCCTTGGTCGAACTGCTGACGAACAAAAAGCTCGCTGGGAAAGGAAATCGGACTTGGTACGGATTGAAACGATAGCAGAGTCCAACGGATTGTATTTACGTATAAATTTTCATCAAGCAAATTATCTAAACGGGTTCGAATTGTGTTGTGGAGATTCCGATATCCCAAATGGCTGTGAATCAAGCGAATATTCTTGTAAATGAGTTTTCCTATAGTCAATGGAAGTGTCGCAGGTGGCCTCGGGATTCTTCATCGTCTCACCTTCCCACAAAAGGCAGAAATCCTACCTTCACTGTTTTTCCTCTCTCCCTCCCTCCCGTTTGTGGTTTCGTTCGGTGTCTTAACGGGACGGTTTGGTTAGGTACCCTCGCGTACGGGGAATTGTTCCCACACCCACTAACCAATGATCCACTCGAAAAATCATCTCCACGCTAGTATCTCTTTTTTCATCCAGCTCTCATCCCCTTCTTAGTAATGGCACGACGGATAAAGGCACACAAAAATGCCCGAGAAAATCTAATTGTCAAAACCCTTCAAGAAATTAATCGAAACAAGTACAAAAGTATCAGACAAGCAGCAGAGAAGAAGCTCGTGCAACGAATTTGCCAAAAGACACTTTGCAAAGACGATTGGACGGAGCGAAACCAAGAAACCAAGCACATGGGAACTTGCAAATTTTGTCACCTGTAGAAGAGAAGGAATTAGCAAGATGGATTAGATTTTGGACCATTGATGGAAAGCCGCCGACATATGAAACTGTGAAAATGATGGCGGAAGGAATTAGAAAGCGACGGGTTAGAGGAATAAATGTAGATGGTGTGGAATATACGTAGCATTACTACTGTACCAAAACTTTGGAATTCAAGAAAGAAATGACTTGCAAGATGTCAAGGATATTATAATTGCGTCCCCTTCGTTGTTTGGACAAGCGGAAGAACTACACGATTGTTTCGTTGACAACCGGAACACTACCGGAAGAGCGCTTGCCTCCATTTCACGAAGGATCTGACGCGTCGGGAGTCGAAAGAGAGAGAAATAAGCGTCCTTCAGTGACTGTATTACAGTGTGCACACGGCATGAGCTGTTGTATCAGCAGTCCTAATTTTCAGTCCCCGTCAAGGCGAGACTATACGATGGCTGCCGGGTCGAAGGTCAAGAACACCGACCGTATAATAGGTCACTCCAATGAATCCTCCACCGTTTATAATGAATGTCGGTAAATCGAAAATCTGGACCTTGATTACGCTAGACTCTCTGACCATCCTATTGTCAAAAATGTGAGAAGCTAGTTCACCTACACTTCGAATGATTCTCTATCCCAATAATACGGCCTTCGGGTACTTCTGGTGGCTGCAATCTCTTCGCCATCCACAGTGAAGAAAGCGAATTTATCGAGTCCATCGCCTTTGTCAGAACTCCTTATTATTCGTGGGGAAATGCCTGAATAATCTTCAGTGACGTCTAACCGAGAGACTAAAGATCAGAAACCTCCAAAAATAAATTTACAATTCACTTGGATTTTGACAGCACGTTCAAAGGTCCTCGCTTGCCTGTCATCCGTGCCGGGAATTGTCGTGGGTACCCTGTAGGCTAGAGATCGTGGGTCAGTCCAAGTGTTTGTATTTGTCTCGTGTTTCACAAATCGACGACGGGCGGACTCTGGAATGCGACAATCCTGCTCGGCACGCAATTCAACAGCGCTGTAACTTTGTTCTCCCAAACTCTTGAACTCGGTCACATTGCTGCCTTCCTTCAGATCCAACATTGCTTTTGTTATTTCGGGCCACAATCTTTCAATACTCCCGACTCCCGTCAAATCAAGCGCTGTCAGTCCTTTCTGATCTCTCACGTTCATGTCAGGCTTCGCCTTGATCAAGGCCTCAAGCAATGCCGGAGGATCTTGCCAGTTCCAGGATTCGACAGCAAGGTGCAATGGACTCTGCCCGTTGCAGTCTGTACTGTTCACATCTGCCCCCGCTTGCAACAACACGTCCACTATATCAACGAGCTTGTACTTCACTGCCAAATGCAATGCCGTCCGCCCATTTAGATTCTTCGCATCGAGGTCCGCTTTCGCTTGGATTAACACTTTCACCACTTCAGTCTGTCCAGAATCCGCGCGTTTCTCTTTGCCTACTACTGCCATATGTAACGCAGTCTTTCTCACCCAAGACTTTGACGTCTGTACGTTGAGATCTGCTTTTCCTTCCACCAACAGTTTCACCACTTCCACATGGCCATTTTCAGACGCCATATGCAGTGCTGTCAGGTCTCCTTGACACTTCGCGTTGATCTTTGCCTTCGCCTCCAGCAGCACCTTTACCACTCCCGCATGGCCCGCAGCAGAGGCGTCATGTAGCGGGGTGCGATAACTCTTATGGCCGCCGTCAATCCAGTTTCGCACACTTCTTGCATTGATATCTGCTTTCTTCTCCAACAACAGTTTCACCGCTTTCACGTGGCCCAACTTGGATGCCAGATGTAGGGCAGTGTATCCTCTTGAAGTAGTTCTTCCCTGCTGATCAGTATGGTAATGTCGTGGAACATTCACGTTGACATCTACATTTGCTTCCAACAACAGCCTCATCACTTCCAATTGCTCCTCTTCAACGGTTGAAGTATTCCCATCCTCAGAATTAACGCTTGCATTTGGAGGCAATGCTTTGACAAAATTTGATATTCTCTCCGCCGCGACAATATGTAATGCGTTCTGCCCTTCAGGATCTTTTATATCGGTTCGTGCCCTCCACTTCAGCAAGGCCCTCACTGTCTTTGCATCGCGATTTTGCACCCCAAAATGTAACGCAGTCCATCCTTCACCAGTTTTTATATTTGGTTCTGCTTTCCGTTCCAGCAGCATCGTGACTATCTCTGCGTGCCCAAATTTTGCTGCCCAATGTAGAGCCGCCCATCCATTGCTATCTATTGTGGCAACGTCCGTTTGGGGGCTTGGCAACGACTTCAGCACTGCTTCAAAGTTACTTTTTGAGTCAGACTTTGCATCGACACTTGAATTACCTTCTATCTAAGACGATTCGGCAAGTTGTTGCTAGTCCGTTCTTGGCAATAACTTGGAGCAACGACAGGTCTTCATTAACCTTATGGGGGACGCCACCGATGGCATATAATTGCATCTCGAATTGTAGTATCCACTTCCTCTTATTCTCGGATCCTAAAATCTTAAGTACGGCTTTTTGGACGTCTGGCGACTCTCCCGCAGCCTTTGCGTGGAAACCCCAGAACTCTAAAGCATATCTGAGGAATGTGACAGGGCCATCTTGGTGCAAGAGTAATGGAATCTGAGAATAAGATCCTTTCTCCAACATATCGAATTCAAGGGAAGCCAGACATGCCTTTGCTGCGACGTCATGAGACAAGAGCTTGCACCCCGCTAAAAATTCCTGGACCGAATAATGAGTGAAGCGAACGACGTCATTCCGTTCTTCGTAAGTCACCAGACTTTGGCAGACTTGCAGAATGGCACTAGGATGAAGCATGAACTGCTCGTTGAGTTCCCTGTCACCCTCACGAACGGAAAGAGCCTCCCTAAGCTCAGTCATACGCAACGGTCTGGCAGCGTAGAAAATCAATGACAACACACGCATGGCAAACTGCTTTGCATCAGCTCCCTTTTCGCCGATCCGATCCAATATGTCGTTATACACTTCCGTTACACCGGTCGGAAGAGAATCCAAGGCGTGGTTCATCTCCCGAGGATCAATCTTGCCGAGAACGTAGTCCAGTTGAAGCTCCGCAAGCAAAAACCTACAACCAGTTAATGACAGATCCAAACAAGAGGGTGTACATTCCCTGTGCTCGTGGACTTAATGCCTCTATTATATTTGTTTTCAGCTGGTCAGATAAAGACTTAATCTCCAGTCTCGTGTGGAGGTACTTTCGAATATTGCTTTCGTGAACACGAATCTCAAGAACAGCCGCGTCCGCAATCTGCTTCAGTTCGGTGACAAAATGAGGTCGCGTGGTGACACACACCGCAATTCCGGAGATAACAAATTGTGCGATAATGGAGAGAATGTCTTGTTGCTCCGATTCGCCACATTCATCAAATGCATCAAACACTACCAAAACTGAGCCAAATTGCTTCGAGCAGACTAAGAGAGACTCGATAAGAGCGGAGAATGTCGGTTGCATCTGCTGGTCCATGGCTTTTGTATACATGGACTGAAGAGCAGGAGGCAGTGTGTCGAGTTGGCTTGCCAAGTGTTTAAGCAGAGTCTGGGCAACTTTCTCCTTAGTCTGCGCCTGCTGATTTTTGTAGTCGAAATATATATAGGCTATTCCAACCTGGGGGTCATTTATATATCTTTCGAGTAGATAGTCTATTGCAAACGATCTATAAAGTTAGTCAGAAAATTTGAGGGAATATTGAACGTCAAAACTGACTTTCCTGCTCCCGCTAAACCCAGGTTCTTAGCGTATTTTCTTAAAACAAAGGGGTCCACTTACCGATCCCAGGGCAAATGAGTAACTTTGATGACGAACCATTCACCCAATGCTGAAATTCGCCAGAATACAAGAACCAATCTCCGGTGTTTTCGAGTCTCGCTCGCCGGACGCTTTCATGTCTTTCGCTGAGACTTTCAGGATAGAGCCATCGAATCACACTTTCTTTCTGCTTATTCACCCAACTTTCATCGATAACTATAACAAGACGTTAGACCAGAGTACAAACAATGTATACCGGGTGCTCTTTGTAAGATATCTTGAATTGCTTGTCTGCATTTCTGTGAATTGAAAGCTGGGTCAAAGAGAGACCAAGGGACAAGGTAGCGATAAGGGAGGTTGACACTCGCCTTGGACATTTCAATAAAAAGTTTTCTGACCCGCGCAAAATTGTCAGGACCTTTTACCGCGTCAGTAAATTGACGAGTATAATCGAGGAAGACAGCGGCTATGCCGGCCGCAATTGGTGTGGCAGTGGACGTACCCGTTCGACGAGTAAAGGTGGAGTGAGTTGTAGGGTTTCGGTGGTCGAATGTGCCGCTTACAGAAGTCGTCAGTACATCTGCGCCATGAACTGCTTCTCCCAAAGCGCTGTATTTTTCCACTCCTACGAATGGTGGATTGAAACTTGAAATACCCCCTTTACCGTCGGAAGCACCGATACAGAATACGTTCCTCAGTCGAGCAGGGAAAGTAATGAGATCATTTGCTCCTCTATTCGAGGCCGATGCCAGGATGACGATCCCTTTATTGTATGCTTTATTGACGGCTTCTGTAATTTCTGGAATGTCGTCATCAAGGCCCCAGGAAATGGATATAATGTCCACTCTTTGGTCCATAGCCCAATTGAAAGCCTATTTTGAAAATCAGAAAATCCGGAAATAGAACCAAGAAGTCACAGACATTAACGACTCCTTCATATCCCTTATCAGGAGCAATGTTTCCGTGATCATCTACCACCCTAGCTATGAAGAGAACCGCTTGAGGAGCTGTTTTGAGCAGCACGCTTGCCCCGTGGGTTCCGTGCCCGAGCCTGTCCTTTTTCGGATCCAGACTGGCCGGAAATCCCTGGTGGGCCCCAATAGATTTGAGAACTTTTGCCGGTTCAAAATCGACATGTGTAGAATCGATACCGGTGTCGAAAATCGCAACCCTAATTCGCCGCTTCTTTCGATTCTCATCAACAAGCTGATGGACTTGATGAAGCTTAACGAACCATGAATCTGCCCATTCTGCTCTACAGCATATTGTTAGCAGCGATCAGTTGAAACCTCACTTATCATCATCAACAGAATGTAATACAGTGTCGGAGATGCCGTCACCTTGCTGCATTATTCGATCGCTCTGTTTCGACATGGTGAAATTGGCGGCGTATTTTCCCCAAGGCGTATCTACTTTGTTTCAAGTGATATTTTTTGTCCAGAGTCTTGGTTGCTCGCTTCAATTCAAGTGATCACGGGGCGGGTCCATATTGATTGATTGATCAATCGAGGTGGCCAGCACACCTCAAACCTAAAAAGTGCCCCCAATTATTGTAACCAATGAAAAATCAGATCCATGTCGGGAGTTCAATTCTTGTTTGCATGTGATCAGATCGTCGTCTGGAGGGAAATATTGTACCTCATTGGAAGCAAAATGTCCACAACGGTTACCACACATCCCGAATTAACATTCGGAGCAGCCCGCGCACCGAAGTTAAGCAATGGTTTCCAACTCAACCTTGTAACATGATCGCGGTCTTACCTGTGGACTATAAATTCTTGTATATTTCATACATGTGGTAGTTGCATGACCGAGTTTCATTGAGGAGTGTAGACTACGTTGCTAAATAGAGAATAGTAAGCTTCGAATTCGCTTCTATAAAAACCATCCCTTGAACGACTGAACGTAGGGAGAACATTGTCTCACTAAGACTTCTTTCCAGTAACAACCATTGTGCAATCATCGATGATCATTGAGTCATCCTCGTCCTCCTCAAAATCAAATCCTGCAATACCGTCAATATCGATGTCATCCGGAGTTCCGAGGTATGAAGCCGTCATCTGGGCTGCCGGTGTTAACGTAGGTCCAACGCTAGTGGAATGAAGGTCGTGAAGCTCTGCGCCTTTCGTAAACTCGGTATTTTTTATCAAGCTACTCTTCTTGAAATACCGGATTTCTCTCAGTCGATAAGCAAAAACAAATGACGATGGTATATGTTTCCGCTCAAAATAATCGTCAAGTGATTTGCCTTTTGCTTCCGCTCCAAAATCAACAGGAATACCGGTTAACGAACCGGGTACCGCGGCACTCAATTTCCCGCCATTTCCTAGCTTTCGTTCATGAATGATCTCAGCATCACAGCCTACCCTGATTCCGACAATCATGTAAAGTGCTTTTCGATATCGATGTTGAGCGAGGTAATTCAGGACTTGTTCTTGAAGAACACTTTTCTGTACATATTCATAACTCGGTAAAAACATGTACTCTTCAACACTCTTAATTCTGAAATGATGTGTTGTTTTCCGATCCTTGTCCCCCTCTAATCCGAAAGGAAGCAGACTCAACACGGCCGCTGAAAATCCAATACCGAATTCGCGCTCATGTTGTTTACGAAAGACGTAATCTTTTTTGGTTCCACTGTCTATCACGGCGCCGAGCTCAATAGTAAATGGACCATTTGCGAGGCTCTCCGTCGGATTTCGGGGGTCCGTAATGAGCTGGCCCAAACGAATAGCGGTGTTGGGAGGGAAACTAGTGTCGTAGAGCACGAACCACTTTTCCTATATCATCAGCAACCGCCGAGAAAATACCATACCATTCAATGGACTTGTGGTAAAGACTGTTATTGATTGAACGGCAAGGAAAAGATAGTGTCGCTTTACTAGCCGATCACGGGTGCACAGAAGGGGAAGACCGGCCACCGAAAACACAATTTCGTATTAAAACTCTAATTGCCGTACAGCGGAATTCCAACCCATTTTCGTGGGGCGCAAAACCCAATTTTTCTCAACCGAACAGTGGTTGACTAAATAATCAGCAACTGCGTGCGGCTGTTCGTGGGGGCTACTAATCAACGGAAACGCCGCGTTAGTACCTGTTCGGCTCCACGTTCGCGGGTAGTAGCTTGATGTACGCTGCCGATCCTGTTTCTTGTGCAACCACACTTCAACCGAAACGACCTAATTCTCTTGTCGATCATTTACTATAGACTGTCTGGCATAGAGATGTTAATAAAAGGGCAGTGTTGATTGACCACAAATTCGTCACTGCGGGACGCATTAAGGTTGTGACTGAATTTCCCGCCGAGATGCAGATCCAATTCTCAACTTTCTGAATCTTCATGTGAAAGTGAAGAATTCGGCTTGTACCGTCACAAAAATATCCTTTCATTATTCAAAGCCATATAATTCACAGAAATCCCCGAAGGTTCTTTGATATATCTTATATTCATTGGAGTGCTACACCATAAATTGTGGAATGCTTCTGCACTTACTTTATCGATCGCAACTTCCCGAACCTTCTTTCATTATCCAATCCCTATCAATTTAGTTATCGGTTTCAGCGGGAAAGGTCGGCCATCTCTTTGATGAACTTTGTCGGTTTGACCCAGCCAAGCTGAGCATCAAGGTTGAGAATGTTCGATGCAGGACTTCTCACTCCACGGTCTGTCGATCTTGGCCGAACCTTGAAAAAAGCGTACCTACTTTCGACTTTCTACGGCGGAGTGAATGAACGTGGCGGCGGTGGGGTGTCGTATTTTGTATTTATTTAATCTCAATGCCGACATATTCAGTCACTTCATCGTTGGAGTGTGGAACAAATTACGAACGACGAATTATATCGCTGTCAAGTTTTCTTACCCACATGGTAGCGAAGAAGTACTTTGCAGTGGCCAAAGGTCACTCAGTCGGTGTATTTGACTCAGAGTAAGCTAACCTAGTCCTTCAATTAATTCCGATAGAGAAGCATGCAAAAGAGCCGTGCAAGGGTGTCCTGACGCACTATGGAGGGAGTTTTCTAAACGCGGCAAAGCACTTGCATTCGTTGAACAACATAAAAATGGAAGCGCTTGTACGTCGAAGGTAACGGGGAATTCATCGGCATCCACAGGTAATGGAAATGTGCCGGTGGCCATGAACGTTATTGAACCGTCAATCTCAACATTTATTGGAGGTGATATCTTTAGGTTCCATGGTCGTTCTGATTTTAGAAGGTGAAACTCCATCGCTTCCACCTCTGTCCAATCCCGAGGAGTTTGAAAACGTATTTCTTCGCAGTTATTCACAGGGCCGACCCAAAATCATGCGACATCATGGTGACTCCCTACTCCGTACGATAACTTTGGAAGTACTCTCTGAAATTATGGGCAAAGAAAATGATTCAGAGATTATGAACATGATTCCTTGGGCTGTGTCAAATATATTTTATGAACAAATATTTCTACATTATGGCTTCGACCGGCTCCGGCCGGGGCTCGCACTCACTCAACCAAGAAGTTTGGCTGAAAATAGAGGAGATGTAGTGGAGGCATACACAGCTGGAATTGCAATGGACGTGGCTCGTGAGGGAGGGGAAGGATATCAAGAAATCCGCAACTGGTTCATCAAAATTATGACCCTTCGTTTGGACAAGGTCGTGAGTGGCTCTTACGCATGGGTTATTAGTCCAACGTCATACACTCAGTCTTCTCTGCTCAACCTTCGTCAGACCATATTTGACGATATGAGCCAGATAATGAAAGAAGTTCCGTGGACGACTACAACAACGACCGCTGCTCAACTTCACTTCTGGTCAAGCGTGAGGGACCGTCTCGATGCATTACGTTTGAAAATCATTCCCTCTGAAGAGGCTCAAGCTCTATTAGTGCATTATTATCGGGTAACTATAATACAATTTGCATCTCTGACTGCCAGTCGCATGTAAACCTCAGGCTTAATGACTATAGTTCTGCGTCGGATGATCTTTATCAGGTTCTCCAACACTCAAACAGCTTCTTTGATTCCAAAGTCCACAACGTTGCCGTTCAAAAGTTAGCCGCAATTCACGGTACCCGAATCCCGAGTGCTATAGACTGGGAAATTCTTTATAACGAGGTGGGCCCACTCATTTCTTGCTCATAATTAGACCGCCGACGATGTTGATATTATTGAAACAGCACCTCTAAACGAGAAGGCGACGTTGGCAGATCTGTCAGTCAAGGATTTTCAAGACATTCCGCATGATATTCAGGATGAACTGGCAGAAATGGAGGTATTTGGATGTTGGTTAATGTAGTAAATATAGCTATTATTACATGGTAAAACGCATCGAGTCCTGTCGCGCGAGCGATATCAGCAAACTTAGAAGTCAATCGATCGCAAAAAGTGTACGTACAATGTAATCATAATGAATATCCGTCATAAGTTAAAAGTTAGATTTTCGTACTGCGCCCGATTTACCCGGCTATTTGGTAGATACAGGTGAGGCCCGGAAGCTGCATTGGTGGTCGGACAGCAGGCAATCCAATTTCAAATGAAAATTGATCGCCTGACCACGTTGCAAACCAACATCAGCACGAACATCAACAATGCTGCAAGTCTTATCTCTGTGAGAGTCTACAACCTCAAATGGCTGAATACAACATCTACACACGTCAGAGTTGAATCCAATATCTACACATCAGAGATGAATCCGATATCTACATGCTGAATCCGACATTGTCGCACGGCAATAAGATAAATTGTGTCCAACATCGTAACGTCGGATGACACTTCTCAATGTACTCTCCAAGACTAGCATTGCTAATTAGTAGACGAGGAGCTATTATTCTCTACGTCTTGTCAGATGACTTCATTGCGATGGCACAAGTCGGTATTCGAGCTGAGGTTGAGGGTACTGCTCTCCATCGGAGGCATTGGTACTGGCACAATATTTCGCATGGATCTCTACTCGTCATCTGAGTCAAATTTGCTCCATCTCACAAGAGTGCCATGAATTGAGCACGGTGGTGCAAAGGCGTATTCATGTTGGGCAACACTCCTCCTACATTTGGAGAAGTCATTGCTTTGGGAAATGTTTTATGGGACAATGGCATGAGGGCATGTGCAAAGAAGAACTCAACACACAACCACGTAACTCCCCTCTTCGCTCTACGCTAACCGACAGATTTTTTTGAATGTCGCATGACATGCACGGAATAGAGCAACTCCAAGACACTCTGCAAAAAGTTGGGCAGGAGGAAATGGTGTCAAGTCAAAAAATAATGGCCCACCTTCTTAGAATCTGAACGCAATCGGATCCTTGTCCACTTCATTGAGATCCGTCAAGCCTTTAGCAGGGAAACGAATCAGTTGGTGGCCGACAATGAAGCATTAAATGAGAAAGTTACTGCTATGGACGATGCAGTTTCAAGACTTACAGAACAATTGATTCGTACACTTCTCCTGTCGACTTTGCTGACAAACAGTTCACGAACTTTCTAAACAGGAATCGGGCTCAACTCAGAAGCTAATGGCGCATCTGCTGAAAAGAAATTCGAAGCTCTTTCTGGAGGTCTTTATATGGGCAGAATAGGAACTAACACACTTTATTCCTGCCGAGTTCTTGGAAGTTCCAGATCCATATCCACCTCTCATTATAGCCTGGATTTGTCATTGGTGGGTACTGCGAGACACGGAATTGGTGCCTACACTGATCAAAAATGCTCCGTCCCAACAGAACCTCTTTTCTCATATCATTGACGAAGCTATGGAAACATCGGACAAGCTCCATCTATATCAGGATTTGAAAGTGAATGGACAGATCCAGCCTGTATTTCGCTATTTGGATGAATTTGGATGGTGGAATAACAAACAATTCATCTCGGTCGATTATCGACTAATACTCAAGGGGGAAGAAAGGTACTGCACAAACGTCGGAGGGGATGCATTCGACTTCGAACCTGCTATCGAAGAACTCTTGCTCGATGAGTATTAAGGGAGATGGCCATGTCGCTCTCTAATTTGCAATGGATTATCGTCATCCAACCTCTGAGATCCTGGAGGCATACGCTACTGAACTCTCAAATATCCTGAAAGTCAACAATCGACGAGCGGTGCAGACCACTACCGCATCCGAGCTGAACCCAACACCAACGAACGAATATCCGCATCCCCTCCTCGAACCTCCTCACCCCTCTACCATGGCTTCTTCCACGGTAATTCCATACACGATCATGTGAGGCTCCACGACGAGGACCCTTCCTCTTGCATGCTATCGAAAGGAGTCCTGGCCCTGGAGAAAGGCGGACAATTGAAATTCAAAGCCTCATCGCCAGTCGGCAGAACGTCAACTTCTTCGTGGCAGAAATAATTCACGTCCGTTGAAAAATCTTACTCGACGAGGGTTAGTTAGTTCGAATCAGGAAATTATATGGCATCAGGAAAATGGGTCAGGTGGGAGTGAGTAGAGCAGATAGTAATCGCAATAAAAAGCAAGTCATTCAGTGAGATTGAAAGATCGGGTCCAGGACACGTTCCCTCTACCAACCATTCCCTCTTCACAAATACTGCAGTTACTTGCGGAAACGGGAACTTTATATCATTTCTATTTCCATCTATTTGTGACTAGAAGCCGGAGGCGCTACTCGCAGCTATTCCGGGGACACCAGCAATTTTAATACACCATCACTAGCCAGTGGAGTTATATCGATGTCGTGCTTTTCATTCTCTAGAACATCAGAGGATTCAAATAGATATTTACCAGATTGGTTGAGCAAAAAGGACAGCAACTTTTCCGAATCATCTTTCTCATCTCCCAGTGGAACAGACGGACCGGGACGAGCGTAAAGTGACCTTCGAAGTATTCAGGATAGAATCCAGAGTATTCCCAGCCAAGGACTGCTTTGATTTGAAGACTTTCAGAATCCACAATAACATTACGTTTGCGATAAGTCAACATGGCGGAAGACAAAATCGTGTTCCATGGCTGGTTTCAGTTTCATTGTCCGTTTCCAGTGTAAGTCGATATGGCGGAACGATAACACCGGAGATGCTAGCAGGTATATTTGAACGAAGAGAATGCGTGGTTCGGAGATGAATCTGGAATTTTGGTTCTTTCGGCGATGAATTTTAATGCTGCAACCATTTTCCATTCGCTTTACGGCGCGTGGAATGTAGATGTTGCGAGTTGTGATGTATTCGTCGGGACGAAGGTTCCTCTTGACGACGATTGTG
>Ga0335073_10002078_pt1 | contig 27347 bp, 25 predicted proteins | sample Lox_Sample_22_FD_207093 | JGI IMG/M metagenome (GOLD analysis project Ga0335073, IMG submission 207093) | Soil microbial communities from Loxahatchee National Wildlife Refuge, Florida, United States - Lox_Sample_2.2 | ecosystem: Environmental > Terrestrial > Soil > Wetlands | place: USA...
GGAGTTCTGATTTCGCTCAGAACTCCCAGGGCCGGAAGCGATGCTGGTGCTCCGCCATATCCACGCGCTTGCCGCAAAAGCGCACGCCCTCCATTTCGAGGCGCGTGCGCTGCTCCATTCCCGCCTCGTATTTCAACTTGATTTCCCCGCCCGCGCCGACCACGCGCTGCCAGGGAAGCGTGCCGCCCGCGCCCCGCAATAATTGCGCTACCTGGCGATGGTAGAGCGGATAGCCTGCCGCCGCCGCGACCTGTGAGTAAGTCGCCACCTTGCCGCGCGGAATCGAGCGGATGGTCTTGCGGATCGCGGCGTCGCGCGCGCCACTCTTGGGCGCGCGCGTGAGGCGCCGCGCCGCTTCCCGCGCCGTCAGCCCGCGCCTCACCGGCACTCCGCGTGGCGGAAGCATTCCGCATCGTGATCGTTCACCATTCCGACCGCCTGCATGAATGCGTAGCAGATAGTGGACCCGGTGAACCGGAATCCGCGGCGTGCGAGATCTTTGCTCATGGCGTCGGATTGCGCGGTGCGCGCCGGAATCGGGTCGGCCGCGCGGCGGCAGTTCACCACTGGCTTGCCGTCCACGAACTGCCAGATGTAACGGTCGAAGCTGCCGAACTCCTTTTGGACCGCGAGAAACGCCTTGGCATTCGTAATCGACGCGGCGATTTTGAGGCGATTGCGCACAATCCCCTCGTTGGCCAAAAGCGCCGCTACCTTTGCATCGCGATAGCCAGCCACCTTGCGCGGGTCGAAGCCGTCGAACGCCTTACGATAAGCGGGCCGCTTCTTGAGGATGGTGATCCAGCTCAGCCCGGCTTGCGCGCCTTCCAGAATCAGGAATTCGAACAGCGTGCGATCGTCATGAACCGGCACGCCCCATTCCTGGTCGTGATAGGCCTCGTTGAGTTCGCCTGTCGCCCAACGGCAGCGGATTTTATTGGCAGGGTCCGGCATGGAGGAGCTCCTTTTCGAGCTTGAGCGCATAGCAGCCCGGCGTCTTCACGTTTTCGATCGTGAGTCCGTTCCACAGCAGGTCGCCGGGAATCCACTCCGGCGGCAGCGTGACATTCATTTCCGTGATGGCCCGGCTGATGAGCACGATCTGATGATAATCGGGCATGTACTCAGCCTTCACCCGCGCGGTGACTACCGGATCGCGATGTGGCACCACGATGCGGGTTTCCACCCTCATGCGATCCTTGCCGCGCCGCACCATCACCACCGCGTAGCGCGTGGACTCGGTTTTTTCGAGAATCTGCATCAACTGGCGGGCGTTGTCGATGGGTTTGCCATCGAGCGCCTCCAGCCGGTCGCCCGCTTTGAGCGGACCATCGTATTTTAGGGGCAGGAACGCGACCGTGACGCCCGGTCCGGGATCGTCGGCGCGGTAGCCGAACCCTCCCAGATCGAGCTTCGTGCCGGAATCGCCGGGGATGAGCGTCATGGGCAGCACGTCGTTGCGCTCGGCGGGATCGAACTTTTGAGGCTGCACCCAAAAGCAACTGGCGAACGCCGGCGAGTTGGTCTCGCAGTCGGCCGTCAGCGGATGCTCGGCGCGAACGTGCGCGGCCAGCCAGTCGAGCACGGCGCGGTTGTTCAGACCGGTGGACGATCGCCATTCGATATTCAAACCGGCGAGTTTCAGCCGTTCGGCGTAATCGGAATCGTTCGCGCCATTACTGGCCCACAGCACCGGTGTAGCCGTGAAATTGACGGCGAAAATGCGATTGGTATCGATCGCGCCCTTGGGCGATCCGCCCAGCGCGACTCCGGCGGTCCAACGGTCCGGCATGCGCGAGATATCGTAAAACACGAATGGCGCGGCATCGCCGCGGCCGGCGAGGTAAATCCGGCTGGCGTCCGCCGCGCCGGCCTTCACGGATTCCGCCACCTTGGCGGCGAGAGCCTGCAAGCGCTGGTCGATGTTGGTGTTGGCATCCGCCGGCCCGGCGATCAGTTGCCAGCCCGCGCTTTCCACCAGGCTCTGCCATTGCGGCGCGTCCGCCGGGTCTACCAGGGCGATCGCGGGGACCGCCTTCTTCGGGTGCGGCGCTTGCGGCCATGCAAGGCCGGCGCTCAGAAGGCTAGTGGCGTAGACGGTCGCGAATCTTCTTGGCCAATTTTTGAATCTCATCCGTTTTCTTGAGGGTGTCCATGGAGAGCACGTTGCGGTCGCCCTTCTCCAGATCGCTCTTGAGCGATGCCGCCATTTCCACCAGCTTTCCGGCATCCCGGATATTCTCCTCCCGCTCTGCCTTGAGGATTGCATCCAATTGCGATTTGCCGTTGGGCAGTTTGCGATCTTCCAGAGCCTGGTCAGGCTGCTGATCCTGCTGGGACACTGCCGGTACGGCCGCCAGAAACAAAAGGAACGCGCGGCGGAACAGGCTGGGCTTCATGGCTGGACCTGCTGCTATCATACCGATTACTTCACGCCCCTTACTTGACGATCAGGGCGAAATCGGCCTGAATCACCAGCGCGTCGTCCGTCACGCGGATCGCCGGCACCTGGAAATCGCGCAGTTCCCGCTGGTAGCCGGGTTGCCCGCTGGTGTCCTCCAGGATGCGCTTGGCTTCCGCCGAAAGCGGATATTTAAAATCGCGCTCCAGGCTGGCGCCCAGAATGCCGCAGACTTTGCGGATGTAAATGCCCGTCTTGCCCTCGCTCGCGGCGGCGACGTGGGTCAGCACGATGTTTCCGTTGCGATACTCCGGCGTGGCCATCACCACCACCGTGAAGGCGTCGCCCAGGCCGACGCACTGGCCGATGACATTCAGCGCCGACCTGCCGGTGAACCTCGCGCGGATGCGCAGGCGGCCGCCCGCGCCCTGTATTTGCGGCTTTTCCAAATAGGCGAAGTTGCATTTGTTGCGTTTATCGTTGTGCACGTAGCGGCGTCCGTCCTGCGTGAAGACGGTTTCGGCGATCATGCGCTCCAGAGCGCCGAATTGCAGGTGCAGTTCGACGGCGCGCGCGGAGGACAGGCACAGAACGAGGAGGACAAGCCGGTTAGCGCATCGCATCGCGGGCTTCGAAATAAAGCGAAAACTGGCTGAGCACGGGGCTCGCGGAGGCCTCGGTCACGCGCAGGCGAATCCGCGATGCGGTGGGCGGAGTGTCGTCCAGACGTATGTATTTGCGCGGCCCTATGCTGGTCCCGGTGGCCATTTGCTCCCAGTCCCCGCCCTTCCACTGCTCTACTGTGAAGGCGTCCACGCGCTGTCCGTAGCGGATGTCCTCTTTAATCGCGATCACGCTGAAGGTAACCGGCCGCTTGAATTCGAACACCACGCTGGCGATGCGCGTGCCGTCGTCGGTGGCCCATGCGGTATCCGGCCGCCCGTCGATGAGATTGGCGGCGTCCCAGGCCAGGTCTTTCCCGCGGACATTGGAGGCCGTCACCTTGGCGCCGCGGGCGAAATCGTCGGCAAACGTCCCTCCCAGGTAGCTCTGAAGGCCTCGCATCGAATTCACGTCTTCCGGTTCCAGAACGCCCAGGCGATTGGGAGGGACATTCAGCAGCAGATTGGCGCCGCGCCCCACCGATTTGTAGTACAGGTCGATCAATTGCGCCGGAGTCTTGACGCGCGAGTTCTCGCTCTCGTGCCAGAACCAGCCGGGACGGATGGAAACGTCGCACTCCGCCGGCAGCCAGTGCGAACCGTGCCGGGTGCCGCTGGGAGACTCGCGCTCGCGCACATCGCCGGGCGAAGCCGGACCGCCATCGGCGCCCACCGGGTCGTAGCAGGCCCAGCAAGGGTCGCCCGCGATCCCGCGTTCGTTCCCCACCCAGCGGATATCGGGGCCGACGTCGCTGAAGATGACCGCCTCGGGCTGTAAGGAGCGCACCAGGTCCCATGTCTTGGGCCAATCGTAGTAGGTGCGCTTGTCGATGGTGCGCTTCTCCCGCGCTCCTCCGTAATAACCGTCGCCGCCGTTGGCGCCGTCGTGCCAGACTTCGAAGATGGGGCCGTATTGCGTCAGCAGTTCGGTGAGCTGCTGGCGGTAAATTTCGATATAGCGTGGCGTTCCGTAGGTCGGGTTGTTGCGGTCCCACGGCGAAAGGTAGACGCCGAATTTGAGCCCGGCGCGTTCCGCTGCGCCGGAGAGATCGCGAACCAAGTCGCCCCGGCCGTTGTTCCAGGAACTCGCCCGAATGGAATGATCGGTCGTCTTGGTGGGCCAAAGGCAAAAGCCGTCGTGATGCTTGCAGGTGAGAATAAATCCCGCCACGCCGGCCGATTTGAGGTCGGCGGCGATCGCGTCGGCATTGAAACGGGATGGCTGAAATATGTTGGGGTCTTCGTCCCCGTAGCCCCATTCCTTGTCGGTGAAAGTGTTGACGGTGAAGTGGAGGAACGCCGTGAATTCGAGTTCGTGCCAGGCGATTTGGCGGGCCGATGGAACCGCGCCGTACGCCGGGGGCGGCGGAGTTTTCCGCGCCGCGCTGGCTGCCATCGCCGCCGGCGCCGCGGCCAGAAAGGTGCGCCTGCTGATCATGCCGGCAGCCGCTACTTCTTGCTCTTGGCCTTGGCCTTCGGCTTGGCTTTGGTTTTTGCCTCGGCTTTCGCCGGCGGAGCCTCTTCCACAGCGGCCATTTCCACGCCTTCGGTTTCCGGCTCGCCTAGGCTTTCAGCGTCCGTCTCCATCTCGACGTCCGGTGTATCCTCGGCGTCCTCCGCTGCGGCCGCACCATCGGGTGAAACCTTCTTGAGCACTTCGCTGAATAGGGCGGCCTTGCGGGAATCGACTTTCGGCGGGGGCGCCTGTTCGTGGCGATAGTCATGATCGCTATGGCACGTCCGGCAACGTACCTTGGCCGGCGCTCCGGCAATCACCGATACCACGGCGTGGTTCATGATGCGCTTGCAGCGCACGCAAAAGTCGTCAATATCATCGCCCAGGCGGATGTCGCGCATAAAGCCTCCTAAATGACGGCCGATTCGGAGGGTCCCGCTGCGGCTTCCGGTTCGGCGGTGTGCTTGGGTTCGGGCAGCACCCACTGGGCGGGTTCGAACCCCACATATTTGCAGATGCGCAACTGGCCGTCCTCCGTCTCCAGCAGATCGCCCACCGCGATCGGCTCCACGGTATCCCGCAACAGCTGCCACGCTTCGTATTCGTGCCGCGCCTCGACTTCGCCACGCGCCTCGTACTCCCTCGGCTTGAGAGATGCGCACCCGGAAAGATGGGGGGCCCAGCGGAACTGCTGCCGTGGCGAATCCTTCATGCGATAGATCCGATAATGCGGCATAGCATAGCCATTGTAATCGATGTACCGCGGCGAAGGTTGTAACACACAGGCGTCAGCCGCGAGCTTCGATCCGCTTCTCGATCGCGCCGATGCCAACCAGCAGTCCGGCGAGCGCCAGGGGAAACAGAAACGCCAGCGGCCCGACCACCGCAAACCGCCAGAAGCGGCTGCCGATCGCGCTCCATGCCCAGAAACAGAATCCGCCCCACAAGGCGAACAGGGAACAGGCGCCGAAGATGCGTAACAGGCAAGCCAATACCGCAACCAGAGCGTCGAACAGTCCCAGGTCCGGCTTGAACGAATGAGGCGTCGCCAGGCATGCGAACCGCGACCGGCGTCCGGGTGCTTGAGGCGGCGTACTGTCGGTCTCAGTCATCTTCTAGCCTTCATTTTCGCATTCGCGCCGCATCGCCGCCCGAGTTTCGTATCCGAGCTGTCACAAATGTGTTATTCAGGCGTAACACCCGTCCCGTAGACTCTTGATTTCGCTCAAAAAGGAGAGGCTATGGAGTTTCTCGGGCAACAACTTTCCGTTACCACATTCATGTTTCTATTGCTGGCGCTGGGCTTGGCGCTAAGCTTCGAATTCGTCAACGGGTTCCATGACACGGCCAACGCTGTGGCAACCGTTATTTACACCCACAGTTTGAAACCGGTTTATGCCGTGGTCTGGTCGGGATGCTGGAACCTGATCGGAGTGCTAAGCTCCGCCGGGACCGTAGCCTTTACCACCGTCGCGCTGCTGCCGGTGGAACTGGTGATCCATGTCGGTTCGGCCGCCGGGTTCGCCATGGTTTTCTCGCTGCTGATTTCGGCGATCATCTGGAATGTGGGCACGTGGTACTTCGGTTTACCCGCCTCCAGTTCGCATACCCTGATCGGGTCCATCATGGGGGTCGGTTTCGCGAACTCGATGATGTCCAAGGGGCACGCTTTCGGGGAAGGCGTCAATTGGGCCAAGGCTTCGGAGGTTTTCACCACGCTGCTGGTTTCCCCAATCGTAGGGTTCGTCTGCGCGGCGCTGCTGTTGATGCTCTTCAAGCTGCTGATCAAGCGCAAAGATCTGTACCAGGCCCCGAAAAAGGACGCCCCGCCCCCGATGTGGATTCGTGGACTGCTGATGCTGACGTGTACCGGTGTGAGCTTCGCTCACGGCTCCAACGACGGCCAAAAAGGCATGGGCCTGATCATGCTGATCCTGATCGGCGTCCTGCCGGCTACCTACGCCGTCAACCTGGATACCACCCACTCCGCCGTGGAGGAGATCTCGCAAAGCGCCGTGGCGATCACGGCGCAGATGGGCCACCATTCGCCCGGGACAGCGCTGGCCGGCGGGCAGACCTCGTCCAATGAGCTCTCGCAGTATCTGAAGACCACCGGCGTTTCATCCGATCTGACCTATGCGGCCATCAAGAACAAGTGCTTCGAGATCTCGCAGGAACTGGAAGGCAAGAACACCCTTGCGGATTTGAACCCGGCGCAGCGCCGGACGCTTCGCACGGATCTGTACCTGGTGTCGGAGTCCTTGGGCAAGCTGATGAAACAGCACAAACTGGACGCAGACGAAACCGGGGAAGCCGCGGCGCTGAAGAGCCGGATGGACAAGGTCACCAAGTTCATCCCCATCTGGGTCAAGGTAGCCGTTGCCTTCGCTTTGGGCCTCGGCACCATGATCGGTTGGAAGCGGATCGTGGTCACGGTGGGAGAAAAGATCGGCAAGGAGCACCTGACCTACGCGCAGGGTGCTTCGGCGGAACTGGTGGCGATGGGCACGATTCTGGCTGCCGATAATTATGGCCTGCCGGTGAGTACCACGCACGTGCTTTCCTCGGGAATCGCCGGAACCATGGCGGCCAATCGCTCGGGGCTGCAGATGGACACCCTTCGTAACGTGCTTCTGGCCTGGGTCTTGACGCTGCCGGTGAGCGTCCTCCTGGGCGCCGGGATTTTTGCTTTCGGCTTGAACCTGGTGCTCAGGCTCGGACTGAAATAGGCAATTTCGCGTTTTACATTTCGACCAGAGCCGGCACCAGCAGCCCTTTCTCTTTCAGGCCCGACAACGCCAGCCCATAGCGCCCGCGGATGCCGGTCTTTTCGAAGATGTGTTTCAGATGAATCTTGACGGTGCCCGTGCGGATGCCCAGGTTCTCGGCAATATCTTTATTCTTCATGCCGCGCTCCACCAGTTCCATCACCTGTAGTTCGCGCGCGGTCAGCCCGCTGTAAGTCCGGCGGGGGAGTCGATCGGGATCGCGCTCGGCATCTTCCATCCAGGTCGCGCCGCGAGCCACGGCGCGCAGGCAGGCGAGCAGGATATCCAGCCGGGCGGTCTTGCGGAGCACGCCCGCGGCGCCCGCTTGCAGGAAACCAAGCGCTTCCGCTTCCGGAAAGGACGCCCCCCAGACGATGATCGCGGTCCCGCAATCCGCCTTCCGCAAAGCGGCCGGACAATCCATTACTGCATGTGGCCCAAAGGCCTTATCCAGCAGAAGAATGGCCGGGCGAAGCTGCTTTACGGCATCCACACCGCCGGCTAGTGTGGTTTCCGTGGATACGACGCACAAACCTTCGGCGTGCTCTAAAAGGCTTCGTAATCCTTCAATAGCAATGGGCTCAGTGGCGCAAACTGCGATGGTATCCACACGTTCACCCGCTGGCAAGCTCCACATAGGGGCCTCCCCTCTCTTATCGGCTGAATGTTTCGAACACCTTAGTGCGAGCCTTGAGAGTGAGATCTCAGGATTTCACCACGCTGCCGCCCAGCGAATACTCGGCCAGATCAATCCATGAGTTCCCGAGGCTGTTTTGGACGAATGTGGCGTGATCGGCCTGAAAACTACGCGGGCCTGCATATTCCTGCCACAAATAGCGCGCCAATGCGCACGTTTCCGCCACTTTATCGCGTGGAAGCTCCTGGGCAAGCGTGATGTGCGGATGATATACGAAGGGCTCCTGGAATTCCAACGGACCGGTATTCATGGCCTGGTGTACCTTGCGCAGTTCGGCCGCTCCACCGCCCACTTCGAGGTAAATCACGTCCGTAACCGCAAATATCTCGACGCTCGTTAGCTCGATCTCGAACGGTACCCAGTCCCTCAGAACGCCTGCCACCTGGTCCGATGCGACCGCCCACTCCACCGCCAGCGGCCGGGGAGGAAGCAGGCTGACGTGCGCATGCGGATTGCAGCCCGGGACCAGTCTCCGCCGCAGATCGTCGAGAAACCGGCCGAGGGGGTCGGCAATGTAGATTACCAGGGCGAAAACGTTCAGCCGTTCTTCGGGGGGAATATGGACCGCCCGGCCGGTCAAGTTCGAACCCATTTCTACTCTATGGTACTATCGCGAACAATCTCCGCGTACTGCCTTTCCCCCGGCCTGCCCCCGGCAGGCTGCCGCGGATTCCTTACCCATTCGCTCTTCCCCGCGGAAAGACACCAGTCCCTCCGTTCCTGTCGGCCCTGCTGGTACCCTGGTATGGAGAATGTCCAGCCCCGATACCGCGAACCCCCTCCTTCACGAGGAATTTCGAATCCCGTTCGACCGCATTCGCGCGGCCCACGTAGCCCCCGCTACCGCCGAACTGCTTTCGCAGGCACGCAGTCGCCTGGACGCCGTCGCTAACATGGCCGGCGAACGCACGTATCAGAACACCATGCATGCCCTCGACCGGCTGACCGAGCCGCTGGACTATGCGATGGGCGTGGTCCGCCATCTCGAATCGGTAGCCACCTACCCCGAACTGCGCGCGGCCTTCAACGCCGTGCAGCCGGAGGTCAGCGCGTTTTACTCGGGTATTCCGCTCCACCACGAATTGTGGGAGGGAATCAAAGCCTATGCCGCCACTCCCGAGGGCCGCGCGGCCGGGGGCGAACGAAGACGTTTTCTCCACAAGACCATCGATACGTTCCGGCGCCACGGTGCGGATTTGGACGCTGCCGGAAAGAAACGGCTGGAAGAGATCGATGTCGAACTCACGCAAATCACCACCAAATTCGGCGAAAACGTCCTCGATTCGACCAACGCGTTCGAACTGGTCATTGCCGACGAATCCCAAATGGCCGGCCTCCCCCCCACGGCTGTCGCCGCCGCCCGCGAAAGCGCCGAGCGCAAGAGTGTAGAAGGTTGGCGTTTCACGCTCCAGGCGCCGGATTACCTGGCGGTAATGACGTACCTGGACAACGCCGCCACACGCCGCCATTTTTACGAGGCGTACAGCGTGCGCGCCACCGAGGACGGCCGCGACAATCGCTCCCTGATCGGCCGCATCCTGGAATTGCGGCGAGAGAAGGCTCGCCTGCTGGGTTTCGCCGATTTCGCCGACCTGGTGCTCGAGGACCGCATGGCCCACAATGGAGCCCGCGCGCTGGCATTCCTGGAAGATCTCAAAGCCAAAACCGAGCGCCGCTTCCGCGAAGAAAATCGCGAGTTGCTGGAGTTCCGGCGCTCCATCGAAGGTCCGCAAGCTCCCGAACTCGAACCCTGGGATGTCGCTTACTATGCCGAAAAACAGCGCGCCGCGCGCTACGATTTCGACGAGGAGACCCTCCGGCCCTACTTCCCCCTGGAAAAAGTGGTGGCGGGAATGTTCGACCTGGTGCACCGGCTTTACGGCATCAACGTTGCCGCGGAGAGCGGCGTTCCGGTGTGGGATCCGCAGGTCTGCTACTACGACGTTCGCGACGAGAACGGCCAATTCATCGGCGGATTTTACGCCGACTGGTATCCGCGCGAGAACAAGCGCGGCGGCGCCTGGATGGATGCGCTCATCACCGGTGGCCCCGCGGATGGCGCTTTCCAGCCGCATCTCGGCTTGATCTGCGGCAATCTCAGCAAACCCATCGGCGGCAAACCGGCGCTACTGACCCATCGCGACGTGGAGACCATCTTCCACGAATTCGGCCATCTGCTGCACCACCTCTTGAGCCAGGTGAAGACGCGGTCCCTCGCCGGGACCAGCGTGGCGTGGGATTTCGTCGAACTGCCTTCGCAGATCATGGAGAACTGGTGTTGGGAGCGGCCCTCGCTGGATCTCTTCGCGCGCCATTGGGAGACCGGCGAGCCGGTCCCCGAGGATCTCTTCCAGAAAATGAAGCGGGCTCGCACGTTCCGCGCGGCCAACGCGCAGATGCGGCAATTGGGGTTCGGTTTCGTCGACCTGATGCTGCATACGCGCTACTCTCCCGAACGCGACGGCGATCCGGTGGCTTATTCGCGGCGCGTGCTGCAGGAATATAGTCCGGCTCCGCTTCCACCGAACCACGCCATGATCGCGGCTTTCACGCACTTGTTCTCGAGCCCGGTGGGATACGCCGCGGCCTATTATTCCTACAAGTGGGCCGAGGTGCTGGATGCCGATGCCTTCACGCGTTTCCGCGACTTCGGTATCTTTAGCCGCGAAGTTGGCGGCGAATTTCGCGAAAAAATCCTCTCCCGCGGAGATAGCGAGGACCCGGCCGATTTATACCGCGGCTTTATGGGCCGCGACCCCGATCCCATGGCCCTGCTGGTGCGGTCGGGGTTGGCATAGGGAATCGGAAACAAAGCCCGGCAGGCGGCGCAAGCCACCCGCCGCTACGGCGTAACAGAAGCCGTCCAAAATCAGACGGAACGTAGCCCGATCGAACCACCGGGGCGGCTATTCCACCGGGGCCTCCGCCGGGCCCAACACCTCTTGAATCCGTTGCACCAGGCGCCGCAACACAATCGGCTTGGTCTCGTAGCCGGCGCAGCCGTGCTCCACGGCTTCCGCCACGTCGGAGGGTTCGGCGTGCGCGGTCAGCACGATAATCGGAATCTTGAAGGTGTGAGGATCGCTCCTGAGCGCGCGCATGGCACTGCGGCCGTCGAGTATCGGCATGTCCAGATCCATGATGATCAGGTCGGGACGATGCTGGCGCGCCGCCAGGATCGCCTCGCGCCCGTCGGCCGCGGCGATCATCTCGAACCCCTGGCGCTCCAGGCGCCGCATCATCATGTCACGGCTGAATTCGTCGTCTTCGGCTAACAGCAGTTTCACGTGTCCTCACCAATCCGCGCCGGCAAGCGCATTTCGAAATTCGAGCCTTTACCCGGTTCGCTCTCCACCGAAATATCTCCTCCCAGCAGCCGGCACATCTTGCGGCTGATGGCCAGCCCCAGGCCCGTTCCACCATATTTGCGGGTAGTGGACGAATCGGCCTGCATGAAGGCGTGAAATAACTTCGCCTGCTGCTCCGGGCTGATACCGATGCCGGTGTCCCTTACGTTCACCACCAGCCAGTCCACCGGGTCGCGGCGCTCGCGCCGCACCGCGACCGAGACCTCCCCTTGGCGGGTGAACTTGCAGGCGTTGGCCACCAGGTTCAACAGACTCTGGCGAAAACGCGTCAGATCCGTGTGTACCTGGCCGTCGTCCAGGCCGAGATCCGTGGAGAGGCGATTGCCATTTTGAGCGGCCATCGGCTGCACCGTGTCGATGATGTCCCGCAAAACATCGTCGATCGAAAATGTCTCCGGATGTAAAAGGATTTCATTGGCCTCGGCTTTGGAGAAATCGAGCACCTGGTTCACGATCTGGAGGAGCATTTCACCGGACTTTTCGATGCGCCGCAAATCGTTCCGGCGACTTTCGAGGTCGTCCTCCCCGCAGGTCTCCTGCAGCAGCTGACTGTATCCGATCACGGCATTGAGCGGCGTTCGCAATTCGTGGCTCATGGTGGCCAGGAACCGGGTCTTGGCGGCATTGGCGGCTTCCGCAGCTTCCTTGGAAACCAGTGTCGCGCCGAGTTTTTCCACCATCGCATTGAATGCCTCCGTGAGCCGGCCCACTTCATCCGGCCGCGTGACCTCCGCGCGGCTGCTCAAATCGCCGGCGGCCACCCGGCGCGTGAAGATGGTGAGAGATTGCATGGGGCGCAGCAGCGCACGCAATTCGAACGTCTGCACGAAGGCCGCGATAAGCAGGCTGCCAATGGCGATGGCCGCCGTGATTTCGGCAAAGTGCAGCCGCGCGCTGCGTTCCGGCGCGGTGGAAAAGCCTAGCCGGACCGCGCCCAGTTGACGTGCGTTATCCGGCGCGGAAGCTTCGGCTCCCCAGGCGGATTCTGTCGCCGGACGCAGCACCGGATACCGCGCCTCGATGATGGGCTCGCCAGCCGCCCAGGCCGGACGGCGCGCCATAGTTGGAGCGCCGCTCTCGTAGTCGTCGAGTTCCACCAGTACGACCTCATCACCCGCGACCGCATTCGACGCGATCCGCTCCAGTTCGGCGCGATCGCCCACCAGCATCGCGAACTGGCTTTGGCCTGCCAGAAAACGGGCCAGGGCACTGGCCCGTCCGGCAAGCTGACGGTCGAGATCGCGGTTGTAAGTCCAAAGGAAAACGGCGCTCAGGCTGCAAACCACCAGGGTCGCGAAGGCCATGTTCCCGGCCAGCATGCGCAGACCGAGGCTGTGGCGCAAGGCCCGGATCATCGGTACACCTCCGCTCCCACCGCATCGGGCCGGAATTCCACGCCCAACAGACGCACTACCCGCTCATTCACGGCAATGCGAACCTTGCGGGGGCTTTCTTTTTCCGTGGCCCGGTCTTCGCCGCGCACCAGCCGCAGCGCCCACTCGGCCGATTGGCGTCCCACATCGGCATAGTCGGGGAAGATACCGGCCGCCGCCCCCGCTCGCACGAAAGCCGGCGAGAAACCCACCAGCGGCAAGCGGTCTTCGAGCGATGCCAGCACCAACGGCTTGATGGTGACCGCGTTGTAAAGCTCGGGATCGGGAAAACAGAGCACGAAATCGACCTTTCCTTTGAACTCCGCGAAGGACTTCAGCAGCCGCGCCGGACCTTCGCAATCGATCACGACTACTGAATATCCTTCCTTCCGGACCAGGGCCTCGAGCGCGGCAGCCGCGAGCCGCGACTGCGCCGGATTGCGAATGATACCGGCTCGCGTTCGCCCCGGCCAGAGAGCTCTCATCGCCGCCAGTTGGGCCGGCAGATGAATATCCGGCTCGACCCGCCGCGCGCCGGGTTCTTCGCTGCCGCTCAGGACCATGGCTGAAATCACCGTCCCCGCGGGATGATGCGCCCTCACTCCGGCCAGAGCGCGGCTCCCCACGGCGATTACCACCCGCGAATCGTCTTCTTCCAAAGCGCCGCTCAAATCCCGATCGAACGTTTTGGCAGCGGCGTCGATCACACGGAACGTGCCCGCGGGCAGCACCGAAGTGATGCCCCCGAGGGCATCGTGATAAGCCTCCACGCCCGATTCCGAAACCACCAGCACCGAGATTCGCGATGCCGCCAGCATAACCGAGGCAAAAATGGCGGGCACCACCATCATGGTCACTCCCACGCGAGGCATACCAACCTCAGAAAAGCCGACCGCCCGTCGCCGGTAATCCGGTCTACATCCAGGTAGACAGGGTCCTCGTAGCGCTTATCGAAAGCGTTGCGCACTCCCGCCTGAAGATCGAAACGGCGGCTGAGGTGCGCCGTCACGGTAAAATCGGCCACGGCAGCTCCGCCCAGTGGCGCTCCCGTCCAGGTGTAGCGGCTCGAAAAGTATTGCAGGCTGCCGGCGAGGAACCCACGTCCTTGGCCGTTTCCGAGGGGAACACCCGCTCGCGCCTTGGAAATTATTGCCGGTGAATTGGGCAATCTCTCTGCCGGCGCGCCTGCGTGGGCCTCACCGAACGAACTGCTGCCGGAAATGTCCACGCGGCCCCAAAGCTTGTCGGCAAGGGTGAATTCGGCGCCCCGGGTGGTGACGTTTCCCGTGTTCTGATATTGCTGCGCGCCGCTCGCCAGGGTGACGGCATCGATCACGCGTCCGATCCGGTAGTGATAACCGCGCACGACCATCGTCCAATTCCCGCCGATCCGCCGCTCCACAGAAGCTTCCAGGGTGTCGGCGATTTCCGGCCGCAGCGACGGCGCGGGCGCGTAGGAAAGGCCCCCATCGTTATAAAACTGCTCGAAGGCGCTGGGATTGCGAAACGGCCGGCCGTACACCAATTTGTACGTAGTGCGCGCCGATGGCCGGTAGACCAGCGCCGCGCGAGGCGACAGCGCCCGCCCGTAGTAACGGTTATCGTCCCATCGCACGCCGCCATAGAATTGCCATTTGGGCGAAAGCTTCCACTCCTGCTGGGCAAAAAATGCCGCTCCGCGCTGCGGATGGTTGCTGTAGTTGAGGCGCGCGCCGTCCACCAGGTTGTATTGCTCCGCCCGCAAATCCCAGGAGCCCGATACACCCACGGTGAGCGGCCCCGTGCTACCCAGAGGCAGGTCGTAGGTGACTTGCAAGTCCAGCCAGTCGCCCTGGTTGATGTCGTGTTCGGCGTCGATTCCATCGCCGGGCCCGGGATAATCGAAACGGTCGCGATATCGATAGCTGTCATACGAGGTCTGCCATTGGAGTTCGCCCGGGCCGGCTGAGCGGCGATAGACCGCGCTGACGAAATTCCGGCTGTCGATCACGGATTGGCCGGGGTCGTACATCAGGCTGCTGCCGACGCCTAAGGGTGCCTGCTTGTCGCGCGAATTGAAATATCCGGTGAAACTCCAGTTGTGCCAGATGAGCTGCGCGAAGGTATGATACCCGCGCTCGCCATCGGCAATCCCGACACCCGTATTGTTGAAGACCGACGCCGACACCAGCAGGTTCGCTCCATGCCCCAGGTACACGCCCGAACGCAACGCCAGTTTGCGCTCCCCGCCGGTATCGGTCTCGGCCGAAACCTGCAGCTTTTGGGCGTCCACCGGAGATCGCGTCACCACATTGATATTCGCCAGGATTCCGTTCGAGCCATAGAGCGCCGAGGTGGGACCGCGGATGATCTCGATGCGCTCCACCAAGTCCATATCCAAGCCGAAATCCTGTCCGAAAAAGCCGTTCGAGTTGTAAATGTTGTCGGTGAGCGGGTGGCCGTTCAGCATCACCAGGAAGCGCGTGTTGAAGTCGCCGGGCAGCGATATGCCGCTGACGCCGACGTAGTGGTACTGGTGATCGTACGTGACGTAGAAACCCGCCACGGACGCCAGCGCCTCCGCCAGCGTGCGATAGCCGTACTCGCGGATATCGGCCGCGGTAATCACGGTAACGTTGGCCGGCGCTTCGGCCAGCGTCTGCGCATGCAGCGATACGGCTTCCACCGAAGGCAAATCGCCGAAAAGCGCTTTCTCATCCCCGGCATTTTGCGCCGCCACCGTCGCGGCGCACGCGAGCGCGGCGAGGATCGTTTTTTGGAATGGCATGGCGTTCCCGTGTCGCTGGAACCCGTCCAACAGACACCTTATCGGCCGAAAAACCGGGTTCCGCAGCCGCTCTCCATCCGTAGGGACAAAAGCCAAAAGCTGGTATGCTGAAGACTTGATTCCCCAAGTCTTGCCCCGTTTTATTCTGCTGCTCTCCGCCACCAGTCTCGCGGTAGCTCAAACTCCCGTCCTCCTCGACGCAATGTCCCAGGAACTGGACCGCAATTTCACCGCCCTGAAGTCCAAAGCCGACCCGCCGCCGTACTTCTTGAGCTACGAAGTCACGCAGGAAGAAGAGCACTCTCTTTCCGCCACCCTGGGCGCGCTCGAATCGGACAACCGGCTCACCACGCGCAATCTCGACACTTCCGTGCGCGTGGGATCTCCCAAGCTCGATAACTATCACCGTGTCCGCACCGCCAACGGCGCGTCCTCGGGACGATTCGCCGCCGGCATCGCGCTGCCGATCGAGGACGACGTGAATTCCCTCAAGCGCTTCCTCTGGCTCGATACCGACCGCGCCTATCAGGCCGCCGCGGAGCGCCTGATCCGCATCAAGACCAACACCCAGGTCCTTGTGGCTGAGTCCGACGACTCCGGCGATTTTTCGAGCGAGCCCTCCGTGGTCTCCATCGCCCCGCCCCCGAAAATGCAATTCGATGCCGATGCCTGGCGCGACCGCGTGCGCAAGCTTTCGGCCCGCTTTCAGAATTACCCCAGCGTCTTGACCTCGCACGTTTCCGTCTCGGCGCAGAACGAAACCAAGTACTTCGTCAATACCGAGGGCACCCGCATCGTCCAGGGACGCGGCTTTGCGCGCGTCGTCATCTCCGCCTCCGCCAAAGCTACCGACGGCACCGACCTCGAGACGTTCGAAACCTTCGAAGCCGTCCAGCCAGGCGGCCTGCCCGACGATCAAACGCTGTTCGCGGCCATCGACAAGGTGGCCAACGACGCTTCCAAGCTGCTCAAAGCGCCCGAGGCCGAGCCGTTCGTCGGCCCCGCGATCTTCTCCGGCCGCGCATCCGGCGTCTTCTTTCATGAGATCTTCGGCCATCGCATCGAGGGCCAGCGGCAAAAAGATGAGAGCGAAGGCCAGACCTTCACCAAAAGTGTCGGCACCAAGGTGCTGCCCGATTTCCTCTCCGTTCTGTTCGACCCCACCCGCCGCAAAATCGATGGCATCGACCTGAACGGCTGGTACGATTACGACGACGAAGGCGTAAAGGGACAGCCGGTTCTCGCGGTCGATAAAGGCGTGCTCAAAACGTTCCTGATGTCGCGCTCGCCCATTAAGGGCGTGGACCATTCCAACGGCCACGGGCGCCGGCAGCCGGGGCGGGAACCGGAATCGCGGCAGTCGAACCTGATCGTGGAGTCGTCGAATGCCGTTTCCAACGCGAAATTGCGCCAGATGCTCATCGATGAGGTGAAGCGGCAGAACAAGCCTTATGGGCTCTACTTCGAAGACATCACCGGCGGCTTCACCACCACCGAGCGCAGCGGATTGCAGGCTTTCAAAGTGATTCCGGTGATCGTATACCGGGTCTATCCCGACGGCCGCCCGGACGAACTCGTGCGTGGCGCGGATATCGTCGGTACGCCGCTGGCAAGTTTCGCCAAGATTCTGGCGACTTCCGACCAGACCGAAGTGTTTAACGGTTATTGCGGCGCCGAATCCGGATATGTGCCGGTTTCCGCGGTCTCGCCGGCCATCCTGGTATCGGAAATCGAAATCGAAAAAAAGGCCAAGTCGAACGACCGGCCGCCCATCCTGTCCGAACCCACCAGCATGGAAGGCAAAGGAGCAGCGCGATGAGAATCCTGTTTGTAGCGGGCGCCGCAGCCGCCGCGGCGGTCCTCGCGCTGTGCGCCGAAACACCCCCGCCCGATCCGATCCTCCAGGCAATGCGCGACGAAGCCGCCCGGTCAGTGAAACTCAATTTGCCCGACCTCGACGCGCCTTATTTCGTGCAGTACCTGCTCGACCAGTCGGACAGCTTTACGGTCTCCGCGAGCCTGGGGGCCCTGGTTGCCCGCGGCCGCGACCGTTTCCGCGTTCCCGAAATCTTCGTGCGCGTGGGCGATTACAAGTTCGATAACACCAATTTCGCCGGTGCCGGCGGCGGCGGATCGCGCTACGACCTGGGAAGTTTTCCGCTGGACGACGACTACAACGTTTTGCGCCGCTATCTCTGGCTGGGGACGGACTCCATTTACAAGAGCGCCGTCGAGGCAATTTCCCGCAAGCGCGCCGCCATGCGAAACATCAACCAGAGCGAGCAGCTCGACGATTTCGCCAAAGCCGTGCCGGTGCACCTGGTAGAGCCCTTTCAAAAACTCGCCGTGGACGAAAAGGCATGGGAGGACAATACCCGGTCCCTTTCGGCGGTTTTTCTGAAATATCCCGATGTGAAGACGTCGGAGGTGGAACTGCACGCCGACAACGGCGGATATTACGTGGTGAACTCCGAAGGCACGGAGGTGCGGGCGCCGGAAAACGTGGCTTTCCTACGGGCGCGCGCCACCGCGCAGGCCCCCGACGGAATGCCGCTGCACGACACCGAGACCATCCACGCCTTCGACGTGGGCCATCTGCCTTCCGAAGCGGACATGACTCGCGATCTGAACCAGATGGCGGAAAACCTGGTCGCCATGGCGAAAGCCCCCGTCGGCGAGGATTACAGCGGGCCGGTGCTGTTCGAGGGCGATGCCGGACCGCAAATTTTCGCCGAGATCCTGGCCAAGAATCTGGCCTTGTCGCGGGCGGCGGTGGGTGCGCGCGGCGGCGCGCCGGAAAGCGAGTTCGAAGGCCGCATGGGCTCGCGGATTCTCCCCGATAGCTTCCAGGTTGTGGACGACCCCACGCAGAAGGAATGGCGCGGCAGGCAGCTGTTCGGCTCATACGACGTCGATCGCGAGGGCGTAGTTCCCCTGCCGTTGCACCTGGTGGAGAAAGGCACGCTCAAGGGGTTTCTGCTCACGCGCGAACCGGTGCGCGGGTTCGAGGGGTCGAACGGGCGCGCGCGGCTGCCCGGCCGGTCGGCGGGCGTGGCCGATATCAGCAATCTGTTCGTCACTTCGAGCGACACCGTCCCCGCCGCCGACCTGAAGAAGAAGCTCATCGAGCTGATTCAGGCGCGCAATAAGCCATACGGCATTATCGTCCGCAAAATGGATTTCCCCTCCACCGCCGGGCTGGGAGAAGTACGGCGCATGCTCCAGAACGCACAGGGAGAGGCGCATCCCGTCAGCATGCCGCTGCTGGTCTATAAAGTATTCCCCGACGGGCACGAAGAACCCGTGCGCGGCATGCGCTTCCGCGGATTCAACGCCCGGTCTCTGAAGGATATCGTGGCCGCCGGAGACCACGCCACGGTTTTCGATTTCATGGATAGCACCGGGCCGTTCGCCCTGGTGGGTTTTGCCGAATACACCACCGAGGCTTGCGTGATAGCGCCCTCGATCATCATTGACGACCTGGAACTCCATCCCGTAGACGACGAGTTCCCGAAGCTGCCGGTGGCGCCGGCTCCGGAGTTCGTGAAGTAAGGACCGGCAGTGCGCCTCCTCGGCCGATACGTTCTCCGCGAGATCCTGACCAGTTCCCTGCTGGGCACGGCGCTGGCTACGTTTGTCATTTTCCTGGATAAGGCCGACGCCCTGTTCAAGCTGCTGGTCGGCACTAGCCCGCCGCCCGCGACGGTCGCCACGCTGCTGATGCTCGCCCTGCCGCCGGTGCTGCCGTTCACCATCCCGTTCGGAGTGCTGATCGGGATTTTGATCGGCCTCGGTCGCATGTCGGCGGACGGCGAAATCATCGCCATGCGGGCCGCGGGGGTTTCCAGCCGCAAGGTCATCGCCCCCGTTTTGACATTCGCCATTCTCGGCATGGGTCTGGCCGCGTCGGCATCGCTGCGCCTGACGCCGTACTCGATTCGCCAGAGCGCCCGGATCGTGAACGAGCTGACCGCGAACCGGTCTTCGGCCGACGTTCAGGAGCGGGTATTCATCGAAGATTTCCCCAACAACATTCTTTACGTGGATTCCGTGGGACCGCATCCTCCCGGCGCGCCCGTGCCGTGGAGCCGCATCTTCCTCGCCGACGTCACCCCGCCGGCCGAGCGCAAGAAGGGCCTCGCGGAGAAGGCCGACGGCCCGATCATCACCACCGCCAAATACGCCATCGCCACTTCCGATCCCAAGAACAACCGCATCCAGCTCGAACTGCACGACTCCTTCACCCACGAAATGGGCAAGGACCTGATTTCGCATGACACTGCTGCGTCGCTGGTTCACCAGGCCCTGCAAGTCAAACCGCCGGAACAAAGCAGCCAGCGGCCCAATGCAATGAACACCCGCTCTCTGATGCATTACGCCGGGTCCGACTTTCTGGAAGCCGCCATCGAGCTCCAGCACCGCTTTGCCTTTCCGGTGGCTTGCGTGATGCTCGCCCTGGTTGGCATCCCGCTCGGAATCGCCACGCGAAAAGGCGGCAAGTCGGCGGCGTATTTGATCGCGCTGTTCCTGGGGTTTTTCTGCTATTACCTTTCCTCCATGACGCTACAAAACGTCGCCAGGCAGAAGACCTTGCCGGTACCGGTGGCCATCTGGCTGCCGAACGCGATTTTCGGCATCGCCGGCGTCTTTTTCCTCACCCGCATGGAAAAGCCCGGCGACCGCGACATCGTCTCCGCGCTTCAGGCCATGGTCGCGGTTCCCATCGGGTGGTTCAAGCCCACGGCGCGCAAACCAAAGGAAGCCTCCAGCCTGCCGCGTTGGCGGATTCCCCTGCTTCCGCAAATTATCGACACTTATGTGCTGTCGAATTTCCTGTTCTACTTCGTGGTGATTCTGGCGACGTTCGTTTTCATGTTCCTGATCTTCAATTTCTTCGATCTGACCGGGGACATGATCCGGAATCATATCTCGCTGCGCACCATGTTCCGCTACCTGTTCTTCCTGACGCCGTACTCGATCTACGATATGGCGCCGATCTGCGTGCTGGTAGCGGTGCTGGCGAACCTGGGGGTGTTGAGCAAGCAGAATGAAGTGACGGCGTTCCGGGCCTGCGGCGTCAGCCTGTTCCGGCTCGCCATGCCCATACTGGTGGCCAGTTTGATCTTCAGCGGGGCCCTGTTCGCGTTCGATTTTTACTACTTGCCGGCCGCCAACCGGCAGCAGGACAAGCTCCGCGACCAGATCAAAAACAAACCGACGCAAACCTACTACCGGGCCGACCGCAAGTGGACTCTGGGGCGGGATTTCCGCATCTACTATTACGCCTACTTCGATCCCAAGATTCAGGAAATGGCCGACGCCAACGTCTACGAACTGGACCCGCGTACCTTCCAGGTGGAAAAGCAGATCCGCGCCAACCGCGCCCATTGGAGCCCGTCGAACCGCACCTGGGTGTTCGAGGACGGTTGGCTGAACGATATCCGCGGCGGCACATCGCATCGCGCGGATTTCCAGGCCCAGACGTTTCCGGAGTTGACCGAGACCCCGAACTATTTCCTGCAGGAATATCATCTTTCGACGCAGATGAACTTTCTGGAATTGCGCCAGCACATCAACGATTTGCGCGACAGCGGCTACGGATACGACACGGTCGAGCTGGAAATACAGCTTTACCGGAAATTCGCGGCGCCGCTATTCGCCCTGATTATGGCGATGATCGGCATACCGTTCGCGTTTTTTGTCGGCAATCGCGGCGCCCTGACCGGCATCGGCATCAGCATCGCCATCGCCCTCTCGTACTGGGCGACGTCCAAGTTGTTCGAGAAGGTGGGCGAGATTAACGAGCTCACGCCGGCCATCGCCGCATGGGGGCCGGACGTAATTTTCGGCCTCGCGGGGCTGTACTTCCTGCTGAGGATGAAGAGCTGAGCGGCAGGGCCGGGCCTGCTTCCCCACGCGCTGGCGCGTCGAGCAAAGGCCGGCCGTAGAGGGCGTCCAAGACAGCCTGTCTCGAAAACCAAGGTCGTCGTCAATAGAATCAATATCTTATCGAAAGCTTCCAAGACAGCCTGTCTTAAGAAGCAATCATTGCGTGACTTTCAGGTTCGCGAAGTAGCCTTCTGTGCCCGGCCCTACCCATAGCGCGACGGCCCCCTCCGAATCGCCCAACTTCATGTCGTCGACAACCAGGCAGGGCTGCGCGGCGTCGTGCACAAACAGCCGAGCCGTGGTTCCTTCGACGACGATCCGGTACCTCGTCCACACACCGGGTTCCAAGTCGACATACGATTCGTATTTCTCGGGCGACTCTTTCCGGAGGCGATCGTAATCGAATTCCGGATACGCGCCGTACTGCACCGAATGATTGCGCCGTACCTGGTCGTCCGCGCGCCCATTGGTCGGGCGGAGATAGACGTACTCGTAGCGGTTGTCGCGCATGCGGAAAGCCATCCCGATGAACCCGCGCGCGCCGGCCATCGCCCCCGACGCGGGCTTCCCGGCAAGTTCGACCTCGATCGTCCCGTTATGGAAACGGCTTCCTTTCAAAATCGCGTAGGACCCGCCATTGCCGGCGGTGGGCAGCGCGTCTACACGCACGGCCGCTTTCCGCTGGTAGAGAGCCCTCGAGAGGGTTACGCCGTGACCCTCCAGTTGCTCCAGTGTCTGCGCGCACAAGGGCGCCGCCGCCAACAGGACAAGCAGAGCTTTCATCGACCATTTAGACGGACGCGGCTCCCGAAAGTCCCGCCCGCTCTATTGCCCGCCCCGGCCCGGTCCTCCGCGAGTTGCGGCGCCACTTTCCAGCCCGATCCTGCCGTTCGACTGCCAGTGGAACAGCAGCGGCCACAAAGGCACCGTGGTGGTGGAATACGGGTTTTTCGGCGACCGTATATCATTGGGTTAGCGATGACCGATCCGCGCGAGGCTTACACCCGATTGCTCGACGAGCGCCGCGCCACGATCGCCGAATGCCAACTGCGCCATCGCAAACTGGGGTACGCGCGGCTGGCGGTGGTGCTCGCCGCCGCAGCCATCGCGGTGCTGGCGCTGGGATGGCAGGCGATCAACATTCTGTGGATGCTCGTGCCCGGGGCCATCTTCGCCGGTCTCATGGTGGCCCACGATCGCGTGCTCAAGGATCTGGAACGGCGGCGCCGCGCGGCGGCGTTTTTCGAAAAGTCCATCGCCCGCCTGGACGGCAAATGGCCCGGCGCCGGCGAACCGGGCGACCGCTATCTCACCGCCGACCACCCCTATGCCGCCGACCTCGACATCTTCGGCAAAGGCTCGCTCTTCGAACTGCTTTCCACCGCCCGCACGCATATCGGCGAGGAAACCCTGGCGCGCTGGCTGATGTCGCCCGCGGAGCCCGAAGCCGTGCGCGCGCGCAATCGGGCCGTGGACGAAGTGCGTCCGCGAATCGACCTTCGCGAAGATCTCGCCGTGGCCGGGGAAGAAGCGCGCACCGGCGTGGATCCCATCTCGCTCGCGGAGTGGGGTGAGGCTCCCGCCGCCATGGCGAATCCGAATCTCCGGCTCATCATGTGGCTGTTCACGGTTCTGGGCATGCTGGGGTTTACCGCGCTGGCCATATGGGTCGTCGCCATCGGAGGGTTCCTCCACCTGAGCCCCGGGCTCGAGCATGCGGCGCGCGACATTGCCCTCGCCGTTCTGCTCGTCAACCTGCTCTTTCAGCATCGCCACAGACCCGCGGCCATGGCGGTGATTGCCGCCGTGGAAGAGGCCGCGCACGAACTGGAATTGCTTTCCGAAGTGCTCTACCGGCTGGAACGGGAGCACTTCCAATCGCCGCTGCTGGCGAAGCTTCGCCATTCGCTCGACTCTGCGGGCGAGCCGCCGTCGCGGCATATCGCCCGCCTGAACCAACTGGTCGAGCGCCTCGATTCGCGCGACAACGTGGCTGTCCGCGTTCTCGATCCATTCATTCTGTGGACCATGCACACGGCCGCCGGAGTCGAAAACTGGCGGCGCCGTTCCGGTCCGGCGGTGCGCCGCTGGTTGACGGCCACGGGCGAAATCGAGGCTCTCTGCTCGCTGGCGGGTTATGCCTTCGATCACCCCGGCGATCCGTTTCCCGAGTTTCTCGAGGGCAGCGTGGCAGTGGAGGCCGAAGGCATCTGCCATCCGTTTCTGGCGCCGGACCACGCCGTCCGCAACGACGTGCATCTCGGCGGCGCGCCGCAGGTGCTGATCGTGAGCGGCTCGAACATGTCGGGCAAGAGCACGCTCTTGCGGACGCTGGGCGTGAACGCGGTGCTCGCGCAGGCCGGCGCTCCCGTGCGCGCCCGGCGATTCCGCCTCACTCCGCTCGCCATCGGCGCCTCCATCAAACTGAGCGATTCTCTGCAAGGCGGCGTCTCGCGCTTCTACGCGGAGATTCTGCGCATTCGCCAGATCCTCACCCTCACGTCCGGCGCGCTCCCCGTGCTTTTCCTGATCGACGAATTTCTGGCCGGCACCAACTCGCACGATCGCCGCATCGGCGCGAGCGCCCTCGTGCGCGGGTTGGTGGAGCGCGGCGCGATCGGGCTGGTCACCACGCACGACCTGGCGCTCGCCGACATCGTGGAAGCGCTGGGCGAACGCGCCGCCAACGTCCACTTCGAAGATCGCGTGGAAGGCGGCAAGATTCTCTTCGATTACGTGATGCGCCCGGGCGTGGTGCGCAAGAGCAACGCCCTCGAGCTGATGCGCTCCGTGGGGCTGGAGATTTGACCGGCGACGAAGTGCGCGCGCTGGCGCGCGAATGCGGATTCGAACTGGCCGGCGTGGCGCGCGCCGGCCCGGCGGAAGACATGGCGCGTTATCGCGAGTGGCTGGCAGGCGGCAACGCCGGCGAAATGCGTTACCTCGTCGACCAGCGCGCCGAAATCCGCGAAGATGCCCGGCGGCTGCTGCCCTCGGCTCGATCCATCATCTGCGTTGGCAAGCTGTACCAGACGCCGTGGCCACACACCACCGAATTCCGCGACGAAGACCGCGCGTGGATCTCGCGCTACGCCTGGGGCGACGATTATCACGACGTCCTGCGCCGCGGTCTGGAACAACTGGCGGCGCGAATCGCTCAAAGCACGGGCCCATTGGAGTCGAAAATCTGCGTCGATACCGCGCCGCTCCTGGAGCGCTCCTACGCGCGCCTGGCCGGCCTTGGCTGGATCGGCAGGAATACCTGCCTCATCAATCAGCAGAGCGGCTCGTGGTTCTTTCTCGGCGAGCTTCTCGTCTCGCTCGATCTGGCGCCTGACTCGCCGCCGCCCGACCGCTGCGGCACCTGCCGCCGCTGTATCGATGCCTGCCCGACCGCGGCGATCGTTCCGCAGGGCTCGGGATTCACCCTGGATTCGCGCCTCTGCATCTCCTATTTCACCATCGAGCAGCGCGGCGCCATTCCGCGGGAGATGCGAGCAGGCATCGGCGGGCACGTCTTCGGCTGCGATATCTGCCAGGACGTCTGCCCCTGGAACCGCCGCGCGCCCACGACCGCCGGTCCGGCCTTCGCGCCGCGCCTTTTCGCTCCCCCGCTGGCCCAAATGGCGGCGCTCACCGAACCCGAATTCCGCGCCATATTTCGCGGCACGCCCGTCACTCGCGCCCGCTATACGGGATTCCTGCGCAACGTGGCTGTCGCCATGGGCAATCGCGCGCGCCCGGAATTTCGCGCTCCGCTCGAGAAGCTTGCGGCGTCGGACGACCCCGTGGTGGCGGAGCATGCGCGCTGGGCGTTAGACCGGTGTCAGCTTGCGCGCCCCAGCAATCCGTTGACGATGCCCGGCCCCCAGTAATAGCGCACGAAATAGTAAGTTCCCACCAGCACCACCAGGGTTGCGACGTTCAGCGCCATCGCCGCGGAGATGCGCAACGCCGGATGTCCCGGTATTTCCCGCGCGCGCAGATACCATTCGGCCAGCGCCAGATTCGGCACGTAAAAGAAGAACGCCATCACGATATCGAAAGGCCCGCGGAATTTGTGGGTGTGCCCCAGCCCGTGCGCGGCGAGGAGCCAGAATCCGTAATCCATGCGATAGAGCCACGATCCGATGGCCAGCGCGAACAGCCGGACGGCCCACCGGCGATGCTTGTCGAACCGCCGGGCGCGGGCGTGCCGGTACGTTTCAGCCGCTCCAATCACCATGAGCGCCCCGTAAAGACCGAAACCCACATCCATTGGGGCGCCGCCGATGGTGCCGCTGCTGGCGATGAAGCCCAATCCGCCGAAGCCCGCCAGCGCCGCGGTGAAGACGTAAACCCGCCCGAGCCAGCGATGCAGCGCCGGCCAGCGCCTGCGGACGGCGGCGATCAACTGTATGGGCCCGAGCAGGAGAATGATCGCGCCGGCACCGAGGTGGGCAGCCATCGCGGCGAGGGCCGCGAGATTGCCCCTGGTGTACAGCCCCGGCAAGTTCTCGTTCCACTGTTCCAGGTGTCCCGCCGGAAGCGCGCCCAAATAGAAGGCCAGAATGTACAGTCCGAAACAACCCGCGCTGGCCCAACTTGCCGCCACCAGGCCGCCGCCAGACCAACCCAAGATCTCCCTTCGCGATTCCAACGCGGTCTAAGCCTCTGGCAGCAGCTGCCGGCAGTAATCCGCCGCTTCCGGCGATCCTTCCGCGGGCGCCCACGGGGCAAATTCCTTGTCGTTCGCCGGGTCCCACGGGCCCGGTTTTACTTCGAAGCACACCGCCCGGTCGGTCCGCGGAAGCACCGTATGCCAGACGCCCGGCGGGAGATCCACGCCCCACACGCGTCCCCCGGCCGTATCGACGCCCAGCGTGTGGCGAGCCGCGATGGCGCCGGCGTCGTCGAACAGGATCGCCTCCGCCACGCCCTCCAGCAGCAGGAACGTCTCGGACTTCGGCGGCGTCAGGTGCCGGTGCGGCCGGATGTAGGTCCCTCGCAGCAGCACGTTGAGGAAGCGGTGTGGATTGTCGCTCGAACCAAGGTGCAAATTCAGATTCATTCGGCGTCGCGGCGAAGCGGCTGCCAGCTCTGCGATGCCATCGAACAAACCCGCTGAAATCAGCTTCACGTCACCCATGCCCTCAGCTTACGCTATGATGGCACTCGCATGACCACCGGCTCCAAACGTCCCGGCAAGAAGGCCTATCTCCTCATGACCCTGTTCGCCCTCCTGCTGGTTCTCTTCCCGTTTCTGTTCTGGTATTACACCTGGTTCGGCCGGCCCCTGACGGCCCGCGACCTCGACCGATACTTCGCCGATAAGTCCCAGCCGCGGCACGCCCAGCACGCGCTGGTGCAGCTCAGCGATCACCTGGCGCGCCATGAGAACGTCTCGCGCTGGTATCCCAGCGTGGTCGAGCAGGCCTCGAGCCGCAACCTGGAATTGCGCGAAACCGCCGCCTGGGTGATGGGCCAGGACCCCGCGTACGCCCCGTTTCACGATGCCCTCCTCAAGCTGATCCACGACCCCGAGCCGATGGTTCGCCGCAACGCCGCCCCGGCGCTGGCCGTCTTTGGCGACCCGGCGGGGCGACCCGAATTGGACCGGATGCTCCAGCCGTCCACCCTGCCCGCACCCCTGGCGGGAAAACTGAAATACCGCCTCAAGCTCGGCGATTATGTGAACCCCGGAACGCTGGTTGGCCACATAGGAGATTCCGAGGTCCGCGCCGACCTTCCGGGCGAAGTGCGGGCGCTGGATCACGAGAATGGCGATATGGTTAAACCCGGTGATGCGCTGGTGGAACTCTCGCCTGACCCTAACCATGTCTGGGAGGCTTTGCGCGCACTGTATCTTATCGGTGAAACGCCGGATCTCGAATTTGTGGAGCGCTTCACTCGTCCGGTGCCCGGCATGCCGGAAAAAGTCGAGCGCCAGGCGGAGTTGACCGCCGAGGCCATCCAGAAGCGCGCCG
>Ga0335073_10002079_pt1 | contig 27346 bp, 24 predicted proteins | sample Lox_Sample_22_FD_207093 | JGI IMG/M metagenome (GOLD analysis project Ga0335073, IMG submission 207093) | Soil microbial communities from Loxahatchee National Wildlife Refuge, Florida, United States - Lox_Sample_2.2 | ecosystem: Environmental > Terrestrial > Soil > Wetlands | place: USA...
TCCCTTTATCCAGCGCGCCAAAATTTCCCAGCATCGGCGCCTTAATTTTCGCGATCACCGCCGGATCCGTTGGCAGCGCTCCATAATTCACCACGAACGCCGCCAGCTTCGACTCGTTTTCTGCCAACTTAATCGACCAGCCGCCGCCCATGCACCAGCCAATCGAACCAATCTTGTTCGCTTCGACGTCGGGCCTCGACGCCAAATACGTAAACGCTGCCTGCAGATCTCGCAACCCGCGATCGTCCGGGAGTCCGCGCATCAGGATATGCGCCTCATCCGGCGTGGTGCCCACTTGCCCGCGATACAAATCCACCGCCAAAGCCACGTAGCCTTGTTCCGCGAAATGCTGCGTCTGCTCCTTCACCCAGTCGTTCAGGCCGTACCATTCGTGAATCACAATTATGGCGGGGTGTTTACCCCCGCCTTCCGGCAATGCCAGATAACCCTTTACCGTCTCGTCCCCACTCTTGTAGCTGACCGTCTGCGTGTTCACCGCCACCGCGAAGAGTAACGCGGCGGAGCACAACCCAACCGACAGGAAACCGGCAAGCAGGAACGCGCGGCGCAGCATGGAGCCTCCTCACAAAAAAGCGCTCCGCATTGTAGCGAGCCCAGAGGGGAAACGCCAGCACCGTCAGAAGTATCGAGTTTCAGGATGAGCCGCAACAGTTGTTAGGAGGGTTGTTTGCCGAATTCGTCGATCGCCGCCAGCACTTGGTCGCTGTGCGTCTTCACATCGACATCCGTCCACACTTTGCGAACCTTACCGGTAGGATCGATCAGGAAAGTGTGACGTGCGGAGAGTTTCATCACGCCAAGATTCATCACCGAGTCGTATTTCTCGGAAACCTGATCCTTCGTGTCAGCCAACAGCTTAAAATTCAGCCCTTCCTTGGCGCAGAATTCCTGGTGCGACTTTTCGTCCTGCACACTCACTCCCAGAATCACTGCGTTTTTCGCCTCATATTTTGCGAGGTCGCGCTGGAAATTATGCGCCTCGATGGTGCATCCCGGAGTCATATCCTTCGGGTAAAAGTACAACACCACCCACTTGCCACGAAAATCGTGCAGGCTGACCGGCTTGCCCTCCTGGGAGTTCAGCGTGAAATCCGGCGCCTCCGTCCCAACCCCCGGCGCTTTGTCTCCAGCGCGCAGATTCCGGGCCACCAGCGTCAACGCGAAGCCCACAATCAATACCACCGCGATCCCCAGCGCAAACCACATAGGCATTTTCCCCACGTTTTTACCCCCGCAGACCATATCAGACTTTCAGGCGCTTTTACACTTCATGGGATGCGAAGCTAGCCCCTTGCGTTTACGCGATTCTGCTTCGTTGCGACTGTCGGTTATTTTTTCACCAGTACCGGGCGAGCCTGGGTAACGCTGGAAACCCGCTTGGCTTCTGGGCTCCGCGGACTCCAGTCTTCCGGCGGAAACGCTACCCGCCAGAATCCTGGCGACGGTTTCGTGAAGGCAATTCCCACTTCCGGAGCTTCGCCTGATCCGCGGGCAATATCCGCAACGGTGCACGCCATTTCTTCGTTCGTGGCCAAATGCTTAATTCGCAACTGCTGCCCGGCCAGCACCGGTTCGCGCAGTTGAATCAGCGCCCCGTGCGCGTTTACCACTAGCGTCTTGGTATGTTCCAAAAATGGCGATCCATTCGCTTGTTGTCCAGACACCACTACCGATACGGATAGTAAGATGCGCTGGCTCCTTCGTTGCTGTCCCGAGGGTCGAGGATTCGATGGGATCACGGTAATGCCCTCCTGCCTGTGCTTCTTTACTTGCATGAAAACAGCCATAAGAAGGGAAGAGCCAATTCTCTGCGCGGAGCCTCGCCCGCATTGGGAATCCCTCAGAAAATGGCAAGCGTACCTGCACATCACCGATTCGTCGCCAATAAATTTCTCCATCTGTCAGAGCCCGCTGATTTTGTTGTCGCCGTGGAATGCCCGGTTTCCGTTCTCGCTGTGGACGGCAACGCAACCTGCAACGGGACAAAGCGCGCGGAAAAGAACACGGGAACCAGTCGACAGAAGGCAAAGCGCAAAACGGCTTCAGCTGCCCACCATAGGCTTATGAATCTTCAGCAAAAAACATTCGCGATTTTTATAAGCATCGCCTTGGTGGGATCGTCGTGTTTCTTGTTCACGCGACTGATTTCTGCGTCGCCAGTTTTGTCTACCGCTCTTTTTCTCACTTTACTCGGTTGCTCATTGGCAGCGTTATCCGGCTTCCAACTACGTCAGGTGTCGCGGATTCGAAAACTTCTTAGCGAAGCGAAAAGTCTCGTCCAGCGAAATGCGTTTGCAGAACGACTGCGAGTGAAAGGCACCGACGAACTCTCGGCGCTGGCGTGTTCTATGAACAGCGCTTTTGAGCAAGCAGAAAAAGCACAAACGCGATGTCAAGTGCTCACAGAACATCTTCAGCAGGTTTTCTGGATTCAGAACGCGAATACGGGTGTGTTCGAATATGTCAGTCCCGCGTTTGAATCCATTTGGGGACGGGCACGCTCCACGCTGACGGAGAATCCCGGTTCGTGGTTGCAGTTGCTTCATCCGGAAGATCGCGAAGAGACGAAGCGGAAAAAACTCAAGCAACGCGAAGGCCATCCGACGGATTTTTACTACCGCATCGTTTGTAACGATGGCTTGACTCGCTGGCTATGGGAGCGCTCTTTTCCTTCCTTTGCACCAACTGGCGTTCGCCAACGAAGTCGTCGCTGCAGAAAAAGGGGTCCCATCTCCCCCCTTCGACCTCGCCTATCTCCGCGAAGCTGGCGCGCTAGACCTGCTGCCCCAATGGCGCAAGCTGGCCGCCGCGATTCTCTCGAGCGCCGACGTTATTGGTGCAATAACAGAGCTCAGTACATTAGGCGCGCTTGCTCGTGTTGGCGCGCGTTTCCGGAATTTCACCGCTCAACCGTTGGATTGCGGCATCCAGCGTCTGCCTGCGTTCGAAAAAACCTCCCCACAGGTTGCCGTGGTCGTTCACACGCTCGGGCACAGTTCTGATATTCAGTTTTTCGGCCTTCAGATTCGCTCGCAGTTCCTTCGGCTCCAGCGGTGTCGAAACCGGTGCCTTCGGGAACGCGCGGACGACATACGGCGATGCCAATGGCCGGCCCTCAGCGTTTTGATGCACGTCGATCAATACACGCCCGGCGGGTCGTTTGGCCACCATGCGCTGGTTGGTCACCAGATTCGGGTGCGCGGCGGTCACCATGCGCGCCACAATTTCCGCAAAGGTGCGCAACTGCTCGTAGGTGTAAATGGGTTCCACGGGAAGATACAAGTGCATCCCGGTGGCGCCGGAAGTCTTCAGGTACACATTCAATTTCAATTCTTCCAGCTTTTCATATAGCGCTTTGGCAATTTTGACCACCACGGAAAATTCCGTGCCGTCTGACGGATCCAGATCGAAGAAAAAATAATCCGGATGCGCCAGGTCTGGATAGCGGCTGCTCCACGGATTGTGGTCAATACACCCGAGCCCGGTCAGGTATAGCAGCGAAGCGCGATCGTTTGCCATGGCATACGGCGTCATTTGGCCTTTGGACTCCGAATCGATCTCCACGGTCTGAAACCAGTCCGGCAGGCCCAGGCTATCGTTCATATTTTTCTGAAAAAACGCTTGCCCTTTGATGCCATCGGGATAGCGCCGCAGCACCAGCGGCCGGTCTTTCAAGAAGGGCAATACATAATCCGCCATACCGTAGTAGTAAGAAATCAGGTCGCGCTTTGTGTAGCCCGATTCCGGAAAATATACCTTATTCAGATTGCTTACACGGAACCGCTTGCCATCGATTTCCAGCGTGACGTTTTCCGCATGTCCCTTGAACAATTCCGCTTCAATCTGCGCCTTTGTGCTCAGCACCTTTCCTACGATCGCTGGAGCGCGCACCACATTCGGATTTTCTCGGACCGGTTCCGGCGCGGCCACCTCGGCATCTTTGCGGCATTCCTCAGCCTTCTTGTCGTCGCGCAAACCCATAAATACCGGGTGCCGCAAGCGTCCTTCCTGCGTCCAGCCACTGAAGCGCACGCGCGCCACCAACTCCGGCCTTACCCACGTGGCCTTTTCGTTGGTTTCGGGAACAGTTGCAAAGGGGCACTTGCTTGTCTCTCGCTCTTTCAACTGCTCCGCCACTTCTTGGAGCGTTTGCGCGTTGAATCCGCTTCCTGCGTGACCAATGAAATGCAGTTTGTGGCCTTCGTAAAGCCCAAGCAACAACGAGCCCAACGGCATGCCCGCCCCGCGCGGCGCGGTCCACCCACCCACAACGGCGTCCAGTGTCTTCGAGGTTTTTAGCTTCAGCCAATTCGCGCTGCGTTCGCTGACGTAACGGCTATCCTTACGTTTAGCAATGATGCCTTCCAACTCGTTTTGCTTGGCCAGTTCGAACAATTCTTTTCCTTTTTCCAGTTGGTGATCGGAATAGCGAATGTGCTCGGAGTTGTGCAACAGTCGCTGTAGAAGCTGCTTGCGTTGCAGCAGCGGCACCAAGCGCAAGTCGTAGCCGTCGCAATACATCAGATCGAACGCGAAATACACCACGGGATACTGTGCAATCAGCTTCTGGCTGGGATTATGTACATGCATGCGCTCCTGCAACTTCTCGAAATCGCTTCGGCCGCGGTCATCCAGTACCGCAATTTCTCCGTCGAGGATGCCTTGCTGCCCACTGAACGCACCCGGTAGCCCGTGTAATTCCGGGTACTGCGAGGTGATGTCCGAACCCGACCGCGCACGCAACGTCAACTTGCCATCCTCAATCAACGCCAGCGCGCGAACGCCATCCCACTTGATCTCAAAAAGCCAGTTTGCGTCTGAAAAGACGCGATCGGACGGTGTAGCCAGCATCGGCCCAAGTCGCGCGGGCATCGTAGCTTTTCGCGCATCCTCTAATTCCGAAACGTGCAAAGGAGCGCGCTCGCGCTTGGGCGCTTCCTCGCTCTTGATTTCCTCAAGCACGCGCCCCGTCAGCACCGAACCGTCATGCTCGTCGATATTCCAATTCCGATCCACTGCCGCGTCTTTGTGCTTGATCATCAGCCATTCGTTGCCTTTCTGGCTGTTTTTCAGCTTTACCAGCACAAAACTGCCGCGCAACTTTTCGCCGTTCAGGGAAAACTTAATCTCGCCACGCTGCACTTGCTTCAACGCGTTGTCTTTTCCTTCGACCTGAAATGTGCCACGATCCCACACCATCACTTCACCGGCGCCGTAACTGCCTTTGGGAATGTTGCCTTCGAAATTGGCGTAATCCAGCGGATGATCCTCCGTCTGTACGGCCAGTCGCTTGTCGTTGGGATTCAGCGAGGGCCCTTTGGGCACGGCCCAGGATTTCAGCGTGCCAGCGATGGCTAGACGAAAATCGTAATGCAGCCGTGTGGCCGCGTGCTTCTGCACCACGAAAACGTTCTCCGTCTGTGCCGCCGCTTCAGCGCCTGACGGCTCCGGGGTGCGGTCAAACTGCCGCTTCTTCCGGTACTCCTCAAGCTGCTTCGGCTTGGCCATGCCCGCATTCTATCTCAGCCGTTTCTGCCGCCTTTACAGGTACTTTTTTCGCGTTTTGCATGGCATTTTGGCTTGCCAAACGCGCGAACCCCCCGCTACCCTTAAAGACTCGTCTAGGGCCAAGTCTCCCGTACGGAAGGAGTGTCGCTCATGGCCACTACGGTCTGGAAAGGCCATCTAACCTTCGGGTTAATTTCGATTCCCGTGCGCATGTTCGCGGCCGCGCGCGGCGAACGCGTCAGCTTCAATCAACTCCACAACGTTTGCCATTCGCGCCTCAAGCAGCCGCTGTTTTGTCCGGTCTGCAACCGCAATGTGGAGCGCTCCGAAATCGTGAAGGGCTACGAGTACGATAAGGATCAATACGTGCTCTTCAGTGAGGAAGAACTCGACAAGATCGAGCCACCCTCCGCGCGCGTCATGGAAATCCTGGAATTTGTGAAACTTGATGAGTTGGACCCCCTGTACCTCGACTCCTCTTACTACATCACCCCCGAAGATCCGGGGTTGAAGGCTTACACGCTGCTGCTGAAGGCCATGGAGGAAACCGGCTACGGTGCTATTGCCAAAATCACCATGCATCAGCGCGAGCACATCGTTGTCATTCGCCCTGGCACCAAGACGCTCACTCTGCACACCATGTTCTATTCGAATGAAGTGCGTGCAGCCGAGTCCGTTCCCATCGACAAGGTCGAAGTGAAGGATCAGGAAAAGAAACTGGCTGAGCAACTGATTCAGAGCCTGGCCTCGCCCTTTCAGCCCGACAAATATCGCGATGAGTATAGCGACAACGTTCGCGCTATGATTGCTGCTAAGCTTCAAGGCCAGGAAATCGCCGAAGCTCCGCAGCCGCATCTGGCTCCTGTCATCGATTTGATGGATGCCTTGAAGAAGAGCCTCGCCGAGAAATCTGCCCCTGTGGCGGCGAAAGCTCCCGCGGCACACGCCGGTCCGGTGGCCGTGCCGACAGGCAAGAAACCGCCTGCCCGCGCCGTGCAGCCTGCGCCCGCAGCGCAAAAACGGGGGAAGAAAGCAGCCGGCTAATTGTTGATGGGCGCCACGGATAGATTCAGCCCGGAAGACGTGCAACGCATCGTTGGTCTGACCCGCAAGCAGTTGGACTATTGGCACCGCTTGCGCCTGGTTTCTCCCCGGGAGCAACAAGGCACTCGCTACTACGATTTTCGCGATCTGATTGGTCTGCGCACCGTCAAGCAGTTGCTTGAAAACGGCGTTTCCGCCAATCGCTTGCAACGCGCCCTCTCTGCCCTCAACCGCAAGCTCGATCAGGTGCAGACGCCGCTCTCGCAGCTTCGCATCCTCTCTGACGGCAAGGACGTGGTCGTTGAGCAGGGAAGTGCCCGCCTCGAGCCTCTCTCCGGGCAGTTTCTTCTGAACTTCGAAACCCGCGAACTCGACGAGAGCATTCGCTTTGTGACCCGGCACAGCCCCAGCGACTGGTTTGCCATCGCCCTCTCCTACGAGAGCAACAAGGAAACCAGGTCCGACGCTATCAGTGCCTACCATCATTGCATCGATGGCGAACCCGATCATGCCGACGCACTGCTCAACTGCGGGACCCTTCATTACGAAGACGGTAACTTCGAAAAGGCGGCGGAATTTTTCCGCCGCGCGCTGGACGCTCAGCCACAAAATCCGTTGGCCCACTTCAATCTAGGAAGCGTTCTCGAGGATATGGGCCAACTCGAGGAAGCTCGCAAGCATTTGCGCCAGGCGCTATTGCTCGATCGCGACTATTGCGATGCCCATTACAACCTGGCGTTCGTATGCGAGAAACTACAGTGTTTTCCTGAGGCTCGCGAGCATTGGCAAGCCTACATCCAGCTCGATCCCACTGGTCCTTGGTCCAACTACGCCCGCCAGCGCCTGGCCGCTTCGCAACTCGCCAAGTCCGTCACCAGATAAACTCGCCCGTTTTTGCGCCACTCGCGTTAAGCTACTACCCCACAGGCCGCCGCCCAAAGTACTTGAATGTTCATTAGGGGAGCTACATGAGGAAAAATATCCTTCTCAGTTGTGTCTTTTGCGCGGGCCTGATTTGTGGTGGGGTTTTGTTCGCCCAGCATCCGGTGGAAAACATCGATCCTAACAAGCACCAATATCTGGCAGGAGCCCAGAAACATCTCATCGAAGCTTGGAACAGTGCAGATGCAGCACAAAAAGCAAACAAAGACGAACTGGGCGGGCATGCCGAAAAGGCCAAAGATCACATACAAGCGGCGGATGCCGAGTTGAAAGCTGCCGCGGAATACGCGGATAGTCATCACCACTGATACTTTTTGGAGAGACCTGCCCCCAAAAGGCTGAACTCCCTTTTTCCGCCCTGCCGCGACAATCACTTAGAAAAGACTATGGCTCCTCCCTTGCGAGAGGAGCCACCTTATTTGCGCTTGCGCTTGCCTCGATCCAATCCGCCCGAGTGAATCGCGGAAGCTTGGCCGCAAAACTCGTTTGTTGCTTCAGGAACTGTCGTGCTATTCCCTGTCCGCGGACTACTTTGCCAAATGCCGCTTTTCGCCACAATACACCGCGGATGATCTGTAGGTGAACTTGAGGTGAACTATAAGCCTCGCCAAAAATATTCCTCTAAGGTCGGAGGTCTCAGCCATGTTGCAAATCCAACCGTGGTTAGCGTTCGGCGTTTTCCTATCAACGGCTGCGACCGACGCAGTCTACGTCTTTTTCAATGCCGCGGTGTCATCACGCAGGCGCGTAACCGCCGCTTCCTGGAGTGGCCTCTGGTACCTCCTGTCGGCCTTCGCGGTGATCAGTTATACGAAGAATTGGGCGTACGTGGCCTTTGCCGCCTCGGGTTCATGGGTCGGTGCCTACGTTTCGATGACACTTTTGCGCCGCCCTGCCGGGAGCAAGGAATTGCTGTGACCCGCTTCATTGCCCTGATGCACCCTTTGCACTACACTCCCAAGAGCATACAGGGGTCTTCTTCTCCAGGAAGAGAGTTACATGTCTGGGTTCTTTCAGCGGTTCCTGCCGCGCGAAAAAGATTTCTTTGTCCTTTTTGAAAGACAAGCGGAAAACATAGCGGCGGGCGCTGCGGCGTTTTCCAACATGCTGGAGCATTACACCGGTGTGCCCGAACAGGTGCAAACCATCAAAGCCATTGAGCACTCCGGCGACGAAATTACCCACCAGATCTTTCGCAAGCTGAATCAGACCTTCGTCACTCCCTTCGATCGCGAAGACATCCACGAACTCTGCGGCACCATGGACGATGTGATCGATCTCATCGACGCCGCTGCAAACCGTTTTGTGCTCTACCGCATTGAAAAGGTCCGTGCCGGCACCTGCGAACTCTCCAAGGTGCTCAATCTAGCTACCATGGAGTTGTCCGCAGCGATTCATGCGATCACCTCTCCCACCAAGGCGCTGCAGCGCGTCATCGAGATCAATCGCTTGGAAAACGAAAGCGACCGTATTTGTCGGATCTTGATTGCGCAACTGTTCGAAGAAGAAAAAGATCCCGTCACCATCATCAAGTGGAAAGAAATCTACGAAGTTATCGAAACAGCTGTCGATAAATGCGAAGACGTCTCGAACGTCATTGAGAGCGTCATCCTGAAAAATGCTTGAACCACGCTGCGGTGCAGCTTCACAGGGTTTATCTCGGCAATTCTCGGGCTTGCCCTCAAGCTCGCGGTTTCGCATCCCTGCATCCATGCCCGCCAAAAATTCCGGTGATGCGGAATGAGCTCGTTCTCCCTGGCGGCTCTGACGGTTTTCCTTACTCTCGCCTTTGAGTTTTCCAACGGTTGGCATGACGCAGCCAATTCCATCGCCACAGTCGTGTCCACCCGCGTACTCAGTCCTCTCCGCGCAGTCTTGTGGGCCGCGTTTTGGAACTTCGTGGCAGCGTTTATCTTTGGGACTGCGGTCGCCGCCACCATGGGTAAAGGTCTCGTCCATCTCGAAATGGTCGATACCCGCGTGCTCCTCGCCGGATTGCTCGGCGCCATTATCTGGAACCTCATCACGCTGGTCTTAGGTCTGCCGACTAGTTCTTCCCACGCTCTGATGGGCGGCTACGGTGGCGCCGCCGTGGCCTTCGCCGGTTTCAACGCGCTGATTCTGCGCGGCTGGATCCTGCCGCTAATCTTTATCGTTCTGTCTCCGCTGATCGGCTTTGCGATTGGTTTGTTTGTCAGCATTATCACCACCTGGATCGTGCGCCGGGAGAGACCGCGCCGCGTGGACCTCTGGTTCCGCCGCCTGCAACTGTTATCGGCTGCCGGCTACAGTCTCGGCCACGGCACCAACGATGCGCAAAAGGGTATGGGGATTATCACCGCGGCGTTGGTCTCGGCGCAGATGATGCGAACCTACAGCGTGCCCTCGTGGGTCATTGTCTGCTGCAGTTTGGCCATGGCCGGCGGTACCATGGCCGGCGGTTGGCGCATCATCAAAACCATGGGCCAGCGCATCACCAAGCTGACGCCCTTCGGCGGTTTTTCCGCAGAAACGGCCGGCGCGATCACTCTCCTCGCCACCGCGCATTTTGGTATTCCCGTCAGCACCACACATACCATCACCGGCGCCATCGTCGGCGTGGGTGCGTCACACCGCCTGACCGCCGTGCGTTGGGGTGTCACCCGCAACATCATCTGGGCTTGGCTGCTCACGATTCCCGGCGCCGCCATCTTCGGCGCCATTCTGTTTCACGCACTCCGATCATTCCTCAAATAGACGCCCACAAATGCGTCGCAATAAAATGTTCGAGATATTTGTGGAGACGGGTCGGGCGGACACCCGGCGGGTATCGAAAATATGCCTACTTCGGAAAACACTCACGAAGGCTGGGGCGGAGTCAGCCCTCGTTCGCGCTGACGGGCTGCGCAGTTTCTGTCGGCTCACTCGACGCAGCCCCGTCTTTCCTTCTCTATACATATCCTACGGGACAGCCATCTGCCTGTCGTTGCGGTAGGTCAAGGAAGAAACGATGTTACTGGAGCCCGGCTTCTTCACTAAGTCGTGGCCCTTGGTTGGGCCGTAGACTCTACTGCGTCTCGGCTCCCGCATGTGGGCCCGCGATGATCTGGTGCGGCAGAGTCACATCGAATTGGTTCTTGCAGTTCATGCACTCGACCGGCTGTCCATACATGAACTTAATGTTGAAGGTCGTCTCCACTCTGACGAATTGCTTCTGCTGGCAGTGACTGCATGTGATGCAGCGAATGTCGAGGGGTTGCGGATTCATTGGACGAGCCTTTGGCCCGGTGAGTGGCCGCAAAATAGTGCACATCCTGAGGTAGGGCGGATCCCCCGCGGATGTGCTTGGCGACTGCGCGGAGCAGGGACGGTGCGCCGAACGCAATCTTCACGCCGCGTTTCCTGCCTTCCCGCAGGACGAGAACGCACTTCGATTTTAGGGAAAAGCATGCCGTGCGTCGTTGCGCTACCGCAACCAGGGATTACGCCCGTACTTCCGAAGGTGGTAATTCACACGGTCATCAGCAGGCGAATGCCGATGCCGAAGCGGCCATTCGTCAGACTCTCGACGCGCACAACCTCTGCCAGGTACTCGCAGTTCGTTGGGTCGTTCGCAAATGTGAAGGGAAAGGTGACAAACAAACGCATCCCCTTGTGGTACGCCGAACGATTCGAATGAAAGTAGATCCCGTGTTTGGACACGTTCACGCTGATCGGTAAGTCCTCGAAATGCGTCTCTTTCGGCTCTGATGGCCGAACCCGGAGCATCTTAGAAAACTTGGCTCTCGCACTTAGACGCTTCTCGTTGTGTTTGGCTTGAGTCTCCGTCATGAGGTCATCATTTGCTTCTTAGTGGGAAACGTCAATGCGCTGAGCCCAATTCGTTATTAAAAGAACAGCAAGGGCAGTCGTTCTGTTTTCCTCAGCCTAAGGTAAGGACTGTATTGCGCCATTAAATTCACTTTTCTAGCCTCCTCTCGATTGTCTCCCTTCCCAGCAGGCAGAACGCTCACATTGCGCCGGAATCAGGGGGGTAAGCATGTCGGAAGATCGGTTTGAACAACTCATGAGCCAGAACGGCTTCAAGAAAACACACTCGGGTATGGCCACCATCCGATTCGAAAAGAAAGACTTGAGCGTCGAAACTCGAGATTCGGGCGAGACATTCATTGTAAAAAATGCCAGCCACATCCAGACGTGCCCGAGCATTGGGAGTCTTACTGAATATCTAGGCTCAATAGCAAAACCGCACTGACGCCTGTGTATCGAAACGAATCATCATGCGAACGCACCAAAAGCGAATGGTGGAGGCGGGGGGAGTCGAACCCCCGTCCGAAAAGCGCTACGCCGCGGAGCCTACATGCTTATCTCAGTTCGCTTAGGTTCGCTAGCCGCGATTAGAACGAGCAAGAAACGCAGCCGGCTAGTCCGATGATTCTCGCCCGAACCTTACGGACCGAAAGGTCCGGGCCAGCTCACTGTGCGACGCCTCGATCCGGGCCCGTGAGCAAAGCCCGGGGAAGCGTGCGCTTAATTAATTAAGCAGCAAGTGCCAAGTTGTTGTTGGCAGTTCTAGTTTCCATCCTGTTACGGGCGGGTGGCCCCCGGCATGCCTCCGAGACGCGACAGCTTCCGTCGAAACCGTGTCGCCCCCTGAAGTCTCTATTTTACCACGCGCAGCGTTCCCGGTGACTACCGCATGCCTAACTGCAATATACTTTCAGCTCCCTATGAGCATTTCGATTCAACTTGCCGGAGCCCCCGATCTTGACGCCCTTCTGCTCCTCATGCGCCGTATGCAGATTGACGACCCCTGGAGCCAGGCGTTCGACGAAGCCACCGTCCGGCGAAACTTGTCTGAGTTACTCGCCCATTCGCATTTCGGCGTTGGCTATCTCGTCCGCCAGCAGCAAACGCCCATCGCCTATCTCGTGATCTGTTTCGATTACAGCCTGGAGTATCGCGGCAAGGGCGCCTGGATCGACGAACTCTTTGTCGAAGCATCTCATCGAGGGCAGGGAATCGGCACCCAACTTCTCGATCTTGCCGAGCGCGTCTCTCGCGAGCATGGCGCGCAGTTCCTCCATCTCGAGGTCACCCACGGCAATCGCGCCAACGAACTTTACCGCCGTCGCGGTTTTGTCGATCACGCCCGCTTTCTGATGAGCAAAGATTTGTTCCCCTGAACAAATGTTTCCCGCCCTTTTCTTTCCCCCCATCCGGGACGAGAATAGCGATAGATCGTTTGCCCGCAGTTCGGAGGTCTTCCATGAAGTCGAGCTTTTTCGTTTTTGCTTTCCTGGTTGTGTGCCTCGGTCTCCCTGTACCCGCCACCGCCAACGACCTCTATCCCGTCAAAGTCGAGCGCAACGTCGAAATTAAAATGCGCGACGGCGTCATTTTGCGCGGCGACATCTTTCGCCCAGCCGTTGCCGGAAAATTCCCGGTGCTGTTGCAGCGTACGCCCTACCGCAAATCGCCTTGGGGATACGACATCGATTTTGCACAACGCGCTGCTTCTCGCGGCTACGTGGTTTTCATGCAGGATGTTCGCGGCCGTTACACCTCCGATGGCGAATGGGTTCCGTTTGTTCATGAGTCGGAAGATGGCTACGACACCATTGAATGGATTGCCGCGCAGCCCTATTCAAACGGCAAGGTCGGCATGTTTGGTGAGTCCTACGTGGGCGCGACGCAAGTGCTGGCCGCCGTCGCGCATCCTCCGCACCTCGCAGGCATCTGCCCGATCGTTACGGCCAGCAATTATCACGATGGCTGGACCTACCAAGGCGGCGCATTCGAACAATGGTTCAGCGAATCCTGGACGTCCGGCCTCGCGCAAGACACCCTCGAGCACAAAATCATACGCCTTCCCAATTCGCAGGAGGACGTCAACGCGTTGCCTCTCACGTCTTATCCGGTATTCAACTTGACCCCGCCTGGCGTCGCGAACGCCTCAACTGCGAATGTGGCCTCTTACTTTCTGGATTGGCTCGCTCATCCTTCCTACGACGATTTCTGGAAACGCATTTCGATCGAGGAGCATTACCCGGATATCCGCGTGCCCGCGCTTCACGTCGGCGCGTGGTACGATCTTTTCCTCGGCGGCACTCTGCGAAACTATCTGGGCATCAAAGCGCACGGCGGTGTCGACGAAGCACGGAACGGACAGCACTTGCTTGTGGCAATTGGTGGCCACTCCGGAGAGGGCCGCAAAATTGGCCAAGTCGATTTCGGCCCGGAAGCCGAAAAGTTCGATGCCAACGCCATCACCCTCGCTTGGTATGACTTCCTCTTCAAGGGAGTTCAAAACGAATTTGCCACCGGCAAGCCCGTCAAAATTTTCGTGATGGGCGCCAATCAGTGGCGCCAGGAAGACGATTGGCCATTGGCTCGTGCAAAGTCCACAAAGTACTTCCTGCATTCGCAGGGCGCCGCCAATTCGGCGCAAGGAAATGGAGCGCTCTCCACTTCAGCGCCCACTTCCGAGCCTCCCGATAAATTCGTTTACGATCCCGCTAAACCCGTTCCCACAATCGGCGGCCCGCTCTGTTGCGATGAAGATCATCTGGCTCCCGGCCCTCGCGATCAACGCAGCGTGGAAGCACGCAGCGACGTGCTGGTTTACTCCACTGCTCCTCTCGAGCGCGACCTGGAAGTTACCGGTCCCGTGCACTTCGAGTTCTTCGCCACATCTTCCGCAGTAGACACGGACTTCACCGCCAAGTTGGTCGACGTCGCGCCCGACGGCACCGCGACCAATCTCACCGAGGGCATTCTTCGTGCAAAGTATCGCGACTCTCAGGCTACAGCCATGCCCCTCACTCCCGGCAAGGTCTACGCCCTCTCAATCGACCTGTGGGCTACCAGCAACCTCTTCCGCACTGGACACCGCATTCGCGTGGAGCTCTCCAGCAGCAATTTCCCGCGCTTCGACCGCAACCTGAACACCGGTGAGTCCGCGGCCACCTCCGCCAAATGGACCACGGCGACAAACACGATCCTGCACGATGCCGCACACCCCTCGGCTCTCGTGCTTCCTGTTGTCCCGTAGGGCGTTCTATCAGGGGCTGTCCAGGCTCGGAATGCACCTGTCTACTCTTAGGGCAAATTTCGCCTGACCCGCCCCGCTTTTCAGCACGGATTGGGCACACCCCCACCCCCAAACCGTTGACGCCCCTCCCCCCACCCCGCAAAATGGCCAAACAGGGGTAACTTCGGCAAAAACCCCCGGAAAGACGTATGTCACCTGAACCTAACGCGGTCGAACAAGCCGTTGCACGCGCCCTCCGCGATAATCTCGAGGGCATCCAACGCACCGGTGTCGAGCTGCAGCAAGCCATCAACGATGTGGTCGCGGCCTGCTCCAGCACCAAGCCCACCAATGCTTTACCACCGTTGTTGCGTGCGCAGACATCGGCCGCCTCGCTTGCCGCGGCGCTGGAAGTTTTATCTCGGTTCGTCGCTGTGTCGCTGCAGCCCGGTCCGCGCAGTCCTCTCGAGGAAAAGATCATCCAAGCCATCGCTATTCAGGCCCCCGAAGCCCCCGCCGCTCCGGTCCGGCCTGTGCCCCAAGTTCCCACGCCGCAAGCCGCAGCCCCGGCTCCTCCTGCTCCTTCAGTACCTGTGGAGCCCGAGGTCCAGGACTTTCCACCCAAGGAATCCACAACAATTCCGGTAGAATTGGAAATAGCGGAACCCACGGCTGCTGCCGACGCGGAATTTGACGTCAACCGGTTAACTCCTGAGGAACAGGAACTTCACCGGCGTGCAAATCGCGTAGCCAAAGTTTCCATGCAAGATATTAAGATGTTACGTCCGGAGCTGGTCAGACTCGGACGTCAGCACAAAGACATTTGCATTCGATTGAAAGACGACATTGAGAAAGCCCACAGAGAATACGATCGCAGATTCAAGCCCATCATGGATCATCCAGTGGACTACTTCTACCGCTGGATGGTCGAGATCCTTGCCGAAGGCGACGCCTCGGCTCTCGGCGATTATCCTTACGCCACCGCCAGCAAATCGCGCTAGTCGCCACTCCCTCGCGACCGCCGCTTCGCGGGCCCTCAGTTTTGTCTGCGCTTTTCTCCTGGTGGCTTCGTTCGCTTCCGCGCAAACCACCAAGCACAAAAAGAAGAAGCCTACCCATCCCACATCTCCCGCGTGCCAAACCGGTTGCAAGCCTGATACCACCGTACCCGCTCTCGACAACGCCACTCCCGAAGACGCCGCTGCTCAAAAAGAGCTCGCGCCCCTTGCCCGCGCTCTTCATCACGGCACAACCGCCGACTACCAGAAACTCGCTGCCTTTGCCAATTCCCATGCTTCCAGCGTTTGGGGACAGCGCGCCGCTTTGGCCCTCGGCTTCGACGACTTTTCGCAAGTTCGTTACGCTCAGGCGATGGCCTGGTTCGAAAAGGCCAAGGCCGATCCTTTGCTCCGCGAGTACACCCTTTTCTGGACCGCGCAAACCGAACGCGGGCTGCACAAAAACGGCGAAGCCGCTCAGGATTTCGCACAACTGCTGAAGGATTATCCCAACACGGTCATCAAAGAGCAGGTTCTCGAAGCCTACGGTCCTACCGCCATCGAAATTGGCCGCCCGCAAGACGCTCTGGAAGCCCTCGCCTCTTATCCCGCAACCTCTTCGAAGCCCTCGCTGCTTATCGTTCGCGCTCGCGCGCGCGAAGCAGAACGCAAGCTCACCGATGCCGTCAAGGATTATCAGACCATTTATTACAAGTATCCGCTTTCCGATGATGCCATCGATGCCGGGACTGCGCTGACGCGTCTCAATAAGCAGCTCGGCCGCGAGTTTCCCTATGCCGGCGTCGAAATGCAGGATGAGCGCGCCGACATTTTCTTCAACGCCCATAAGTGGAAGGAAGCCCGCGTCGCATACGAAAAGCTCGCCGCCATGCTCAAGGATCCTGCCAATCCTACGCGTCAGCGCGCGTTGGTTCGCCCCGCCGAATGCCGTCAGCATCCCAAAGCCGCGCCTTATCTTCTGGCGAATCTGAACACATCCGATCCCGAAGCCGACGCCGAGCGTCTCTACTACCTCTCGCAGGCCTATCGCTCCGAGAAAAAAGAAACGGAAATGCTCATCGCCATCGAAAAAACGGCGGAAAAATATCCGCAAAGCCATTGGACCGAAGAATCTCTGATGGCCGCCGGCAACTATTACTGGGTTTTGCTCGATCGCACCAAGGCCGCTCACTATTACGAACGCGTTTTGGAAAATTTCCCCGGCGACAAGAACGCCTATAATGCCGAATGGCGCATCGCCTGGGTCGCCTATCTCGATCGTCAGCCGTATGCCGACGAGAAAATGACCGTTTTTCTGCGGAAGTATCCGCTTTCCGGCGGCGCTGTAAATGCCATGTATTGGCTCGGCCGCAATGCGGAGCGCAGCGGCAATCCCGCCCACGCCCGCGCGTACTTCCAGAAAACCGTCGACCGTTTCCCCACGAGCTATTTTGGCGAAGCCGCGCAGAATCGCTTAGACAAACTGGGTCCAGGCGATGCCGAAGCTCCCGATTTCCTCGCGCAACTTCCTTCCGCACCTGCCCTGCGTCCTTTCGACGAGCCCATTGCGCCTAACGTGCTCGATCACTGGAACCGCGCGCAGGCTCTGCGCACCCTGGCCTTCGATGCTTCCGCCGAATTGGAGTTGAAAGCGGCTTACGCGGCCACCGCCTCGCCACGCTTTCTCGTCGAAGCCGCACAAGCCGCATTCGATCAGGGCCACTTTGCCGCCGGCATGAATTATGGGCGTATGGCGATCGTCAGTTTTGACTCGCGCAAGTTCAGCGAGGTCCCGCCGAATGCCTGGAAAGTGCTTTTCCCGCTGCCTTACGAACTGCAACTGCGACGCGAAGCCGAGCGCAACGACTTTGATCCCATGTTCGCCGCGGGTCTGATTCGCCAGGAATCCACTTTCCAGGCCGACGTGGTTTCCCACGCCAACGCGATCGGCTTGATGCAAATTCTCCCCAAAGAGGGCAAACGCCTCGCCCGCGAGCGCAAAGTCCGCTACACGAGAGCGACACTGTTCGATCCCAACGCCAATATCGAACTAGGTATGCTCTACATTGCCGAACTCACCCGCAGTTTAGGCGCTCCCGAATATGCCGCCGCAGCCTACAACGCTGGTGAAGATCGCGTCACGCTATGGCGCTCCGAACGCAATTACGACGAAATTCCCGAATGGGTCGAGTCCATCCCGTTCAGCGAAACCCGCGAGTACGTCCAAATCGTTCTGCGCAACGCCGACATGTACCGCAAGCTCTACGGCCCCACCACCAACAAAAACACCGTCTCCGCCTCCATTCGCTCCTCCACCCACACCAACCGCTAGCGGCTCAAATCTGCATCACACAACCCATTCGCCCCGGCGTCGCTTGCGCGCCACATCCAACAGATATTCGTCCATGGCTGGCGCCGCGTCCGGGTCGAAGCAATGCTTTGCTCCTCTCACATCCTGCTGATCGCCAAGCACGAGTCGTTCGTTCTGGGCCACTCCAGCCAGGATTGCACGAGCAGACTGCTCAGGTGATTGCGCCTCCGGGGGCGCCGGTCTGCTTTGCCAGATCGCTGTGGCAACCGTCCCCGGCGTCGCCGAGGTCACGCGAATACTCTCATCCCACAACTCGTAGCGCAGCGCGAGGCTCAAACCGTTGAGAGCCGCCTTCGTCGCCGAGTACATGGTCTGGTACGCCATCGGTGCCAGCGCGATGCCGGAGATTGTGTTCACGATATGTCCGCCGCCTTGTCTGCGCATGATTGGCAGCACCGCGCGGATCCCATAAAGTGCCCCATAAAAATTCAACGCGAACGCTTTTTCCCAATCCCCATTCGTCTGTTGGTCGAACGCTCCGCCGAACCCAGCTCCCGCATTGTTGAACAAGAGGTCGATCCGTCCGCCAAATTCCGCCGCCCTTTCGATCATCTGCTGCACTTCTTCTTTCTTCGTCACATTGCAGCGAACTCCCAACACACGGCCGGGATAGACGTAATTCAGCCTCGCTGTCTCTCGCTGCAGATTCTCGTCATTAAAATCTGCAATGGCCACTCGTTCCGCCCCATACCAAAGCAGCATCTCTGCCAACGCTAAGCCAATGCCTGATGCGCCGCCCGTCACTACCGCTACTTTGCCCCGATAGTATTCGCCCTCGTCATTCATGTTTTGCCTCGCCTTTGTAGCAGCCGTCTTACACTTCTGTTTGGAACGCGGTTGCTGGCTCGCTCGGTGGACTGTATAGCTCACCCGTTCCAGGGGGAGGCCTTTACTCGGTACTCCGGCCAACGGCGCGTTGTTTAACGCAAACGCTCTCTCTCGTCTGTGCCGACAATCACCTGCACCGGTGCGATTGAGCTTTTCGCCCACAATTCTAGGGCTTCGTTGACTTGCCTCCGCCCCGCCACTTAAAATTGGCCTCACGATGGCGGACGCCCAGTCGCTCCTCGGACAAACTATTTCCCACTACCGCATCCTGGAAAAATTAGGCGGCGGCGGAATGGGCGTGGTCTACAAGGCGCAGGACACACGCCTCGATCGCTTCGTCGCCCTGAAATTTCTTCCGTCTGAAATGACCAGCGATCCGCAAGCGCTGGCGCGCTTCCAACGCGAAGCGCAAGCCGCTTCCGCCCTGAACCATCCTAACATCTGCACCATTCACGACATCGGCGAAGACCACGGCAAAGCCTTCATCGCCATGGAGTATCTCGAGGGTCAAACCCTGAAGCACATGATTACCGGGCGGCCCCTCGAATTCGAACAACTCCTCGACCTCGCCATCGAAATTGCCGATGCCCTCGACACTGCTCACGCCAAAGGTATCGTTCACCGCGATATCAAACCCGCGAACATTTTCGTTACCCAGCGCGGGCACGCCAAAGTCCTTGATTTTGGCTTAGCCAAGGTGAATCTGGCGAAGAGCGGTTCGCAAAGCGCAGACCTGCACGCAACTTTAACCGTCGATCCTGAGCAGCTCACCAGCCCGGGCAGCACCGTCGGAACCGTCGCCTATATGTCACCAGAGCAAGTGCGCGCCAAGGAACTGGATGCACGCACCGACCTGTTTTCCTTCGGCGTGGTGCTTTACGAAATGGCCACGGGCGTCTTGCCTTTCCGGGGCGAAAGTGCCGGCGTCATTTTCACCGCCATTCTCGAAAAGGCTCCCTTGTCGCCCGTGCGGCTGAATCCAGACTTGCCGGCCAAGTTCGAAGAGATCATCAACAAAGCGCTGGAGAAAGACCGCAATCTTCGCTACCAGCACGCCTCCGACCTGTATGCGGATTTGCGCAGGCTCAAACGAGACACGGATTCGAGCATCTCGCGGCGCAGCAGCGCCGAGCTCGCCTCGGCGCAAGAAGCCCAGAGCGCGACTTTCGCCGCGCCCGTACGAGAGAAAAGCGCATCTGCAGTTTCCCCAGCAAGTCACGCCGGCTCCTCTCCGCCTGCAGCCGACCAGAAGAATCGCCAGTGGTGGGCTCTGCTGGCGGGCCTGGTGGTCGTGCTCGCGGCCGCAACCGCTGGCGGTTTCTGGCTGCGTTCCAGGGCGGCAGGCACAGAAGTGCAGAGCTTGGCCGTCCTGCCTTTCACCACCACCACCACCGCCGGAGACGAAATTCTCGCCGACGGCATCACCGAGGGCGTCATCAACGACCTGTCGCAAGTGCCGGGACTGAAAGTGATGGCCCGTAGCACGGTCTTTCGCTTCAAAGGGAAGGAAAACGACCCGCAACAGGTCGGACAAACGCTTAAGGTCGACACCGTCGTCACCGGAACTGTCGTCGAGCGTGGCGATAATCTCACTGTTCAGGCCGAACTGGTGAAAGTGGCCGACGGTTCGCAACTCTGGGGCAAGCAATTCACGCGAAAAATGGATGACGTCTCGCTGGTTCAGGGAGAGATCGCCAAAGACTTGGCCGGGCTGCTGCGGCCTAAAACCAAGGGTGCAACCTCGGCGAAAGAAATGGCGGCGGGCACGCAGAACCAGGAAGCCTATCAAGCCTTCGTCAAGGGACGCTTCTTTCTAGCGCAACGAACGCCGGAGAGCATAGCGAGCGCGATTGAAAGTTTCCGCAAAGCCGTCGAGGCCGATCCGAATTATGCCGAGGCCCACGCCTCACTGGCGGTCACCTATGATTTGGCACCCGGCTATTTAGACCCGCAACAATTTCGAGCCTTGGGCTCGCCCAGCGGAGAAGCGGAAGCTCAGAAAGCCATTGCCCTGAATCCCTCGCTCAGCACCGGCTACGTCGGCCTGGGCGCGTTCTATGCATCCCGATTTGACTGGCCGAAATCCGAGGAGCAACTCCGCAAGGCCATCGAATTGAATCCCAACGACGCCAGTGCGCATTACGCCTACGGACTAATTTGTCTTTCTCCGCAACGCAAGAACGACGAGGCCTTGGCGGAAATGCAAAAAGCGCTGGTCCTCGATCCCTTATCTTTGGTCATCAATACCAATTACGGAGTTTTGCTTTTTATGTCGGGTCGAAGCGCTGAGGGTATTCAACAGCTTCGAAAAACTCTGCAATTGGACACCTACCCGATGACTTACCTCCGCCTGCTCGAGATCCAAGCATTCCAAGGCGATTATGTCGGCGCTCGCGAAAATGGCTTGCGCGCTTTTCCCGGAGCGAATTGGCCCGTGCCGAAGGGCAAGACGGATTTCTATGAGACCTTTATGCGCGTGAACGGCGACGGCTTCACCAAGGCCATCGGCTCTGCCATGCTCGGAAGAAAGGAGGATGCCTTCCAAGCTTTGAATTCGTCAATCGAAATCGATCCCATCGACACACCGGTTTGGATTCACCGCCCGGAATTCGCCAGCCTCCACGACGACCCGCGCTTCACCGCCCTCCTCAAGCGCATGAACCTGCCATCCCACTAGGAAACGCCAGGGGAGGCCTCAGCCGTTGCGTAGCGCTTTTGTAGCGGCGCCTTCTGAGGCGGGCTGTTGGTTGTGTAGTGGCCGACCTTTAGAATCGGCCACGCGAGTCTGCGAGCCGCCCATGAGGAACTGTTTTGTGGTTCTTAGTCGGGCCCTTGCTCTCGCGATTCTCATCCGCTGCGCTACAATATTTCCTCCATGTCCACACCCGAAACCAATATGTCGCAAATCGCGCGTCGCATGCTCTCCGCCAAGGCCGAACAGTTCACCGAATCCGTTATCCGCGAAATGACTCGCCTGGCCCTCAAGCATCACGCAGTGAACCTTTCCCAAGGTTTTCCTGATTTTGCCGCGCCCAACGAAGTCAAAGAAGCCGCGCGTCAGGCCATCGCCGACGACATCAACCAGTACGCCATCACCTGGGGCGCCAAGCCGCTCCGCGACGCCATTGTCGAAAAATTCGCGCATACGCAAGGCGTTCACGTTGATCCCGAGCGCGAACTCACCATCTGCTGCGGCTCCACGGAAGCGATGATGTCTTCCATGATGGCGATCATCAATCCCGGCGACGAGATCGTAGTCTTCCAACCCTTCTACGAAAATTATGGCCCCGATGCGATTCTCTCCGGCGCCACGCCGCGTTTCGTCAACCTCCATCCGCCCGATTGGACCTTCGACGAGAGGGAACTGGCCGCTGCGTTCGGCCCCCACACAAAAGCCATCATTCTCAATACGCCCAACAATCCCACCGGCAAAGTGTTCACTCGCGCTGAACTCGAATTTATCCGCGATCTCTGCGTGCGCTGGAATACCTACTGCATCACCGACGAAATATACGAGCACATTCTCTACGACGGCACCGAGCACCTCACCATGGCCCGGATTGACGGAATGCGCGACCGCACCATCGTCATCAACGGCATGTCCAAAACTTACAGCGTCACGGGTTGGCGCGTGGGCTGGGCCATTGCTCCCGTCGAAGCCACCCAAGCCATCCGCAAAGTTCACGATTTCCTGACCGTCGGTGCAGCGGCGCCGTTGCAACAAGCTGGCGCCTTCGCGCTGAAGCTTCCGCAAAACTATTACGACAACCTTGCCGCCACTTACGCCAAGAAACGTACGCGTCTCCTCGCCATCCTCGAAAACTCCGGCTTCACCGTTTATAAACCTCGCGGCGCTTACTACATCATGACCGACATCTCCCGCTTCCATTGGGACGAATCCAAATATCCCGCCGAAACCCGCGACGTTTCCTTCGCCAAATATCTAGTCGAGCACATAGGCATCGCCTGCGTGCCCGGCTCCAGCTTCTATAACAATCCCCAGGACGGCGCCGCCCAAGTGCGCTTCACCTTCTGCAAAAAAGAAGAAACCCTGGCCGCCGCCGAAGCTCGCTTCGCCCGTCTCCATTTGTAGCGCCGAGCATCGACGCCCGCGCCTACGTCACTCGCAATCTGTAGAAGCCTGCCCTGGCCCACGCATCACCGCCCAGCGCAACATTTACCGTGTGTGGTTGCATTAAGTGTTGTGCGAGCCTTTAGCTGTGCCTTGGGTTGTGTAGCGGCCGGTCTTTCGACCGGTCAGGTTTTTTGCGCGGAAGCCGTGGCCCCTATCACGGTGCGGTTTCCGTACCTATGCTACACTCCGCTTAAAGATTGAAATTGCCAAGGAAACCCGCATGTCACTCCAATTGTCACTGATTCCCGTCAACTCCAAACTCCAGGCCAACGGCGACGGCCAGCCTCTTGACATTTCCGCAAGCGAATCCCGCACCTTCCTTTGCCGCCTCACGGTTACCGAGCACGTGGAGCAAGAATCCCTCGATGTATCCATATGGGGTTCCTCCGATGGCCAGGATTTCGGCAAAAAGCCTCTGCTCAAGATTCCCCAGCAGTTTTATTGCGGCACCACGAAAATGGTTCTGGACGTTTCCATGCGCCCCGAAGTGAAGTTCCTCCGCGCAAAATGGGAACTCAATCGCTGGGGCCGCGTGACCCCCACTCCCATGTTCGTCGCCGAACTCGATCTCACTGAGATTCCCGTCATGAACCGGGAAGCGAGCGTTCCCCAGGCCCAGCCCACCGCCCAGCCTTGAGTTAGCTGCGACTTTTGCGTATCCCCCAGTCGGAAAGGCCTTTCGACTCTTGCCTTTATGCGACGTCTTGGCCCTCCGCGTACTCTAATAAGCGTACCCACGCGCTTGCTGGCGCGGGTCATAAGTCTGGGGATTTACCCCGTGAACGAGTTCGGAATTGGCTGGGACTGACCCGGGAATAAACCGAACATGAGGATGCTCTGAGCGAAGTGTCGTCATTACCGTGGCAGGAGTCTCTCTCGAAGCGCTACGAAGCGCTCTTCCACGTCGCGCGGGCGGTTGCCGCGCATCGCGATGCCAAAGAGCTCTTCCGCGTTTTGGCCGGTGAACTGCGTGGCGCTGTCGATTTCGACTTTGTCGGCTTGTTTCTCTATGATGAGGCCACGCACACCTTCGAGAATCCGGTACTCGAGACCGTGAATGGTTCGGGGGGAATTTTCATCCCGCCCGATTTCCCTCCTGAGCAAACCATCACCTGGTGGATCTACCATCACCAGCAGCCAGTAGTGATTTCCTCCCGTGAAAAAGAGACGCGCTTTCCTCGCATGATGGAGCTCTACAAGCAACACGGTGTGCAATCGGCTTGTCTCCTTCCACTCACCACGGTGCACCGCCGGCTCGGCAGTCTCGGGTTCGGAGTCGAACATCCTCGCGAGTATTGCCAGGAAGAAATCCGCTACTTATCGCTCGTTACCGATCAAGTGGCACTTGCTGTCGACAATGCCTTGCGCGAGCGCGAACTGCTCCGCAGCCAAGAGGCTCTGCGCAAACAAACCGCCCACTTCGAGCGTCTCTTCGAACTCGCTCCGGAAGCGATCATCTTGCGCGACACCGATAACCGCGTACTCCGCGTCAATCGCGAATTCACCAAGCTGTTTGGCTTCTCCGTCGAAGAGGTCCTCGGCCGCAATGTCTCCGATTTGATCGTCCCCGACGGCCACCGCGAAGAATCCGACCGGCTCCGCGAGGCGCTCAAGCGCGGCGAACGCGTCGATACCGAACTGCTGCGCAAACGCAAAGACAACTCCCGCGTCATGGTTTCCTTCGTCGCCGCTCCCGTCGCGGCCAATGGAGGCTCCCCGGAAGTCTACGGAATTTACCGCGACATTACCGAGCGCAAGAAAGCCGATCAGGCCCTCCGCCGCAGCGAAGCTTATCTCGCCGAGGGCCAGCGTCTGAGTCACACCGGAAGCTGGGCGCGCTGCGTCAACACCGGCGAAATCTTCTTCAGTGCTGAAAGTTCCCGTATCTTTGGTCTCGATCCTTCTACCAAGATGACCTACGAGACCCTGCTCGGACGCATTCATCCCGAAGATCGTCCCACCTTTCAGGAAACTATCGCTAAAGCCACCGCCAGCGGCAGCGATTTCGAGATTGAATACCGCATCATTCGCGACGACGGCTCCATGCGCCACCTCCACGTTTTGGGTCATCCCGTCAGGAACTCCGCAGGCAACCTCTCCGAATTTGTCGGCACCCTGGTCGATATCACGGAACAGGTTGAGTCGCGCAAAGCTCTTGAAGATGCTTTCGCCGAGATCAGCAGGCTCAAGGATCAGCTCGTCGCGGAAAACGTCGCGCTGCGCCAGGAGATCGACGAAACCTCTATGTTCGACGAAATCGTCGGAAAGAGCGCCGCCTTGCAGGCCGTTCTCAAGGAGATCGAGACGGTTGGCCCGACCGACTCCACCGTGCTCATTCACGGTGAGACCGGAACCGGCAAGGAACTCATCGCCCGTGCCATTCACAATCTCAGCGCGCGACGTTCCAACGCTTTCGTCAAGGTCAATTGTGCGGCCATCCCCACTGGCTTGCTGGAAAGCGAACTATTCGGCCATGAAAGAGGCGCCTTTACTGGCGCGATTGCCCAGCGCATCGGTCGCTTCGAATTGGCGCAGCACGGCACCGTCTTTCTCGACGAAATCGGCGAGATTCCCTTGGAATTGCAACCCAAGCTGCTCCGTGTTCTGCAGGAGCGCGAATTCGAACGCCTCGGCAGTTCGCGCACCCTGCGCACCGACGCTCGCCTCATCGCCGCCACCAATCGCGACCTCTCCGTCATGGTTGCCGAACAGAAGTTTCGCTCCGATCTGTTTTATCGCCTGAATGTATTTCCCATCCATGTGCCAGCGCTTCGCGAACGTCCCGAGGACATCCCTGTGCTCGTGCGTCATTTCACTGAACTTTTCAGCCGCCGCATGAATAAAGCCATTTACACCATCTCCGCCGAGACCATGAGCGCGTTCATCCGCTACGACTGGCCGGGAAATGTTCGCGAACTTCAAAACGTAATCGAGCGCGCCGTGATTCTTTCTTCACACGGAACTCTCCGCGTCCCCGCAGCCGAATTCAAGAACGATCGAAAACCATCACCGGCCGCCCAACACGCGACAGACCCCACGCCGAAGCGCACCCGTACCATGGTTCCTGTTCTCAGTCGCGAGCAAATCGTTGAGGCTCTACGAAAAGCCGGTGGTCGTGTTGGCGGCGCGGATGGCGCTGCGGCTCAACTCGGCTTGAAGCGCACCACATTTATCGGACAGATGAAAAGACTTGGCATCGATCTGCCAAGTGTCATAGCGGAGTTGTGACACTGTCGCAATGCTTGTGACACTCTGACAGTTCGACCATCTCCCCGCGTAATGTTTTCCTAACCATATTCCCTACAATCACTTCCCATTACTCCAGGTGCCACGGTCATTTGGCATCGTAGCTGCCTTTCCCACTCCGCGAGCCAAGAAGCCTATGTTGCGAGCCATGATTTCCGACACTGCTTTCGAACAGAAATGGGTTCTGCAAGGAAAGCTCTGTGGCCGTTGGGCGGAGGACTTGCACCACCAGTGGGAAAGTACTCGGAGTTCGCGCAGAGGACGGAGATGCGCGGTCGATCTCGAAGACGTCACCTGCGTTGATCGCAAGGGCGAAACCGTTTTGCTGGAAATGGTCACCGAAGGCACTGTGTTCGCCGCCAGCAGAGTCTACATGAAGCACGTACTGGAAACGCTAAGCGAACATCAATCGTGAATTCGTAGGGGGAAATGTAATGCCAATTGAAACGACACTACCAAATAATTCGGTTCCCACAGCCATACCCATCTTCGAGAAGGAGCCGGACCTGCATCTCGTCGATCTCGCCAAGCACGGCTCGCAACCTGCCTTCGAAATGCTTTTCAAGCGCTATGAGCACCGCATGCTCCTAATCGCCAACCGCATCGTGCGCAACCAGCAGGACGCCGAGGACGCCGTGCAACTGGCCTTTACCAATGCCTTTATGCGTTTGCGCGCTTTTCAGGGTGATGCCCGCTTTTCCACTTGGCTTACCCGCATCACTATCAACGAATCGCTGCAATTGCTCCGCAAACGTCGTCCTGGTCACTCCTCTCTTGACGGATACAAAGCTGCCGATGGCGAAATGCATCCCTTGCAAATCGCTGATGCTGCTGCCACACCCGAGGAGAACAGCGACCATCGCGAGCTCAGCGGAATCTTGCACCAGGCCATTCGCGAGCTAAGGCCCATTTTTCGCAATGTTATCCAGATGCACGAAATCGCGGAACTCACTTCGGAAAGAACTGCCGAACTCTTGGGCCTTTCCACTGCGGTCGTAAAAGCGCGTACCTTCCGCGCCCGTCGCGTGCTGCGGCGGAAACTCGCTTCGCGCTTGGGAATCAGCCGTAAATCCGCTCGCCAGTCTTTCGCCGCATCGGGAGCGAGTAACGCAAATCCCCGGCGAGCCGGCACCCTCGTCCACGCGATCTAGGTTGCCAATATCTGGCAACTGCCTCCTGCAGACCAGCCGTAAGAACGGAGATCTCAAATGTGGATTGTTCGGGTAGCGCTCGACCGACCG
>Ga0335073_10002081_pt1 | contig 27337 bp, 31 predicted proteins | sample Lox_Sample_22_FD_207093 | JGI IMG/M metagenome (GOLD analysis project Ga0335073, IMG submission 207093) | Soil microbial communities from Loxahatchee National Wildlife Refuge, Florida, United States - Lox_Sample_2.2 | ecosystem: Environmental > Terrestrial > Soil > Wetlands | place: USA...
CGAGACCAATGTCGCGGCGATGCCGGAAAAGCCGCAGAGGGGTGGCTTCAATCCCCTGGCGATGGAACGACACTACACCGTCGGGGAACTGTCGAAACTCTGGTTCTTCAGCGAAAACACCATTCGACGGATGTTCATTCATGAGCCTGGCGTCATCAAGATCACCCGCCAAGCCACCCGCGTCAAGCGAGGTTATACCTCCCTCCGAATTCCGGAACGGATCGCGGAGAAGGTCCACCGCCGCCTGCAGACCCCAGCTTAAACCGCACGGATTTGACGGAGTTTGGGAACCGCAGCATGCTGCAAACGCATTGCGACCATGGCGCGCTGCGTGCATGCGCGCCAGAGCGGACGGATGTACTTCAGCACACGTGGGAGCGTGACCATGTTCGAGTCAGTGGAACAGCTATCGGAGAGACTGGCGGCAAACGGATACTTTATCGATCCGGTGATGACGCAGGTCGTCTTCCTGGCGGCGGCGCTGCAGAAGCCCCTGTTGCTCGAAGGTCCCGCTGGAAGTGGCAAGACGCAACTAGCCGTTTCCGTCGCTGCTGCCGCGAAAACGCATGTTGAACGGCTCCAGTGCTATCGCGGCGTTACAGAGGACAAAGCCATCGGTCACTTCGATGAGGGTCTTCAACGCCTCTACATGGAGTTCTCGAAGGGGCAGCACGAGAACTGGCAGGCCGTGCAGGCCAACCTGAAGGGGCGGGACTTCTTCCGTCCCGGTCCGCTCATGCGCGCACTCGAATGCGAGCAACCCTGCGTGCTGCTCATCGACGAACTGGACAAAGTAGACGACGGATTTGAGGCGATGCTGCTCGAGATCCTATCCGCTTGGCAGCTCTCGATCCCCGAGTTCGGAACCGTCGCGGCGAAAAGCATTCCGTTCGTTGTGCTCACCAGCAACGAAGAGCGCAGGCTGGGTGATCCCATCCGACGACGTAGCCTCTACATGCGGGTCGAGCATCCGACCCCTGAACGCGAAGCGGAAATCATCGCCAGCCGGACCACGGAGGCAGGTGCGGCCTTCCATCGTGAGATGGCAGGCATCGCGCTTTCGTTCCGCAACTACTCGCTCGAAAAGCCACCGTCGGTCTCGGAGATGATCGACTTCGCCAACGCCCTGCAACTGTTGGGCACCAGCCATGTAACCCCCGAACTTCGCGATGTGGTGTTGCCGTTCCTAGCCAAGACGGAAAAGGACCGCAGACATTTGCTGTTGCGCGAGGGATTTAAGAGCCTGCTTGATGATGGGGCGCGCTTCGCACAGTCCGTCGCACATCACGGAGGACCAATCCTGTGATGCGATGGCTGCTCCTGTTCCTGCTTGTCCCGGCCAGGATTGCCTATGCGCAGGCCGATCCCCTATCAGCCGCCAACTACGTGCGGCGCTATGCGGCTCATTATGGCGTGCCTCCAGAATTGATCGGCGCATTGATCGATGTAGAGTCTGGCTGGAACCCAAATGCAATCTCCAACAAGGGTGCGATGGGCTTGATGCAACTCATGCCGGCAACGGCCCGGCGCTTTGGTGCCTTCGATCCATTTAATGCCGAGCAGAACATTGCGGCGGGCACCCGCTACGTGACGGTCCTGATGTGGGAGTTCCACGGCGATCTCCGCCTCGTGGCTGCGGCCTATTATGCAGGGGATCTCGAGATTGGACGGCACCAACTGAACTACCACAACCGTCAGGTGATCGCGTATGTCCAGGCTGTACGCCGGCAATACGTTCTGCGCAGGTATCTGGCTACCTGCCAATCAAGGAGGCCCACCCCATGAGACTTTGCTGGCTCATTCCCATCGCCATCCTATTCCCGCTGCATCTCAGTGCAGCCGATACGCCCATCGGTGCACGTGTGGCGACGGTCACGATTAACCCGCAAGAGGTCACGGTTCTTCACCTGAGGCCCGAGTTTGTATCGACAATTCAAATGCCGGAGGAGATCACTTCGGTGATTCTCGGGAGCCCCGGAGAGTTCAAGGCCGAGCACAGCGAAGGAGAACCGCAGTACGTATACGTCAAACCGATCACCAAAGAGCCGGCGCAGTCGAACCTCCTCATCGCGACAAAGTCCGGGCAGCACGTCACTCTGGAGTTGATAAGCGATGGCGCCGGTCTTTCCGACCAGACGCAGCCGGTGGATTTTCTTGTTGAATATCGAATGCCTCGGAGCTTTCTGATTTCGGATGATGATGCGACTCCTGCAGCGCCGGCTACGCCTGTTCAGAAGCAGCCGCGTCTCGCTGCTTTTGAAAATGACATTCCGACCCGCGCGCAACATTCAAATCTTGACCAGGAATTCACGCAGCAGGAAAACGTGAACTCTCCCAAGTGGACAAAATGGCCCGACAAGCAAATCGAGACTTCGATCGGTGATATTCGCCAATGGGAAAGCGAAACCGCGATTTCTTACTCGATTTTGAACAACTCGGATCAACCTGTAGAAATCCTTCCGCCGCAAATCCAGATGGCAGGACGCAAAGTTACGAAAAAGAAGAAAGCGGGCAAAGGCATCATCTCGGATCAACTGGAGATTCGGGACTTCAGGCTGAGCTCGACCCGGCTCGAACCCGGAGAACGGGCAGACGGAGTAGTGGTCTTTGACCGGCCTAACTTCAAGCAATCGACAGAGAAGCTGTTTCTGCAGATTGCCCAGGCCGACCAGGTGGATCGGCCTATCCTGATTCGACTGCCATTCACCCCACCCATCGCGGGGGACCAAACAGAGAGGAGTGCGAGGCCATGAGCGTTATCGACAACAGCAAGAACGGAAATGGGCCGACACCACTTGTCCTCACCGAATCTTCCGAGTCTCCGGCTTCTGATACTGCCGTATCCTCATCCGGTTCGCAGGATGAGCGCGCGGAGTCCGTCCGGAGGTTCGCCACGCGCGCCAATATGAAGACAGAGGAAGGAATCAGCAAGGGCAAACTTCTGCTCTTAGGCGGCGCACTCGCGACGGCGGTACTCTTTTTTGTCTTCACGGCTGTGGTTGGCAAATCGCCTGAGAAGGCAGTTCCGCCCAAGCGTGAGGCGCAGTCCCAAGAGGCGAATCAGGGACACACTCCTGCTCCAAAGAGCAGCGTCATCCCGTTGATGGATACACCACACACTGCGACGGTAGATAACAATGCCGGTCAACTCGGGCCTGCCGACATTCGCCGAACACGCTCTCTGGTTGACACTTCGGATTCAAAGCCGCCAGCGTCGAAGCCCGCCGTCGCTAGCTCGCTCGGCGCCGTGCCCAGCTTTGCGGCCACGCAGCAGAAATGGGAAGACCCAGCCCCCTACGGAACTGCCCCAGCGCCGGAGCCCCCAGCAACTCAACAAAATACTTTGAAGGAGCCTTCTCTCGTCTTTGTACGAAGTGTGAACCAGAATCAGTTCATGACTGCGATCCAGCCGAGTGCCGACGATAATGGTGAAGCGCTGCGGCTCGAGTTGACTCCGGGAACCCGCATCGAAGCGAAACTCGAGACGCAGATCTCGAGTGCCTTGCTTGCTCCTGTGGTTGCGGTGGTCGAATACACATACGCAATTGGAGATAAAGTCATCGTTCCGGCAGGGGCTCGCGTCTACGGCGAACTTCAGCAGGCGGACCGGAGCGGTTGGGTGAGCGTGAAATTCGACGAGATTGAACTTCTCGATGGCGTCCGGGAGAAAATCGATGCGGTAGGAACCGGACTCGATCTCGGCCCAATCAAGGGCAACGTCTATGGGAGAAACACCGGCAAGAACTTCCTGGCGCGTGCGGCGTCCGGTCTGGGGTCAGTGCTTGCGGAAGTTGCCGGCAATAATACCAGCGCAGCTTTCTCAGAAGACGATATGCTTCGTGAACGGCTCGCCGAAAACATCGGGACCGCCGGCGATTCCGAGGTCATGAATCTCGATGCGAACAGCCGCATCGTTGTTTCTGTCCCTGCCGACACCAAGATCTACATTGTGTTTACGAAACACGAGCAAGTGCCGTCGACGCTTCACAAAATCCCAACAGCAAATCAGTAGTTTCCCTCACGACTGAAGCAGCCCCGGTAAGCATGTCCGCGGCTGTGTCATGTTCGCTTCAACTAAGGCCAGCGGGCGGTCGCCCAAACGCCATTTCTCCGTTTTCCCCGGAGCGAAGCACGAAGGAGACTCACTATGGGATCCGAGCATGCACTGTTCTCGACCGCCCAGAGTGCGCTTTAGCGCTGCTTCGTTTCCCATTCCTCGACGTGGAACTGGGCAACCAGGCGGACCCGATTGCCCAAAGTGCGCCTGATTCCTCGTCGAGACCGATTGCTCAGTCCCCGAGTTGAGCAATGACAGGTCCCAATACGCCACAGTGGATCTGGGTGATTCGGGTCTCGTTGGCTAATCCTCGTTTTGAGGAAACATCGGTCCCAAAGACTCATCGTGCGCTTGAGTTCTCATCGGTCTTCTGGAGTCAGCATTAGGACGGAATCACCAGGGATCGACCACAGCGTCTGCAGATGAAGGTGTGCTCCCAGTTCCAATAGAGGCGAGAGTAAACCTCACGATTATAATGAGCGACTCTGCGAAGGCTAAGGAGCAGGCCCGCTATAAAGGCGATGTCTAGAAACGCGAACATTGCACTTGTTCCAAATATTGCCGCCCTGGGATGCGTAAAGATCAAACTAAAGTTCACCAAAAACAAAATCGAGAACAGTAGTATCCAGAGTCCCCAAAGTAAGAACGGTCGTATATAACCGCGCAGCTTAGGCGGGGCGACGGCATGTGCTGCGTACGATTGGGTCACTCCGGAGTAGAAAGGACCCGAGTATGTCCGTGTTCCTTCCTGATAGAGAACGCGAGCAGCTACGACATTTGCGGCGCCGCACTGGTCACATCGGTACGAATTCAATTGCGATTCTGATGCCATCCGTAGTTCCCGACCTAGCGGCATCTTGCAACACCAGTCTCTCCGATTGCGATTCTAGCTCCGCAGGTCTAACCGGGCCAATCTCTATATCGCGCTGAGAAAACTCACTACTGTCCTCAGCAGATCGAAAGACCTCCTGAATGATGGACCAGGATAATGTTTCCCGAATTGGTCCGCTGTCTGAAATTTGACCGAGTTTTGGTTCCGCCTCACTCTCTCCCTCGACACGGATGCCACGAGCAGCCGGGTTCAGGAGAGAAACCTCTATGACAACCGCACTCAATCTTTGGCGGCGCAGACCTTCAGCATCTTTGTCCGGGGCAATCGTTATGCATCGCCCCGACGACATCAACTGGCCCCGCCTTATCGTTCAGTTTGCCCTTGGGCTCATCATTCTCAGCAATCTGCTTGTGCCACTGGCGGCAAGCGCGCAGAACCTCGGTACCTCCCCACAGTTTGGCCAGGCCGTGCAGGGCCAGCAGGCCACAACGGTCGAAGGCACCGTCCTGAATATTGTGAACTGGGGCTGCAACGTAATAGCCCCCGTGATCGCAGTTGCCTGCCTCGGCGTGGCCGGGTGGCACTTCAAGTCGGGGCGCGGTTATCTCGGTTGGGGCGTAACGGGTGTCGCGTTGATGGTGATCTCCGGTCTCGGACGGATGGCCGAGGGCTTCATCACTCAAGCGCAAGGAATTCAGTAACCGAGGCAGAGAGCCCATGCAGACGCCGCAGTTCCTCCTCGACCTTCTCCAACTGCTCCTCGATCTCGCGGCGCCAGCAGCCTTCTGCACGCTGGCTGCCGCGGGAGTGAGTCTGCGGCATGAGGGCGGGATCAACTTCCATGTGAACGGCCGCACCGGCAAATGGATCCTCTGGACAGTCGTGCTCTTGACGCTGCCGGAACTGCTCTCATGGATCGCGGCCCAGGGCATCAACATTCCGCCGGGCAGCGGCTCGGTCGGAACGAGTTGGCTCGCCACGATGGAGACGATCTTCAAGAATTTCGTCAACGAGATCGTCGTTGCCAAGCTTGCTCCGGTCATAGCAGCTTATTTCGTCCTGAAGGCCACCCTGGATGGCGCTGCGGGCGAAAACCCACTCGGCTCGATCATTGCAGCGCTATTTCTCATGTCGCTTTCAGCCACGATGACGCTCTTTCAGGGCTGGAACTCAGGTGGTCAGTACGCGATGACCGACATGCTCAGCTCTCTTTGGAATTACATTGCCGGCCAAATCCTGCCGGCGGCGGCCGGACTCGCCTGTATCGGAGCAGTGATTAACTTCGTCCGTCACAGACCCTGGACCAGACTGGTCTTCGCCGCGATCTCGTTTCTGTGTGTGAGTGGGCTGCTCTCGCTCTTTCGGGCCATGGCGGCGTAAGGACGAAACTATGAGTCTCGATGGCGCTATCGTCAATCTCGCATCCTGGGCGGGCAACACGATGATGCCCACGATGGCCGGGATGTTCTTTGCCGGAGCGGTATACCGCTATAGCAAAGGCGGACAGTTTGAGCAGTTGCTCTACGGTGGCTTTGCGTCACTGCTCTGTTCGGGGATGCTTCGAGCTCTTGAAGGATTCGTGCAGCACACGGGAGCGACCAGCGCCGATGCTTTCTGGATGGCGACGATGAGCTTAGTGAACTGGACAGCCAACGTGATCCTGCCCATGTTTGCGTTGACCCAACTGGCCGGGATGGCCTTGCACATGGGCGGAGTCGTTTCGGAGATCTATCCCGGTTCGACATGGATAAGGAAGTTCTTCGCAGCGATCGGCGCATTGATGGTTTCTGGCATGGTCCGCCTCGCCGAATCAATGGTCACTCAGGCACACGGAATCGGAGGTTAAGCGAATGAGCCTCAATCTGACACCGGTACATCGTAACCTCCACACGAAGGTGAAATTCCTTGGCCTTGAGTTTGAAGACTTGATTCTTGTGCTCGCGCTGGCCGCGGTGATGAACCTCCTTGCACACTTCGTGAGCGGGAACGCTCATGTGTTTGGAATTCCGATCAACGTCTTCATGGAGTTTGTCGTTCCGGCCTTGGCCGTTCCTTTTCTCATCCTCTTCAAATACGGCCGGCCGCGTGGCTATCTGACCGATCTCGTCCGCTCTTTCTTTTCTCCAAAGGCCTGGTGCGCGCTTGAGCAAGATTCGGAGTTGACGCAACCTTACCTGGTCGAGGAGGAGAACTGATCCCATGCAAGCGGTCATTGAGACACGGCGGGACGGAACCGTGGCGATGGAACTCGATGGCGAAGCTGCGCGCGCGATGGTCGCAAGCGTCGTTTTCGCTTCGCGCTTCCACGAAGGGATTGTTCCACTCGCGGGGTTGGTCGAGAAGGGCCTGCAAACTGGCGGGAACGAGTCATCAAGGGGTGTCCAATGCCAGTGACCTACGCGGAACACGACAGGGAGTTGAAGGCGCCTGCTGTCTGCGAGCTCCTTCCCCTACGCGATCTTCCCGTGGGCGACAACATCATGGTTCGGACTAACGGCGCATTCGTCGCAGGATACGAGTTAAAGGGAATTCTCGCCTACTTCGCCACGGACGACGAACGTAACCAGAACAAAGCAATGCTCGAAGCGCTGTTCCGGAGCGTGCCGGACGTCAGTATGCGCATCCAGTTCCGCTACGAGATTTCGGAGCACTTAGGCGACCTTCTGGATAGCTATCTACATGAACAGCGCACAGAGCAGTCGGAAGTGATGGCGCTCGATGCGCACAGGCTGAGGATGTGGCGCCAGAAAGAGAGCAGCGGCTTCTTTTTCGAGAACCGTCTGCATGTGTACTTCATCTGGGATCCGCGGGTGCATGCAAAGCTGTATCACTCCGTGCAACAAAAGCGCAGCGCGAATGGGTTTACTCTCAGCCAGAAGAAGGCGATCGAGCGAACTCGCAAGGAACACGAGACCTTCTTGGCAGAGTTCGAGTCCATCCTCCGCGGCATTGAAGGGTCCGTGGAAGCGGCTGGTCTCGGGCCGCGGAGGCTTTCAACTCAGGAATTGTTTGAAGAACTGAAGCACGCTCAACACCCTGTTCGCCATGATCGTAGGCCATATGTGTCTGGCGAGGAGATGATCGAGTATCGCAGCGCGCGGGAGCAGGCCACGGAGGCAAGCATTCTCAATGAAACCGAAACCTATCTGAATATCGACGGGTATCTCTACTCGGTAATCAGTCTTAAAGAACTGCCCGATGCAACGCTCCCTGGAATGCTGCAGGGCTTCTCAACCCTCGGCTTCCCGGTCATCATCACGGGACAGGTCGTCATCCCCGATCAAGTGAAGGTGCTTAAGAGCTACAAGAAGCGCTTGCAGAAGATGACGGCCGCGCAGAAGGACGCGAACGGAAACTTCAAATCCAATCCTGAAGCAGAGGTCGCACAGGCGCAGCTGATCCAGGTTCAGCGGGACATCATCTCCTCATCGCTCAAGACGGCGAAGCTGAGTTTGTCTGTTGTCGTCCGTACCTCGCAGCCGGCCATAACTCAGAACGACCTGGAGAGGTCTGAGCGCGAACTCGCCAACCGAACCCAGGAGGTATTGAACGCCTTCACCCACATGAACGGCGCGAAGGCGGTCGCGGAAACCATAGCCAAGCGCCGCATCTTTCTCGGCACCCTGCCAGGGATGGCCGAAGCCGATAAGCGCGATCAGGACATGCTGAGTTCGAACGTCGCCGATCTTGTGCCGGTCGAGATGCCGTGGACCGGCACACGCAGAAGTCCACTCATCCTCTTCGAGACACCCTATCGCCAGCTGATTCCGTTCTCGATGTTCGATCCCGATCTCTCTGATGCGAACGGCCTTCTGATGGCAAAGAGTGGCGGCGGAAAGACGCTCGCCGCGCAGCAGATGCTCTTGATGGCGGCTCGGGCCAACCCGCTCATCTCCATTCTCGAGCGCGGAGATTCTTATCAGCCGCTTGTGGAACTGATGGGCGGCGAGATGATCGAGATGTCGCTGGACAGCGATCAGACCATCAACCCGTGGGATTTACCGAAGGGTGACGATCGGCCCTCGAACGACCAAATCTCGTTTCTGAAAAATCTCACGCGCCACATGCTCGGTGAGAACACGCCGCCGGACCTCGATATTGACCTGCTTGACAGCGTGCTCTTGGAAGCGATCGCCGCGACCTACAAACGTTGCAGAGCCAAGACCTCGAATCCCATCCCGCTCTTCGGCGACCTGGCCGCAGAGTTGTCCCACTGGCAGGACCGCGACCGGAATCAGAAGATCAATGCGATGGCGCAGATGGCGTCTACCAAGCTACGCGCCTGGGTGGATGAGGGCTCCTATGCACGTCTCTTCGACCGGCCCACGACGATTCAACTTAACAATCCCTGGCTCTACTTCAATGTCGAGAAGCTGAAAGACGATCCGCGCCTTGAGCGCGCGATGAGTCTCCTGATCGCGCATACGGCAACGCATCGTGCATCGGGAATTACGGGCCAGCCAAGTATCGTGCTGCTCGACGAGTGCTGGGCGCTTCTCGAGTCGCCAATCCTCGCCGGTGTTGTCGTTCAACTATTCAGGACGGCCCGTAAGAGAAATGCGAGCGTCTGGGGCATAAGTCAGACTCCGGAAGACTTTGTCGGCACACCTGACAAGCCAAACGAGCATGGCGCTGGCATTGTGAAGAACGCAACAACAAAGATCATTGGCAAGCAGCCGGGTGACATGACGGCGCTCCGCGAGCACGTTCACTTGAACGAGACAGCGTTGAATCAAATTAAGATCTTTGCCCACCCCAAGAAGGGACACAGCGCCGAGTTTCTGATCGCGATAGGGGAGAAGGCGGAGTCAACGCACGCGATCCGAATCGTGCCGAGCCCCGTCGACTACTGGATCACTACGACGTATGCGCGGGAACGAGCATTTCGCAAGTGGTGGTTGCAACGGCGCCAGCAGATGCCGCTGATTCAGGCCTACGAGGAACTATCGGCACAGTATCCGCGCGGCTTGGCGGAACTCGCGCCCTTGCCTGTCGAGCTCTCCGGGGAGATGCAGGAGGCGATCAGTCAATGAACGAGAAACTCAATTCCGAGCCAGAACTGCTCCTCAGCGGCCAGCCCTATGGGGTCGCATCACGCGGACGCGCGCACTGGAAAAGAAGACTACTTGTCGTCGCGCTTCTGCTGGAGACCTGCTTGGTCCTGCCGAAGTACGCGCACGGGCAATTCCTAAGCATATTCGACTCGATCTTCAGCTCGATTCAGACCGACATCGGCAGCTCTCTGAGCCAGATAAACCAAGTAATGCAGCAGACTCAGAAGCTCTATCAGACCACCCTGGCGCCTCTTGCGGCGCTCAATCAGGCCCGCGGGTTTGTCGTGAACTCAATTAACAGCTTTCGTGGCCAGATGAATCAGATCTTCAACACGCCCTTCACCAGCGCGGTAATGCCAGGGCCACAGCAGTTCGAAAGCATTCTGCACAGCCGACTGTCTTCGAACATTCCAGAGCTGCAGGCGAGCTTTACTTCGAACTACGGAGCGATACCTCAAGCGAACGCGGCATCTCCACAAGATCGCGTGATGATGGACGTGGATGATGCGCTTGGTCAGGAAAACCTGAAGACGACTCTGATCGCCGATCAGGGTGCAGACACCATTCTTCAGACGGCGAACCAAATGGAAAATCAGGTCGCAGTCAGCACGCCCGGTTCCAATCCCTTTCTCACCGCCCAGGCCCAGGTCGCCAATCTTCGCTGCCAAGCCTACATCCAGAAAATGCTTGCCGCGGAACTCCGTCAGGAAGCCGGCCGCATCGCCCACGGCAATGTACTCGTCAAGCGCAGGGCCGCCGCGGCGGACGGAATCAACAGTCTCATCACCGGAGCGCTGACGGCGCGCTAGAGGAGGACCAGCTATGACAGATCCCAAAAAGAATCCAATCAAGCAGCGCCGATCATTCTTGTGGTGGCGCAAGCCGCGCTTCGTTTCCGAGCAAGCAATCCCTGCGGTCTCTGCCGACCCGACTCGTGAAGAAAAGGGACAGCCTTGGTACCGGCCGAGTGTTCTGAAAGTGTCCGTTGTCGCTCTTGCCGTGCTCGCGATCTTCCCCACTCGGGCGAATGGGCAGTTCGGCATCGATACGGCTGCGATTTTGGCCGCGCTTTCGAAGATGCAGTCGCTCATGAACACCTTCATTGCGACACCGCTCAAGACGATCAACCAGTATGAGCAGAGCGTGGCGAGCTACGAACGGCAGGTAATGTATCCACTCACTGCGATCAATCAGGCAAAGTCATCAGTGACGCAGTTCGAGAGCCAATTCAACAACATTAGCAATATGTTCCGCGTAAACGTCTCAAGCGCCACTCTGCCACAATCACAGAGCCTCGAGTCCCTCCTTCTGTCACGCAATGCGACGAACGTGCCGAACCTTTCCGGTCAATTCCAAAACGTCTATGGCGTCGTGATGGCCCAGAATGCTGCTTCTCCGCAGATCCGAACGATGACGGACATGACGGACGCACAGGCCCAGGACGCCATGAAGCGTGCAATCGAAATTGATGCCTTATCGGATGCGGAGTTGAACGAGGCCAACCAGATGGGCCAACAGATATCGCAGGCAGCGCCTGGAAGTGCGCCCATCCTTGAAGCCGAGGCCGATGTTTGGGTCGTGCGTGCCAACGCATATACGCAGGCGGCCCTAGCAGAACTCATGCGAACTCGGGGCATCGATCTGGCAAATCAGAGCGCAATTAGGAAAATTGCGACAACGGACAACACCACGAATAACGGCGTTATCAGTGGTGCACTGACCAACAGGTGAAATGAGTGGTGTACGGCAACTTCCATCCCGAGATGGCACTGGCGTTCTTCCAGTCGACTCAGTTGAGTCTCTTCGAGCGCTTCCAGACCCAGGCGACGTCCGGCATTGATGCGACGGGCATCACGTCCGGGATGCAGCATGTGGCCTATGTGGTCCTGCTCGTTGGCTTTCTCTGGCAGGCATATGAGTCGGCGCTGCATGGCGGAGACGTGCGTGGGCTGGGCGCAAGTCTGATCAAGTATGTTGCTACCGCGGTTGTCGTGATGAACTATGGGGCCGTCTTCAACACGATCAATCAAGGTTTCGTAAACGCGGGCAACTGGATCAATAGCGCTGCAGGAGTCGGTAGCCTCCTTGACAACTGGAAGAGCGACCTCCTGACGCAATTTAGCCAGGTGGGCTCTCAAAAATTGTGGGGGATCATAACCGGGGATATTCCCGGGCTCCTAGATGGTCTTCTCATTATTGTTGCCTATTGCCTCTATCCGATCGTCATTGTGGTGTTCGGATTCTTTTACATCTTCTACGGCAGCATACTGTACATCTTTGGACCTATCGTCATTGCTCTCATGCCGTTTGGAGCAGCCAATCGGATCGCCAAGGCCTATGTTGAGAATGTGTTCATCTGGAATGCGTGGCCGGTTCTCTACGGAGGTTTTGGGGCACTATTGAGCGCGGTGCAAATGGGTCAAATCGCTCAGATGCTCGCTCAGAACAATTTTCTCGGCGGCTTGGGCAATCTTGAAGGATCGATTTTGATCGGCATCGTGAGCATCGTGTATTCGCTCGCGATCGCTGTGATTCCATTCATTGCGAAGCGAATCGTGAGCGGTGATGTAGGAAGTACGGCGGCCGCAATGGTGGGCACGGCAGTTACTGCGCTTACTGCCGGAGCCGCCGGATTCGAGGGTGCTGTTGCCGGGGTGAGTGCGGCAGGAGGGGCGTCGGCCGGAACTGGTTCGGCAGGGGGTTACGGAGCGGCCAGCGCCGCCACAGCACACTCTCTTTCGGCGGCCGGTGGCAACTTGCCGGCTCCGCCACAGCAGGTCCCTTCCTCATTAAGTACGAGCACCGAAAGTCCTGGTTTTGCGAACGCTGCAACTTTGGACGGGCATGCCGATCGGATTCGCAGTTCGTTTAGTGACGTGATGGGAATGAGCGAATCCGGTACGGGAACGGTGGACTCCGCAACAGCCGATGCGGAAAGCTCCATCGGTTCGCAAGCGCAAGCTGCGAGCGGAAGTGCGAAACCTGCGGTCGTCACGAAAGTGGCGGCAACAACGAAGCGCGGACCCAGCGTACACCGCTACAACCTGGGCACCTGGACGGCGTATCACGCAGCGCGGATCGCGGCGGGCAGCATAGCCGGCGCGACCCGGCGATCGGGAGACAAGGGCTAGGAGGGTGTTATGAAGAACACAGTCACTGCGGCCGAAACAAGCCCGGCAAGGCCAAAGTACTACGACATGGATGGCGCCCTGCGAGCGACCGCAAATCGTGCCTGGCTGCTCGCGTTTCTAATGATTCCGATAACACTGCTGGCGATCGGCTTCGCCGTCTTCGTGCGAATTCAACCGCCAACATTCATCGGTGTCGGGCCTCACGGCGATCCCTATGTCTTGGGACATCCCCCAAAGGGATCGGTGGCGGACCTCGCAACGGGCGGAACGGATCAATTTATGGATGAAGCCTTTGTCAGGCGCTTCCTGATGAGCTACCTGAACTACTCGCCAACCGATGTAGACGACCACTGGGCAAACAGTCTCAATATGATGACGCGCAATCTGCGGAGCATCACCCTGAAGGCGATGAGCGATGACAACACGCGCGGGAAGATTGACGACCAACAGATCCAATCTGTCTTTCATCTACGCGAGATCGAAACCGTTCCGAGTGAGCCGCTCACCTACCTCGCATACGGGGTCAAGGACGTACATCATCTGACGAGTGGCACCGAGACGATAGATCACTTTGTAAGTGAATATCGCATTCGTCTCGTCGCCGATCGCCGCTCGGATATGAATCCGGATGGGCTCTGGATTGCGGAGTACAGTGAACGGCCGATAGACGGCGAACGTCGCGACCAGATTCTCAATGCGCCCGACGTCAGTGCGGACGATGGGAACAGCAACAAGGGGGCGAGTAATGGAAACCTCGCTCGCTAAGGTCACAGACGCGGAGTCGCCGGTGGAGCCGCATGAGTCGAGGCGCACTCGCCGCTCAAGGCAACAGACGGAAGAGGTTGCGCGTTATTTCCTCGCCAAGGAGGGATCGTCCATCGAGAAGCCGGAACTCGGCGCGGAAGTAGCCAGCGAAGGCGAGGCTCTGATCAAGGCATTTCAATCGAAGAACGGCGTCATCTACACCGTTCTCGCCTACAAAGCAGAAGCGGAGATACAGGGAGGATCTCCCACGCTAGTGAAGCGTCCCCTGCGGAAGTAAGGGACACAAGGTCAGCACGGATTCAAAGAGGAGACAGACCTGAAACACGGCTTATGTCCCTCCTTTGACGCCTTATCGCCTGCGCGATGAGGAATTCCGCTGACCCGGTTTGCACTCTCGAAGCCTGGTTCGGCCAACACCCCACCCCTAACCCGGGCGGCCAGGCGAGGAGAATGAGGACCGGCAATCAGCCGCCTCTTGTCACTTCGTCTCGAAGCGCCAGACGAGTGAGGAGAACATGACAGCGAACATGACACAAAACATGACACTCGATCAACAGCTCATCCTCGAACTGAGGATCGATGCCTCTGGTGAAGTGACTCGTGAGCAACCCAAACTCGGACGCAAGGACACGCTCCAGGGAAAGCTCCTCGGGCAGCTCTATCCGGGCATCCGAGTCGCTCGCGTTAGCGTGCCGCATCAGTTGACGCCCTATGAGCAGGCTTTGGTGGAGAACAGCATGACCACTCTGCATCATGGCGGAGTCGATTACAGACTGGTGGGCGCCAGTGGCTCAGCGAAGGATGGCAAGTTCTACTTCGTTGACAAGGCGCACGCCGGCCCGATTGCTGAGCGCTTTCAGCATTGGCCCGAGGCGGCGATCGTGTATTTTGCGATCCTCGTCTCCGACTGCAAGCTGATGGTGGAGGAACCGAACCTGCGGATCGCCGTGGTCAAGGACCATGTCCTTGGCACCAACGACTGCAGGGGTTGGGCACGGGAATCCCTCTATCGGAAGCTCAAGCTTGGCACGAACCGCTTTTGTCAGTTTCGGCTGGCATTTGATGCGAGCGAACCGAAGCAAGCGAAAGGCGCATTGAAGGCGATGAGCGACCGCGTGGCTGACAAGCTCGGGGTCGATATCGTTTTGCCGGAAAGCGCCTGCAAACCGCCCCTCAAGGGGAGCGTTCGATTCCTTCCCCAGTTGGGTACTTCGGGCCGCATGTATATGGGTCCGGCGACTCTCGGAATCAAGCAGATCTCCCGACAGTCGGAATTCGGATCAAGCTACACCTTGATCGAGCATGCTTCGGAGGAGGCGCTGCAGTTTGAACTCAAGCTGCATGCGCTCGAACGAATCAAGACGATGCGCAAGGCATGGGATGAGGGCGATTATCAGGCGTTGTTCGAGGTAATCGGCAAGTCCGAGGTTACAGCGATCGATGAGAATGTGAGCTTCGATCCTGACTCTCTGGAGCAGGAGAACGACCCTGCACAGGAAGGCTGTGATCCGGCGGAGGCGGTGTTGTTGGCAGACCAAAGCGGACATGCCATCAAGATTCCCTACGTCTTCAACCAACTGAACCGCAAACTGGCTCGTTGGGCATTCCGCGCCTGTACCAGCGCGGACATCAAGCTGCCATCGTTTGCGCTCGTCGATGATGGCGTTCTGATCGAACACCGAGGAAAGATTCTCTCGGCGTCCGACTGGATACCTGAAGACAGTGCAATCACATCCCTGACCGCGGAGAAGGGTCTCTGCATTCGTTATCCAATACGGATGCAGGAGGATCTTCTTCCGCTGCGTCACATTACCAATCCAGAGCTGATTCCGGCGCTCAAACAGGCGCTAGGATCAGCTGACCTCGACGATTCCGAAATTGCCTACGTCCTTGCACGCCAGCTTCGTATGGAGGGAACGTACATCCTGCACTCGAAGACGGCGAGTAAGAACGGCGGTGACTTCGATTTCGACACTGTCTGCATCATGCCATCCGACCAGTTCCCGAAGTTCGTTTCGGGGCGGATCGAATACGGGGAGAAGTTTCATCAGGGAAAGACAAAGCATCAGAAGGCCAAGTCACCCTGGTGGAACGCATGCCCGGTTGCCATGAAGGCGCGAGGAAACCGGATCGGCTCCATTACCGATCTGAAGACTTCTTGCCTTGCCGCGGGACGGCCAGACCTGGCCTACAAACTCGTGGAGCAACTGCAGAACGCCCTCGACTCGCTGAAACACAAAGTCGAGATCGATGAATCCGTTGTGAGTGATATCAGGAAGGAAGTAGTACCGGCGCCGTGGCTCCGTTATAAACGGGAGCGTAGAGTGTCGGATCTGCCCGCCCATCTTGAGGTCGCAGCGACGGACAAGGTCGGCAGGCTCTATAACGTTCTTCGCAAGGAGATTGGCTTTCTTCCCGACGAAACCGGCGACGGTTTTGAAGAGAAGATGGGGATCGAGGACTTCCGCGGACTGTTCACAGGCGAGCACGTGACCCGCGAAATGTTCGAGGAATGCCAACTGGTGAACTCGATCTACGGAGACGTCGCCAGCCGGATCGTCCAGCGCGAAGAAGAGGTTAAGCAAGAGTTGAAGGATGCCCAGGTGCACTGGGAAGCAGTGCGCCTGAGCGAAGACAAGGACAAGAAGAGAGCGGCAGTGCTTGCGCGAAACAAGGCGCAGGCAGCTCTCTGGGAGCACGAGCGGGAGGCGCGGGAGCAGTTCAGCTCTCTCCACATGTTCGTTCACTACTGGGCGCAAGGCAAGGACGAGAACCGGCGGGCATGGGCTCAGGCGATGAATGCTGTTGTCACCGGAGGCTCAGGCTCGGGTGCGGTTCTCTTCCAGTCATTTCCGCAAGAGATAGTCGATGCGTTTGCGGAGATGACCGGTGGCCAGAGTGTACGGGTCAGAATGCCGAAGACAGTTAACGGGTATGTGTGGTTCGACGACGAGCAACGGGCATTTCTCGTTGAGCGGAAGGAGAATCCAGAAGGCCCGGATTGCGAGAAGAGAGTCTTTCTTTTTCAACACACAGGAAAGCGCTCACTCATCTTTGAAAACACAAGTGTTCCGGTATCCGCGGAGCACTCTTAACTGGAATGGGAGGAGCTAGAGCCCTACGGCCTGGCTTCTCCCTTCTGTTTCTATATCGCCGTGCCACAGGAGGCCGGTATGAAAGTTCTTGGAATCATCGCACTCGTTTTCGTGATGGCCGCGGCCGGGGCACAGACCACCGGCGAGAGCCAGATTCGGCACATCGAAACGTCTCTGAACCATTTGACCGTACTCGAATTTGGCGAATCGGTAACGACGCTTGCAATTGCCGATCCCGACAGCTTTCAGGTGGAGCGCCACGATGACAAGGTCTTCGTGAAGCCGCTTAAGAGCGGAGTCTCGACGAATCTCTTCATCTGGACGGCATCGAGGGAGTTTAGCTACGAACTCGATCCAGCTGGTCAACTGGCTGCGATGGATGTCCTGGTTCGTGCCGCACCTGCCCCTAGCCCTCACGCAACGGCCAGCGTCCCCGCCGAGCCTTCAGACGAGGAGATTCGCAAGATTGCTTCACTGGTCTTAGCGCAGGCCATGATAGGCGCGGTGGACATCGCGCACGATCCAAGGAAGCAGACGAAAGACCGCGTCGAGGTCAATCTGGAACAGGTCTATCGAGCCAAGGACAGCCTCTATATCCGCTACTCGGTCGCAAACCTTAGCAAAGTGCCCTTCCGTGTGACAACTCCGGACATCGAAAGTCTACTGCCGACCGCACAACCTATCGCACTCCTGAGTCTCAGAGACCATCAGATCTCCTCGCAGACCCTTGCTTCCTTCAAAGCGAAGGCACGAACGACCCTACCGGTCCTGCAGGGAGAATCGATGACGCGCGATCTCGCCCCCGGCGAAAAGACGACCGGGGTTATCAGCTTCGAGCACGGGGCAGGCAACCCGCCGCAGATTTACCAGCTCAACTTCGGAACCGATCAGAACGGTCCGCTGGTGATTCAGGCTGTTCTCTAGCGATGGCGAGCCAGGGCTACATCTCGGTGGAACAGGTTCGCACTGCGCTCCAGTCGCTCTATCGCGGCGATACGGAATCGAGTGTTGAAAAGACTCTCCTTGAATCGCTCTCGGACGGGCTCAAGCCAGTTGACGACAAGGGTCGCTGGAAGCCGAGCCCGATCCTGATTCTCATCGCAGGGCTCGTCTTTGCCGTGGCGTCAGTCTTTCTCTATTTCTCCATCGGAGGCCGCCCGTGAGTCCATACTACGATCAGCCGGGATCAAGACAGCGCGGTCCTGAGGATGCTGGTGGCGTATTCGTTCTGATCGCTTGCGCTGTGCTCGCATTTGGCTGGTACGTCGCGGTCTCGCGCCTTCATTTGCGCAATGACCAATGCCTCGAAATCTTCCTCGACAGCGCCATCCTGTTCTTCGGGGGCGGACTTCTGATCGCGCAGCTGGTTGGCCGGAGAAGGAAACGCGAGGAGAGCTGGCCGCATCCGGCCGTTACAGTGCGCGCCTCGAAGGACGCAAGAGTCGTGAGGAATGCTCGGCGAGAAGGTGCGACCGTTCTCGGGTACAACGTTCACAGAGAACCATGGCTATGGCCCGACAGTATCCGCATGAAGCACGGCGTGATCGTCGGAGGAACAGGTGCTGGTAAATCCACATTCCTCGAGAATATCGTCGCGCAGGACGTAACGCGTCGCTTTGGCAAGCGCCGCATGCCGATGATCATCTTTGATGGTAAGGGCGAGCGCGAGTTCCTGAACCGGCTGCTCCCCCATATTGAAGCGGCGGGCAGGCTGCAAGACCTCCGTGTCATTGACCCGACCCACCCCACTGAGTCGGCCCGGTACAACCCGTTTTATGCGCTCGATGACTCGTATCAAGAGCATGTGAACTTCATCTTCCGGTCGTTTGGCCTGCGCGAGGATTTCTTCAAAGGGCACCAGGAGGCCTATCTCTCAGATCTCGTGCGCGTCCTCCAGTACACAGGAAAGCTGTTCAACGTCTATGACGTGCTGGTGATGGCGCTCGATGAAAAGGTCCTCGAGGAGCAGATCACCGCGGCGAAGACGCGGCTGGCATCCGTGTCGGGTATTTCTATGCAGAAGCGATTGAACTTTGCAATGTCGGTCAAGATGCTCGAAAGGTCCCTCTCCGACCGCGAACGGGTCGAAAAGATTCAAGGATTGTTGAACGAATTGCTCAGCTTCCTCGAAGACGAGTTGTCGATCGTGACTGGCTCATACCAGGATCTGCTGACGCTCGACGATGTCCTGGCGAACGATCTCATCCTGTTTGTCTCGCTCAACGCAAACCGGAATCAGAGGGCGGTAGAAGCTCTTGGAAAGATACTCCTTCAGAACATCCAACTCATGGTTGGCAAGCGATACGCACAACCATTCCAGGAACGCGATACGGACGAACCCATGCTCTCAGTCATCCTGGATGAGTTCGCCCCGTTCGCTTATCCGGGGTTCACACAAGTTTTACAGACGGCGCGGGGCGCGCGAGTCTCGTTCCTCTTCTCGTTCCAGAGCATGCCCCAGCTGCAGCGGGTGAGCCACGCGTTTGCCGATGAAGTCTCTTCGGCGCCGGGAACGAAGATGGTTATGAACGTCTCCGAGGAGAACACAGCACAGTGGTTCCTCAAGGCGTCGGCCCGCATTGCGACCAAACGGCGCAGTCTTGCAGTCCGCCGAACGGGAATCTTCTCGACCAAGTACACCGAGATCGGCACCGGCACCGAGAGCGACATCAAGGAGACGCGCGCCCGCGAAGACCACATCAAGAACCTTCCCGTGGGCCAGATGGAAATCCTGATGGTGGACAGCCGGGAGGGTACACGGTACTCCCACCTGCACGTCCGGCGCGCGCCGCGATTCGAACTCGAAGGAATCAAGCCGTCCCTTTATCCCCGGATGCACAGTTATCTCGACCCTAAGATCGGCGTCAACCTCCGTTTCCGGGAAGCCGAGAACCGGAAACAGCGGCGGAGAAGAACAGCCGGATTGTTCCTCGGTGAAGCGGGAGAGTAACCATGAGCAGCCGGAACCTCCGCGTATGCCTGCTGCTCGCCGGCCTCATGTTCGGCAGGTGTGGCGATGCGGTCGGCCAGTCTAACGGCCAGCCCACGCCCGCGCCGACACGATCTGCCCGGAGGCCACAAGGCTTCTTCGACTACGCGCTCGGCAAGGTCAATCCTCAAGACAATGATTATGGGAGCACAATCGAAGCGCGGCGAAGCAGCGCAGTCGAGCACACGGTTGACGATCTTTACTTCTGGTCAAACGTAGTGACGCTCCTCCTGCTCTGCGGTTTGGCCGCAGTTGTGCTTCTGCAGTGGCGTGCGGCAGACAAGCGCGAAATCATCGCAGCGTCTCTTATCGCGCAACTATGGAATGGCCGAGTGAGCGACAGGATCGAGATCGAACGGCGCACAGCGCAGTTCAATCAGCTGGTCGAAACTCACAACGCGGAGGTCGAACGCACCATCTCACAAGCGGCATCGACTTCAGAAAAGAAAGAGCAAGTGGCTGGGAAGGTGAGCCGGAGTATTCGCAATCTGGCGGAGACGAGGAAGTCTTCCTCGCCTGAAACCGATAATGCAGAACCCGTCGCGGTAGAGGATGCCGGCGTCGCGAACCTCCAACAAAACAATCTCCTGCTACAGCGCCGCGTGGAGGCTTTGCAGAATAGTGAGCAAAATCTCAAGCAACGCCTCAACCAAACCACCGTCCTGCTTGACCAGGAGCGGCGGCGAAACGCAACGCTGAAAGGCGCATAGGCAAATCAATATGTCTCATCAATTCCCCCCGACCGCAACAGAAGAGATCGACGAACTGCTCAGTCATCTGAAGCGGACCAATCCGCACTTTGCGCTTTGGGATCTCTACAAACGGGGTGTGAGCGGGGATTTCGCGGCCGGCGAGTGGCGGCAGTTTCTGCTGGAACAACTCGGACCCCGAAGCGAGGAGGAGATCGAATTTGCCTGCGCCATGGTCGGATTGGACAAACTCCTGGCGGTTTATCGGGAGCAGGCACGCCCGCTTCCCATGCTCTTGTTTGAGCGAATCTGCTTCCTGCATTGCATCCGTGGTCCGGAGCGGATGGCGCAGACACGAGCTATTCTCGGCACGCTTACGGCGGAGTTGCTGGTATGTACGTCCGTGTAGTCAGCTTCGGAACGAACTGGTGGGCGATGGGCTCGGGCGACTTGGACGATCCGTTATGCTTCCGGCGAAGCTCTGCGTACTTCAATGCCGCAGCTCTCAAGTTTGGAAGACGGCTTCGCAACAGCCCAATCTTTCCCGGCCAGGTGCGCTTCAATTCGAAGAGCGGATTTGATCCGGAGTTCCCACAGCGCGCCATCGGGAAGACATTTCTGTGTTCAGCACCCCAACTCTTTGCTGGAAAGATGCACTTGTTATTTGAACGCCGCGCCGACAGGACGACGCCGGATGCCTATCTGGTGACGCTCAAAGATGCAGAACACGGCCCCATTCGATTTGCTCAACCCGGCTGGAAGTCTGCCGGTGTCTGTCCCATTTCGATCAGCCTTCGTGGCCAGAGATACGAGGCAATGCTGCTATTTAAAGCACGCGATTGGGTCGAGAGCGATGTCGGAAGATGGCAGATCGACGAGTTCCATTGCCGAATTGCGCTCACTGAGGGGACGATCGAGTGAGGTATTACAAGGGATATATCGCGCTCTCTGAGAGCTGCGACGTGCCTGTATTGCAGCTTGTTCGGAACTCCCGGGCGATCTGTTTCGACCAACTGCGCGACCTATTGATCCACGAAATGCTTGTTGCGGTCGTCCGTTCCCTGCGCTGGCGTGTCACTCGGCTCGAGAGGTTCGGGTTGCTTACGCGGCTGGACGGGCAGAGACATTTGGGCAAACCTGTCTATGGAATCACCCGGCAGGGGCTCGAATGTCTCGAATCCCGCGGACATTATATGGTGTCCTTACCGAGCGACACGGAGCAGATTCTCCATCCTTCGAAGGTTGCGCACGCGTTCGAATTGGTCAACATCCGCTTGGCATTTGCGCGTTCAGGTCTGTTGCGCGCGTGGAAGAGCGAGCTTGAAATCACGTCGCGCAACCTGGTCGCTCCCGACGGAGCGGCCAAAGATTACGACGCAGTTGCCGAAATCGAAGTCAATGGAGCGACGCGAAGGATCGGCGTTGAATACGAGAGGAGTGCGAAAGCTGTCTCCCGCTACGCCAACATCTGCGCCGCTCTCGACAAAGACCACACGACGGATATGGTCCTATATCTCACTCCCAACGACGACATTTTGTACCTGCTCGCAATGGAGTTGCGCGCCACTCAGAAGCGCATTGGCTTTGCACTCTGCGATTCCTTCCGTCATTCGCTGCTCGAAACTCGGACGCTCAGTAACGAAGGCAGCTCGGAGATTATGCCTCTGCGAGAGCTTCTTCTGCGGCCGTGAGCCCAGCTGTCTATAAGCAACCCGTTCGTCGATTTCGGTGCTATTGCAGTTGTATTCGCGTCGCAATGACGTTCTATTACTGGTGCTTTGACCTTCTTTGCTTCTTCTTTGACTAGAATCGACCGCTCCTAGCTTGCACGAGGTCAACGACTTCTTTTCTGACTATCCCCCTGTGTACATGGGTATATCGAGGTGGTGGGAGGGATATGGAGGTTGGAAGAGCAGCGGAGGTGTGTTTCCAGGGGAAACACGAGGTACAGCAGGAGGTTGTGAAGTGACGACAGAACTAGACGTGGTGTGGCGATTACCAGTGGATACCTACGCCGGTTCTCCTGCCGCGTGTGCATCTTTTCGAGTGATGCAGACCTGCGAGTGACTCACCGACACAACCGCGAAGCGTTCGAGTTCGTAAGCCATCTCGAGTCAAAGTTGGGCTTCACGATGCGCCCGAGCGCCAGCCTGGTGCAGATCGTGGAGTCGCACGTCTCCACGCCAGCTGGGACGGAACGGCAGCAGAATTTCAGCTCCTGCCTGTAGCACAGCAGTTCTCACCCGCAATCCCTAAAACGAACCAACCCCCCTCCATTGCTCGCGGCGGACTTGTGCATGCCCAGTGCACAGCACCCCTATGTACGTTCCTCTCTGTATGCCGCCCGGCACACCCTGGTAGGGAGAAGGTCCCATCATGCCCTTCTGCCTTCATAACCCGCTCAGCCGCCGTCGCAGTCGCGCGCTCCACCAGCCCATTCCTTCGCCGCATTGCGCTCTGTCTAGCACTGACTGCGCTCGACTTAACCGTGGTTGCGAAGTTCGCCGGCGTCCTCTGCCGGACGACGATGCAACAAGCGGTCGAGCAGACCGGAGTAACGCTGCATTTCACAGCGCTGTTCGGCTCGCTCGTCCGCACCTGATTCATCACGCTGTCCGACCGTCCGCGATAGGCAGCGCAACCCACCAACCCGAACCCACAAGAGAGGAGAACCGCCATGCAACTCAGCCTGGGAAAGATGTCCGCTTGCAAAATGTTCAACGGCCGGGACGATGCTGCCGATTCGATCGAGCAAACCGTAGCCGCCTTCCTCGCGCTCGGCGACGCCATCGCCACACGATGGATCGAGACGCGGAAAGGCGTCCTGGTCCTGCAGATGGCGCCCGATAACAGCGAGTCGGGGGCGATCTATGTCTTCGACCGCCAGCGCGAGCAGTGGTATTGGGTGACCTTCGACGAGTGCGAATGCGAGTTCACCTCGGAGAAGTTCGACCGGGCGTTCTCCGAGTACAACCTCTTCCGCTTGGTCGAACAGCCGAACCTGCTGCTCACCGAACTCCAGCCCGCAAGCGCCTAACTCACCCCAGCATTTCCATTCCACCCAAACCCAGGAGGAGTAGCCATGCGTATGTCCGCAAGTCGTATCCGCTCGATCAACCGCGCGATCGCCAGGGTTCAATCGAACGCCTGGACCGCGCCCGCGCCAAGGAAGAACCCATGCCAGTCAACGGATGTCTCCACCATACCAGCGAGAATGATGTCCGCCGGCACGGTCAAGGTCGTTGCGGTCCCGAGGGCCGCGGCCTCATAGCCCTGCTGGTACGGGGCGGCGGGTAAGTCCAGGGCCGATTACGAGGCCCGGCAACCGTCGTCCCGTAGATTTGACCGAGTTTTGGACCCGGGCTACAACCACACAGCGGATCGAGGAGGCAAAACACCATGTATGCCAAGCTCTGTGTGAGCAGGGAGACGGCAACCAATTTCATGCGTCTGTTCGTGAACCGCCGAGCGTACGCAATCCAGGCTGACCGGCCGTTGCCGAACGGGTCCGTGCCTTACTATCCGGCAAGAGATTGGAGCACCAAGGAGCCGAAGCCGCTCGATGAAGATGCGGTTCGGATGCACCTTAACGGCGACATCACAATCAGTCTCTATGCCATCAATCCGGAGACGCAACGCTCGAAGTGGGTCGCCATCGACGCCGACTTCGACGGAGCGCTCGAGGCGCTACTCCAATTGCAGTGGGAACTGAAGCAGGATGGGGTAGACGCTGCGCTCGAACAATCTCGCCGCGGCGGCCACCTCTGGGTCTTTGGCTCCGAGCCGCTGCTGGCCTCTGAGTGCCGGGTTTACGTCTACAACCTCGCTCTCCGGCTCGGCGTCCCGGTCAAAGGCGCCGGACTGAAGGAAGGAATCGAGGTCTTCCCGCGCCAGGACCAGCTCGAAGATGGAGAGTTTGGCAACGCCATTCGGGCTCCTCTCGGCGTGCACCGCAAGACGAACCGCCGCTACTGGTTCTATGAAGCTGACCTCACGCCGGAGGCCCAACTCTCCTACCTGGACGGCTTGAGGAAGCTGACAGAGACTGAACTCCGGACATTCACCCAGGGGATGAGCCTGCCCGAAGCCTACAAGCCTGTCGTCGCTTCGCCCTATGTACCGCGTGTTTCATCGCCGCACCATCCAGAGTTCCGGATTCTCAATTACGTGCGAACCACGCGCAAGGATAGCCGGAACTGGTGGGCGCGGTGCCCCTCGTGCGCGGCGGCTGGACGCGACCGAGCTGGTGACAACCTCTCGATTCAGATCAAAGACCCCCGCTTTTACAAGTGCTGGGCTGGCTGCACGAAAGAGGAGATTCGCGTAGCTCTCGGACAACCCATCCGCAAACAAGCGCTGGCATAGGGAGCCCATATGATGAAGTCCACGAAGAAACGAAATCGCAAGCCTTCTGAGTCCTCACTCACCCGCCACGGGCTGTCGCTGCCTGCGGGCGTGCTCAAGGCGCTCCACAAGCGTGGCGTCTACTGTGCCCCAGGCGTCTCGATGGAGCATCAGCATCTCGGGGGGCGGTATGTGCTGCGGGGAGTGGAGTCGGGCGGCGCCGTCTCGGACATGGGCAGAGCGTGCGCATTCGTTGCGCCGGACGGTTCGCCGGTGCCTTGGCTGCAATCGCTCCGTTCCCTGGCTGTGAACGGACGGCACGCCATTTTTCTGGCAGAAAGTCTGGTCCGGCTGGAGATGCTGCGCAGCCTTCAGAGCTACGAACTCGTGATTACGTCGCACACCCTCGTGTATGTTCCGCAACGGAGGCGTCCGGAGATCGCGACCAATCTGGTCTTTCGCGGCAAGGATGGGTTGCTTCCGTTCGATCTCTGGAAGGAGAAGCATCGAGCCCTGCGAGGTATGGTCAGCCCTACTTTCTATGACCGCGCCGGCGAGGTCATTCAGTTGCCCCGTCAGTTCGAGGACGCCGTCCGCGAACTGACGGGTGCAGTATGTTGCATCGGCTGCCAGCACACCCATCTGGGCATTCCTCCAGTAGGTGGTGGGGGGATAAAGAAGATGCCGTCACCGATTCAAGTTCGAGTCACTGTGGGCGAACCGAACTGGGCTCCGCTCGTGGCCGTCATCCCGCCTGCTGAACGCGCGAACTTCATGTATATGGGACGCGCCGGCGAGATCGAGTTGTACAAGCACCGGCTCACGCGGCGCTACCTCAATATCGCGCGAGACGCTCAGAGCTTCTATCAATACCTCGAAGGTGGGTACGTCGAAATCACACGGGAGGCGGCGCTCGACCACCTGCGCCGCTGAACCACCAGCAAAGGAGCACCATCATGTCAAAGGGAGTCAACAAAGCCATCCTGCTCGGCCATGTCGGGAAGGATCCGGAAATCCGGTCAACCAACGGCGGCAGTCTCGTTGCTTCGTTCTCGCTCGCTACTGCTGACCGTCAGAAGGACGGCCAGGGTAACTGGCAGGACAAGACGGAGTGGCACAACCTCGTCGCCTTCAACCGTACCGCGGAGATCGTCCGCGATTACGTCAGGAAGGGCGACAGAGTGTACATCGAGGGCAAGATACAGACCCGCTCGTGGGACGACCGGGAGTCGGGACAGAAGAAGTACCGGACCGAGATCTTCGTCTTCGACCTTACCCTCTTGAGCGGCCGTTCGGACCAACACGGCGGGAACGGCAACGGATACTCAGGCTCGAACGCGGGCTACGCCACTGCTGGCAGAGCTCCGCGGGAGGAGTACGCCGACGAGGGCATCACGGACAGCGACATTCCTTTCTAAGCGCATAGGAAGCTGTTCAGTTTCTCACAGGTGATTGTGTTTGGAAACGAATGCACGTAAAATACGTGTGAGCGTGAAGGCAGGTGAAAATGGCCCAAATCCGGAAACAAAACGTGACGGTTAGCCTGAGCGTGCAGACCATCAAGAAAGCCAAACTCCTGGCAGCGAGACGGTCGACATCGATCAGCGGGCTGCTTGCCGAGCAAATAGAGTCCTTGGTGGGCGCTGAGGAAGCATACGCGGCCGCGCATCGGTCGGCTCTTGAACTGATGGAGAAGGGCCTCCATTTAGGTGGTGGTGCGCCACTTACGCGGGCCGAGCTTCATGCCCGCTAAGGTATTTGTCGACACCAACATTCTCGTCTACGCGCACGACCTCGATGCCGGGAAAAAGCACCTGATCGCAAAGAACATCCTGGCTGAGCTCTGGGAACGCCGCGAAGGCGCGCTGAGCACTCAGGTCCTGCACGAGTTCTACGTCAACGCCACTCGGAAGATCTCCAAACCTCTGGCCCGGCAAGTGGCGAGATCGGTGGTGCATACCTATGAGACCTGGTGTGTCGAAACAATCGCCTCCGACATCGCAACTGCGTTTCGTATTGAAGATGAGGCTCGCATCAGCTATTGGGACGCTCTGATCTGTGCTGCGGCGCTCAAGGCTGGCTCTGAACGAGTGCTCTCCGAGGATCTCAATTCAGGCCAAAGGATAGCTGGTCTATACATCGAGAATCCTTTCGTGACCTAAAGAACTTGTATCACCGACCCCCACATGATGGCGCTCCTATGGAGCGCCATTTTCGTTTTAAGGAGCGACGATCATGGCAACCGAAGAAGTCAAGGCAACCACAGAGATGGATGTGTGCTTCGCGCATCTGGCCGAGCCTTTCGATCCAAGTGAGATCAAGTGGCGTGTGACACACACAACTAAAGATGGAAGCCGCGGCGCGGTCATTGCCTATGCAGA
>Ga0335073_10002082_pt1 | contig 27337 bp, 20 predicted proteins | sample Lox_Sample_22_FD_207093 | JGI IMG/M metagenome (GOLD analysis project Ga0335073, IMG submission 207093) | Soil microbial communities from Loxahatchee National Wildlife Refuge, Florida, United States - Lox_Sample_2.2 | ecosystem: Environmental > Terrestrial > Soil > Wetlands | place: USA...
CCTTGGATCCGCGCGGCCATCGGAGTCGGCGGTGTGGGGCGCCGTTGCTGTGTTGCTCGCTCTTGTCGCGGGCGACAATTTGCTCTGGCGTGTTGCGGGATGGATCGCGAGTTCCGTCTTCGTCGCCGTCGCGGGTGATCTAAGGCTCGCCCTCTTCGAACATCTTTCGGGCCATGGCCCACGCTATTTCGCAGATCAGTTCCCCGGGGCGCTTGCGGGCCGAATCGCGACGGCCGCGACGTCGGCATGGAATATTGAAAGCTCATTGGCGTGGTCGACCCTGCCGCCGGCCGCCGCTGTGATCAGCAGCATCGCTTTGCTGAGCGTGATCAACTGGCAGATGACGGCGCTTCTTGCGATTTTGGTGTCGGTTGTCGCCGCCATTATCGCGCGGTTTGCGTGGCGCAGTCAGCCGTTGCATCGTCGCTTTGCCGGCTGTTCGGCCGAAGTCACCGGCAATCTCGCCGATGTCGTGTCGAACATTGGCCTGACGCGCGCCTTTGGCGCCACGCGCCGCGAGCAGGCTCGTCTTACCGACGACATCGGTCGCGAGATGTCCGCACAGCGTCAGAGTCTGCGCGCGTTGGAGAAATTGCGTCTTTTTCATGCGGTTGTCGTCTTCACCGTGGCCGCGGGAATACTTGCGTGGTCGGTGGAGCTGTGGCGCGCGGGCGCCGTAACGACGGGCGATGTGGTGCTCACGACGACGCTGGGCTTCACGGTGCTCCATGCATCGCGCGATCTTGCGATGGCGTTGGTGGATTTGGTGCAGAACTTCACCAAGCTGGGAGAAGCGGTCGAAGTGCTGACCCAACCGCACGAGATGACCGATGCATCGAACGCAAAGCCGCTTATCCACCTCGGAAGCTCCGTGTCGTTCGTCAATGTCTGCTTCAACTATCCGAATTCCGAGAGCCTGCTCCGGGATTTCAGCTTGCATGTTCCGGCGGGCCAGAAAGTCGGCCTGGTCGGTCGGTCCGGTGCCGGCAAGACGACAGTTCTGATGCTGCTGCAACGTCTTTACGACCCCGTGCGCGGGCATGTACTCGTGGACGAACAGGATGTCGCCACCGTCACGCAGGAGAGTCTGCGAAGGGATATCGCGATCGTCCACCAAGATATCTCGCTCTTTCACCGCTCGCTCTTGGAAAATCTGCGCTACGGCAAGCCCGAAGCTTCCGATGAGGAAGTCTATCGCGCCGCCGACGCAGCCCATTGCACGGAGTTCATCCACCGCCTGCCGGACGGGTTCAGCACTGTGGTTGGCGAACGTGGGCTCAAGCTTTCCGGCGGGCAGCGACAGCGTCTTGCCATCGCGCGTGCCTTCCTGCGCGACGCGCCGATCCTCGTGTTGGACGAGGCGACGTCGTCGCTTGACAGCGACTCCGAACGGTCCATCCAGGAAGCATTGGCGAAATTGATGCGGGGCCGTACCGTTTTGGCCGCCGCGCACCGATTGTCCACCCTCGACTCATTCGACCGCATCATCGTTTTGGAGCGCGGGTCCCTGGTCGAAGACGGGCCGCCAGCGGAATTGATCCGGCGGCAGGGTCCTTATAGTCGTCTCTATCAGCGCCAGCTGTCGGCGGCGCACCGGGCCGCATGAAGCAGCCAGCCGCTTTCGCGCGACGTGGCGTCGTGCTGGGCGTCTTCGCGATGCTCGGAATGGTGAAGGACGCGCGCGCGCAGGAGGAGGGACCGCCGGGTGGCAATGGCACGCAATCGGCTTCACCCGGCCCGGCGCCTCCGCCCCAGTCGCAACGGGCGACCTCCGCCGCAGAGACCCAAAATCTCGAGCAGCTGCCGGCAAATGCGGTCGTCGCGATTCTGGGCAAAAAGGTCCGAGACCCTGCAGGTCGCGATATGGGTCTGGTCGTCGATGTCTTGGTCGATGCCGATGGGCTTCCGCGTGCCGCGATCATTGATTTTGGCGGCTTTCTCGGTGTCGGCAGTCGCAAGATCGCGATCGAGTGGGTGCAGCTTCAATTCATTCCCGGCGACGCAGACGCGCCGATCGTGCTGGCGCTCGATCGCGCGGTGGTTCAGACCGCGCCGGAATACAAGCCTACCGGGCAACAACCGATTCAAATCGTCGGACCGCCGGACGGACTAGGGGGTTCTTATCCGACCGGCGGCAAATGATCCGCACCAGGACCGGTGATTGCAAAACGCACGCGGCGACCATTGGTCGCGCAGACCGTGGCCTTGATTGGCTGAACCTCTTTGTCGCGAACATCCAGACGGGCTTTGGACCCTTCCTCGCCGTCTATCTTGCAACCAAAGGCTGGACTCAAACGGCGATAGGCGTCGCGCTCAGCCTTGGTACGTTGACCGCGATGGCAAGCCAGGTTCCGGCCGGAGCGCTGGTGGACGCGGTTCGCTTCAAAAGCGTGGTCGCCGCGCTCAGCGTGGTCGTGTTTTCGATAAGCGCGCTCCTATTCGCCGTCTATCCCACTCCGCTCTTCGTCTACCTCGCAGAGATCATGCATGGGTTCGCGAGCTGCACGCTGGGTCCCGCGATCGCCGCCATGAGCCTCATAGTCGCAGGTCAGGCGAGGCTCAGCTTGCGACTTGGCCGGAATGTGCGCTACGCGTCGTTGGGCAATGGCATCGGCGCGGCGTTGATGGGCGCGTGCGGCTATTACGTCTCCAATCAAGCGGTTTTTTTCTTGACCTCGTGCCTTACTCTTCCGGCGCTTGCGGCGTTGGTGCCGCTTTCACGCCTCGATGTCCGAGTTGGTCGGCGGCCGCTGGCCGATGCGGCGCCACCGCAGAAGATCAGTCACGTGCTCGCGAACCGGGCGCTGCTGATCTTTGCGGCGGCCGCCATGCTTTTCACGCTTGCCAATGCCGCCTTGCTGCCGCTTGCCAGCGTTGCACTTACCAGGAGGGCACCTGATATCGCGAGCCTTCTGATCGCAGCCTGCGTGGTCTTGCCGCAAGTCATCGTGGCGCTGTTTTCTCCATGGGTCGGAGGACTCGCCGAAGCGCGGGGTCGGCGATCGGCGTTGATCCTCGGGTTTCTGATGTTGCCGCTGCGCGGGCTTCTATTCGCGATTCTGACCAGCCCTTTCCTCGTCGTGATGGTACAGGCCCTCGATGGTGTCGCCGCCGCGTCATTCGGCATCATGGTCCCCCTCGTGGCGGCCGACGTTGCGGGTCGATCCGGGCATTTCAATCTTGCGCTCGGTTTCATCGGGTTCTGCATCGGCATTGGCTCGACGCTTGGGACGACGCTGGCGGGCATGGTTGCCGATCGCTTCGGCGATCAGGTGGCATTCGCGGTCCTGGCCGCGGTCGGCGCGGCCGCGACCGTGCTTGTGTGGCAAGGGATGCCCGAGACGCGCTTGCCTTCGGCGTGACCGGAGCGTGCCGAGCAACCGTCATCGGACGGGCGTCTCGGCGGCGACGTCAGCGCGGTTCCACCATCCGCCGCCCAACGCCTCGAAGAGCGCTGCGGTATCGGCGTATCTCTGGGCCCGGGCCACAACGAGATTGAGCTCCGCCTGCTGATGGGTCTGCTCGGCGTTGAGCAGCGCCAGATAGGCAATTTGGCCGAGCGCAAGTTGCCGGCGCGTGATATCGAGCGTCGTCCGGGCCGCGCCCTCCGCGTCGGCCGCGGCTGCCAAGGCGTTGGCGTCCGATTCCACGGCGTGGAGCGCATCGGCGACATTCTGAAAAGCGGCGATGACCGTGCTGCGATACTGCGCCGCCGCCTCCTGGAACGCGTCGCGCGCAGCTTCAGTGCGGTGATGCAACATGCCGCCATCGAACAATGTCTGCGAGACGCTCGCGGCGAGCGACCAGAATGCCGTACCTGGGCCGAAAAAGTGGCTCATATCGTTCGCGGCGTAGCCACCATTCGCCGTCAGTGAGATATTGGGCAGCATATTAGCGATCGCCACGCCGACTTCGGCGCTCGCGGAGTGAAGCTGCTCTTCCGCGGCGCGGATGTCGGGCCTCTGCTCGACGAGTTTCGAGGGCAAGCTTACGGGAAGATCCTGGGGAAGCTGCAACCCGGCGAGATCGAATCGCGCTTTGGGTTCATTGCTTGGGAACCGGCCCAGAAGCGCCTTGAGGAGATCACGCTCTTGCGCGAGTTGCTTCTCAAGCGGTGGCAGATTGGCACGGGCCTGCGCCAGTGCGGCCTCCTGTGCCGCGACATCGGCCCCCGCAACCTGACCAAGCGCAAGCTGCCGTTGCAGTATGTGAAGCGACTCGGTCTCCGCCTGGATCACGTCGCTGGTCGCATCGATCTGACCGCGCAGCGACGCTTCCTCGATTGCAGCCGCGACAACGTTCGATGTCAGAGTGAGATAGGTTGCTTCGAGGGCGAAACGCTGTGCGTCGGCTTGCGCCTGCAACGACTCGACGGTGCGGCGATTGAGACCGAATACATCCGGCACGTAGGAAATCGTGACCTGTCCCGTGTAAAGGCTGTAATAAGGGTTTCCGCTCGATGAGGCCGGCGATAAAGCGCCCGTTGCGGTCTTGTTGCGGCTCGGGGTGAAATTGGCCCCGACCGTGGGAAAATAGGCGCCCTGCTGCGCTCGCACATTCTCTTGTGCTACCCGGAGCGACGCTTGAGCCGACTCAAGATCCGGATTCGCCTTCAACGCCTCGTCGATCAGCCCGTCGAGCTGAGTGGAATGGAACAGCGTCCACCATTGTCCCGGAATGTTCGAGCCGGACACGAGGCGCTGCGCCTCTCCGCCGGGGCTCGGTGTCTTCGCGGTTGCCGTCGGTAAGGGTTGCGGAGCGTAGCCCTCGACCTTCGGCGGGGCAGGCTTCTGAAAATCGGGCCCCACGGTACAGGCGCCGAGGAACAGGACAAGCCCGATCGTCGCAAGAGGACCGCGCACGCGGGTTACACCGTGGGCTCAGTATCGGGCGTCACGAATGCCGTGTGCCGCCGACGCTGCGAGAAGACCTGGATAAGGACAGGCAATATGATGAGAATGAGAATCGGTGCCAGCAATGCGCCGCCGACAACGACGATGGCGAGTGGCTTTTGAACCTGCGCGCCGATGCCGGTCGATACCGCCGCCGGCAAAAGCCCTACGCCCGCGACGGCGCAGGTCATCATGACGGGGCGCATCTGAACCTCGCACGTGCGCCGGATTGCCGCCGTCCGATCCCATCCAACCTCCCGCAGCCGGTTGAAGGACGAGAGCACGATGATACCGTCCATGGTGGCGATCCCGAACAGCGCGACAAAGCCGATCGCCGCGGACACGCTGAACGGGGTGCCTGTCGCCGCGAGCGCGAAAATGCCGCCGATCAACGCCATCGGCATCACGCTTGCGGCAAGGAGCGTATCCACAACGGACGAGAAGTTCGCGAGCAGAAGCATCACGATCAGCAATAGGCTGATCGGCACCACGATCTCAAGCCGTCGAAGCGCGTCTTGCAGCTCGCCGAATTCGCCGACCCATTCAAGCCGTGAGCCGGATGGCAGGCGGACCTGATCCGCGATCTTGTGCTGCGCCTCGAGGACCGCGCTGCCAAGATCGCGGCCCCGCACGCTGAATTTGATCGGGATGTACCGTTCTTGCCCCTCGCGATAGACGAACGAATAGCCGGGGACGAGCTTCACATCGGCGACATCGGCCAAAGGGACGGCCACCGTTCCATTGCCACCGGGATCGGGGGCCACGATGGAGATGCGGCGCATCGCGTCGAGGCTGTTTCTGTATTGGGGTGCCAGTCGTACGATGATCGGAAAATTCCGGTCGCTGCCATACTCGTAGAGGTTGCCGGCGGCCTCGCCACCGATGGCCGCCTGGACCGTCGCATTGATGTCGCCGGGCGCCAAGCCGTAACGCGCAGCCTTGCCCCGATCGATGTCGATATCGACGGTCGGCTGACCGAATGTGTCGAAGACGGAGAGATCCGTCATGCCCGGAACGCCCTCGAGCACTGACTTGATCTGGTAGGCGGTTTTCTGGAGCGCTTCGAGATCGTTTCCGTAAAGCTTGATTGAGTTCTCGCCTTTGACCCCCGATGCGGCCTCTTCGACATTGTCTTCAATGTTCTGCGAGAAGTTCAGATCGACTCCGGGAAATGGACCCGACAAGGCGTCGTTCATCTCTTCGGTCAATTTCGCCTTGTCAATGCCACTGGGCCAAGAGCCGAACGGCTTCAGCGGCACGTAGAGTTCCAGGTTGAAAAAGCCGGTCGCATCGGTCCCGTCGTCCGGCCGGCCCAACTGCGACACCACCGTCTCCACCTCTGGGAAGCCGCGAATGATCTGACGCATGCGGTTGGCATAACCCTCCGCTTCTTCGAGAGAGATGGTCGGCGGAAATGACGCGCGGATCCAGAAATTGCCTTCCTCGAGCTTGGGCAGGAATTCAAGCCCGAGCGACCGGGCCGTAATTGCCGCAACGACGATCAGAATGCAGGCGGCACCAAGAGTTACGATGCGGTTGCCGAGCGTGAACTCCAAAACCGGGCGATACATCCGGCGCAAGCTGCGAACGAGGAGGGTATCCACTTCCCTTGCCTGCTCCGGAAACAGATAAGCGCTCAGTGCGGGCGTGATCGTAGTGGAGGCGATCAGTCCTCCGGCGATGGCGTAGGCGTAGGTCTGTGCCATCGGACCGAAAATGTGACCTTCGATCCCGCTCAAGGTGAAGAGCGGAATGAATCCCGCGATAATGATCGACGCCGAAAAAAAGATCGACCGGTTTACCTCGAGCGCCGAATTCGAGATAACGCCGTACTTTCCACGGAGAACAACCGTGCCTCGGACGCGTTCGAGGAAGCGCGTCTGAGCGAACCGCTCCTCCGGCCGTTGCGCGAGATGACGATAGATATTCTCGACCATGATCACTGTCGCATCGACGATCAGTCCGAAATCGATGGCGCCCACGGACAGAAGGTTCGCGGAATCGCCACGCAACACCATGACGAGAATTGCGAAGAACAGACCGAAGGGTATAGTCATCGCGACAATGAGGGCACTTCGCAGATTGCCCAGAAAGCCCCATTGGATGACAAAGATCAGACAAATCCCGCTCAAGAGATTTTCGAGGACCGTTTGCGTGGTGACCGAAATAAGCTCGGTCCGATCGTAGATTTTCTCGATCCGGACGCCGGGCGGAAGGATTCCACTCGACTCGATCTTTTGGATCTCGGCCTTGACGCGTCGAAGGGTCGGCAGACTTTGCTCGCCACGCCGCATCAGGATGATGCCCTGAACGATGTCATTATCGCCATCCTGACCGGCGATGCCGAGGCGAGGCTGAAACCCCACCTCAACTGTCGCGACGTCCGTTACGCGGATCGGTGAGCCGTTGTTCTGGCTGATCATCGTGTTGCGGATGTCGTCCATCGAGTGGATGAGGCCCACGCCGCGCACGACGGCGGTCTGCGGGCCGATATTGACCGTCTGGCCGCCGACATTGACATTGGCGTTGTTGAGCGCCTGAAGGACTTGCGGAATCGACACGCCGTATTCCAGAAGCTTTCTCTGGTCGACCGTCACCTGGTAGGTCTTGGTCTTGCCGCCCCAACCCGTGACATCGATGACACCGGGGATGGCCTTGAAGCGGCGCTCCAGGATCCAGTCCTGAATGGTCTTGAGGTCCATCACCGAATAGCCCGGCGGCCCGACCAGGCGATAACGGTAGATTTCGCCGATCGGGCTTTCAGGCGAGATTTGCGGCTGCGCGCCGTTCGGCAGCGGACTCAATTGCGATAGGCGGTTGATGACCCATTGCTCCGCCTGTTCGTACGTGAAGTCATAGGTGAATTGCACCTTCGTGTCAGAGAGGCCGAAAAGCGATATCGTGCGGATCGCGGTGACGTGCGGAATGCCCGCCATCGCGATCTCGATCGGGATCGTGACGTAGCGTTCGATCTCTTCAGCCGATTGCCCGGTGCTCTGCGTCACGATATCGACAAGGGGTGGAACCGGATCGGGATAGGCCTCGATGTTGAGCTGGGTGTAGGCAACGATGCCCGCCGCGAACAGCAATGCCGTAGCCAGCACGACAAGCATTCGACGCCTGATGGCGAAGTCGACAACGGCGTTCATCGCGTTCTACTGGCTCGAGGCCGCTCGATCGATGAACACGGCGCCGCTCGTTACGACCGACTCGCCCGGGTCAAGGCCGGACAACACTTCCACCAGCCCATCTTGGGTAAGACCCGTGCGGATCTCGCGCAACGCGAGCGTGTCGCCTTTGCCGGCAATCCACACTCGCGCCGTGCTGCCTTCATAGACGATTGCCTCTTCAGGGATTGCGGGCGCTTCAACGCGGGTGCCGGTCACGATGGCGAAGGTCGCGAACATTTCGGGTTTGAGCGTCTCGTCCGGGTTCTCGACCTCTGCGCGGACGGGAAGGCGATGGGTGGTGGGATCGATTGCGGCCGCGACATAGGTGAGGGTCGCATTGAAGCTGCGATCGGGGAAGGCCAACACACTCACCGTCATCGTTTCGCCGACCCGCATCGAAGGCGCGTCTTCCTCGCGCACGTCCGCCACCAGCCAGACCTTTGACATGTCTCCGATCGAGAAGACCGGCGCCGACGCACCATTCGCCGCGCTGTTGATATACTGGCCAAGGCCAACTTGACGCTGCGTCACCGTGCCGTCGATCGGCGCATAGACAGTCGCCTCGGCATTCGTTTGAAGTCTGCCCGGCGCGTTCTCCATCGCGGCGATGTCGGCATCGCTTTTCCCCAAAATGCGCAACCGATTCCGAACCGTTGCGACGCCGATCTCGGCAGAGCGAAATGCGCCCTCGGCCGTCGCCAGATCCACTTGTGCTTGTTGCCAATCCTTCAGCGCGGCCCCCTTCGAGTCGAAGAGGTCGTGCTGGCGCTTCTCGTTGGTTTGCGCGAGATTGAGCTGTGCCCGGGCCGTCGCGAGTGTGCTTACCGCGGTCACGAGGTCGTTCTGCGCCTGCACGAACTCCGATGCTTCGACCGCGAAGAGCGGCGCGCCCTTCCTGACACGATCACCGGCCTTTGCATAAAGCCGCGTGACACGGCCCGAATAAGGGGAAAAAACCGGTGTGGTCAAATCGTCGTCGTTGGCGATCTTGCCTTCGGCACGGTGCTCGGTCCGGAAGCTGACACTCCGCACCGGCGCGAATTTCAGGCCTGCCCATTGCGTCGGCGTGGCCTTGAACATCCCCGGCGGGACGGGCGGTGGCGCCGTTTCGGCACTTGAACCTTTCGTCACCAGAAGATCCAGCACCCCCGATGGAAAGAGGCTGCCCACCGCCAGAACGGCGACGACAAACCATTGCGTTCGCGCCGGAAGCAGTCGAGCCATGGCGAGCTTGGTCGTGAGTGTGCAAGGGCCGGCATGCTAGCCGGCGGCGTCTATCCGCCTCGTGTCCGGCACATTACGGTTTGGAAAGCTTGTAGGGTCCGCGTGCCGAAGCACGATCGAAGCCCTAAGGCCCGGTGTTGCGTCTTCGAGGCGAAGCTCCCCGCCGTGGAGATGGGCAACCGCGGCGACGATCGGAAGGCCCAGCCCATTTCCGGGAAGGTTCCGGCTTCGATCGAGGCGGTAGAACCGCCGGACGACCTTTGCCCGCTCGGTTGGCGGAATCCCCGGCCCATCATCTTCAATGACGATCGACACCATCTCCCGTTGGCGTCTGGCGGAAACGCTTACCGTGCCCGACGAACCGGCATATTTGAGAGCGTTGTCGAGGAGATTGGCTGTCGCGCTTGCGAGTAGGTCCTTGTCTCCCCATGTCTCGATGGTGTCATCTGCCTCCGCGGTTAGCTGAATGCCCCTCGACTCCGCGACGGCGTCATAGAGTTCGACGACGGTCGTGATGACTTCGGCAAGCGAGACCTGTCGGAAGTTCTGGCGGCGAGTACCGGATTCAGCTTCCGCGATCTGCAACAGCTTGTCGAAGAGAAGGATCAGATCGTCGATGCCCTGGATGCTGGCTGACGCCGCGCTGCGAAGCTGATCACGCGCGACCCCGGGCTTCAACGCCCCATCAAGGAGGCTGCGCAGACGGCCGAGCGGGGTTCGCAGATCATGGGCCATCGCGTTCGACATATCGCGCACGCCGTCCATCAATTGCTGTATGCGATCCAGCATGCGATTGATGTCGTGATTGAGTCGCGTGAACTCGTCCTCGGCGCCGTCGACGGGGATACGCTGGCTCAAATCACCCGATGCGATGTCGTGCGCAGTACGGCGAATCGCGGCGACGCGCCGTTCGAGGAGACGACGGAACAGGATCGCGCCACCGATCGCGAGGCCGAGCGCGGCGGCAGCGCCGATCAGCAGCGCCCGCCAGACGATCACCTCGATGGCGTGCACGTCCTCCAGGTCGCGGCCAACGATGAGCAGGTCGCCGTTCGAAAGGCGATGCGACAAGAGGCGGCTTTCCGACGGGCGGCCATACCGTACGACCGCCTGGTCGGTCAATTGATCGAGCGGCGTCCGGACGCCTAAGGCGGACAGGTTTCCGACGATTGGCCGGCCTTCGGCGTCCAGCAGGAGATAGACCTCAGTGTCCTGATCGACACCGTCGGTCAGCAATTGTTCGATTCCTTCGCGGAGCGCATCGGCACCCAGCGCGTCGAAATGGTTGGTAAGCCTGTGCGAGGTCGCGAGCAATTTCGCGTCAATTCCCCGGCCGATGACGCCGACCGTGCCGAAATAAAACACCGTCGAAATGACGATCATCGCGCTTATGACAAGAGCGCCGTAGCCGAGCGAGACGCGGAATGCGACGCTGCCGGCAAATCTAGACATCGGCCGACAGCATATATCCTGCGCCGCGCACCGTGTGAAGAAGCGGTGGCGAGAAACCCTTGTCGATCTTCTGCCTGAGACGGCTGATTTGCACGTCAACCGCATTCGTTTGCGGGTCGAAATGATAATCCCAGACCGATTCGAGCAGCATGGTGCGGGTCACGACCTGGCCCTGGTGCCGCACGAGATATTCGAGCAGGCGAAACTCCCTTGGCTGCAGCGCGATCGGCTTCGCGGCGCGTTCGGCCCGACGCCGGCGCAAATCGAGGCGGAGGTCAGAGATCCGAAGCTCCGACACGTCCTCATTCATCCCCGATCGCCGCAGCATTGCCACGACCCTTGCATGAAGCTCGGAAAAAGCAAACGGCTTCGTCAGATAGTCGTCACTCCCGCTGTGAAGACCGCGAACGCGCTCGTCAAGACTCGCGAGCGCGCTCAGGACAAGGACAGGGGTCTTTTTCCCAAGCCGACGCAGCGTCTCGACAATCGACAAGCCATCGACAGCGCCCGGCAGCATGCGATCGAGGATCAGGATATCCCACTGCTCGTTGCTGGCGAGATGCAGTCCCTCGACGCCATCGCGGCACCAGGTCGGCGTGAACCCGGATTCCCTGAGGCCATTGCAGATGTAGCGGCCGGTATCTGCCTCGTCCTCGATCACCAGACACCGCATTCTCGTCTCCCTGGGCCAAGCTGTACGCCTTGGGGCATCCTAGAGAGCCGACTCGCGGAAAGTCGAGCAGGGGAGCGACGGCACGCGAAAACCCGTTCAGTCCGCGACGATTTCTAACCCCAGACGCCGTGTGCGACCTCGACGATATGGGCCAATTTGCGCTCGACCTGATCCATCGACATCATGGGCCGCACACGGCTGGGCACGCTGGCAAAGCCACATTGCGGCGACAGGCAAAGGCGGTCGATGTCGACAATCTTTGCCGCCTCGTCGATCCGGCGCTTCAACGAGCCCGCCGACTCGATTGCGGAGTTCTTGGTGCTCACGAGTCCAAGCACCGCCTTCTTCGGCTTGGGCAGATGACGCAAAGGCATGAAGTCGCCCGCGCGCGGCGTGTCGTATTCGAGGAAGAAGCCGTCGACTGCAAGGCGGTTGAACATTCGTTCCGCGATCGGCTCGTATCCGCCGTCGGCCATCCCGTTCCCTGCGTTGCCTCGGCACAAATGGACGCAGACCGACATGTTTGGCGGACGCTCGCGGATCGAGTCGTTGATCGCGTCGATATAAAGGTCGATCAGTTTGTCCGGATCGTCGCCGCGGCGACGCACCACCTCCCTGTTGTTGGGATCGCAAATGACCGCGAGCGGCACCTCGTCCATCTGAAGATAGGTGCACCCACGGCTTGCCAAATCGGCGATCTCTTCGCGCATGATGCGCGCGAGATCGTCCATCAGCGCCTTCGCGGTGGGATAGACGGCTTGGTTGAGAGCGATATCGCCGGTGAAGAAGTGGGCGACCGACGGTGTCGGCAGATTGGCTTTGACGGGCTTCTTCGTCATCGTCTTAAGGAGCGAGAAGTCCGCGGCTGACAGCGGCTCGCGTCTCGTGAGCTTTCGCATGACCCTGGGTTCGCGCAGGGGGGTGATGGTCGAGCCGTCGAACATCCGGATCGGGAAGGCGCGCTCGACGGTCTCGGGCCCGAACCCATCACAGCGGTCGTAAAGGAATTCGCGCCAGCCGCGCTTCGATAATTCGCCATCCGTGATGGCGCCGATGCCGACGCGCTCCTGCATCACAACAACCTCGCGGATGCATTCGGCCTCGATCTGCGAAAGCTGCTCGCGGGGAATCTCGCCTTTCTCGAGGCGTTCGCGCGCGGCCATCAACCGGTCGGGCCTCGGCATGCTGCCGACATGCTCGGCGCGGAACGGTATGGAGGACTCTGCCATGGTGGATCTCCTTTTGCCCGCTCACCAAAGCCGGTCGGACGCGATACGGGCGCCTTCCGCCAAGGATTGCAGCTTCAGCCACACCACTTGCGAGTCGCACCCGGACCAGCCGACGAAGGTGCCAAACCCGCAATCTGTGCCCGCGACCACGTTCTCTTTGCCGACAAGCTCGGCAAAGCGCTCGATCCGCTGCGCCACGAGGCGGGGATGTTCGACGTGATTGGTGACCGAATCGATCACTCCCGGAATGATCGCCTTTTCGGCCGGTAGCTTGATCTCTTTCCAGACTTCCCACTCGTGCTGATGGCGGGGATTGGCGGCTTCGAAATAGATCCAGGTCGCGCGGGTCTTCAGCACCGGAGACAGGAACTGTCGAAGCTCCACATCCTTGTGATGAGGACCCGCGTAATTGCCCCAGCACAGATGGAGCCGCATGCGGTCCGGCGGCAAATCCCGCGTCGCATGGTTCAGGACCTCGATCGCCTTTGGGACATGCTTGTTGATATCGAGCGGGCCGCTCGAGGAATTGTGGCCGTGGCCGCACATGGCGAGGTCGGGTGAATCGAGCTGGAGATTGAAACCGGCGGCTATGATGGCCGCGTATTCCTCGCGCAGCGCATTGGCGAGAGCCTCGAGGTAATCGTCTTGCGACTTATAGTGCCGGTTGCCGAACTGCCAAGACATGTGGCTCGGTGTGACGGCGCAGATGAAGGCGCTGTCGGGATCGCGACTCCCGATCGCCGCCTTGAAATTCTCGATGTCGCGTCGCGGGGCCTCGTGGTCCCGGACCGCGATCGGCCCCACGGCGATCGGTGACCGGATGTGGCGCGATTCTTCGTTGGCGAACAGCCGCTGCGCCAAGCCCGGGGCATCGGCCATATCCTGGGCGATGAATTGTCCGTTCCCATCGAACCCGGTGAAGCGCTCGCAGGCATAGTTGCTGAAGCCTGGCTTGCTCATCTCGCCATCGCTCACGATGTCGATCCCGGCGACGAGCTGCCGGTTCACGATTTCGGCAACCGCCTCCTTGACGCGGGCGGCGAGCTTCGTCTCGTCCACCGGTTTTCCTTCGATCCGGTCGAACATCATCTGAACGAGATCGTCCGGGCGCGGCAGGCTGCCGCCATGCGTCGTCAGGATCCGGTCCTTGCTTCGTTGCACGGTTTCCTCCGTTTCAGTGACTCATCGCGGCCTCGATCCGCCCGGACATCTCGGTGCCGCGCAAGCGACGTTTGAGGACGAACATGGCGGTCGCCGATATCAAGGCGGGCACGGCAATGGTGAAGAACAAGTTCCTTGGCCTGAAATGCTGCGCGAGCAGGATGCCGCCGATGACCGGGCCGACGATGGCGCCAACGCGCCCTACCCCGAGCGCCCAGCCTACGCCGGTCGAGCGGATCGAGGTGGGGTAGATCACGGCAGAGAGAACATTGATGAAGCTCTGGCCGCCGATCACGCACATGCCGCAGCCGGCGATCGTGATGGCCAACAGCACGACGTTCGCACCCGCAAGCCCGATGGCGAAGACGAAGCACGCGGCCAAAAGGTACAAGCCGGTGACAATGCCAGGGGCGCCATAGCGGTCCACCATCGGCCCCAGGATCAAGGTGCTGATGATTCCGCCCCAGGACAGGGTGCCGCCGAGCCGCAACGCCGCGGCGAGCGGCACGCCGGCATCGGTCAGCACCGTCGGCAGCCAGCTATTGAGATAATAGATGACGAGCAGGTTGCAGAAGAATGTGATCCACAGGAGGACCGTATTGACGGCGCGCCCCTCGTTCAGAAGCTGATAGACCGCGAATCCCTCGAGCCTCTTCTCCCCGATCACGAAAGTCTCGGTGCCGTCGAACTCGGCGACGCCGACAAGGCGGTTCAGCAGCGCGGCTATTCGTGCCGGCTGTCCGCCGCACGTAACGAGGAATCGGATCGATTCGGGCAAAATGTATATCGCAACTGGAAGCAGGATCAGCGGCAGCAATCCGCCCAGGATGAAGAGGGATTGCCATCCGAAAACCGGGATCAATTGAGCGCCCAGGAAGCCGCCGCCGCCGGCCCCAAGGGGAAAGCCCAGGAACATGATCGCGATCACCGTGGCGCGGATGCGCCGCGGTGAATATTCCGCAGTCAGCGCGATGGAATTCGGCATGAGCCCGCCAACGCCGACGCCGGTAAGGAAGCGCAAGACGTAAAGCGCGTCGATCGATTGGGCGAGCGCGGTCGCCAAGGCGAAGATCGAAAAGATCAGCGTCGATGCCAACACCACGAGCTTGCGGCCGAATCGGTCGCTGAGCAGTCCCGATCCAAGCGCGCCCAGCATGAGGCCGAACAGGCCGGCGCCGAAAACCGGTCCGAACGAAGGCACGCTGACGCCCCACTCCCGAGCAATGACCGGCGCCGCGTAGTTCATGGCGGCGTTATCGAACCCGTCGAGCGTGACAAGAACACCGCACCAGATTGCGACCCGCCATTGAAAGGCGCCGAACCGGCGTCCATCGATGATGTGCGCAACATCGATCGTGGCAGCTTGCGCCATCCTGATCCTCCCGCCTGCGCTTGTTGATTTTTCGTGATTATGGGGAATGGCAACGGAGAAGGAAAGCGATCCGCAAGGCCGAATGTCTGATCCCGCGGGCACCTTGTCTGGGTCTGCCAAACGTGTATCCTTTCGCGCCGATCATCCACGCCAAGGAGTGTCCGATGAAAGTGTGCGCGCCTGTTGTGGTTGCTGTTCTCGCCGCAGTTGCACTTGCGCCGCATGCGCGGGCCGATTCCTTTGAAGGCACTTGGCAGGCGGTCGCGCCGGCGCAATCGATCCAATGTCCGGGCGTCAACGCGCATTTCACGGTCAAGGGCGACGGGTTCGGCAGCAGGATCGGCGTCGCCAAATACACCTTTGGCTTCCGCGGGAAGATCAACCCGGACGGCTCGTTCGATACGAAAAGCCCCGGCGGCACCGCGCACATAGCCGGCAAGTTCTCCGGCAACAATCTCACGTTCCAATTCGAGGATAACCAGTGCCCGTCGTCGCGCACGTTGACGGGCCAGCGGACGGGTTGAATGGGGTTGCCGGCATGGATCCGAAAGCCCTGAAAGAGCAGGCGCTGGCGGAAACCGCACGCCATTTTCTGGGGAAATTTGGTGCGGTGCCGGCCGAAGACAGCGAAGAATGGGAAGAGGAGTACCGCCGGCAGTTCAACCGGCTGAAAAGCCGCGCGGCAACCGGTGCGCCGGCGGCGTCGCCCTCGACTGTCGTCGAGGAAAAGCCGGTTGATCTGCCGGATCTGGTCGGCACGCCCGCTGACGCACGGTGGGCGTTCGCGCTGCGGACGGATCGATTGAAGCGGGTTCCCGATCGCGATCTGCGTACCTGGCTGGCCCAAACTTGGGTCAGATCGAAGGATTGGATCAATTCGCGCGAGCTTTCCGACGACGCGTTCCGGCGCAGGGTCGAACCCAGCTTTCGGGAAGCGGGCCGCAAGATGGCCTCCGAAGCCGCGGTGGCGGCGGCTGCACGTCAGACGCAAGAAGCGGCCGCGACGGCGCTTCAGGACGAAATCGCGAAGGCCGGCATTTCCGCCGCCGGTCTTTTGGAGCTCATCGATCTCAGCCCGCGCGTCGCGTCATTGCCGCTAAAGGAAAAGCTCGTGGAGATCCATGTCGAGGAGCGTACCGTCCGTGTCTTCGAGACGGCAAACCCGGGCGTCCTCATGGTGCTTGAAAAGCGCGTCGACGAGAAGATCGACTACGGCATCGAGCGGGATGAAGGGCTCGTCGCCGACCTCAAGCTCTTTGCGCGAAGCGGACTTTAGCGGCGAGGCCGGCCTAACGGCTGGCCCTTTCCTGCTCGGCTTTATATTCCGGCGACACTTCGGTCTGGGTCATTTCCGAGGCGACATAATCCCGGGTCGGCGAATGGATGAACGCCATCCACAAGGCCGGTTTTTCGGGGTTCGTGTTGAAATGCTGATGTTCGACACCGTTCTCCTTCAGCGGCAGCAGGACCAGGTCGCCCTTTTCCCAGTCATAACGAATGCCGTCGACGACCGAATACCCGGTGCCGTCGATCACATAGATGATCAACCCGCCCTGATGGCGGTGTTTGCCCGAAATCGTGCGGACTTCGTGCGTGAAGACGATCCAGTCGCGCAGCGGCGTGTCCGTGACGGTCTTGCTGAGGTAATAGCGGAGACGCCCTTGTCGCGTGAGACCCTGCGGGCAATCCGCCATCTTGACGACGATCCGGCCGGTCAGATTTCTTTCGGCGCGTTCGCGGTCCTCCTGGATGGCGAGCTCGTAGGAATTCAGTTGCGGCGCTTCGCGCTCGCGAACCCGGGTCCGTTCGATCTCGGCCATGGATCCTGATCCCTGCAGTTAACCGAATTGCCGGCGCAACCAAGATCGATCTTACAAATGCGCCATCTGCTCGACAAGCTTGTTCCACCAAGGGCTGGCGGTTTGGCGGTCCCGATGTTAGCGTCCGACATGTTGCCTCGCAGGAGCCCTGACATGTCGGATGACCGTACAAAGCAGCTGGCCGGAAAGAACTTCTGGGACGAGATTCTGGCGTTGCGCGATCGTCAGCGGGCGCAGCGCAAGAACGGGATCATGGTGATCAAGGGTTCCCAATTGCCCCAGGAGGTCAACCGCCAAGGCCTGATGCGCTGGTACATGCATCCGTCCATCACGGACACCGTGCTATCGACTCATATCTTCTTCGAGCAGGAAATCCCTGCCGGAAGCCGCTCGGGCATGCTGAAATTCCAGGGCGAGCAGGTGATGTATATCCTGGAGGGCAAGGGCTACACCCTCATCAACGGCGTCAAGCATCATTGGGAGGCGGGCGACGTCGTCAATCTTCCGGTGCGCAAGGGCGGAATCATCGTCCAGCACGTGAACGATGACCCGAACCACCCGGCGAAGTTCGTCGCCGCGGAGCCTAACTTCTATTCCAACACGAGCGTCGACCGCGGCTCGGGCTTCGAGCAGATCGAGGACGCGCCCGAATATCGCCGCTGAACCGGCTACGAGGACGATAAGCACCGTGCCCCACGACGATCACAGTCACGACCACCATCACGCCCACACGCATCATCATCCGCGCCACCGCTTCCAGGCGAGCGTGGACCATCTTGCCAACGACTATGCGGTCGCGAGCCGGCTTCTCGTCGCGATCGATCGCGGCCTGATGCATCGTCACGGCCTCGCGCCCGATGACATCGTCCGCATCGCGACCGACCGCGGCCGCAGCGTGCTGGCGAGACTGGACACGCCGTCGGCGGAGGACGATGGGCGCGGCATCGTGCGCATGGATCGCTTTCTGCGTCAGGCGCTGAAGGCGCATCTCAACGAGACAGTGGAAATCGAGCCGGCAGACCTCAAGCCGGCGAAGCTCGTCGAGCTCAATCCGGCGATCGACGTCTCGACCGCGCACAATCTGGTTCCCCACCTCAAGAAGATCATGGTGGAGAGCCGGACGCCGTTGAGCATCGGCGCCGTCCTTTACATCTCCTTCCCCGGCACACAGGCCGGGACCACCTACGAGGTGCGGCACCTGCCCGATGGCGTCGGCTACGTCACCGAAGAGACCGACGTGAGGCTCCATTTCCACGACGAGCACGTGCCCGAGGGCGCGTTCGAGGTCACTTTCGAGGATGTCGGCGGACTCGGCCGCCAGATCAAGCTGGTGCGGGAGCTGGTGCAGCTTCCGCTCAAATTCCCCCACGTCTACCGCCAACTCGGGATCAACCCACCGCGCGGCATCATCCTCTACGGGCCGCCGGGGTCGGGAAAGACCCACCTCGCCCGCGCGGTGGCGAATGAGGTCGAAGCGCGTTTCTACTACATCAACGGACCGGAGATCGTCGGCACCTATGCCGGCGAGACCGAGGGCAATTTGCGCCGCATCTTCGGCGAGGCCGCGCACCACGCGCCGTCGATCGTCTTCATCGACGAGCTTGACGCGTTGGCGCCCAAACGAGGCGAGACCGGCGCGCATTCGGACATCCGCGCGGTGACGCAGCTTCTTTCGCTGATGGATGGTCTGACGCGTGTCGACTCGGTGATCGTGATCGGCACGACCAACCGAATCGATTCGGTCGACCCCGCTTTCCGGCGGCCCGGCCGGTTCGATCGCGAGATTTTCGTCGGACCGCCTGACGTCCAGGGACGGCGTGAGATTCTCGAGATTCAGACGCGCGAAATGCCGCTGACCGATGATGCGCAGCGCGGGCTCGATGACGTCGCGCGCCACACGCACGGTTTTGTCGGCGCAGACCTCATGGAACTATGCCGCAATGCCGGATTGAGCGCATTGCGCCGGAGCACGCTCAATCTCGAAGACCCGAAAGCGGCATTCCGCATCGACATGACCAATCTGCGCGTCGACCGACAGGATTTCGAGTCCGCGCTGGGTCAGGTCCGCCCGTCGGCGATGCGCGAGACGTTGATCAGCATCCCGGAAGTGAAGTGGGACGATATTGGCGGCCTCGGCGGGGTCAAGGCGCGGCTGAAGGAACTCATGGAGCAGCCCCTTCACAATCCTCAACTCCTGACGGAGATGGGGCTTGCGACGCATGTCGGCGCGCTGCTCTATGGTCCTCCCGGCACCGGCAAGACGCTGCTCGCGAAGGCGCTTGCCAATGAGTGTGGCGTCAATTTCATCGCGGTCGACGGACCGGAGATCTTTTCGAAATGGCTTGGCGAGTCGGAAGAGGGCGTGCGGCAAATCTTCCGCATCGCGCGGCAGGTGGCACCGACCCTCATATTTTTCGATCAGCTCGATTCCATTACGCCGGTCCGCGGCGAGCATGAGGGCTCGATGACGACCGAGCGAGTCGTCAATCAATTGCTTGCCGAACTCGACGGGGTCGAGCAGCTGTCGCGCGTCATCGTGGTCGGCGCCACGAACCGGATCGATCTCGTCGATCCATCGATCTTGAGACCGGGACGGTTCGGCGTTCATATCCATGTGCCGTTGCCGGACGCGGCGGAGCGGCAGGAAATCCTGCAAATCCATCTCGGCGGCAGAAAGATGAACCGCCCGGCTTCGCTGGCACCTGTTGCCGAGGCGCTTGCCTCGCGCACCGTGGGCTTTTCGGGCGCCCGCTTGCGTCAGCTTTGTCAGGAAGCCAAGCGGCTCGCGTTGCGCGATGCCGGCTTCTCGCGACCGGTGCCGCCGACGCTGGAGCATGCGCTTCAGGCGCTCGAGCAGGAGCTCGCGGGCGACGCGGCCGCTGGGCACGCGAGCTAAGGATTGGCACAACCGGTCCAACGGCGGACGCCGGTCCGCCCGGCCTCAGAGGGAGACATGCCATGGCGATGAGCAGCAAGGCCGACAATCGCGTGCGGCGCTGGCGCGAGCAGCGCTGGCTGCTCGACGTGGTGGTCAATCAGATCGGCGTGGAATTCGATCAGGCCCGTGTCGCCTATACCGCGGGTCCCGCCGGGCCCGAAGCGCTTGCCGAATTCCGCCTGACCGCCGCGCGCATCAAGAAATTCGAGGATATCGATCGCGAATTCGCCTACGCGGCGGTCCGCCGTGAGGCGAAGGCAGTATCGTTCGAGAAAGCCGGCCGCGAGGTCGCTGCGCGCGAAAGCTACCTGATCGCCTCGCTCTTATGGTCGATCGCGCGTTGGCCGATTTTCGAGATGAACGATCAGCTCGAACATCTCGAGGCGAAGATGAACGAGTGCTACGCCAAATTCATCAAATATGCGCCTCATCCTATCGAGCGGATCGAAGTGCCATTCGCCGGCAACTCGCTCCCCGCCTATCTGCACCTGCCGCGCAAGCCTGCGCCGGGCGAGAAATTCCCCTGCGTCCTCGCGATCGGCGGCATGGACGGCACCAAGGAGAATTCGTGCGCCATGTATGGCGACAAGCTGCTCGAGCGCGGCATCGCCGTGTTCGCCGTCGATGGGCCCGGGCAGGGCGAATGCTTCGCGCGCCGGATCAATGTCACTTATACCGCGCACATGGAGGCCGCCGAAGCGAACTACAAGTTTCTCGCGTCCCATCCCGCGATCGACAAGGACCGCATCGTTCTGCGCGGGACGTCGATGGGCACGTTCTTCGCGACCCAGGCCGCGGCGACGCTCGGCACGAGAGTCAAGGGATTGTCCGAGTCCGCCGTCTGCCACGAACCGGGCTTCAACACGATCTTCAACATGGCCGCGCCCACTTTCAAGATGCGGTTCATGTACATGGCGGGCTTCGAGGACGAGGACGCGTTCGACGACTGGGTCAAGAAGCTCGACCTGCGCCCGCTGGCGAAGGATATCCGCGTGCCGATGCAGGTAGTCGCCGGCTCGGACGACCAGCTATCGCCGCTTCAACACACGCGAGAGCTGCTTTCGCTCGTCAAGACGCCGAAGCAGCTCGTGATCTACGAAGGCGCCGTCCACGGCGTCTATGGCGCGCCATCGACCTTGTTCGGCGAGAACCCGCAGACGGCCCAGGCGGACTGGATCGCCGATCGCATCGCCGGCAAGCCCATCGCAAGGTCCGAGGAAATCTACGTCGCGGGTTCGGGCCAAGCCACGGTGAAGCCGCTCGACTGACCGCGCCTCAGCGGCCCTTGATGAAGGGCACGACGAGCCGGATCACCTCGTCGGCAACATCCCAAGGCACCATGTGCTTGCAGTTGTCGACGATATGAAGGTTGAGCTCGGGATGCATCTTCTTGAAGAGCTCCGCCCGCTCACCGGCATGCGCCCTGTCGTTGCGGCCGAAGATCAACAGAAGCGGTAGCTTGAGCTCGAGCATCCGCTGCCACAGCGGCACCGCGGGCTCGGCGCCGCCTTCCGGCGCGTTGGCGCGCTCGACGAAGGTCTGAAACGCCTTGCCGACGCTGCGGCTGTGGCGGAGCGACAGCTCGTCGTCGGTGACGAGGTCGGTGTGGAAGAGATCCGCCTGCATCAGCTTCCTGGTGTCGTCGAGCGTCGGCTCGGTGACAGCCATCTGCCGATCGACGCGTTGCGCGACCTGGGCGTAACGGCCTTCGACGTCGGCCGGAAGCGGCGGCAGCAAGGTTCCCGTTCCGAGAATGGCCAGATGCGAATAGCGTCCCGGTTCCTTGAGCGCGAGTTGGACGGCAAGCGAACCCGAACGGGAATGGGCGATCAGCGCCACCTGGCCCAGTCCCAGCGCATCGACGAATTTCGGCAGGCTGTCGCGCTGATAAGCGACCGACAGATCGGCGCCCACCTCGCTCAGTCCGTAGCCCGGAAAGTCGAACGCGATCGGACGCAATCCCGCGCGGGCGAGGGGCTCCAGATTCCGGATGAAGACATCCGCGGACGAGCCGAGCGACGCGCCATGCATCAGGAGAACGGGCTGGCCCTGACCTTCTTCGATGTAGCGCAGCCTCAGTCCGTCCACCGTCACGTATTTGTCGACGGGCCTGGTTCTGAGATGGGTGTCCATGTTGGCTCCTCCTCTGTCGCCTCTAAGGGCCCATGATGGACAGAAGTCGGCGAGGCGCAAGGCCCAGCGCGGACGCCGCTTTCGTGAACGGGTCCCTCGGCAATACGCGGGAACCGGGCACCAAAATCAGGCTGCCGGGCCGGCGGTCTGTGGTTTCCAGTCTTTGATCCTTTGCTGCGCTTTGGCAAGGTCGCTGGGAGACAGTTTGGGGGCGAGGTCGGCTTGCAGCTTCTCCGCGCCAACCCGATGCGAATCGTTGGCCGGATAGTGCTTGATGGCCAGGCTTACCCAGACGTAGGCCTCCACCGGATCGGCGGACGTTCCTTTGCCCAAGGCATAAAGGCCCGCGAGGCTGTGCATTGCGTTGGGCTGGCCCTGATCGGCGGCTCGGCGCAGCCATTTGAATGCCTCCTCGACATTCGTGGCCGTCCCGGAACCCATCTCGAGCGCAAAGCCGAGACTGTTCTCCGCATCCTTGTTGCCCTGTGCGGCGGCGAGGCGCCACAGCCTTATCGCTTCGGCCTTGTCGGCGTCGACGCCAAGAGCCCGCTCATAAGCAACTCCCAACTCGTATTGGCCCGTCGCGTATCCTTGATCGGCAGCCAGCTTGAAGAGCCGCACGGATTCCTTGAGGTCGGTCGGCCCGCCCAATCCTTGCTGATACAGGAAGCCCAACTCGGTCTCGCCGTCGGCGCTGTGGTGATCGGCGGCCATCTGATAGAACTGTCGCGCCTTGGTCTGGTCCGTGGTGACGCCGACACCGTAATTGTAGGCATCGCCCATCGCGACCATCGCGAACGCGTCACCCTGCGCCACTCCATCATTGAGAAGCTTCATGCGCGGGTCCTCGGCGTCTTTGACGCCATGACCGATCGCGCGCCCGTAGAATTTGATGGCTTCGTGCGAATCTCGCGGGACGCCGAGTCCATCTTCATAGACCCGCCCCAGATAGTACTGGGCATTGCCATTCTCTTGCTCGGCAGCTTTTTCGAGCAGTGGCAAGGCGCCGGGGTAATCATGGCCGCCGCAAGCGCCGATGCTCTTGAGCCTTCCGAGTTGCGCCTCGCCTGCCGCATCGCCAAGGCGCGCGGATTCACTTGCCCATTTCAGCGCGCCGGCACAATCGACAGCGAGGCCGATACCTTGTTCTTCGCGGGCGCTGAGCGTGGCCATGGCGTCGGCATCGCCGGCTGCCGCTGCGGCCGCGATCCATTGGGTCGCTTTCGTCTGGTCCTTGGGAACGCCTTCGCCATTTTGGTAAAGCGCCGAAAGATCCTTCATCGCCTCTGCCAGCCCCTTCGAGGCGGCGAGCTCATAGAGCTTGCGAGCGTTTTCATAGTTGACCGGCATATCGCGCCCAAAATAATTGAACGCGCCGAGCCGCTCGATGGCGCTGGCGTCGCCGGCCCGCGCCGCCCGTTCGTACCAGTTCTTGGCCGCGGCATAATCCTGCGGTACGCCGTCGCCCTGATCGTACCTGACGGCAAGGTCGTACATGGCAGCCGAGTTGCCGAGATCGGCGGCCTTGCGATACCAGGTCAACGCCATCGCGAGATCGGCCGGAACCCCTTTGCCTTCGGCGTACATGGTGCCGAGGTCGACCATCGACGCCGCGTGGTTCTTGGCGGCGCCGCGCTCGAACAGCGCCTTTGCTTTCGCATAGTCGGTCGGGACGCCGGTTCCATCGAGATAGAGGAGACCGAGATTGGTCATCGCCGGCGGCCAGTCCAGGGCCACCGATTTCTCATAGAAATCGCGCGCCTTGCTCAGATCCTTTGTCAGCCCGCCTTCGCCATTCTGGTAATAGAAGCCCAGGCTGTTGAGCCCGTCGGCGTCGCCCTGATCCGCTGCAAGCCGGTACCACTTCGCGGCCTCGACACGCGCGTCCGGCGTGCCGGAATTCGCAACCACGCGGCCGAGGCCCACTTGCGCCTTCGGGTCGCCCGCCTCTGCCAAAGGGCGCAAGGCGCCAACCGACGACAAGGTACGGAGGATGCTCAAGCCCTTTTCGGTATCGCCCTGTTCCCACGCGGCCAAACCGTCTGCGATCGATTTTTTGGCAGCGGCGGGGTCGACAGGGCCGCTGGCAGCGGGAGTTGGCTGGTCCGTCGGCGGCCCTATCTGCGTACACGCGGCAAGCGCAACCAAGAGCCAAGTCAAACTCGTATATCGAGTTATGCGGCTCCTGTTATGTGCTGATGTCGCCGACGTCATTCCATCCGGAGAATGCGATGTTTTGGGCAACCACGCAAATCACGCGTGGGTGCCAGCTCACGCGACCCCTCGGTACGTCAGGCGATCACATCTCGCGAATGCGCGGCAGGACCTTCTCGCCAAAGAGCGCGATCGAGTGGTTCGTACGCTCGCCCAATTGAAACGCCGATACGGCGTCGAGGACGCCCGGACCCAAGGCGCGGGCGATGGCGGCGATCTGAGAGACCACGGTTTCTGGGCTACCGATGATGATCCGCCCCAACGCGATGCGGTCTTTCAGCCCATGCTCCTCGAGAACCCGCTCGCGCTGACGAACATCCGCGCCGTAATAGCCAAGCCCCGCTATGGCCGCCTCAAGCGCCGGGTTCGCGGACACAGGGCTGCCGCGCTGCGGCCGGCGTTGGCTTTCCTCGTAATCCGCAAGCGCTTGCTCGTCCGTATCGGCGACGTGAAAGCTCAGGCGGAACAGGAGATCGTCTTTGCCCGGGTCCCAGCCGGTCGCGTGAGCGGCCTCGCGGTAGCGCTGCGCCGCCAGGGCAGCGAGCGGCACGGTGGTCACGGCAAGCCCAAGAGACACGCGGCTGCGCGCTGCGAACTCCGCCGATTCGCGGCTTGATCCCGACATGTAGATGGGCGGATGCGGGTCCTGCACCGGCCGCGGCCAGATCGAGACGGAGCGATATTTGAAATGGCGACCCTCCCACCCGAACGGCTGCTTTTCCGTCCAGGCGAGGCGTATCAGCTCCAACCCTTCTTCGAAGCGACTGCGGGATTCGAGCGGGTTGATGTTGTAGGTCACATATTCGTTGGGCGTTCCGCGCATCATGCCGGCGATCACGCGTCCGTCCGTCATCGTGTCGAGCATCGCGAATTCCTCGGCGACGCGGACCGGATTGAGGATCGGGATGGTCGGTCCCAGAAGCGCGATCTTCGCCCGCCTCACGACCTGGGTCATCGCGCCCGCGAACACCATGGGATTGGGGGTAAGCCCGAACGGCCCGAAATGATGCTCGGCCACGGTGACCCAATCGAATCCGACCTCATCGGCCAAGCGGAATTGTTCGAGCGCCGCCGCCATGGACCGTTTTGCCGCCGCGGCCTCGTAGCCCGTCGCCGCGGTAGGCCAGCCCTTCGGCGCCGGCGCCAGATAGAAGACCGAGGAAAAGAAGGAAGCTTTCATCGCCGAACCCGTGATCCGGCGCCGACTATAGCAGGTCGGGCATCATGGCCCAGGCACCAAGGGTAAAGATTGACAATTTCCCGCGTCGCCGCGCTGGGAGGCGCCTGCCCCGAACGCTCCAACCTCTCTCAGACCGGCACGTCGCCCTGGACCGTGGTCCGATGCATGTGCCGGCGCAGCTCCGGCGGACAGCCATGGGCGAGATGGATCGCGCAGCGATTGTCCCAAAAGACGAGGTCGTGGTCGTGCCACACATGCCGATACCGGAAGCGTGACTCGGTGCTGTGCGCGAAGAGGAAATCCAGGAGCGCGTCGCTCTCGCCGTCGGGCATATCCTGAATCCGAACCGTGAAGCCTTCATTGACGAAGAGCGCCTTGCGGCCCGTCTCAGGGTGCGTGCGCACAACGGGGTGCAGCACCGCCTGCACCTCCTCTTTCTGCGCCTCGGTGAGCGGCGGCCGCCAGGTCGATCCGGCCATCCGTTCGTAGCTCTTGCGATAGGAATGAAGGGCGCGCGTGCCTTCAATCTGGCGCTTTATGTCCACAGGAAGCGCTTCATAGGCCGCATACATATTGGCGAACGAGGTGTCGCCGCCTTCGGCCGGGATTTGCTGTGCATGGAGAAGCGAGCCGAGGCTCGGCTCCGCCGCATAGGAGAGATCGGAATGCCAGTAGCGTCCGGCATCGCCGAGGCCGATCGGCTTGCCGTTTTCGATGACGTTGGAGACAAGCAGAATCTCGGGATGTCCCGGAAGCAGAAACTGGCGCAGTACATGGATCATCAGCGGCCCGAACCGGCGGCTGAACCCGATATGCTGCTCGGGCGTCATCTGCTGATCGCGGAATACGAGCACCCCCTCGCTGTCGAGGAACGCACGACGGACCGCGGCAAAGGCCGCGTCGTCGAGTGGACGCGCGAGGTCGAGACCCGTGATCTCGGCTCCCATCGGCGCATCGAACCGGCGATACCGGAACGGTGCCGCCAACGTGCCTGTATCCATCTCGTGCCTCCTTTGCGCAGCCCGCTTGGGACAGGCCGCGGCTCAGAAGAAAGCGAGGGTGCGTATTTCGATGCTTTCGCGAGGGGGCGCGGCCTCCGGAGCGGTGGGATCGTCAAAGGCCGTGTGCGCGGTCCATCGCGCGCGCCCGTCCGTCAGCGAATCATAGACCTTGAACACGATCGCCTCGTCGCGCCGCATGTGCGGGAACCAGTACCAGAGGTGCTCGGCATTGTAGGTCACGGCGTAGGTCTGGCCCACGCGGTTCGGATAGCGGCGCTCCGACACGATGAGATCGTCCGGCGACATGCTGCGCGCGTCGCAGATGGCGAGCGGGAACGTCTCGACCGGCTTGCGGATGGGGCGCCACACCTGCACGATCGCGAAGCGGCGCTTCAGCAATGTTTCGGCCTCGTCGCCCATGAGGTCGCGCACGCGCTGGGGGCCCGACCATTCGGTGTAGTCATTGTGGGCGCGCTGCACCGGCTCGCGAATCTTTCGCGCCTCGCGGTCCTCGCCGTCGGCGGTACGGAGCGTGTGGTCGAATACGACGACGCGCGATGCCCCGCTCTCGGCTTTGACGAGCGCCTCCATCTCGGGATAGTAGACGCGCTTTATTTCGGCCTCGTCGAAGAAATCGACCATTTTGGTGGGGTGGGGCACGAACCGGAAGCCCGCGGCGTCGAGCGTGAAGTTCTTGATGTAGAGGCGTCCGTTGTGCAGCACCATCCGGCGCGGATCCTGCTTGCCGCCGCTCCTGACCTCGGTCGAGCCGGGCCCGCCGGTATAGGTGAAAGGGGCCTCGCCCTCGCGAGACATGTAGTTGAGCGTCGCGACGATCGTCTCGTGATCCGTGACCTGCTCTGCTGCCTGCGACATAG
>Ga0335073_10002083_pt1 | contig 27325 bp, 25 predicted proteins | sample Lox_Sample_22_FD_207093 | JGI IMG/M metagenome (GOLD analysis project Ga0335073, IMG submission 207093) | Soil microbial communities from Loxahatchee National Wildlife Refuge, Florida, United States - Lox_Sample_2.2 | ecosystem: Environmental > Terrestrial > Soil > Wetlands | place: USA...
TGAGCCCCTTGGCACGCGCTGTGCGGATGTAGTCCTGGCCGAGTTCCTCGAGCATGGCGGTGCGCACCATGCGGGTGAGGATGGCGGCCAGCGCGCTGCCCATGGTGACGGCGGGCAGCACGAGATGAGCGAAGGTGCCGGAGCCGGAGACGGGAAGCCATCCCAGCTTGATGGCGAAAAGAAGAATGAGGACGGGGCCGAGCGCGAAGTTGGGAAACGACAGGCCGAAGAGGCTCACCACGCTGATGAGGCGGTCGTCCCAGTGATTGCGGCGGCGGGCGGAGTGGACGCCGGCGGGAATGGAAAGCACGATGGCGACGAATAGCGCGGCGAGGGTGAGCTGCAAAGTATAAGGATAGCGCTGCGCGATCAGCGTGCTCACGCTTTGGTTGAGGCGAAGGGAAAGGCCGAGATCGCCGTGAAGGACGCCGCGCCAATAATCAAAATATTGCTGACTGAGCGGGAGATCGAGTCCGTAGGCGTGGCGGAGAGATTGCACGTCGGCGGCGGGCGCACCTTCTCCGAGCATTTGCAGAACGGGATCGCCGGGGACGAGATGGATTAGCAGGAAGACAATCGAGACGACGAGCCAAACGACGGGAACGGTGTAGGCGATGCGGAGGAGAAGTTGGCGCAGCATGAAAATCAGTGGCTAGTGATTAGTGGCCAGTGGTCTCATAAATGTTTTTTGGGAAGGGCGCGGCTTTAGCCGTGCCGCATGCGCCGTAGTCAATGCGTCTAATCCCCCGCCTTGCTGACGACGGCGGCCGCCTCCAGCTTTTCGATCCTGACTTTCGCGATGCGATGGCCTTCCATGTCCTCCACCGTGTAGCGATGGCCATCATAGTCGAAGCTGTCGCCGGTCTTGGGAATTTTTTGCAGGCGGGCGAGGACGAAACCGGCAAGAGTCTCGAATCCGAAGTCGCGGGGAACGGGAAGTTGATATTGCGATTCGAGATCGCGGATCCCCACAGAGCCTTCGAGAACGACCGCAATTTTTCCCTCGACGAATGGCTGCTCGGGGGGCGCGACATCGAATTCGTCTTCGATCTCGCCGACCAACTGCTCGAGAATGTCTTCGACCGTGATCACACCGGCAGTTGAGCCGAATTCGTCGACGACCACGGCGAGATGACGCTTGCGTTCTTTGAATTCGTCAAGCATCTCGGTCAAGACTTTTGTTTCCGGGACGACCAGCACATCATGCATGATCTGGCTGATCTTCATGGTCTGGATGCGCGAAGCGGTCGGCTGCATCGGGCTGACGCCGAGCCGCAGACGCATCCAGCGCATAAGATCCTTGGCATAAAGCACGCCGATGATGTGCTCGGAACCGCGCTGGGGATCGTAAACGGGGGCGCGCGAATGCTGTTCTTCGACGATGCGGCCGAGCGCCTCTTCGAGCGTGAGATTGCCGGGCAAAGAAAAAATATCCGGGCGGGGCACCATAACTTCGCGCACCGTGATGTTTTCCAACTCGATAGCGTTGTGGATCATTTCTTCCTGCGAGGGCGGAATCTGACCCAGGCGGCGGCTGGCGGTGACGATGAGCTTGAGTTCATCCGGCGAATGGATCGGGCCTTGAAGCGTTTTGCGCGATCCCAGCAAGCGCAGAACCGAACCGGCGGCGCGGCTCATAAGAAAAATTACGGGACGCGTTATGCTGAGGAAGACGTCCATGGGCGCGGCCACCGCGAGCGCGATCTGCTCGGAGCGCTGTAGTGCCAGCGACTTGGGGACCAGTTCTCCAAGAATCACGTGCAAGCAGGTGATCAAGCTGAAGGCGATGATGATGGCGATAGTATGTGCATAGATAGCAGCATGCGGAACACGCTGCACGTAAGGAATGGCTTCGACCAGGCGGGCGACCATCGGCTCGCCGACCCAGCCCAGAGTCAGGCTGACGACGGTGACGCCCAGTTGAACACCGTTGACCAGTTCATCCAGGTTGCGATGCAACTTTTGGACGGTGCGGGCGCCGATGCGGCGGGCTTCGATCAGCTGCTGGATGCGCGTATCGCGCAGGCTGACGAGGGCAAACTCAGCGGCAGCGAAGAAAGCGTTGGCCGCCACCAGGAGCAGGATCAGAAACACCCGCAGCAGCACAAATGAAATCATGGAAGGCTAAATTCTAACACCCGATGGGCGCGGCCTGGGTTACCTCTTCTAACCTATTGTAAAATGAAGGTTAATCGGAATCGTCTCGGGGCTCCGAAGGAGCCAGCCAAGGTTCCCTGCTTTCATTTTCGGCTTAGCCCGGTCTAACACAAAGAGCAGGCTTCAAGGCGAAAAACGCAACTGTTTCGGGATGGGGCAGCGTTCCCGGAACAAAGTGCGCACGCTTCTCGTAACTATCATCAGAAACGAACAAGTCCGATTCAGCAGGAGGCGTTTGTGAACGGCAACGGTAACGGCAGAAAGAAGCGCCGCAAACGGGTCATTATTATCGGAATCATTGTGGGTGTGGTGTTGGTCGGTGCGATTGCTTTATATGCCGTCGCCCGTGGCGGCACGAAAATTGATCCCTCCAAGCTGGCGAAGGTTGAGCGCGGCGATCTGGCCAAGAGCGTGGTTGCGACTGGCAAGGTAACGCCAATCACGAAGGTCGAGATCAAGTCCAAAGCCAGTGGCATTGTGAAAAAGCTCTACGTTGAATATGGCGACCGGGTGAAGCAGGGACAACTGCTCGCGCAGCTCGACAAAATCGAGATTGAAGCTCAGGTGGAGCAATCGCGGGCGGCGTTGCAGGCATCCCAGGCCAGTCTGGAAAGTTCGAAGGCAGATTACGAGCGTGCCAAAGTGGATGCAGAAGGGCCAGACGTTCCGCTGCTCAAGCGCGAGTACGACCGGGCAACGGGCATGGCACAGGAGGGAGTGGTTTCCCAGTCTGCCCTCGATGATGCCGACAAAAACTACAAGATGGCCTTGAACAAACAGAATGTGGCCAAGGCGCAAGTTACGGTTTTGAGGGCAAAGATTGCGCAAGCCCAGGCGGATGTGGCGCGGGATGAAGCCAACCTGAAGCAGCTGGAGGAGCAGCTCAGCTATACCGATATCACTTCGCCGATTGATGGCATTGTGCTTTCCCGCGATGTCGAGATCGGCGATGCGGTCAGCTCGATTCTGGTTTTGGGCTCTTCCGCAACGCTGGTGATGACTCTCGGCGATACCAGCCAGGTCTATGTAAAAGGTAAGGTCGACGAGAGCGATATTGGCAAGGTTTACCTCGGCCAGCCGGCGCGCATCAAAGTGGAGTCGTTCAAGGACAAGACGTTCAATGGCGTAGTGACCAAGATTTCCCCGATGGGCGTGGAAAAGGACAATGTGACCACGTTCGAGGTGCGAGTTTCTATCAATAATCCCGGTGGCGAATTGAAGGCAGAGATGACAGCCAACGCCGAGATCATCCTCGAAGAGCACAAGAATGTGCTGCAAATCCCCGAAGGCGCCATTCTTTATGATAAGGACAAGAAGGCGTCGGTGGAGATCCCCGATCCCCATGCGAAAGACGGGAAGAAAAAGCTCGCGCTCAATATTGGCATCTCGAACGGCGCAAAGACCGAAGTGCTCTCCGGCCTGAAAGAAGGCGACCAAGTGGTGCTGCAGTGAGCTCTCTGCGCGCCGAACGCAAATTCCGGGAGAAAGCATGAGATTTGGGCGAATCGTATGGATCAGTGTGGCCATGACCGCGGTGCTTTGTCTGGCTAGCCTGCCGGCGGCAGCGGCTGAGGGTTCGTTTCAGCGCACGCTGCCGGTGAATGGGCCGGTGAATCTTGATATTTCGACGGGTTCCGGAAGCATTGAAGTTCGCGTGGGCAGCGGCAGCCAGGTTGAGGTGACGGGCCACATTAAAGCAGGAGAATGGTTCGATTCGAACGCGGAAGAAAAAGTCAAGAAGCTGGAACAGAATCCTCCCATTCAGCAAAGCGGGAATGACATTCGCATCGGACACATCGAAGATCCGGAGCTACGGCACGATGTCTCAATCAGCTACGAAGTCACCGTACCGGCCCCGACCGAGCTGCACACCCATAGCGGCTCGGGTAATCAAACGGTCGAGGGAATTCGGGGCCCGGCAAACGTCGAGTCCGGTTCGGGAGGCGTGAAGATTTCCGCAATCGGTGACAATGTCCACGCAGAAGCCGGATCGGGAAACATTGAACTGCGAGGCGTGAGAGGCAGCGCGCATGCGAGAACCGGCAGTGGTTCAATCCGGGCCATGGACATTGCCGGAGGGTTTGAAGGCGAGACCGGCAGCGGGAAGATTTTGCTCGAGCAAAGCGCGCCCGGTTCGGTGCGGGCTGAAACCGGCTCCGGTGGCCTGGAGTTGCGCGGCCTGAATGGATCGCTCGAGGCCAAGGCCGGCAGTGGGGATATTCGCGCCGAAGGTCACCCGACCGGCGCCTGGTCAGTGCGTACAGGATCCGGTTCTGTAGAACTGAAGCTGCCTTCGGACGCCGCGTTCGATTTAAACGCTCACACCAGCTCCGGTTCAATCTCGGTTGACCATCCGGTTACCGTGCAGGGATCGATCGAACGCAAAGAAGTGCGTGGAAAAGTGCGCGGCGGCGGCGTGCCGGTGGAAGTGGCGACGGGATCGGGAAATATTCAAATTCAGTAACCGGCTTGGCTTGACTTCCACGCTTCCTCAGGCGCAAACTTTCTTTGCAATCGGGGTGCTGGCAAGTCCTCTTCGTTGTTGAGTGTCTCTCCCGCTCAATCCCCGACACACCAACCAATAAGGAGAACAGACTCATGAGTAGCACTCAGGCTCCCGCGCTTGATATGGATAAGTTGAATGCCTTTATCGGACAGTTCGTCACTGACCTGGGCGCCGCCGTCCACACCGGAATGGTGGTTATCGGAGAGAAACTTGGGCTTTACAAAGCACTCGCATCCGGCCCGATGAGTCCTGCGGAGCTGGCAGCCAAGACCGGGACCGATGAGCGCTATTTGCGCGAATGGTTATGTTCTCAAGCGGCCGGAGGTTACATCACCTACGATGAAAAGACCCACAAATTCAGCTTGACGGAAGAACAGGCATTTACCCTGGCGAAAGAAGACAGCCCGGCATATCTGCCCGGGGCATTCGAACTGGCGCTGGGTTCGCTCGCTGCCGTTCCTCGAATCGCCGAGTCTTTTCGCACCGGCGCGGGAATGGGTTGGCACGAACATGTGGACGGGGTTTTCCATGGCTGCGAGAAATTTTTCCGTCCGGGATATGCGGCCAATCTTGTGAGTTCATGGATCCCCGCGTTGCAAGATGTGCAGAAGAAACTCGAAGCCGGAGGACGCGTGGCCGATGTGGGTTGCGGAAAGGGCGCTTCGACTTTACTCATGGCAAAGGCATTTCCCAAATCCAGGTTTTTTGGATTCGATTACCACGACAAATCGATTGAAGCGGCGCGCGACGCAGCCAAACGGGATGGCGTTGCAGACCGTGTGACGTTCGAGGTATCTAAGGCGAAGGATTACCCCGGCAAGGACTATGACTTCGTTGCCGTTTTCGACTGCCTGCACGACATGGGCGATCCTGTGGGCGCCGCGAAGCACGTCCGCGAGTCTTTGTCCAAAGATGGCACATGGATGATCGTTGAACCGTTCGCCAACGATCAGCTTAAGGACAACCTGAATCCGGTTGGCCGGGTCTATTACTCGTTCTCGACGCTGCTCTGCACACCGTGCTCGCGATCGCAGGAAGTTGGACTTTGCCTTGGCGCGCAGGCGGGCGAGCAACGCATTCGCGAAGTGGTGACAACGGCTGGGTTCAACCGCTTTCGGCGCGCCACAGAGACGCCGTTCAATATTGTTTATGAGGCCAGGCCATAATTGGGATGCCTTCATTACCACCGTACCTTGACCTTGCCCTCCTCAGCACGTTACTTTCGGTGTTTAGCGGCAGATCCCTGCAGACTGGATGGCGAGGTATCCCTTGGCAGAACGTCCGATCATCACGCTGACCACAGATTTCGGGCTCAACGATCATTTCGTCGGGACGATCAAGGGCGTCATTTTAGATATTGTGCATGACGTAGAAATCGTCGATATTTGCCACTCGGTGCAGGCATTCGACGTGCTTGACGGCGCATTGACTGTGGCGCAGGCGTACTCCTACTTCCCTTCCGGCACGGTGCATCTGGTTGTAGTCGATCCCGGGGTGGGATCGGCGCGGCGGCCCATTCTGGTCACGAGCGAGCGCCATCACTTTGTAGCGCCGGATAATGGCGTGCTCTCGTTGATTTACGCGCGGGAAGAGCGGCTGAGCGTGCGGCATATCACGGCCGAGCATTATTCCTTGCAGCCGGTCAGCAACACCTTTCATGCGCGCGATATCTTTGCGCCGGTCGCAGCTTACCTGGCCAAGGGAGTCGATCCCGCAAAGTTCGGCGAAGAGATCACCGATTTTGTGCGTTTCAATGCGCCCAAGCCAAGACCCGCCGATGGAAAAACTCTGCGCGGCGTGGTACTGAAGGTTGACCGCTTCGGAAACCTGGTCACAAACATTACGCCGCAGGATGCCCCCATGCTTTTCGAAGACCAGCCCGCACCCTTTAAGCTGACGGTGGGCAAGCGAGAAGTAACTGAGATCCATGAGAACTACGCCGAGGGAACACCGGGCGAGGTTTTTGCCATCCTGGGCAGCATGGGATATCTGGAGATCGCCGCCAATCGCGCCTCAGCAGCGCAACTCGTGGGGGCGAGCAAGGGCTCTGAAGTTTCTGTCGTTCTGGAAGGCGCGGCCGCAGCGTCGCAAGGCGAGTAGGTCATCCAAGGACAAGCAGATTCCTCGTCGCTACCGCTTCTCGGAATGACAAAATTACATTTAATCGCCTAAGGATTCTTTACCGCAGGATGGACGTAGCGTTCCATCTCGCCAGTCCATTTCAAGAAGCGCCACAGGTGGCTGCGCTCGTGCCAGACGAACTCCCAGAATTCCAGAAATCCGATCTGCTGCATTTTGACTCCGCAATAAGTTTCCACGCGCCACAGAAGATACGGGCTGCGCCAGGGCGTGAGGCGATGCCCGCGCGTGGCGTTCCATAAGAAGCGGAGCATATAGCGCATGGGATAATCATAACCACAGAGGGCACCGAGTAACAGAGTGACCTCAGGAACTAGCGCTCATGTCCGATGCCAACACCCGCCAGAAGGCGGAAGACCACTATTACGCCGCGCTCGATCTAGTGGCAGAGGGCCGGCCGGAGCAGGCGCTGGCGGAGTATGAAAAGTCGCTGGCGGCTGATCCGGAATTCACCGAAGCCATGCATGGCTTGGCGCGCGTTTTGCAGCAGTTGAACCGCCTGGATGAGGCGATTTCAGTTTCTAGGAGAATCGCGGAGATTGACCCCGAGGACGTGCTGGCTCATACCAGCCTCTCGGTCCTCTATCAAAAGAAGGGCATGATTCCGGAAGCAGAAGCTGAGGGCAACAAGGCGAGAATTCTGGGATGGAAGCAGCAGTTGAAGAAAAGCGGCTCCTAGCTTCTGGCTGCTCGCTCTTGGCCGCGAACTTGGCCTTTGAAGGTTTAGCTAAAAGCCAAAAGCTAGGCGCTGAAAGCTATAAATCGTACTTCTTCACCAAATGCCGGAATGAGCGATAAGAGATTTTCAGCAGATCGGCGGCGCGGGTTTGCACGCCGTTCGACTGCGCCAGCGCATTTTGCAGTAGCGACTTCTCGATATCTGCGACATATTTCTCCATGTCCATGCCGTCGGGCACTACGCCGCCTGCCACGCCTGCGCCACCTGTCAGACCGACACCCGCAGCGGCAGCGCGCGTTTTCGGTTTCTCGGCGGGGAGTTCCACGTGGAGTTCTTCGGTAGTTTCAAGGGCAACAGCGCGCTCCACGGCATTCTCGAGCTGGCGGACATTTCCCGGCCAATCGTATCCCCACAAGGCTTCGAGCGACTGCATGTTGACCCGGGCGATGCTCTTGCCCGCGGTCGGCGCGTACTTCTTGAGAAAATGGCTGACCAGCAGCGGAATGTCTTCGCGGCGGTCGCGCAGCGGCGGCACCTGCACGGGAATCACACTAAGCCGGTAATAGAGATCTTCGCGAAAGCCACCTTCAGCAACCTGCTTGTCGAGATCGCGATTGGTGGCGGCGATGACGCGCACGTCGATGGGAATTTCATTAGTGCCGCCCACCGGACGGACGCAGCGCTCCTGTAGCACACGCAATAATTTGACCTGCATGGGCATCGTCATCTCGCCGATCTCATCGAGGAAGATCGTGCCCTGGTCGGCAACTTCGAACAGGCCTCGCTTGTTCTGGTTCGCCCCTGTAAATGCGCCTTTCACATAGCCGAAGAGTTCGCTTTCGAGCAAAGTTTCCGGGAACGCGCCGCAGTTAATGGAAACGAACGGCTCCGCCGCGCGTGGCGAACAAACGTGGACCGCGCGGGCCACCAGTTCTTTTCCTGTGCCGCTCTCGCCGTAAATCAAAATTGTGCTTTGTGTCGACGCGACGGTGCGGATGGTCTGCTTGAGCTTTTCCATCGCCGGGCTTGCGCCCACGATATTGTCGAGCGAATTTCGCGTGGCGGCATCGCGTTTGAAGGCAAAATTCTGGCGGCTCAGCGCCATCTTTTCCAGAGCCCGGTTAATGGCAAGCTTGATTTCTTCCACCAGGCCGGGCGATTTGCGAATGTAGTCGGCGGCGCCGCCGGCTTTGACCGCTTTGACCGCGGCTTCGTAATCGTCGACTGCGGTAATCAGAATGACTGCGGAATCGGGCGAGACCTGGTGCGCGTAACGCAGCACTTCGATGCCATCAGTATTCGGCATCTTGATGTCGGTGATGATCACGTCGTAAATGGCGCTGTCCAGCTTCTTCTTGGCGTCGTCGCCAGAGTTGACGGTCTCGACCTTATGGTTCTCGCGCCGCAGCGCAATATCCAGCATCTGGCAGATGGAACGCTCGTCGTCGCAAACCAGAATGTTACCCATGGACTCGACCTCCCATCCCCGCGGCAGAAGTGCGGCCCTTTACCCTGCTTTCAGGCAGAGGAAGTGTCGGCGCCTTGCCCGCGATGCGTGGAGCAGGAAGCATTTCGGCAGCCGGGATGCGTCGTAGCCGCAGAACAAACACGCTGCCTTCCCCGAGTTTGGAGCGGACCCAAACTTTGCCTTCGTGTGCCTGCACGATCTGGTAGACAATCGCCAATCCCAGCCCCGTGCCGCCTTCGAATTGAGACTGGAAGGGCTCGAAAATCTTTTCGACCACTTGCGGATTGATTCCCGGCCCAGTGTCGGCAAAGCTGATCTGCCAGTCCTCTCCGACGGCTTCCAGGGCTATTGTGAGTGTGCCGCCCTCGCGCATGGCGCGTACCGCGTTCTCGCAGAAATTCCAGAACACCTGCTTGATCTTGTCTCCGTCGGCAAGGGTCCAGGCTTGCTGCGCGCTGAAACGGCGCTCGATGCGAATTCCGGTTTTCTGCGCCACCAGGCGGTTTTCGAGCAAGGTGAGCGTGTCCTCGAGCAAAGGCACAAGATCCGACTTCGTGAATTGATATTGTTTGCCGCGCGAGTAAGCCAGAAAATCTGTGATGATGTTGTTCAAGCGTTCGGATTCGCGCGTGACGATCTGCAGCAATTCGCGGTGCTCATCGCTCAAGTCGGGAACGCCGGAGAGCATGCTGACCGATCCCGCGATCGAGGTCAGCGGATTACGAATTTCGTGCGCGATGGCTGCCGCTAGCCGTCCCACCGCAGCCAGCCGGTCTTGAAGGCGCAAATCGCGCTCCAGCCGCCGGATTTCGGTCAAGTCATCCAGGGTGTAGACATAGCCAATGCAATCCCGGCCCGGAACCGTGAGCGGAGAGATCATGGCACGAAACGTTTTCCGGTATTTGCTCGGAGTGATGCAGCGCACCTCAGTTTGCGCCCGCTCGGTGCCGACGACGGGAAGAGGATCAAGAAAAAGCCGCTGGACGGGCTGCCCCCACAGCTCGCGCTCGCTGCGCTCGAGCAATTTCTGCGCGGAGGCGTTGGCAAAAGTGATTTGCCCGTCCAACCCGGTCGTGAGCAGCCCCCCGCTAATGGAGTGAATAATGTTTTCGTGAAGCGCTTGCAGATTCTCCAGCGCGCCGCTGGTGTCTTTCAGCTTCACATCCACCTGGCGCAGCTTGCCGGCCAGGCGGCTCGCCAAATACGCCACCGCCAGGTATCCGAAAAGATTGACAAAAATGATGGCTTGCAGCGTGCTCAGTCCCGGATGCGTCGTGGAATACGAAGGAATGACGGCGAAATACGTGAGCTCGAGAACCGTGCCATAGAGAATGAAAGCCAGAGCCGCAGCCAGATATGCCCAGGCCCGCGGCAGTAAAATGCAGGCGACGATAATGACAAGGGGATAAAGAAAGTTGAATGAACTGTCCACTCCGCCGGTCGCATACACGACCAAAGTCACCATCGCGAGGTCCGTGAGCACCTGCAACAGCGACTGCGTTCGGTGTTCTTGCCAGAAAGAAAGCAGCAAAAGATAAAACACCGACATCGCGTACCACAGCAGAATGACGTTGATGAACAGCCGCAGCGGCAGCGTGCTGGGTGTGAGCCGCGCGATGGCCAGCTCAATTCCCAGCAAGAATGTCAGTATGATAATGCGGACTTTGGCCAGCCAGGCCAGCCCCAGCCGCTCATCGAACAACGATTGCATGCTTAACTCTCAATTCCTTGACTTCGGCCCGTGTAAAACGGGACGCTCATCACAACTCGTGGGACAACTTCTCGCGAATGACTAGCAGAAGCCATACCGCCGCAATTACGCAACAGACGGCGAGGTCGAACTGGCTCGAAAACCATCCGTCGCGCCAGGCCCAGTGCTTCAGCGCCAGCAGGGTTTCTCGCAGCACGGCTCTAGCCTGCCAGTTTCGCGATCATCGAGAACAGCGGCATGTAGAGCGAAATCACGATGCCGCCGATCATGACACCCAACAGACCGATAATGACCGGTTCCAACATAGCCAGCATGTCTTTGGTGGCTACGTCAACTTCATCTTCGTAGAAGTCGGCGATCTTTTGCAGCATGGCGTCCATGGCGCCTGTGGCTTCGCCGACGCCGATCATCTGGGTGACCATGTTGGGGAAAACGCCGGATTCGCGCAGCGGATCGACGATGGTGCGGCCTTCCTCGATGGCCTTGCGCACCTTCATCAGCGCCTCTTCGAGGACCGCATTGCCCGAAGTCTTGGCGGTGATGCTCAAGCCTTCCAGGATCGGCACGCCCGAGGTGATCAGTGTGCCCAGGGTACGTGTGAATCGCGCAACCGCGATTTTGCGCAGCAGCTGGCCGATGATGGGCATTTTCAGCAGAGCGTAGTCGAAGGCATATTTCCCGCGCGGGTCTTTGCGGACTTGCTTCATGCCATAAATCAGGCCGCCGAAGCCCAGAATAAAGAACCACCAGAAATGCCCGACAAAGGCGCTCAAACCAATCACGATGCGGGTCGGTAGCGGCAGAGCGACGCCGAGGCCGACAAACAGGTTGGCGAAGATAGGCACGACCCACTTGAGCAACGCGCCCACGATCAAAAAGGCCAAGCTTACGACCGAGACGGGATAGACCAACGCCGATTTCACCGCAGCGCGCAGCTTTACGGCTTTCTCCACGTAGATGGCGAGGCGCTGCAGAATGATGTCAAGAATACCGCCCGTCTCACCGGCCTCGATCATGTTGACGGTGAGGTCATCGAAGATTTTGGGATACTGCTTCATGGCATTGGCGAGGGTCGCGCCGCCTTCCACCGTCGTCCGCACGCCAGTCAAAGTCTTCTGGAAAGCCGGATTCTCCTGATTGGCCGCCAGAATTTCCAGACACTGTACCAGGGGAAGCCCGGCGTCGATCATGACGGAAAACTGTCGGAAGAAGATCGCCACTTCCTTAGTGCCGACTTTGCCGGAGCCGAAGGTCGGAAGAACAAATTCCTTGCCCTTCTCGCGTACGGGGCCAGGCGTAATGCGCTCGCGGCGCAACTGGGCAACCAGCGCGTCTTTGTTGACCGCAGACCGTTCGCCGCTGACTTTTTCGCCGGATGCGTTTTTTCCCGAAAATGTAAAAACTGGCATGGTAAGTCTCCCTCGCTAAACTACGTTTGCTATCGAGCCTCTAATTCGTTCTCACTTGCCGATTAACGCTTGCCGGGTGCCCCGGCCTTTGCGGCCGCAGCGCCCTGCTGATTACGGTTCAACAGGCCAGCGCCGCGGTTGATCATTTCGTTCAATTCATCCTGGTTGCTGGACCGCGACAACGCCATTTCCAGCGTGATTTGCTTTTGGAAATAGGCCGTCGCCAGGGCCTGGTTGAAGGTCTGCATGCCGAACTTGTCCTGTCCGGATTGCATAGCCGAATAAATCTGATGGATTTTGTCTTCGCGGATCAGGTTGCGGATGGCGGCGTTCGGCACCATGATTTCCATGCACATGGCACGGCCCTTGCCGTCGCCTCGCGGCAACAAGCTTTGGCACATGATGCCTTCCAGCACCAGCGACAACTGGGCGCGAATCTGCGGCTGCTGGTGCGCCGGAAAGACGTCAATGATTCGGTTGATGGTGGACGAAGCCGAGTTGGTGTGCAGCGTGCCGAAGGTCAAGTGACCGGTTTCCGCGATACGCAGAGCCGATTCGATGGTTTCCAGATCGCGCATTTCGCCGATCAGCACGACATCGGGGTCTTCGCGGAGCGCGGCGCGCAGCGCGTCGCTGAAGCTTTTGGTGTCGGCATGGAGTTCGCGCTGGTTGACCACGCAGTTCTTGTTCATGTGCACGAACTCGATCGGGTCTTCGATCGTCAGGATGTGATCGTGGCGCTCGGTGTTGATCTTGTCGATCATCGCGGCTAGCGTCGTGGACTTGCCCGATCCAGTCGGCCCCGTCACCAGCACCAATCCGCGCGGCTTGTCGCAAAGTTTGCTGACTACGGCGGGCAGGCCCAGTTGATTGAACGACTTGATTTCGAAGGGAATCAGACGAAAGACGGCCGAAGTCGCGCCGCGCTGGTTGAACACGTTGGCCCGGAAGCGGGCCAGCCCTTTCAAGCCGAACGAGAAGTCCAGCTCGAGATTTTCTTCGAAGCGGTGCTTCTGCGCGTCGGTCATGACGCTGTAGGCGAGCTGCTTGGTTTCCGCCGGGGTCATTTGCGGCAAGTCGAGCGGCACCAGATGTCCGTGCACCCGAATCTGGGGTGGCGAATTGGTGGTAATGTGAAGATCGCTTCCTCCCATTTCCAACAACCGTTTGAGCAAATCACTGAGTGAGAGCGCCATAATTTCTTTTCCCTTTATCCTTCCCGATATTTCCTCTCATCTTGCCGAACCTTAGTGGATGGTTTCGCGGGCCACTTCCTCGAGCGTGGTCCATCCCGCCGCAACCTTGATCAAACCGCTGCGGCGCAGCGTGATCATGCCTCGCTCGATGGCCTTTTTCTTGAGTTCAACCGCCGATGCGCCCACCAGAACCAATTCCCTGATTTCGTCATCCACTTCCATCACTTCATACAAGCCGGTCCGGCCCTTGTAGCCGGTGTTGTTGCAGACTCCGCAGCCTTTGCCTTTCTGGATCTTGACGGTCTTGGCCTCTTCCGGCGTGAATCCTTCCTCAATTAACGCCTGCGGCGGCATTTCCACGACTTCGGTGCATTCTTTGCAGATTCGCCTCACCAGGCGCTGAGCGCAGATCAAATGCACAGAAGTGGCCACGAGAAATGGCTCGATGCCCATGTTCATGAGCCGGGTGATGGTTTCCGGCGCGCCGTTGGTATGCAGCGTGGAAAGAACCAGGTGGCCGGTGAGCGCGGCTTTGATCGCGATTTCTGCAGTTTCAAAATCTCGAATTTCGCCGACCAGAATGATGTTCGGGTCTTGCCGCAAAAAGGCGCGCAGCGCGGCGGCAAAGTTCAGCCCAATCTGCTCTTTCATCTGGACCTGGTTGACTCCGGCCAATTGAAATTCGACCGGGTCTTCCGCGGTCATGATGTTCGTGTCGGGCGTGTTCAGCCGGGCAATCGAAGAATAGAGCGTGTTGGTTTTTCCGGAACCCGTGGGCCCCGTCACCAGCACCATGCCATACGGTTTCAAAATCGCTTTTTCAAATTTGACCAGCGATTCCGACTCGAAGCCGAGTTTGGTCATATCGAGCCGCAGGTTTTCTTTATCCAGCAACCGCAGCACGATTTTTTCGCCCCACAGCGTGGGCAGCGTGCTGACGCGGAAATCGAGTTGCTTCTTCCGCCCGCCCAGGTTCATCTTGAGCATGATGCGGCCGTCTTGCGGCAGGCGTTTCTCGCTGATGTCCAGTTTCGCCATGATCTTCACGCGTGAAATAATGGCGTCTTTCAACTTCAGCGGCGGAGACATGATCGACTGCAGCACACCGTCAATGCGGAAGCGAACTCGAAATTCTTTTTCGTACGGTTCCATGTGAATGTCGCTGGCGCCCCGCTTGACGGCGTCGGTCAGCACCAGGTTCACCAGCTTGACGATCGGAGCTTCGTCGGCCGCCTTTTCCAGGTTGGCCAGGTCCATCTCGGCTTCTTCAGCCTGCAGTTCGACATCGGCATCGCTCATGTCGGTCATCGACTGCATGACCGTTTCGAGATCCTCCTGTTGCGTCGTGCCGTAGGCCTTCTCGATGCCCTCGAGAATTGAGCTTTCCGATGCGACTACCGGCTCGATGTTGAAACCGGTCATGAACTTGATATCGTCCATGGCGAAGACGTTGGTTGGATCGACCATGGCGATCGTCAAGGATGCGCCCACGCGGCTTAGCGGCAGAATTTGATAACGCTTCGCGGTTTCAAAGGGAATGAGCTTGACGACCGCCGCATCAATTTCGAAGTAGGAGAGATTGATCGCTGGTACGCCGTATTGCCGGGACAGAAAGTTGGTGACGTCCTCATCGGTGAGGAAGCCCAATTTCACCAGGGCAGACCCCAGGCGACAGTTTGTCTCCTTTTGGACCTTCGTCGCCTGTTCCAACTGCTCTGGGGTAATGACCTTCTCTTTAACCAGAAGGTCGCCCAGTCGTTGAGACATACCTCGGTCTCCTATTTCCGCGGCGGAAAGAGTGCGGCTGTTTTATTCCCAGCGCGATTTGCTGCTTTTTCGGGGGGAGAAGTTGCAGCCTATCGCGTTGACAGAAATTGTCAACGCATATGGATTACGGCACCAGTAACTTTGGTACTTGTCCCGCGCGGCTGTGGCTGGGCAATTCCTTGAGCCATCACGGAATGCGCTTGAGATGGGCATTTTGTGGCACTTGCATCAAACCGGGTTCCGCAGGACATGGCCTTCGGTAAGTTCGCGAACCTGACTCGATCAACCGAGAACCGGGAACTTCTAACTGACAACTGGTTTTTTGCCTGGCCGTTCCTTAGGAGCGTGCATGAAGGCTGGACTTGCTCGCCGATTCGGCGCGTCAACAGTCACCTTGCCGGGTAATGCTTACTCCGTATAACCCGGAATATAATGAAATTCGGCACGGGCGCAAGGCGTGGTGTCGCGCCGCGTCGCCCGCCCAGTTGCTCGTGGCTCCCCCGGCTCCAATCCGTTCGGAAAACACTCGTCGCAAGCGAGCTATTCTGCTGCTCGCCATCGGGATCACGCTGCTGTTCGGCATCCTGCTTTCGGAGTCATCCTTCGATCTGCCCTTCCTGAATCCAGACAGCAACCAGCAGCTCTGGTTCTTCGTGGCTCTCACGGGTCTGGTATTTCTTTTGTTTGTTTTGCTGACTTTCGTCCTGTTCCGCAATGTGCTCAAGCTGTTTGCCGAGCGCAGACTGGGAGTTTTAGGCTCGAAATTCCGTACCCGCCTCGTCGTAGTTGGCCTGTTGCAGTCGTTTCTTCCCGTTATCTTCATGTTTTGGTTTGCCTACGGACTGATGAACCGCTCCATCGAGAGATGGTTCTCAACTCCCGTTGAAGAAGTGCGCCGCGATACGGAAGCGATGGCCTCGATGCTTTCTCAGTACGCCTACCGGAATGCCCTGGCCGAAGCGAAATCCATCGCATCTGCCCCGGAAACGGAACGCGCCTTCGAGGGGCATAGTTTTTCCACAGTGATGAATGAGTTTCATCGCCATGAAACCACCATGCAGGGCGGTTTCGCGATCGCGATTGCAGATGGCAACGCCGAAGCCAGCTTCGCCGTTCCCGCAGCCTGGCCAATCCTCAGGGCGAAGATTCCGATGCAGCAAATCTCTGCCGGCCGGGCGGCGCATTTGCAGTGGGAGCAAACCGAGTATGTTTTAGGCTCTGCGCCGGTTGGCGATCACGGGTTGATCCTGGTGGGCATGCCATTGCCGGCAAACTTTTCCGCCACTCAGAGACAAATTGAAGCCAGCCAGGAGCGTTATTACGAACTGGCCGCTCAGCGTCGCCTGGTTCGCCGTACATACATGGATTGGCTGCTCCTGCTCACCGTGATGGTGCTCTTCGCCACGTTATGGCTGAACTTGTTTCTCTCGAAGTTGGTCACTCGCCCGGTCGCGGCGCTGGCCGAGGCGACTCAGGAAATCTCGCGCGGAAACCTGGACTATCGCGTGGAAGTCACCGCTGCCGATGAGATCGGCGATCTTGTCCGCTCCTTCAATCGCATGGCAGAGGAACTGGAAGCCAGCCGCCGCCAGATTGAAGCTTCCAGCCGTGATCTGGGTGTGGCAAACATTACGCTGGAACAGCGCCGGCGTCACATGGAAACCGTTCTGGAGAGCATTCCGACCGGCGTGCTCTCACTCGACGCCGGTCGGCGCGTGACTCACGCCAACCATGCCCTGCTCCGTTTATTCAGCCCGCGCCGGACCGAATCCGGAACACCTGAGGCATTGGTTGGCGCATCGCTTTCAGAAGTCTTTCCCGCGGAAGTGCTCGAAGACCTTCAACCCCTGCTCCGCCGCGCCGACCGCATGGGCACAACCACTACGCAGATGGAAATCGCGCTGTCGCGCGCCAAACTGAACGTCGCCGTCACCGTGGCGACGTTACAGCACGGCGGCCAGGGATTGGGTTATGTTCTGGTTTTCGAGGATCTCTCTGATTTACTCAAAGCCCAAAAGCAGGCAGCGTGGCGCGAAGTCGCGCGCCGTGTCGCGCACGAAATCAAGAATCCCCTCACTCCAATCGCTCTTTCCGCAGAGCGAATCCGCCGCCATCTCGGCAAAGGAACTCCTCCCGATTCCACTTCGGTTGAAGTGCTTCGCGGCTGCGCGGAAAGTATCGGGAGCGCGGTCGAAACTTTGCGCACACTGGTGGACGAGTTTTCCACGCTGGCTCGTTTTCCCACCGCTCGTCCGCTGCCAGCCAATATCAATTCCATCGTCGAATCCGCCCTGGCCATGTTCAACGGCCGCTTGGACAGCATCCAGGTTCAAACGTTTCTCGGGTCCGATTTGCCGGAAGTGATGGCTGATTCCGAAGCGATCAAGCGCGCTGTCGCCAATCTGGTCGACAACGCCGCCGAAGCCGTACAGGGCGCGCTGCTACGCGAGATCCACATTTCGACCTCCCTCGTAGCCAGCCGCGATGCCGTCGAGATCGTCATTGCCGATACCGGCCACGGCGTGACCCAGGAACTCAAAGAAAAGTTGTTTCTGCCTTACTTTTCCACCAAAAAGCGCGGAACCGGTCTGGGCCTGGCGATCGTGAGCCGCATTATCGAAGACCATCACGGATCCATTCGCGTGGAGGAAAACGAGCCGCTCGGCGCCAAGTTTGTTGTAGAGTTGCCGGTCGCTGCCGAGGCCGTTCCTGAACCCGCCGTCAGTCAGCATGCATAACATTCTCATCGTGGATGACGAAGCCGGCATCCGGCAATCGCTCAAGGGCGTGCTCGAGGACGAAGGCTATAAAGTCGCAGTCGCCGAAAGTGGCGAGTCCTGTCTGGAAGCCGTGCGCAAACGCTCCTTCGACGTGCTTCTACTCGACATCTGGCTGCCGGGCATGGATGGCCTCGAAACGCTGCAAAAAGTCCGCGAGGCCGAGAACGCTCCCGAAATCATCATGATCTCCGGCCATGGCACCATCGAAACCGCGGTCCGCGCCACCAAACTCGGGGCCTACGACTTTCTCGAGAAACCGCTCTCCATCGATCGCACTTTGATTCTGGTCAAGAATGCGATCGACAGCAAGCGCCTGCGCCAGGAAAACCGTGACCTTAAGCGCCAGCTCACGCCCCGCAGCGTCATTGTCGGTGAAAGCATTCCCATGAAAGCGTTGCGCCAGCAGATCCAGCTGATGGCGCCCACCAACGGGCGCGTTCTCATTTATGGAGAATCGGGAACGGGCAAGGAACTCGTGGCCCACGCCATTCACATGCAAAGCCTGCGCAAGGACGAAATGTTCGTGGAACTTAATTGTGCCGCGATTCCCGAGGATCTGATCGAGAGCGAACTATTCGGCCATTTACGCGGAGCATTTCCGACTGCGACCAATGACAAGGAAGGAAAGTTTCAACGCGCCCATGGGGGAACGCTTTTTCTCGACGAGATCGGTGATATGAGCCTAAAAACTCAAGCCAAAGTTCTGCGTACGCTCGACGAACAACGGGTAACGCCGGTCGGTGGCCAGGAGGCAGTCACGGTCGATGCCCGCGTCATCGCTTCCACCAACAAAGATCTCGAAGAAGAAATATCGCGCGGCAATTTTCGGGAAGACCTTTTCTACCGGCTCAACGTCATCCCTTTTTCCGTTCCGCCGTTGCGCGAGCGTAGCGAAGATGTCCCCATGCTTGCGCGCCATTTCCTGCGAGAATTTTCCACCGCCTACGGCCGCCGCCCACGCGAAATCACCGATGACGCTATCGAAACCCTCATGCGCTACTCCTGGCCCGGTAATGTGCGCGAATTGCGCAATGTGATCGAACGCATTGTCATCATGAATCCGACCACCACTCGCTTCGACCGACGGCATTTGCCGCCCCTGGTGCATCGTGACGGCGGACGCCGAAGCGCCGGCGCCGAATTTTCCACGTTGCATCAGGCCCGCGCCGCTTATGAACGCGACTACATCCTCAAGAAGCTCGACGAAAACCACGGCAACATCAGCCGCACCGCGGAAGTGCTGGGCCTGGAGCGCAGCCATCTTTATCGCAAGATGAAGACGTTGGGGATTGCAGTCAAAGAATAGTGCGTTTCTCTGCGGTTGAAGATTTGTCGCCGGAAAGTAGTTACTGCTTCAGCATGTGGATTTCCGTGCCATTTTTCAAGTACCGCACTTCATCCATCAACTGGTTGATCATATAAATCCCGCGCCCATGATCGAGGAACAGATTCTCGCCCTGCATCGGGCTGGGAATTGATTTGGGATCGAATCCTTCTCCCGGATCACGCACTACAATCAGCATGCTCTGCTTTTCATCGCACGCCACATCACACTCCACAACCTTCGAAGGGTCGCCTTTGGCGCCATGGACGATGGCATTGGCCAGCGCCTCGGTCAGCGCCAGTTCAATGTCGTTTTCCTTGCCCACTGCGCATCTCATTTCCCGCACAATTTTCATAATGCCTTCGACGACCGGGGTAATGGTCGCCTTGTCCGCCGACAACGTAACGCTCAGCTTGAGGCGCAACTTGTCGGCGTCGAAGTTCGAGAAGGGAGTGTCGTCTGCCATAACTACAGTTTTTTCGCATCGCCGGCCAGATGCTCCAACTGTCTCCTCCAATCCAGTTCGTTCAGAAACTCGCGGGAATCCCGCCATCCTGCCCGCACTTTGACAAACAACTCGAGAAATACTCGCGTGCCCAGCATTTTCTCGATTTCCAGCCGGGCGGCCGTGCCGATTTTCTTCAGCATTTGCCCGTGCTTGCCAACCAGAATTGCCTTTTGTCCGTCACGCTCGCAATAAATCGTGGCCGCGATGCGCGTCAGCTTCGCGCCTTCTTCAAATTGTTCGATCACGACCGTCGTAGCGTATGGCACTTCTTCACTCGTCTCGCACAACACCCGCTCGCGGACGATCTCAGCCGCCATAAAACGTGCCGGCTGGTCGGTGATCTGGTCCTCCGAAAAATACCGCGCCCCTTCCGGCAGCACTGCAATCATCTTCTCCAAAAGCATATCAAGCCCCTGCCGTTTACGCGCGGAAAGCGGAATGACCTCGCGAAACTCGTGCAACTTGCTGTATTCGTCGATGATCGGCAGCAGTTTCGATTTCTCCCGCAGAAGATCGATCTTATTAAGCAGCAAAAATGCCGGCGTCCGCGATTTCCGGATCATGTCGATGACAAACTGGTCCCCGTCCGCCGACCTGCCCATCACATCCGCGATCAACAAAACCAGGTCACAACCTTCCAGAGCTTCGTGCACTTCGGCCATCATTTTGCGTCCGAAGGGGCTGTCGGGACGGTGCACGCCGGGTGTATCGATCAGGACGATCTGCGCTCCTGACCGGTTCTTGCGATCCGGCACATGAATAATTCCCAGAATTCGGTTGCGCGTGGTTTGCGGCCGCGGGCTCACAATCGCCAGTTTTTCACCCACCAGCGCATTCAGCAGAGTGGACTTCCCTGCGTTCGGTCTCCCGAGAATGCAGACGAATCCGGAGTGAAATGCCATAGTTGAGATCTTAGATTTCTGCGGGAAATAACAGGCTTCAAATCAGTTTCATCTGTCTTGGCTCGACGGCGGAGATTCTAACCCGCTCCACGCGCCGCTCGGTCGAGTCCAGCACCTCGAACCGCAAGCCGCCATCTTCTATCACTTCGCCCTTTTGTGGGATGCGGCCGGCCAGTTCGCTTACCAATCCCCCCACGGTCGCCGACTCCTGCCCCTCCGGCCGCACACCGAAGAGTTCATCGAGCCGGTCAACGTCAATATTGCCCGGCACCACAAACGAGTGGTCGCTCTCGCGCACCACTTCGGTTTTCTCGTGCTCATCGCGAATCTCGCCGACGATTTCTTCCACCAGGTCCTCGATGGTCACAAGGCCGGCGACTCCGCCATATTCATCCACGACAATCGCCATGCGGATATTTTTCTTCTGCATTTCACGCAGAAGGTCGCTGCTCGACTTGCTTTCGGGCACGAAATACACGTCTTTGCGCATCAACGTGCCCACGGTCCGCGTATGCGCCTCTGCATCCGCCACTTGCAGAACGTCCTGCGCGTAAACGATTCCAACGATGTTATGGATCGTTCCCTCGAATACGGGCACTCGCGAAAACGGCTTTCCCCGCAACAATTCGACGAACTGTTCCACCGTCGTATTGGTGGGAACCGCCACGATCTCTGGCCTCGGCTTCATGACTTCGCGCACCGTCTTCTCACCGAATTCCACCACGGATTGAATCAGATCGCGGTTGCTGGCATCCAGAATGCCTTCTTCCTGGCCGGCTTCAATCAGCGCGTCCACCGCTTCCGATTGGCTCTCCGGGGTTTCATCCACATGCTCTTTGGTCAAAGTGGTCACAGATTGCAGAAATCCCAAAACCAGCGTCACCGGCAAGGCCACAAAAATCAGCACCTTCAGGACCGGCACCCAACGGACGAGCCACTCACCCTTGGTACGGGAAAAAAAAAGGAACGGCAGAAAACGGTTGAAGATGATCACGATCATCACCAGGCTCAGGGTTGCCTGCAGAATCTCGTAGCCAGTCCAGGTGCGTTCGCGAAAGATGCCGAAGCCGATCAGGAGCGCGATCGCGGCCATAAGGATCGGCACCAGCACCGCCATCGACAACGCCGCGCGCGAGCGACCCAGGCCCATTCTCGGTTCTACCCGCTGCTCAAAGGAGTCGATATTGTCCTGAAACTCACGAGAGAGAAATCTGCCGATCTCCGCGTAGATCCGGTCGACGTAGGAGACGAGCGTCAGCAGTCCTACCAACAACAGCAGCGCTGCCGCGATGGCATAGTTCATCTTGATGTTCGCAAAGCTTGTTTGCTTCGTCGTTGTGTAGGCACGGGTCTTCGACCCGCGCGTCGTCCCTGTCGGGACGAATCGTGTGGGGATGGGGGCCTCGCCCGTCCAGGTCTGTTTCGTTCAATCAACCCTACAGGCAACCCCAGGTCCCGTCTCAAGCGAAGTTCCTTCCGTTCCATCTCTCCGCCGTCGGCTTCGTGATCGTAACCGGCCAGGTGAAGTAATCCATGCAAGGCAAGAATCTTGATTTCTTCCCCAGCCGAATGTCCCATTCCCTTCGCGTTCTCGACCGCAATCTGCGCTGAGATAGCGATATCGCCGGCAAAGCCGTCCATCGAGCCTGACGGAAACGAAAGAACGTCCGTGGCTTTGTCCTTCCCGCAAAACGCCGCGTTGAGCGCCCGTAATTCCTGGCTGCCGGTGACGAGCACGTTCACTTCACCCTTCAGGCCTGTCGCCCGGCTGGCTCGCCCGATGAATTGGGCTAGCGCCGCCGAACTCAGCCCCGCGATTCGTTTTTTGAAGATAACCACGTTTGTTCCGTGCCCCGGAGATCGCTTCGAAGATTGCGGGCCTAAATACAAACGGGAGGGCCACCAACGGCGCCCTCCCATGAAATCTTAGTCTCTCTACTCTTCGGTTTCCACTTCCGTCAAAGCGGCCGGCTTTTCTTCACCCACGCCAGGTTTGCCATTCGTGCTGGACTTGCTTTCGAGCAACAGCGTCTGCTGTTCTGCCAACTTAGTCTTATGCTCGTCATAAGCGCGAATAATGCGCTGCACCAAATGGTGACGCACCACGTCGCCCTCGTCGAAATAAACGAACATCAGGCCTTCGACACTCTTGAGCACGTCCACCGCTTCCAGCAACCCGCTGCGCCGCGCATTCGGCAAGTCGATCTGCGTTACGTCGCCCGTAATCACGGCTTTGGAGTTGAATCCCAGCCGCGTGACGAACATCTTCATCTGCTCGGAGGTTGTATTCTGCGCTTCGTCGAGAATCACGAACGAATCGTTCAATGTGCGCCCGCGCATGAAGGCGATCGGCGCAATCTCAATGACATTCTTCTCGAGATACCGGTCGACCTTCTCCGGATCGAGCATGTCATACAACGCATCATAAAGCGGCCGCAGATAGGGATCGATCTTGTCCTGCAACGTTCCCGGCAAAAATCCCAGGCGCTCGCCCGCTTCGACCGCCGGCCGCGCCAGAATGATGCGATTCACGCGCTTCGCCAGCAGCGCCGAAATCGCCATCGCAACCGCCAGGTAAGTCTTCCCCGTTCCCGCCGGCCCAATGCCGAACACCATGTCATGCTTTTCGATCGCTTCCAGGTAGCGCCGCTGATTCACGCTCTTGGGCTGCACCGTGCGCCGCCCGAACGAGCGCTGACGCCCCGCTTCCGCCAGCCCCCGCAGCGTGGCCTTGGAGTCAGCCATCAGCACGCGCAGCATGCTGCTCAGGTCGCCATTGTTGAAGGTGTATCCCGAGCGCTGCAGGTGCTCGTAGTCGGTGAATAGCTGCTCGGCGCGGCCCACGTCGCGGGGCGCGCCTTCCAGTTCAATGGAATCCGAGCGCAGATCGATGGTGATGTTGAGGCCGTCTTCCAGCACGCGCAGATTTTCGTCCCGCGTGCCAAATAATGTCTCAATATTCGGACTAATTTCGATACTCTTCTTCATTCACCCCTGTCACTTCCACGTTCGTGTGGGGACGGGCGACCCCGCCCGTCCAACATGGCCACGTGGACAGCCGCCCTCGGCTGTCCAGGCCGAGCGAAGCTCGGCAATACTGAGCGACGCGCCCGCCCCGCTTAAACACAAAACATTCTTCTGTCTGGAGATGGAACCCGCCGAGGATGCGCCCGAGGCGCGCAACTACCATTACCTAAAGCCTACCTCTGTTTTCGGACGAGAGTCAATGCGTTAGTATCGCCGCGGGGAGCGCCGAGCGTCCCCGCCTGGCCCAGACGGGCCCGTTCTCCCTTGAAGTGAGCTGAAGTTCCCAGCCATCCAATTGACCGCAAGCGAGTTACTCCCGTAAAATATTGGATTCGGTACCCGCCGGAAGCATCTTCAGGGAAAAAAGGTAACGAAGCAAATATGGCGAATCATTTTTCTGCGCTCAAACGCGCCCGTCAAACCGAGAAACGAACCGTCCGCAACAGGGCCAACACCTCACGCCTGCGTGGCCAGCTGCGCGAACTTCGCGAAGCCCTCACCAAGGGCGACAAGCAAGCCGCCGAACAGGTTTATCGGCAAACTGTGTCCGCGCTGGACAAGGCGATTCAGAAGGGCATTCTGCACGAGAACACCGCCGGACGCTATAAGTCCCGCCTGGGCAAGCGCTTAGCAGCGATGAAGTAGCGTTTGGCCGTCAGCACTGAGCCGTTCAGCCGAGGGCGTGCCTGGTTTAGCCCCGGTAGGGCCGGAAGGCCGTCCGAACGCTTCAGAGCAAAATTAGACCGTGTGCGCCGGGCGCACAACCAGCTCTACAAGTGGCCCGGCTGTGTCAAAAAGGGGCGGTCCGTCCCCTCACAGCACAATCCCGAACTTCTCCTTCAGAACCTTCTGCCGTTGCTTCTCGCTCAGCAACCTTTCGGTGCGCTTTCCACCGCGCGTCACGATCAGCCTGCGGTCTGAAAGCGTAACCCTGCCATCGGGCATGGCCAGCGTGCAAACACGCTTGCTCGTGAATGGAGACTCCGCCGACGTCTGATGGTGGTGGCACATGGGAGCGAATTCGTCTAACCGGCGAGGCTGGAGCGTGAATGCATATTGTCTCTTCCAGATTCCGCCAGGCGCACTCCGTTCGAGATGCAACGAGCTTTGCTCCTCCACGATGCGAAATTCCCCGTTGTCCTGCACTTGCTCGACCCCAACCTCAAGCCGCAATGGATCAAGAAAGGATTCGCCGAACCCAACATCGGCAAGCCACGATTGTTCGAGATCGACGCGAAGAGTCAGGTGGTCGAACTCAGGCCCGATGCTGCCATTTTCGCGAGGCACGCGTGCGGAAAGCAGCGTGACCTTGAATCCCAGCGCGCGCAGCAAGGCGGCGAACGCGCCGTTCATCTCGTAGCAAAATCCGCCGCGGCGGCGCTCGACGATTTTGCGGAGGAAAGATTTTTCATCGCAGACAATCTTGCGGCCCAGCGGGATGTCGAGGTTTTCGAAGGGAATGGAGAAGAGATGGGCACGATGCAATTCGCGCAGAGTTGTTGCCGTGGGATTCGTCGAGCCGCGATAAGCAATGCGTTCGAGATAGGCGTCGGCCAGCGAAGCTGCGGAGAGAAAGCCCGGAGGCGTTTTTCTAAGCGGCTGTGTCACGCGGGGTCCTTCGAGTTCGCCAGCCCACTAGCCAGCGAGCGGGCGAGCTACGCTCAGGATGACAGTTCATGAAGCGATAGCTAGCTGAGGGTGAAAGCTAGACCGGCAGCTCTTCCTGCGCCCAGCCCTGCGTTTCAGCTTTCGGCTCGGCAGACAAATCCATTACCAATTTTTCCAGCACCAAACGCTTGCTCACCGGATTCGAGCGCAGAGCTAAATCGGCTTTCGCGATCAGGCGAATGGCGCGGGTCAGATCGCGCTTCGATTTGTACCGACGCGCCTGGCGGATGATGTCGTCGGCAGCGAAGGGCGGCACACGGAAGCCCTGCCACAGCGCAGCCCACAACATGCGCTGATCGCGCACGTTGCGCTCCAGAATCACCAGCATCTGCCGGAAAGTTTTCGCCAGCATGTAAAGATGCCCGATTGCCGCTTCTTCACCTTCTCCTGAAGATAAGATCGCATCCAGAACTTCGAGGGCGCGCACGCTGTTGCGGGCAGAGATCGCATCAGTCAGTTCGTAAAGTGACCGCTGTTTGGCAGCGAGCACCATGGTCTCGACGTCGCCGAGCGTGATGCGCATCTTCTCGCCGACGTAAAGAATCAGCTTCTCCAGTTCGTTGGAGATCATCATCATGTCGCCGCCGAGCGCATCGACCAGTTCACGCGCGGCATCGGGGTCGATTTTCACGTCTCGCGTGGCGCCGTATTCGCCAATCCAGCGCACGGCCTCGCCTTCCTCGACGCGCGCGAGTTCGACAATGCCACAATATTGGCCGAGGGTCTCGCGGATGCGCTCGTAGCGTTCTTTGTCCTGCATATCAATCCGGCGGGCGTCGGCGGGAATGCTGATGTGATCGGCTACGAGAATCAGCACGGCATCAGGATTGGGATCTTTGCAATAGCTTTCGATGGCCGCAAGTTTTTCTTCATTCGATCCGCGGCCGAACAGAGTTTTGACTCCGCGAACGAAGAAAACCTGGAATGGAGCCATCAGCGAGGGTGTGCGGGCGCGATCGAGGATTTCGGCCAGCTCTGTCTCGGCAAGATCGAACTCGTACAAACTAAATTCCCGCAAACCCTCAGGAACCAGATGTTGAAGGATCGCTTCGCGGCAGCGCTTGCGGAAGAAAGCTTCATCTCCCACGAAAACGTAAGCTGGACGCAGCTTGCGGCCCTGCACATCCGCGACAAAGCGATCGGCCTGGGCGAAGGCGCGCATCAGAAGCCCTCCAGGATGTTGGAGACCAGCGTGCGGGCAAATTCGCGCGACAAGCGCTCCAAAGCCGGCGTGTCTTCTTCAAAGAAACTTGGGTTTTCGCTCGAAACCTGGTATTGCTCGCGGAAAAAATACGAGGGGTTCTGGTAAAGCACTTTGCCGTCACGCTCGGTCAGAGAAACGCTCATGCTCACGATGACCAGCACACTAGAGGCACGGCCGGTCGTGGTGTCATAGGTCAGCGGCGTGGTGGAAGTACTCAACACTGTTCCTTTCAGTGTAGCGTCGGCCGTTCCGCCCGGCGTATTGAGGATGTGATAGTGAGTGCGCGTGATCATCTCCTGCGACACCGCGGCCGTGAGCATCTGTTCGATCTTAAACGTTTGCGTCTGGTTGGCGAAGGGGGGAATGGCGATGGTCTGAACGTTTTCCGGCAAGGTTACAGCATGGCCACTCGTGTGATAGCCGCAGCCGGAGGCGAAGGCGCAAAGCAAAATCGGAAACGCTCGTAACAAAAGACTCCTCGCCGCGGGGGCAATTCCGGTTCGAGCCAACCTCATTGAATCTGGCCCCGGGGACGGCTGGCGGCCATGGATTCAGCGCACTCGACTGCGGTCGTGGCCGCGAGACGCAGGTTATCAGCAGCGGCCCAGAGCCACAATCCTGTGGCGAGATTAGCATCGGGCGAGAGCGATACCAGAACGTCTCCCTGCCCAGCCGCGTTGACGTTGCTGGGAGAATCGTCGGCCATATGCGTCACAGTGATATGTTCTCCGGCCAGCGCCCGCGACATGGCTTCAATGTCCGCCGCCTGCTCCATTTGCAGGTGCAGAGCGAAAGCATGGCCGTGAAAAATTGGCGCCTGCACCATTAAGAGTGAAGGCATGGGCGCCTTCTTCTCCGTGATGCGCTGGTAATGTTTCAG